>Ga0307929_1000174_pt1 | contig 67410 bp, 48 predicted proteins | sample AceLakmetage1330_FD_203160 | JGI IMG/M metagenome (GOLD analysis project Ga0307929, IMG submission 203160) | Saline water microbial communities from Ace Lake, Antarctica - #1330 | ecosystem: Environmental > Aquatic > Non-marine Saline and Alkaline > Saline | place: Antarctica: Ace Lake... | reverse complement strand
CGGGTTAATGTCATTAGAAGCCCGGATGAAGGTTTAAACGATTAATAGAAACCGCCTTGGTACGGAGTACGTATGCCGGGTGGTGTGGGGGGACAGCGGCGCAAGCCGCTTCCTACCCGATTAGAAAAAATATGCGCGGACACGCGTAAGGTGCAGAGCACCGAAATATTGAAAACTAAAATGACGACCGCGTTTTTCAATAAATCCTAAGTAAAAAGGCCTGGTTCCAAATGAGGAGCCAGGCCTTTTTTCTATGTTAATAAAACCTGCTTATTTCAAAATCAATTTTTTGATCAGGCTGTTTTGCTGATTTTCAATTTTAACTACATAAACGCCTTTGGCAAAATGACGCAGGTCGAGTTGCCTGCGTCCGGATATGGTGGTATTAAGTAGGATAGCACCCTCCATATTTTGGATAGTAATTTGGTATTTACCTTCCTGTACCGGTGTAAATTCAACCGAGCCCGTAGAAGGATTGGGGAAAAATCGTACTTCCTGATCCAGGGTATTAATACCCGAGGTAGAAACCTTGAGCGTTTCCACCAGCGATAAGCCTTCTTCTGTATAACGTCCGTCAGCCTGAGAATAGTTGCCACTGTAACTAGCCTGTACTGGAAATTCTTTTGCAGTTTGTGCATCGAAAACGCGAAGGTGAATATCTTCGGTTGAGGCAAAACCATCTTTTTCTGGGGTAGAGGCATCATCACCAAAGATTGTCAAAGCAAGAGGCTCATCAAAAGCATCCAATCTAACAAAACCACAAAGCGTATTATCCTCGGCAAAGGCTCCGATGTAATCTCCGGAAATTAGATTCTGCATGGCGTTTATCGAAAATGCCAGCACATGATTGGAACCTGTGGGCACAATTTCGCCCCAGGGCGATGAGGCTACAACTTTATTCGCTGGCTTATTTTGTGCCTTCGTTGCGGGCATGCATTCACCAAAAGTAACAGCAGTATTTTCACTAACTGCCACATAATACGCACGACCAGGTTCAAGCGTGGTTAGACTTTCGATACCCAATTCCGGCCAATAAACTTGGGTTCCGGCCACTTCTTTCACAATTATAGTTTTATCGATGATGGGTGCAAACAGCTCCACAACATTCACCGGGCATTTGCTCAAAACAGGCAGCAAATTCCACGTTGCGGCCAAGTTGATGGTTTTATTGGGCTGGGGGCATCCATTCATGGGCAGCACCACTTCTTCGCTTACTTTAATCTTGTAACCCTTGTTGTAGGTCCATACCCCCATAGTATTGATCCCGGCAGCGGGAAAATATATTTTCGTCATATCCTGAATCAAAACCAGTTCATCGCTTATTGGACTTAATACATTGCTTATTCCCAAGCCTGCGGGTTTGGTATAACTCGACAAGCCGCTCCAACCCTGGGGGATAATAATTTGATTAGCATGGATGGCATCCACTTCTTCTACTACCGACAAACCCACAGGATACCATTTATTATCCGATTGAAGAAAGGGACCGGTTTTAAATTCGACTACTGCCGGAAAATCGTCTTGCTCTGCGTAAGAATATACCCGCCATTTGAATGTTTCGGCATAGACAAAGCCATCCTTATCACCGGGAGTTGTTTGGGTATCATCGCCCTGGGCTATCAAGCCCATGTTGTCATCGTCCTGCCAGCGGGTAAAACCTCCACATGCCAGTGTGCCGTCATCATCCACATAAAACACCCCAAGCAAATCGCCTATTTCCAAAGGCACGCCGCAAAAGTTAGGTCCCGAGCTTGTTTCAACAGAGATGATATGTACATTTCCGGTAGAAACATATTCCCAACCCGGAGGAATTGGATAATAAAAATCGATATAGGTATAATCCTCGTCAGCCATATTCGAAGATATGGCGGGATAGGATCTGGTGATTGGCTCGAAATAGTAATTGGCTTCGTATCTTGGATCGAAACCATAATCGTAGGAGGGTAAAACCTGGAAGCTATATTCGCCAAATTCGTTGGTTATGACATCGAAACTTTTTAAAGATGATGTCAGCGATTTCATCCTAATCTCGACATTGGCAAGGGCTTCACCGGTGTTTTTCTCGACAAACTTTCCGGAGATTGTAAACATGGTGTTCGCTACGCCTGAATAATTCTGATCGGGTAAATCAAGAATCAAATCCTCGTAAACCCTTTCGGTAGGTGTAAATGTATAAAATCCGCCATCGCCAAACGAAGGCGTTGCCGTACCCGACCAGTGGCGTTCGATGGAGATACTGTAAAATCCGCTGTCGCTTACGATGGCAGTTCCGGCACCTGAAAAAGTGATGATTGCGCCTTCAAAAGGAATCGAGTCAGGCATACGAAAGGCATAGCCCGAAATGATATGCTCCAACCTTTCGGAATCGCTATTTTGGAATTCTTCTTCTGCTTGCTGAGCAGAAAGGGGAAAATTGGAGACTAAAAGCCCAAAGGCAGTTAAGGTAAAAATAAATACATATTTCCAGATAGGTTTCATAATATGAGATTTTAGTGTTTCGAATTATAATTGTTAGTTCTAAGTTTCAACAAAATCACAGTTAAATTGCTTTTTGTTTGTACTGTTCTAATTTTAAAATTTTTAGAGGGCAAAAGTAGTAATTTTATCATACGCCCATTTGCATATACCGCCACCAAAACTATTGAACGCAAAATCGAACATTTTGGAGCTGCAAGGCTGTATTACACGAATAAAGCATCGCATCGCGGGAGGGCTAAAAAAGAAAAACCCCCGATTTTGGCCGGAGGTTTTTATGTTAAAACATTGTAAATATTCTTACCTCAAAATTAGCTTTTCAATTCTGGTTTGCTGATCATTGGTCAAACTAACAAAGTAGATACCTGGCTTAAAATCGCGCAAATCCAATTGCGATTCACCCCTGAATTTATTTAACAATAATTGTTGTCCGGATAAATTGCAGATCGAAATAGTATAGGCTGTTCTATTGTTTGCCTGGAAATAAACCATCCCAGTGGATGGGTTAGGGCTAAAGCGCACGCGGCTGTTTAAATCAGCGATACCATTAGGGCTAAGTTTTAAATTGCTTATCACCGAAAGTCCGTTATCAGTAAACCTGCCATCCGCCGAGGGAAGGTTCAGATCATACTCCGGCTCCAAAACCAATTCTTCCTTTTGCTGGTTTTTAAAAATCTTAAAATTCATGATCTCGCCTTCTGCAAATCCATCCACAAGGGCTGTGGTGGGATCATCACCAAAAACGGTAAGTGCAAGATTAGTCTCCGGATTTTCGATCAAGGCAAAGCCTGCACAGTAATCATTCGAGGTAAAGGCTCCCACAAAATCTCCCGTGGAAAGTGCATCGGACAAACCGGCAGGGAAGGCAAGGATATGCGCTGTACCTGTTTTATGCGGGTCTTGCCAGGGACTGGCAACAGGGGTAATTTCAGGAGTCGGATCGGCATTACTTTTCAGCGCATCGCAAGCAGGGAATGTAAAGGTAGAGTTTTGCGACACAGCCACATAGTAAGCCTTGCCGGGCTGTAGCACCTGAAGCGTAGTAATATTCATATCGGGCCAAAAAATGCGATTACCGCCAATTTCTTTAACCACAATTATTCTACTCATAATCGGAGCCAGGACATCGCTAAGCAGCATGTTGCAGGGGCTAAGCACCGGAATGATATTCCAACCCGTAGTAAGGCTAAGGGTTTTGTCGGTGCCCGGACAGCCATAAATAGGAAGTACCACCGGGCTAGTGAGTTTAATTTTATAACCGGTTTCATCGCTCCAGTTCCAATCGCCGGGTACTCCACCGCCAGGCCAATACACCTCATTCTTACTTTGAAGGATAATCAATTCATTGATGATTGGCGACAGGATATTGCTAACTATCTTTGAGCCCTCAGGATCTGCAACGCTGGATATTCCGCTCCATCCAGCCGGCACCACGATATGCTCCTTTCCCATCCCCTCCAAATCCGAAGTTACCGACAATCCGATAGGAGCCCATCTATTATATCCTAAAATCATCTCAGCCTCCGCCATCAAATCGTCCTGGATGGCATAAGAATGGAATTTCCATTTGAAATATTCATTATAGGAAAAGCCTTCCTTAAAATTGGGAGTTGCCTGGGTATCGTCGCCATAGGCGATAACACCTACATTACTTTCGTCTTGCCAGCGGCCAAATCCTCCACAATGTAATTCGCCATCATTGCCCGTGTAAAATACACCAATCAAATCGCCAAGTTCGATGGGTACGCCACACACCCTGGGATTAGAACCAGCAGTAATCGAGATAACAGCCGGATTGCTTTGCGCTGTGATAGTGTATTCCCATTCGGGGGGTATGGGTTTTTCGTAGTAGATAAACTTATAATCATGATTAATGTAGCTCTGCTGCCAATTGTTGTAGGTACGACTGAAAGGAGTGATATAGTGAAACTCAACCCGAGGGTTGAGCGGCGCATCCAAACAGGGCAACTGATAAAAGCTATATTCGCCCTGTGCATTGGTATTCACTTCGATAGAAAAAGGAGGACCAAACTCAGCAGGAATATCAAAAGTTACCTCGGTGTTGGCCAGAGGAGCACCGGTGAGTGAGTCGGTAATTGTTCCGGAGATCGAATAAATGGTATCGGTGGTAACATCGAAGTTTTGATTTCTGGTGGTTGCCTGTACATCAACGTAGGTATATTGCGGCGGGTCAAAAACAAACTTGTCCGGGTCGCAGGGATTTGGGCTAACATTGCCCGACCAACCCTGAGGAACGTATTTGTAATATTTGCCGTAGGTATTTACAACGACATCTTCCAGCCCCTCAAAATTCATAGTTAAGCCGGTAAAATATTGAAGTTCGGGATTGGTGATGTAAACGTAGCCTTCAATCTTAACATTGCCATCGATAGCTTCGGGGTCTTCTTTTGAATTTTCGGTAGAACTAAACTGTCCAAACACCCCGCTATTAAAGGATATGAAAAATATAAGCAAAAAATTTAAATATAAAACGAATTTTTGGTTCATAGTATTGATATTAGAAATTTGTAGCCTGCTTCTCGTAATTTATCATCATTAAACGTTCAACAAAGTTAAATCTTTTTCACAAAAAAAATTTAAATAAATTGATAAAATACTTAAATTTCAAGATAAAAACACCTCTAAAGGCTATTTTACAGGAAGTTAAGCTACGCTAATAGAAAAAACTGCCGGGCGTAAAAAATATTTACACCCGGCAGTCCTAATCGAAAAACTGTATTCAAATTTTTATTTTTGAATCATGATTTTTCTAATCATATTTATACCATTTCCTCTAATATTTAGCAAATAAATACCTTCTGAAATATTGTTCAAGTCTATACTAAGGCTTTTATATCCCTGTATCGATACGTTATCGCTGCGGTACACTTCTTTGCCGTAAGCATCATACATGAGCAAGTTTACCGGGCTGTTGCTAAGGGTTTTCATATCGATGTTGAAAATACCGTTGGTGGGATTGGGGTAAACCTGCACCGACCATTGCTCTTCAATATCCGAAATACCAGTGCAATCATCAAACTGAACAGTAAGCTCATCCGTATTCGAACAAGTAAATGGGTCGATTACTTCCACCATAATGGTAACAGTTCCGATACCCACGCCAGTGGTGTCCACCTCGATGGTCTGTGTGGTTTCGCCTGTTGACCAGATATAAGTAGCCCCAGGATTTCCGGCATCGAGAATTATGGATGTGTTGGCGCAAATTGTCATATCAGGACCCAGGTCAACTTCCGGTAATTCGTGCACAATTACTTCCAGCGCATCCGACATTTCACCTGCACCGCAATTGTTCATACCTTCAACCATAAGCATGGCAGTACCCATAAAATCTTCGTTCCATTCCACTGTTGCTGTCATCGCGGTTCCACTAATTGCACCAGCCTCCATAGGGCTGAGTGTCCAAATGTAGCTACTTGCGCCCACAGCACCCGTGGTTTGATAAACCGTTTGGAAAACGCCGTAGCACAACGAGGTCTCACCCTCGGGCGTTGCTGCTTGCTCGGGGGCATTTTCAACGGTAACATTTACACTTCCATCAACCACCGTTTCACCATCATCTACTTCAACCATATAAAGGGTTGTTTCATCAGGCATCACCTCCGGATTGGCCACAGTAGAAGTAAAACCTGCTGGATCGGAAGTCCAGTTGTAGGTGTATGTGCCTGTGCCACCGTTTGCACCGGCATTAAGCTGGGTGCTTTCGCCCAGACATATTGTGGAAGGATTGGCTGACACATTGAGTGCCATCGGGAATCCATCGCCAACATTCAAGGTAATCGGAACATTTACAGCTAGCATATCAGGGTCGTTACTTTCGACCATCACATTGCCATGATAAGTACCCTGGCTAAGGTCTTCGGAACTGAAGGTAACATCAAAAGATTTGGTATTGCCCGGAGCAATGGTATCCGTAATTCTGTCCACGAGCATCCATCCAGAAACATTAATGGTATAATCTTCTACTTCGCCATAGTTTGAGCCATCGCAGGGTTCGGGATCCGAAGAATAGGTCATCCGTACACGCATCCGTTTTTCGCCACTCTGGGTACCCTGGGGAACAGTGATTTCACCGGTGAAGGTCTGTCCGGAGCCTCCTACATTGGTTAGCACAAACTCTTCGTCTGTGGCCTGCTCAAACTCGAAGTCGCTGTCCCAGTCAACCCATACGGTAACCTGGTCGCTTGACCAGGCATTTCCATTTTCAATTTCGATGGACTCGCTGGTACCCACTTCCATGGGGGTACTTTGATCGGTATAATCAGCAACGCCACCCTGCCAGCCACTGCTGTTGTCGATATCGCCGAAGCTAACGTTGGCGATGTATTCATCCTCGGTGTTGGTGGAAGCCGTGCAATAATCGCGTCCGCGAATAGGCTCGGTGGAAGAAGAAACTTCATAAATTAAATCCAGTTGACCTGTATTTTCCACAGTAATCGTGCGTGTAGAGGTACTCATCAAATCGATGTTTTCGATAATCTCGGCGGGTTCAACAGCAATATGGGCATCGCCCCATTGCACATTGGCCGAAGGACCTGAAGATTCGCCGTCATCGTGCATGGCGGTTACTTTGTATTTAAAAATGCCGTAATCGGGCAGCATGTCTGTATAGAATTTATCGGTGGTAGTTGCTATCTCGAAGCCATCGCGATAAATAATAAAATACTGGAAGCCGGCAACCTCTTCAAAAACCCATTCCATATCCACATTGCCGGTCTCGAAAGTAACGGCAGCGGCAAGGTCATCGGGACGTGGTAAACTGTTGGTTTCGTAGGGCGAAGAATAAGTCATCATAACACCACTGCGATTGTCGGCCCACAAGGGATACACACGGCCATCGCGGGCACTAATACCGAGGTAGTCACCCATGTATCCGCCAGCCAAATTAGGGATAGGTGCAGGCGTAAAATCTACATCGCTCACCCTGAAATCTTCCCATGTTTCGCCACCATCAAAGCTGTTGGCACAGAATACTTCGCACTTGTTGCCACCCACATTGCGGTCGTCATAAAAAACAACACTCAATGCACCGGTAACAGGGTCGCAGGTAATCCAGGGGAAGTAATGCTCGGAACCCTGACCGGCTTCATCCTGATTAACACGAGATGGTGTACTCCAGCTTGCGCCTTCGTCATCCGATTTTATCATGTAAATATCAATGTCGTTGCCGGTGTTGATACCGGGAACACCTATATTGGTCCAGGTAATGTAAATGGTTCCATCGCCGCTGATATCGCAGGCCATCGAGGGGAAGGAATTTACCCGCATATTTTTTGAAGTTTCTGAGTTACGGATACCACGAATATCAGTAATGATTCGCTCGGGATTTTGCCATGTTTGGCCACCATCAAGCGACTTAGCAAAGCCTATGGAACCCTCGTCCTGAGGCCAGCCTTCGTAAACTGCCCATATTACATACACCTGCCCATCGGGGCCGGTTTCGATATTTACACCCTGATTGTGACTTCCGGCATTAAGTTGTGAGCTGATATTTACAGCTGTAGCGTATGATACCCCGTCATTATTAGAATATGAAATTTCGATGTCAGTATCGTTGGGGCCGCCAAAATCAGTCCAGGCCACATACACATTGCCTTCATAAGGACTAATGGGGCTATTGTCGATCCACATGTGATTTTTATCGAGCAGCGAAGAACCTGCACCGCCATCAACCAGAACCGGAGTCCAGTTTTCGCCATCATTGGAGTAAGAAACTCCCTGTCCACCGCCACTGTGGATATAGCCTACATATTGACGTCCGGTAAGGCTGATAGCCGTAGCCGGGTCGCCTGAGTTAGTGCCACCGGCACCCTGGATAGTACCGCCCCAGTTAAGGCCAAAATCGTAGGAAAAGAAATAGTTGGCTCCATATAGCGAACCCACCGGATTTTGTGTACTGTTGTTGGATTGAAGTACGTGATCGGGGTCGGTAGGATCGACAAAGACCGAGTTCTCGCTTTGAGTTGAATTTTCTTCGGTTACAGGCACGTCGGGCGAATCTTCGCGCCAAACGCTCTTGGCTGCAATCCTGCTGCCCTTGTAATTGGCCGGTGCTGCTTTTGCAGCGGGCTCAACCGGTGTAAGTCCCAGCTCTGCTGCCTTGCGCCAGTAGCGCATGTTGTCCACGCGGGTATCCAAAACCTCGTAAGGGTTATAGACTCCGTTTTCGTAAAGTTGCTTTTTCGTTTTAACAGGCTTGTCTTGTGCAAACGAGAGGCTCGCCACAAGCAAAAATGCCAATGATAAGATTAGTGTGTTAGTCTTTCTCATGTAATGATAAATTAGTTAATCGTTAATTGTAAATAGTTAATTGTTGAGCGAAGCGAAATCCTCGCCAAAGGCGGGATTAATCGTTAATTGTCCCGAAAAGTAGAAAATCTTTGATTTATATTACTTTTCGAGGATGCACGCCCAAAGGGCGGCATTATTCGTTAATCGCTATTCCTTGTTTGTCCCGAAACGGAATTAGCAGAGACGCGCATGTAGCGCGTCTGTACCGGAATTCCATTTAGAATTCAATTATCGTTATGGTTTCATTATTTAATATTGGATAATCGGAATTCATAAAAATTTAAAAATTTTTAAATCTGATTTAATAACAGATCGAAAGCTGTTTTTGTTAACGGCTAATTATCAATTTTTTAAGTTTTTGCTGGCCTTCGCCTTTTATCGCTACAAAATAAAGGCCTTCGGTCAGTTCCGAAATATCGATAACAAAATTAGTGTTGCCATTGCCACGATATTGCAGAATTTTATTTCCAAGTAAATTGTAAATTACAATATCTGATTTTGCAAGTAATGCATCAGCAAACTGTAAGGCAATTTCATTCTTGGCCGGGTTGGGATAAATGGAGAAAACAGCATTCGAGTGGTCGTCTATTCCGGTACAATCTTCCACCGAAACCACAAATTCATCCGAGAATTCGCCATAGCCACAGTCGTTGATACCACGCACCTGCAGACTGGCCAATGCAAAATAACCATCAGTCCAGCTTACCAATATTTCGTTAGGCGCAGTTACTTCGATGCTGCCGGCTTCTTCGGGTTCAAGCACCCATTGGCAATCATCGGCATTTTCGATGTCGGGACAAGTATAGTATTCCGCATTTCCTGCACACACCTGTGCCGGGCCGTCAATTTGGCCTCCTGCAGCGGGCAATGGATTAAGTGTTAGTGTAAGCTCATCGCTGTTTTCATCGCCGCCATTATCAAAAGCGGTAAGGGTTAACTCCACTGTTCCATTTTCGATGTCGAGGCTTCCGGGTGTGTAAACCGGATCGAGGATGGTGCTATTGGTAAATGTTCCATCTCCATCCGTTGTCCATTCCACCGATTCGTAATAAGTGGCTTCGCCCTGGCACTGGTATGTTTCGTTGGCGCAGAGCTGGGCATTAGAGCCTGCCTGCGCATTTACGCCAGCACTAGGTGGAAAGGTAATATAATCGATCCAGCCGCAATCCGAACCACCTGTCGCCGAGTAGTCTTTTTCGTAAACCCACCTAAAGGTGTGCGTTCCCTCGGTCACAGTATAAATAAATTCTTCCCAATCCTGATCGCCGGCCCATTGATCCTGCTCCTGATTGTCGATGTAAAACTGCAGGTAATCGTAGCCGGATTCGGAGGATACCTTGCGGTAAAACGAAATCTGTCCGGCCATACCATCTTCGAGGGTATAAATCATTTCGCTTGTGGATTCATCACCAATACCACCCGACTTGGCCGAGGCCGATCCATCCCAGCCATTGCTGTTGTCGATTTGCCAGTCGGAATCGCCCGAAAAGGTAAAACCGGGTTCAAATACGCCCGCCTCGAAACTAATGGCAAAACTTTCCATCAATTCAAAATCCGCCACATTGTTGTCGGGATCAATACTCACTACCTGAATCAGGGTAGCATAGTCTTCGGCATATACTTTAAAGGTGTAGGTGTTTTCAAAAATTTCAGCAATTTGATACTGTCCGTTCTCATCGGTGTAAACTGCATCGATGGGAGTATTCAGTGCTTCGACCATAGCACCCTGGATAGGCTCGCCCGAGTCAGCATCGGTGATTGTTCCGCTTAGCGCGATAATCTCGGATTGCTCCAGTTGCACATTGAGGATGGTTTGCCCCTCATCGGTGATTTCTACATTATCAAAAGTTTGCGTAAGATAGCCAAAGGCCGATATAGTTACCTGATAGCTTCCATCCATCAACATGCGATAATAAGAACCAAAGGCTTCGTTGGATTTGTATGGCTCGCGGAAGGCTCCGCTATTGTCGATTTCGTGAACGAATATTTCGGCTACCACAGGGTCGCCGGTAGCGGCGTTAGTAACATGACCTGTTAATGTGGAATAATTAATACGGTTCAGCAAAATCATGGCTCCTTCCAAATTATCTTCGCTAACCTGATACACCTCGTTAGCCGGAGGAATAAATTCGGTAGCCAGCTCAACGGTGTAGCCAAAGATGCCGTGATTTCCGTAAGCCCAGTCATCGGTGCCTCCCGATGAAGGATACAAAGCCCAGGATGCCTGTGGTGTGTAATGTCCACCATACAAGCCGGGGATGGCTTCGCCAACCATGGTACCCAGGTCAGCAAGTGCAGCCAAATCGGGAGGGGTGGCTGAAGAACTATAACCATAAGGCCAAAGCACCAGTTCGCTGTAGGTATGATAAGAAATACCGGCTACAAAATGATGGGCCGCCATCAAATCGCGGACGGCCTGGAGCTCAGGCTCCGAAAAAGGCGTGGGGCCGCAGTAAGTAATATCGTTGGGGTCACTCGAAGTACCTGAAGTTCCCCATTGCCAACCGTAGTTACGATTTGGGTCAACGCCATCGGGATAGTAATACGAGCCGTTGGTAAGACTCCCGTTTCCATCGTTGTCGCGGATATTTTTGCGCCAATCGGTGTTGATTTGATCCAGCACTACCTCATGGCCATCGGGATTTACGATGGGCACAAACCAAATCTCTTTGTTATTAACATTTTCGGTAATTTCGGGATCACTACCATAATTATCCACAATATGATTTAAAACATAAAAAGCCACCTCGGTGCTCAGCGGCTCGCGGGCATGGTGTGCTCCAAAATAATACACGGCGGGTTCATCTTCGTTAACAGCCACATTATCCGAAACTTTCAAAGCCCAGATGTCGTGCTGGTAATCGCCATAATTGCCATAACCGGAATTAAAATATTCTTTTCCCCGGCTATCGCCAATGTCCATCAACTGGCAGATATCGGGATGGTCGGCGGCGATTTGTTGCAGTTCGTCAAGGGCTTCCTGGTAGGTGCGGTAGCCGTTAATATCGTCCACGTTGCCCAGGTTGGCCATCATTTGCGAAGTAGAATTTACTATCGTAATATCATAACCCTCGGCAATCATGCGATCGTAATCAAGTTCGGGAATAACAATATCCAAAAATTCGCCCGGCTTCATGGCTGCCACATCATGGCCTCCTTTAGTAAATTCGGCAATGGTAGCCTGGTCAGGATTGGTGAAGCGAACCACCAGTTTTTCTTGTGCAAAAAGTGTAAAAGCGAAGCTTAGTAAGAGAAATCCAAGTATCAGTTTTTTCATTTTGTGATGTAATTTGTATTTTATTAATATTAAAATGGTAAGACCAGTTTACTAATTTTAAAACTGATCTTACCCAAGTAGGTGCATAAATGATGAAAGGTTTACTTGTGGATGGCAATTTTTTTGGTAAGGGTACTCATTTTGCCAACAAGTTTAAGATAATAAATCCCGGCAGGCAGGTCGCTTAGATTGACGGCCAAATTATTTCCGGGAATTATTTCCGCTATTTCGCTTTGATAAACCACGGCTCCCGAGGGTGAAAATATCTGAATTCTGATTTGTTCGTCCTGATAATTTTGGATTGCAATTTCAAAATTCCCATTACTGGGATTGGGCAGTATCTGCACTTTTTCATCAGCCATCGCTTCTCCAATTCCCGGGCAAGGGTCGATGTAAACCTCGAAGGGCGGCGAATAGTTACCTTCGCCGCAGTTGTTTATCCCGCGCACTTGCACGAATGCTACACCCAGGTATGGGCCGGTAAAAGCTATGGTACATTCGTTTTGGTTTGCCATGATAGTTCCGGCCTCTGCAGGATCGAGAATCCACTCGTAACTGGTGGCTCCGGCAATTTCATCAACAAAATATTGTCCGCTTTGATTGTGGCATACCATATCGGCACCATCTATTTCTCCGGCGGCGGCAGGCAGCCCAATAATAGTAATTTCAATCGGCTCCGACATTTCGCTCTGGCCACAATGATTGATGCCGGCAGCCATAATTTGTACATCGCCCGCAAAATCATCGGCCCAGTCAACTTCGATCATCGGCCCGCTTTGCGACATAATTCCGGCATTGGCAGGCAACATTTCCCAGTACCAATCGATGCAGCCACCCAGATCACTAATGCTGTATTCGCAATCAGGGCTGTTCTGGCACATTTCTTCCAAACCTTCAGGAGCGGAAGGTGCAGCCGGATCGTTATCAGCAATAATGTACTCCATCAAAGCTGTACCGGCGGTATTGCTTCCATCGCTAACGGTGAGCGTTACCCCAAAGATACCGGGCTCATTATAAGCGATCACAGGATTTTGCTCATTTGAAGTAGCAGGCGTTCCTCCCGGAAACTCCCATTCCCAACTAATAATATCTCCACTCGAAATGTCGTAAAAATGAACTTCCTGGCCATAGCATATCCAGGATTCGTCCGAAGTAAACGCGGCGTTTATTCCGGTTTGGTTTACCACGATGCTGTAATCTTCTACTTCGCCGTAGCTGGAAGATCCACAGGGATTGGGATCGGAGCTATACGTCATTCGTATTCTCATACGATAAATCCCGGAATTCTGATCTTCGGGAGCTTGGATGCTGCCTGTAAAAGTTTCGCCGCTGCCGCCAACGTTGGTAAGTACAAAGGTTTCGCCGGTGCTATTGCCCAGCTCAAAGTCGTTGTTCCAGTCCACCCAGGCACTTACCTGGTCGCTCGACCAGGCATTTCCGTTGGTAACAGTAATATCAACGGCTGCACCGGTATCAAGCGCAGTGCTCATGTCGGAATAGTCGGCCACGCCGCCCTGCCATCCGCTGGCATTGCTTATGTCGCCACATTCCACGTTTGAAATGTACTCATCCTCAGTGGAAGTTGAGGCTTCGCAATAATCGGGAAATTCGATGCTAATATATTTTGTGTTGGGATCCACATTGCTACCCTCATAGTTAAAATTGATAACTGAGATATGTCCTGCGGGGGCACTTTCTTCGGCCGATACAATAAAAGTAGCAATAGCTGAAGCATCTATTTCCAGATCGCCAAAACTTTGAGCTTCGGTGGTAATAATGGTTATGTAATCATCTTCGCTGGTAAAAGTGCCGGTAAGGGCAAGGGCAGTTTCGGTTCCCACATTTTTGAGGGTAACGATAAAATCGGCGGTCTCGCCCGGCTCAAGCAAGCCATTGCCGTTGCCACTGGCATCATCTACCTCATAGCCCTCCATAATAACATAAGGGCCGGTGATAGAACTCAATGCCTGGATAGCATCCAAATCAAAACCTACATCATTGCCACTTGCGGAGCCATCGCCATCATCCTGAATCTTGAAATATTGCGCCTCCGAAATATTGCAGGCAGCAAAATCAAATTCGGTGGTGCCACTACCATCGCCCATGCTGTGCCAGGGGCCATCCATGCTTTCGCCGGCATACAAGGTATAACCTTCGGCACTGGCATCGCCCTCAAAAACCATGAGGTCGGGGCCGGGGCCATCAAATATCACATCCTGCATATCCAAAACAGCCCAGCCGTTTTTACCAATCGAATAATTCTGGTTGTCAGGCTGACCGATTGCATTCCAGGTATATCCTTCATCGGAATGATTGTTATCGGGAATTTGAGAGCTAATCATGCGGTAAACGCTCTGGTGATCCAGCGGGTCGAGTTCGATATCGGTGATGGTGGAATTCATGGCCGAAACAGAAATCCCACTTACGAGCTTATCCTGATAGCCGTTGGCTTTAACCATTATACTGTAATTGCCGGGGAGGACATATTTATGATAATCGCCTACTTCAGGGTCGGTAAAAGTGGGGATAAAATCGTTAACAAAAATTACCGCAGCCACCGGGTCGCCGGTAACAGCATCTGTAACCAGACCTTCCAGGCCATATCCCGAATATTCGATCATGGTCAGCATTGCAGGCTTGTTGTAGTTGTAATAGGTCATAATTTGTGAGGCGGGTGGTTGTTTAGCCTGAGATATTTCCATCGACCAGCTTATCGAACCCATCGCGCCATAATTTGAATCTTTGGTACTGCCGTTGATGGCGTACATGCCGTTGTAGCCCTGGCCATACGGAATGTTGCTATAACCCGAAACATCGGCATACAATCCTGCCAGTTGCAAAATATGCGGCGCATCGAAGGGTGCTTGGGGGCGATAGCTCCAGGGGCACGAGATATATTCGGTACCGCTGTGATAAGTGGTATGCACCACAAACTGATGGCTGTATGAACAAGCGCGGAGCGCCTTGGATTCGACCTGCGAAAAGGCTCCGCTGCTGCTGCCTTCGCCGTTCCACATGTAGCCCCAGTCGCGATTCAGGTCAACGCCATTGTTGTTGTAGCGGATCATGCCCACACGGCCATCGGGGTTAACCATCAGGTAAAGCCATATTTCGCGATTATCGATGAGTTCGGTCATCTCGGGATCGCTGCCATAGCCCAGGCATAAATCGCGGGCAAACCGAATGACGTTTTCGGGGCCGCCAATTTCATCGCCGTGAATACCGCCATCAAACATAACTTCGGCTTCGTTTTCATCGGTGGCCGAGTTATCGCTGATTTTGAGCGCGGCCAGTTGTCGGCCTCCCATCGAGGTACCAAAAAGATGCTTGGTGCAGATATCAGGGAAGTGGGTAGCCAGGCTGTCGGCCAGGTCGATGATTTCCTGATAGCTATGATATTCTGCGCGGCTACCCCAAAAGTTTTGGGAATATTCGTTAAGGTTTTCGATGGTAATTTCATAATCGAAACCCGCATCATCCAAAAGCGAAAGCTCGGCAGGAGTGAGATAAAGCAAGGCATGACGAAGATAAATATCGCCATTAAGTTTTAAGTTGTAGAGATCGAGGGCATCGGTTTTGGAGTGGATTTGAACCTTGACCTCCATTTCGCCGGCACGCCAGCCCTGAGCCTGTGAAGATGCAATTAAGCATGCAAAGAAAATCAGAAGTAGTAAGAGTTTTTTCATTTTGAAATGATGTTTTAAATAAATATCAGTAAATTACAATGTTAAATTTTCATTGGTGTTCGGTTAAATTTTTGAGATTTCTCCCTACGGTCGAAATGACAAAGTATTCGGAGCGTTGTAAGATGGCGGGGGCTTGTTGGCGGCTTTGCCGCCAACAAGCCCCCGCCCCAATAACGTAAATAATTGTCATTCCGAACGAAGTGAGGAATCCTATTTCAAATAATTCCGAAATTCTATTTTAATCGTACACGAATTTTTATTAAAAAAAATCAAATTATAAACACAGATTGAAAGTCCACTATTTAACTTTTTTTAAGGCGGCTAAAGTACATTATTTTCAAAAAACATAAATCCAAAAAAAACTTAGCGATGATTAGCCGCATCCTGTTATCCGGCATTATAGGTTGCATTCATCACACTATTGGTAATTTTATTATACAAATCGCGCGGCTTAAAAGGTTTCGAGATAAAGTCGTTCATACCTTCGGCCAGCACTTTTTGTTTTTCCTGCACCATTGCGGCAGCGGTAAGCGCGATGATGGGGATGTTTTTGTCTTTTTCGCGTATAGCCTTTGTTGCCTGATATCCGTCCACATTGGGCAAGTGCAAATCCATAAGTATGAGATGGTACTTGTCGGATTCAAACATGTCGATGGCTATTTGCCCATCCTTAGCTACATCCACTTCAATATCCCATTTTTCGAGAAACTGAGAAGCAATTTTAATATTGATATCGTTATCTTCGACCAACAAAACACGGTATCCTATCAGGCTTTCATAATCAGGGCGGGGTGTATTTAAGGCATCCTCAAAACCCGAGTCCTCGAGAGCCAGTTTTTTTATCAGTTGATGCAATTCAGAAGGTTTGAAGGGCTTTGAGACAAACTCGTTCATACCTGCTTCCAGCACCTTATCCTTATCCTGGATTTTTACTGCAGCGGTAAGGGCTACAATAGGAATCTCGGTATCTTTTTCGCGGATGGCCCGCGTGGCATCAAAGCCATCCATGTTGGGCATGTGCAGATCCATAAGGATAAGATCGTACTTGCCGGGTTTAAATTTGTTTACGGCAATCTGGCCATCCTGTGCATGGTCAACACGAATGTCCCATTTTTCGAGAATCTGTTTTGCTATGCGTGTGTTGATCAGGTTATCTTCGACCAGCAGTATTTTAAGTCCGGCCAGCGACTGAGCCTTTGATTTGGAATTATTAATGCGCTGCCCTGCAGGCTGCTGAACTTCTTCAGCAAGCGCTTGTGCTTTTTCGATACGTGGTACAGCCTTAGTTTGGATACGAAAAGTAAATTCAGAACCAAAGCCCATCTTGCTTTTCACCGTAATCTTGCTGTCCATAATCTGGAGCAGCTTTTTGGTGATGGCTAAGCCCAGCCCACTGCCGCCATACTTGCGCGTGGTATCGGTGCTGGCCTGACTGAACGAATCGAAGATATTTTGCAACTGCTCGGGGGCAATGCCTATCCCGGTATCAATTACCGAGAAAACAATCTCTACATTTCCATTTTTCAACTCCCGGCTTTTGATCATCAATTTTACTTCGCCTTTTTCGGTAAATTTTACGGCGTTGCCGAGCAAGTTATTGAGTACCTGTGCCAGGCGGGTAGGATCGCCCACAATATATTCGGGGAGTTCGCTGTCAAGGTCGAGTGCAAAATTTATACTCTTCGATTGTGCCTGTGGAACGAAACCTGATTTGATGTTATAGGCCAGCTCGTAGAGGCTAAATTCGATATTTTCGAGCTTGAGCTTGCCCTCATCAATTTTATTGAAATCGAGGATGTCGTTGATGAGCGAAAGCAGGTTTTCGGCCGAGAACTTCATGGTGCTAATCTTGTCCAACTGATCTTCGCGGGGTTCTTCGAGCAGCAAAATATTTATCATCCCCAACACGCCGTTGAGCGGTGTGCGTATTTCGTGCGACATGGTCGAAAGGAAGTCGGCCTTGGCTCTTGACGAACGCTCGGCTTCTTCTTTAGCAATGATCAATTGTTTGTTTTTGGCCTCTATTTCATGGCTGGTTTTTTCGAGCCTTTGCGTACGCTCGTGTACCTGCTTGTTTAGCTTAACCTTTTCTACCTCCAGGCGGCGGTTTCTATATTTTGTGAGTTGAAACACCGCAAGCACAAAAGCCAACGAAAAGGCCACCCAGGTAATCCAGCTTTGATACCAAATTGTTCGGATATTAAAATGGTAGCTAAGCACCGGACTCCAAAGATAATTTCCACGATGCCTGGCTCTTACCATAAAGGTATAATCGCCCTTGTCGAAATCGGAATACAAGATTTCGTTGCGCCCCGAAAGCACCTTCCAGTCCTCCTTCTTGCCGCTCATCTTTACCTGATAGCTTACCGCACTTACCGGATACTCGGCACTAACGAAGCTGAAAGCCAGATAGCTTTGATTATTAAAATTGCCATTGCTAAAATCACTCAGTGGAATCCCTCTTTCGGTGATACTGATAAGCCGGGGTTTTGCACTTACCAAGGGCAATTGATTGTTGGGACTATAAGCTACCCCGGCAACCGTGCCTGCCCAAACTCTGTTATAATCATCGGTAACTACATTGCGGTAGGTAATCGTTTTGCCCGGCAAACCATCTGTATGGCTAAAGGGAATCATATTTTTGCGGTCGTATTTAAAAATCCCGGTTGACGAGGCAAACCAGATATTATCATCCCTGTCGATGGCTATGGCCTTAACATCAATTTCGCTTTGGGTTTCCAGGCTAATCTTTTGCATGGTTGTCCCTTTGCGCTTGTACAAGCCCTGGTTTGTAGCCATCCACAGCACTTTATTATCATCAAATACCAGGTCGTTTACCGAAAGCGATGCTTCGCTGCCACCAAGTACCGAACCCTTCATACTTAGTATGCTGTCGTTGAGCTGATCGTAGTAAAGCAGATAATTATCAGGATCGTTGGTGCCCATTAGTAATTGGAGGTAGGGGGTAGTTTTTATAAAGTTAACCTTCCCCCGCAAGCCCTGAGCCGGGCCATAGACCTTGATGTATTGCTCCTGCTTTATTTGAATCACCCCCAATAAATTATCCTGACAAAGCCAGATATTATGATTGTCATCAAAAATAAGATGATAAATGGATGCGCCATAAGCACTCAGGTCGAGGGTTTTTATTATCCGTCCGTTATACACCTTGTATAGTATCCCAGTATTATCGGCAAGCCACAGATAGCCATTATCGGGCAAAATTTGAATTATGGTGAAGCCCGATGACGAAAACACCAGATCTACATCCAAACTTTTATCGGTGATGCGAAATACATTATTGCCATCGGTAAAATACATGAGATGGTTCAGCTTGTCGTATTCTATATCCTGAACAAAACCCTTGCTCAGATTTTGGTAGGGGGCAATGAAATCCTGATTTTGAAGTATAGCGATACCATAATCGGTAGCCAGCAGATATTGGTTATGGTAGCTGATAATTTGGTTGATGGCACCCCTGTCTTCGATGGCCTCCACCTTCTCGATGATAATGCCCTGACCGTTGAGCCTGGCCTCAAAAAGTCCCCGTGTCCAAGTGCCGATAAATACCTTGCCATCGCGTTTTTGGTGCAATGCCGAAACATCGATGGAGGTATCGATAATCCGGTAACGGATAAAACGGGAATCGGCATCAAAAAAAATCTCGCCCAGCATATTATTAAAACCAATCAAGATGTGCCCGTCCGATATTTTTTGTACTGCGGTAACGTTGCTAATATCGAAATTACCAAAAATCGGGCTGATAACATTTTTCATGTAATCGTAGCGATAAAAATTGCCGGTGTTTGAAATCATCACCAGGTTGTTAAAGCCATTTTCGAAAAAGGAAAAAGAATGCACATAACTGCCGGTAATATTTTCCTGACCTAAGTAATAACGATACAGCTTGTTTTGGCTGTAGCGATACACCGCTACATTGTCCGAAAACCAGAGGTTCCCCTTGGTATCCTCAAAAAACTCTTTGGGATACCACAGCAAGCTGTCGGTTTGGGCGGTTGATCCACGGCGGATTACGATGTTATTGGCACTTTTTTGCTCGTAATTGATTTGCTCAAAGCTCAGATCGGTGTTCATAAATAATTTGCCCTTGCTGGTACAAAACACCGATTTGATGTAATCGGAAGCCGGCTGACCGTTAAAAGCCACAAACTCATTGCCGTTGAAATGCACCAGCCCATAATCGGTGCCGGCCCAAAGGAAGCCCAGCGAATCGATGGCGATGGATTTTATCAGGTCATTTTTCAGGCCATTTTCCTGGGTGTAATAATCCACCTTGTAGGGCTGAGCCACAAGCGAATGGGCAAAACAAAAAAGCAGCACGACCAGTAAAAACCGATGTGGATACTTTGAAAAGCAGTTGCTATTTTTTGTTACAATTCGCATGTTAAGCAAGGGCAAAAAAGCCTGAAGTTTTAACGTGTCAAAAGTACTACTTTTTTGCACCACCCTGCGATTAAGGTTTTGGGAAATGGAAAGAGGGATTTTGATTTTGGGGGAGCATGACGAGAGATGGATTTAGATGAATAGCCGATTGTGGATTGGTTTGGAAATGAACAGGATTATTTATGGTCGCAAATACTGCAAACATTTGCGACAAAATAAGCGTTCACTTTGTTAATTGCTTAAGCCTTCCCTGATACGACTGCCAGTAATTTTGCTTGGCCTTTCTCATGGTTTATTCAATTTTTTCACTTTAAAACAAAGTTCAAATCCAAGCACATCGGCTAACTTGGTTAAAGTAAGCAAGGTGGGATTGCCCTTTCCGCTTTCAAATTGTTTTAGGGTTCTTAAGCCAACTCCGGAGATACTTGCCAGACTTTCCTGGCTTACCTTCAAATTTGCTCTCCGTTCTTTAATGGTTTGTATTAATTCCTGAAATTGCATGTTAAAGTGCATTTTTGCATTGGGCAAAGATAAAACTTTCTTTTTTGAAGATCATCTATAAGTGCAATAAGATGCACTTTGCTATGCTATTGTATGTGTTTGATTTCTAATCCTACCGAATAGTGCAATATGATGCACTTTCCCTAACCAAATGGCACTTTTTAAAATCTACTGTTTGCAATAATAAAAAAAACTTATGTTGTGTTAGACAGATAGGCGCGTAGGCCGAAAGTTTGCCGGGCAGCGGCTGCCAGTGCGGTGGGAGGATCAAACTTTCTTGATTTTTTGGTTCTTTTTCATCAAGGAAAAAGAACGAAATAAAAATACGTTTGGAATCGATTGTCTATTCTATTAAGAAGTGGCGAGGCAACCTGCCCCGTTTTTTCGGTGGATATTTTGAGCAAGATTGACTAAAAAGACAGACACTATTTAGTGTCTGTCTTTAAAGTAACAGTTAGAAAAATATACGATTTGAGATTTAAGATTTTAGATTTAAGATGTTGGTGATATTCAGCACAATCTAAAATCTCCAATCGTCCCGAAAAGTCGAAAGTTTTTAATTTTAATTTCTTTTCGAGGATGTTCCGAATCCGGGATTCGTGAATCCTGGACACGAGCTAAGCTCGGCATTAATCATCAATCATAAATCAAAAAAAGTTGAATTTATGGACAGACACTAAATAGAGTTTTACTTATCCTTCCATCGTTCCAGTTTTGGAATTCCCCGGGTTAGCACCCAGGCCATGATGCCGTTCATGCCATCCGCCTTCATCTTCTGAATACAGAATTTTTGAAATTTCGCGGCGGTGTCAATTTCGGGCGGAGTTGAAAATTCGCCGTTTTCATAGCACATCGAGCAGTACTTTAGTCTTAGATGTTGGGATGTGCGTGTTTCGTGGCCAGGCATTGCCTGATCTTTTGATGTGCTATTCTTTTCAGGCTGGGAGCCTTATCTTCGGGGCTGCAAAGCCTACAAATCATATAAAAAAAATAAGACCACTCCAGAAAGGAATGGCCTTAAGGTAAAATGGAAATTGTTTTACTTAATTGTTCGTTTATTATGCGTTTTTACTGTGTGTTACCCAATTACCTCAGAATCAATTTTTGAATACTGGTTTCTCTGTCAGTTTGGATTTTGATAAAATACAAGCCTGCAGGAATTGTGCTGAGGTCGATTTTTGGATTGTCGGCCAAGGGGCGGTTTTCAAAAATCACCCGGCCTTCATGATTGCTGATTTGTATGGTCTGGATTTTCCTGCCCTGAATGATGATGTAATCGCTGGCCGGATTGGGGAATATTTGTGTGGTGGCTGCCTCCTTGTTATTTATTCCGGTTAATACTTCGCTTCCCATGGGTTCCAGATAAAAGTTGTAGCTGCGCACCATCTGGTCTTCGATTACGACATCAGCGATAGTCTCGCCTTGGTAGCCCTGCGCTATGCAGGTAAGATTGTAGGTGCCGGCGTTAAGCAATAGCACGTAGTGTGAGCCAAAGGGTGTTGCCCCGGTGATGGCTCCGTTGTCGGTATTTGTTGCAGTTACCCACGCATCGCTGATGGAGAGGTTGGTGGTGGCATCGCGCACAAAGCCCTGAATTTTGGAAAGGGCACCTTCGATGCTTATCATCACTGGGCCTGCCTTGGGCGATTCGCCATTGGTATAAACTGCCGAAACCCCATAAATGTGGGTTCCCACGGGCACGGCTTCATCCAAGTAGATGGTTGGCGTAAGAGCTATTTCTTCGAGCAACTCTTCATCGCGATAAATCCGGTATCCGGTAAGATCGGAAGGCGGCGGAGCGTCCCAGCTTAGGATTACATCAGATCCGCTAATTCCGGCCACAAGATTGACGGGCGGGTCGAGGATGGGTGGAGGTGCAAAAGAGATTTTTTGAAGCAATTGGAAGCTGCCATCATATACTAAGGTGCTGGTGCCTGCCGCCACATCGGCAATATGCACGCCCTGGCCGTTGGTCCACATAACGTTGCCATTGCCAAGCTCCCAGCAGCCTCTAACGCCGCCACCCGAGGTTCCTCCAATGGTTTCGAGGTAGTTGCCCTCGCTGTCGTATTTGTGTACGCCTGACGCATATCCTCCGGTGGCATTCGAGAACGAGGAGGCCAAGTAGTTGCCATCGGCCATCCCAGTAATTTGCTGGATGAATTTTATCTCTCCTGGCACATTCCAGGAGTTAAGAAAAGTGCCCCCCAGATCGTATTCACCAATCTGCGATGGATAGCTGCCAGCATCGGAAAAGCTGATGAGTGCGTGGTCGCCAGCGTAGGGCAAAAATGTCCAGGGGCTGCTCTCCACCGGGAAGTTGCCCGTTATCTCGCCATCGAAATCGATTTGAATTACCGCATAGCCGGGAGCCCCGTTATTGGTGCCGGCATTGGCCAGCCACACCTCATCGTTAATAATGCCCATGCCCCGTATATTGTCCATGCCGCCACTTTCGCCAATGGCACCCAGCAAATTGCCTGCTAAATCCAGGCGATAAACCTTATCCATAGTCTGATCCGAAATCCACAACTCGTCTTGTACACGAATAATCTGCTTAACGGTACCCGGATTCAAACTTGTGAGAATGATAAAACTATCATCCATCAGAGTGCCATCCTGCGCATCGAAGAGGATGACTTTTTTTACATCGTCGGTGCCAACGGTAGCGATGAAATCGCCCTGTGGCTGCGCTTGCAAAAAATTGCCGAAGAGGATGGCAATCAAGGCAAGCCATGTTGTTTTGGTAGTAAACGATCTTTTCATAATAAAGCCCTTTCTTTTTATTTAATGAATAATTTGATGAAAATAACCGCCACTATTTTCATAATGACCGGTGGCTATTTTTTAAGGGTCAAATATAAAAAAAATATTTTTAATATCAGTCAAAAATAATGATTTACAAGTTTAGTAGCAAGAAGTTGAAGTGATGTTGAGTAAAACAAAATCCTGTTTTTGCGGGAGAGTAATCGAGTGATGGAACGAGAGCACGATTAACAATTAACAAATATCAACTAGCAAATAAGCCATTTTCATTTCCTGTCTTTTACTATTTTTGCTCACTTAAAATATAATGCAATGCTTACAACACAGGATAAAAATCAAATCAGCGAAAAGGGAATAAGCGAAATGCTGATCGAAAAACAAATCGAAAACTTTAAAAAAGGATTTCCCTTTGCCCGTTTGGTGGCTCCGGCTTCTAAGGGACATGGAGTGCAGGTTTTCCTTGAAAGTGAAACACATGCCTTAGCAGCATTCTACCAAAAGCAGGTTGTAAGTTATAAGCTCCTTAAATTTGTACCGGCTTCAGGAGCGGCTTCGCGCATGTTTAAGCATCTGTTCGAGTTTATGGGAAGCTATCAGGGGACGGTTGCTGACATCGAAAAACTGAACTCCGACCAAAGTTTCAACAGCGTGTGGTACTTTCTCCATCATATACAAGAATTTGCTTTTTATGCTGATTTAAAAATGGCATTACAAAAAGATGGCTATGAATTGGAAAAGCTGTTGGCTGAAAAAAATTATGCCCTCATTATCGAATACCTGCTTAGTGAAAAAGGTCTGGGTTATGCCAATCTGGCCAAGGGACTTTTGAAATTTCACCACTACGAGGATTTTGCACGTATGGCACTAAGTGAGCATTTGGTTGAAGGGGCGCATTATGCTCGCAATGCCGATGGCGAGGTGCATATTCATTTTACGGTTTCGCCTGAGCACAGGCAAAAGTTTGATGAGGCCATCGTTGTCGTTAAGCCATTGTACGAAGAAAAGTATAATGTTAAATACTTTATCACTTTTTCGGAGCAAAAACCGGCCACCGATACGCTGGCTGTGGATATGCAAAACGAGCCTTTCCGCGAAAGCGATGGTAACTTGCTTTTCAGGCCAGGTGGCCACGGTGCCCTTATCGAAAACCTGAATGAGCTGAACGGCGACATTATCTTTGTTAAAAACATTGATAACATTGTGCCCGACCGCTTGCGCGAACCTACCTATTTATACAAAAAAGTGATTGGCGGATTGCTGATTAAGCTACGAGAAAAAACTGAAGAATACCTTGAAAATCTTAGCTGCCATAAAGTTGGTAGTGATGCGCTTTCCGAAATTGTAGATTTTTCCCGTAAGGATATGATGCTGCAGCTTTCGGAGGGTTTTGACGATCTGGAAAAAGAACAAAAAACACAAGTACTCTTCAAGCTGCTCAACCGCCCTATACGGATTTGTGGCATGGTGAAAAACGAAGGCGAACCTGGTGGCGGCCCGTTTTGGGTAAGAAATACTAAAGGTGAGGTATCGCTGCAAATCGTGGAAGCCTCGCAGATAGATATGGATGATGAGAGCCAAGGTAAAATAGTTGCCGAAGCCACGCACTTCAATCCGGTGGACTTGGTTTGCAGCGTGCGCGATTATAAGAGCAAGCCTTTTGATTTAAAAAAATATGTGGATCCGGCCACGGGTTTTATCTCTATCAAATCCAAAGATGGTAAAAACCTGAAAGCACAGGAGCTGCCTGGTTTGTGGAATGGTGCTATGGCCGATTGGATTACCGTTTTTGTGGAAACGCCCATCATCACTTTTAATCCTGTAAAAACCGTGAACGACTTATTGCGTGAGCAGCACCTGAATCCTTAGGGCTGAGACGTGAAGAAATAGTTAGTTGGCAAAGCAATATTTTGTGCTTTATCACACTAGCTGAAAAGTGAAATCCATCCTCAAAAAAAACACGGAACCAAAAGATTCCGTGTTTTTTTTGTATGATGATTTAATTCTTTCCTAAAGGTGGATAACCTCACCGTAAGCAGCGGCGGCGGCTTCCATTACAGCTTCCGACATGGTGGGATGGGGGTGAACGGTTTTAATGATTAACTCGCCGGTAGCTTCCAGTTTGCGTGCTGCCACTACTTCGGCAATCATTTCGGTAACGTTGTCGCCAATCATGTGCGCGCCCAACCACTCGCCATACTTGGCATCGAATATCACTTTTACAAAACCCTCCTTATTGCCGGCAGCACTGGCTTTGCCCGAGGCCGAGAAGGGGAATTTGCCTACCTTAATTTCATAACCGGCTTCCTTGGCTTGTTTCTCGTTCATACCTACCGAGGCCACTTCGGGTACGGTGTAGGTGCAGCCGGGAATGTTGCCATAGTCGATGGGATCAGGGTTTTTGCCCGCAATTTTTTCTACGCAGGTAATGCCCTCATGCGAGGCCACGTGTGCTAGTGCCGGGCCATGTACAATATCGCCGATGGCGTAGTAGCCATCCACGTTGGTTTTGTAAAAATCATCCACCAGCACTTTGCCCCTCTCGGTTTTTATACCAACTTCTTCCAGGCCTATGCCTTCGAGGTTGGTGGCGATGCCTACCGCCGAAAGCACGATGTCGGCTTCCACCACTTCTTCGCCCTTTTTGGTTTTTATGGTTACCTTGCATTTTTTGCCCGAGCTATCCACCTGGCTTACTTCGGCTGAAGTCATCACCTTCATCCCGGATTTTTTGAACGAGCGTCCTAATTGTTTGGAAACTTCTTCGTCTTCCAGGGGGACTACGTTGGGCAGGTATTCGACCAGTGTAACTTGTGTGCCCATGGCATTGTAGAAATAGGCAAACTCGGACCCGATAGCGCCAGAGCCAACCACCACCATCGATTCGGGCAGCTTGTCGAGGGTCATAGCCTGGCGGTAGCCGATAATTTTTTTGCCGTCCTGTTTGAGTGCCGGCAGCTCGCGCGAACGCGCTCCTGTGGCAATGATTATATGATCCGCTTCGTAGGTTTTCTTCTCGCCTTTCTCATCGCTCACTTCCACTTTTTTGCCTGGCAATGCTTTGCCAAAACCCTGGAGCACATCGATTTTATTTTTTTTCAAAAGATAACTTACCCCCTTGCTCATACCCTCGGCCACTTCGCGACTGCGCTTAACTATGGCTTCGAAGTCTGGCTTGGTCTCGCCCTCGATTTTGATGCCGTAGTCGGCAGCATGTTTGGCATAATTAAAAACCTGGGCACTTTTGAGCAAGGCCTTGGTAGGGATGCAACCCCAGTTGAGGCATACCCCGCCCACGGATTCTTTTTCTACCACTGCTGTTTTCAATCCCAGTTGCGAAGCCCTGATGGCGGCTACATAGCCTCCGGGTCCGCTTCCAATTACTATCAGATCATATTTCATAATCGTTTGTTTTATTTTACTTTGTATAATATAGTGTGCAAAGTTATGAAAAATAGGGGACTGCCTTTTTTTGGTAGATTTTGATGGCTGTTAAATTATGTTAAGCATTAGAAAGTGCCTGTCTATAATGTCGACTTTTTTTGATTTATGATTTAAGATTAATGATTTAAGATTTAAGATTGTGTTGAATATCACAAACATCTTAAATCTTAAATCTGCCTGCCCCGAAGTGCAACGTATCGGGGTTAATCTGAAATCGTATATTTTTCTAAATGTTACTTTAAAGACAGACCCTAAATTGATCTGCTGAAAAATTCAGTTTAAAAATATTTCGGTACTCTGCACCTCACGGTGTTCACGCATCTTTTTCTACAAAGATTGCGCGGCTCTGTCGCTATTTGCCAGGCATGGTTGAACTATAAGAATGCTGTGAGGTGCAGGAGGCTGGCTCTCATTATTATTTTGCTAACTGGACTGTTGAACTATAAGAATGCTGTGTGGTGCAGAGCACCGATAATCTTTGTAGAAAAGATGTTCCCTTATAGAAGGGTAAGGTGCGGAGCACCGTAATATTAAATCCTCGGGCTTTTGAATAATCATACAAAAAACCACAGGTATCCGACAATAATTTGTTGATCCACTTCGTGTAAACAATTGAAATTTTAAAAGATTGATCTAAATACTCTATCCCCGCCCGCGTGATGCATTCAGTCAGGTGCTGTGCGGAATTCGCCGTGGGCGATTTAGTATTGGTGTGTCGTTGGTAAACAGCAAAGAAATGAGGCACCGAAGGATTCTGGTCATCATCGTAGGCCAGGAAATGTATTTCGTTTAATCCGGTATGTTTGAACCCGTCAATTTCATTCTTGTCTAGGGCTAAAGGCCAAACATCCAAACCCTGATTTGATTCACGGCTTCGGCACGACACGAGCACTTCGCCACCCGGCGAAGCCAGTTCTGCAATCGCTTCGAGGGCTTGTCTGCGCTCGGCTCCCACCAATATTTGAATGGTGTTGCATTCATAAATCAGATCGAAGCCGCGCTTCCAATCTTCCGGGAGCTTTAGTAAATCGGCAAGCCTGTAATCGACCCTGGTTTCCGGAAATCGTTTCAAACATAGTTCGATGGCTGATTGTGAAATTTCAAAGGCTGTAACCTGATAGCCGTGACTTGCCAGGGCTTCGGCATCATCACCCAGGCCACAAGCAATTACTATAGCCTTTGCATTCTCTGGTTTTGGATTTTCGTTAATCCAGTCCACCAAAAAAGGATTGGGCTTCAGGTCGGCCCAATATACATTTTTGAAATCGCCGTTAGCACCTGCATAAAATTCTTCAAACCATCCATTGGGGTCTCCGTTTGCTGCGTATTTTTTAGATAATTGTAGCGTTTCGTTTCTGGGATATTTCATAGGTTTATTTAGCGCGTTATAAATTCGGATTATTAACAGCACAAAATTAAAGTTGTTTGCTGAAATGGATTTGAAATTAGGTTTTATACTTCAAAATACGCGCAGGCGGTTTTCAGGCATTGCTTGTTGTAACTGTGAAATATGCAGGTGATTTTGCGTGTTGTGGGCAGGGTAATGTTTAGATTTTCCTTAACAAAATCAACGGCCACATTGATGGCGGTGTAAGTATCGCGCTTGCAACAGCGGGGGCCGCCTTTTTTGGCTATTGTTATTAGGCAGGTGCCAGTGAGCAGGTTGGATTGTTGCCAGCTTTTGCCCGACAGCGGCGTAGTTTCGGTGATCAGGCTGTAAAAAATGCCCGTTCCCACGCCGGCACCACAATTGCCGTGCGAGCCACAGAAGCCACCCAGGATTTTTTCGGCACGCTGGCGCGCGAGTAGCAGTTTTTCTTTTTTGGTGTCAGGCTCATTTTTTAGCTTGTAATACGCGGTGAGCAAAACGGCGGGAACCAGATAATGATGCTCGGGACCGTGCATTTTCAGTGCCGGATGCTGCATCAGTTGCGTAGCCATCTCGATGGGATTGCTAAGCGATGTTTTTTCGCAAAACCGCTGGATCAGATCGTTGGCACCCGCGCTATGGCAACGGTTACATACGAAATGCCCCTGCTTGCATTCCACAGTTTCCAAGTAAGTATCGCCGCAATACGAGCAGGTTAGATTTTTTGGCACCTGGCTGTAAATCAACGCACAGCCGCATATCAAGCATCCGGCATTATTTTCCATCTGGCTTATCCTTGTTTTGTTGGTCTATCATGTACTCCGCATCCTTGCGTATCATTTCGTCCAGGCTTTGTCCCTGGTCTCGGGCTTTTTCTTTAACGAGCTTAAGCCATTCAGGATTGCTGCGGATTTCATTTTCCATCGCTGCCACCTTTTCTTTGTATGTGTCAGTTTCCGTTTTTTGCGTGGCTATATATTCGGCATCGATATCAATCATGTTTTCCAGAGGCATTCGGTAATAATCAGCCTTTTGCTGAATATTTGTCAGCCATGTTGAATCGGATAAAATGGATTGCCCTTGTTTTTGAATGGCCTCGAATTCCTGATAAATCGCAGGGTAATTGTTATCGAAAAGCCAGCGGGCATCTTTGTCCAATTGCTCCTGGTAGGTGATTTTATTTTCCTGGGCTTTCTGTTTAATGGACTTATCCCACGCGCTTTCCGATTGGATTACATTTTTGTAATAATCCAGGCCATGCCAGCGAAGGTAGCGCGGTAAATCCGCATCGATAGCCAGGAAAATAGCTTCGTCATGAATGATTTCTTCGAGTGTTTTTTCCTTTGACGTATTCGCCTTTTTTACTAGCTCATCAAACCAGGTGGAGTAGTTGCGGATTTCTTCTTCCTTTTCTTCCACCAGGCCACCCGTATATTTTGGGGAGTAGATTTGATACAACTGATCCACAAACTCCCATCCGAATTTATAAAGAAAACGCTCGGTAATGCCCAGTAATATCACATCCTGTTTTTCTATTTCTGTTTTAATATCCAAATCAGTAGTCCATTTTTCGTGAAAATAAAAATCGGGATATACCTTGGCATTGAAATACCAAAAGGCCTGGTTGGCAAAGAGATGCTCGGGCAGGCGGGTATTAAAAATATTCCAGTAATAACTATCAGCCACTGCCAAAACCTTAGGGCGGGTTTTTGTTGGGTCGTTATGGAAGGTAAAAAAAGGATAGGGCAGTGTATCTCGTGGAAGATCCAAAAGCAAATTGGCCGTCATTCCCGCATCCATGTCCGAGGCCGAAATGCTGTCAGCCACAAAGCGCAATTCGCAGGTATAGTCGGGCATGTCGATGCTGCGTATGTTTTCGATGTAGCTGGTTAAAGTATCAGTAATCAGGCACATGGTGTGCTCGCTCCAATGGATTCCGTAGGGCGGATAAACCGGATAGGTGGCCGTATCGGAAATATCGACAAAGTATTGGTTCAGGTCGATTTGGTGGAGCTTAAGGTCAACGGCCATCTGTTTAAAATATTCATAGTTGGATAGCGAAATGCCTGCATCGAGATATTTGTCGGGAATAAATTCGGGCTGTACCCTGGCCTTGCTTGGCTCGAAAATAAGGATAAGGTCGATGTTGAAATTCTGTTTAAGGTGATCTTGCAAATATTTCAGTTTATTCATTTCGCCTTCGATGGTTTTTTGGCCAATAAAATCGCCACCGGTGTAGGCACGGATATAGTCGTATTCGTATAGGATTTTGTTTTTTCCCTTTACCAGCCCCTCGGCATTTACTTCGTCAAAAATGCTAAAGGCAATTTGGTTGTTCAATCTTACAAAAAAATTACGAAAGCCGATATGGTCTTCAATGTAGCGGTCGAATCCGGCCTGAAAAGTGCCATCCATCCACCTGCCCCAGGTAAAGGCGGGACGTTGGTGCAAAACAAAATCCCCGTTAAGTTTGCCGGGATCAAACAACTTGGTGATATGCTGAAATAGCGGTAAGGATAGCATCACCAGCAAAATCGTAAAAAGGATATGTTTAAATTTAAATTTCAATTTATTTTCAAAATCTAAAATAAATAAAAGGGTTGAAGGATGAGGAAGTAATGGATGCCACGCAAATGGCCGTAAAAATTATTGCAACAAAAATCATCAATACAGCAAGGGTATTTTTTTTCTTTTTTTCCATCACGGCCATCCACCAGTTTTCGATATTGCCGATGGAAGCGATAAATGCGAAGACAGCTCCCAAAATCATCATCCATACAAATTCGGTATCAAAACCTGTTTGCATTTTCCAATCGCCGAAAGCAAACATCCGGCTCAGGTAATCGAAGGCATAGTTGAGCGATTCGGCGCGGAAGAGCACCCAGCCCACAAGCGTAATAATATAGGTGATGAGGATGCTCGGGTATTTGCCGATAAAGCGTGTAAAGCGAATAAAAAACATGCGGTCGGCGATGAGAAAGAGACCGTGAAATCCGCCCCAAACCACAAAGTTCCAGGCCGCGCCGTGCCATAGTCCCGAGATTAGGAAAACGATCCACAGGTTAAGGTACATGCGGGCGGTCGAAACCCGGCTTCCGCCCAGGGGAATGTACAGATAATCGCGCATCCAGCGGCCGAGGGTGATGTGCCACCGCCGCCAGAATTCGGTGATGTTTTGCGAGATGTATGGATTGTTGAAGTTTTCGGGAAAGCGGAAACCAATCATGCGGCCAATGCCGATGGCCATATCCGAATAGCCCGAGAAGTCGTAGTAAATCTGGAAAGAATAGGCCACAATGCCAATCCAGGCCAGGGGTGTGGAAATGTCGCCGGCGGTCATGCCAAAAATACGATCCACTTCCTCGCCAAGCACATTGGCAATCAATACTTTTTTGGACAGCCCCACCACAAATCTAAAAAAACCCAGCAGGCGGGCATCTACGGTGGCGTATGCGCGGCGGCTTTCGATCTGGTCGGCAATTTCGTGAAAACGCACAATAGGGCCGGCAATAAGCTGTGGAAACATGAGGATGTACATGGCGTAATCCGTCATCTTGCGCAAGGGCGAATGTACCCCCCGATACACATCCACGGTATAGGTTAATTTTTGGAAGGTGAAAAACGAAATGCCGATGGGCAGGGCGATGCCAAGCCAGGTGATGGGTTCGATGTTAAACCAGGAAAGTCCGGCATTAACGTTGTCGATCAAAAAATTGGCGTACTTAAACCAGGCCAGCATCCCGGTATTAAGAATTACCGAAATGGTGAGCAATATCTTGCGTGCCTTGGGTAGCGTGGATTTGTGCATCCAGTCCACCAAATAAAAATCGATGAAGATGGAAGCCAGCACGATGAAAATAAAATCGGGGGCACCCCAGGCATAAAAGAAAATGCTGCTTAGGAGTGTAAAAATATTTTTGAGCCTGGAGGGCAGCAGGTAATAGGCGATAAGAAAAACCGGCAGAAAATAAAGTAGGAAAAGGCTGCTGCTAAAAACCATGCTCTTGTTTCGGATTTGAAAATGGCTGCAAATGTAAAATTTTTAGAAGTCGCGAGGGAGTTAAAAATTAGGATATTATTTGCGCTCACGCATCAATTTTCCACGCCGCCAGTTTTGGGAGTACAGCGTGGGACTTCCCCTTAAGGGGATCGAGGGGTCGCGAGGGCAATAAAAAAAGCCACCCTAAACTCAAAAAAAGGGCGGCTTACTTTTCAAAATCAAATCAATTAATTATCTAAAATCTATTACCATGAAAAAAACTTTCAAAATTAAATAACTACATAGGAATCAAAGTGCTCTTAATAAGATTCTCGGCAGCGATGAGCAAAATGATGAATGCTACAAGAAGAAGGTAAAAGGTGGACTTTGAATTAAAAATTTCGATGTTACTGAGGCTTACTAATATATTTCGGATACTTCTCATGTTGTTACAATTATTGTTTGTGATAATAAGATGGCAGCTATTAAAAAATGGTTGCGTTACGCAACCATTTTTTTGCAAGGCACGTCTAATAATAGACTTGCAAAAACGTTCATTGAGTTAATTGGCTACTTTTGTGTCGAAACCAACAAAATTCAAGGTTTAGATTTGGATCTACAAAAGATTATCGAGGGTTGCATCAAGGGCAACAGCAGATCGCAGGAAGATTTATTCAATCTTTATTCTGATGCGATGTATGCGGTATGCCTGTATTATTCGCCCAGCGAGGTAGAAGCCGAAGACACACTACACGAGGGTTTCCTTAAAGTGTTTCAGCATATCGCCAGCTTTAAGGGGCAGGGTTCGATAAAGGGATGGATACGGCGGATACTGATTAATACGGCATTGGAAAAATACCGGAAGAAAAGTCCGATGTATGTCCTGGATAACGAAGACTACACGCAGATAGCAGATAGCGGCCACGAAGATGCAATCAGCAATATTTCGGCTGATGATTTGCTAAATATTATCCAGGAATTATCGCCGCAATACCGTATGGTTTTTAACCTGTATGCCCTCGAAGGTTTTTCGCACAAAGAAGTTGCTCAAAAGTTGAATATTTCGGAAGGTACTTCCAAATCCAACCTGGCACGGGCACGGTCGATACTTCAGAAAAAAGTAAATGCACATTTTTATGTATCCTCATCAAAGATAAATGGCTGAATCCAAACATCCTATCGACAAGCTCTTTAGCGAGCGGCTGGCCGGGCACAAGGTAAAAGCTCCGGTTAATGCCTGGTACCGTTTGCAGCGCGATTTGCACAAACCTGCAAAAACACGCTTCTTCTGGTATTCACGCGCTGCTGCTGCCATGGTGCTGCTTCTGATAGCCTTTGGTGCAGGCTACTTTTTTTCGGAATTAAATCGGGATGAAGCATTACCAATAGTTGAGAATGCCATCAATGCTGATGCAAATCAAACTCAAGCCAATACCCTGACAAACGATTTGGATATTCCCACTGCCTCGGAAATTGCGCTGAATGATGAATCGCCAAACGAGGCGTCCGAAATAAAAAAAGCCGAAGTTCAATTGGCTCAAGTTTTCCCCGAAAAAAATACATCACCTCCTTCCAATGTAGAATCTGTGGCAGTGCAGGATTTTGTCGATCATAATTTAAATCATCACAGCCAAAAACAAGCTATTAATGAATCTTTGGATAATGAAACCGAGGATTTGATAAAAGAGATACCTCCAATAAAAACAATGAGTGGCGAGGAAATAGCCACGGCACAGGCAAATCCGGCCGATGAAAGCGAATCGGCGGTTATTGCTCCGCTGATGGATGAAGAAACGCTTCATCGTCTCTTGATTGGCGAAGATGCATACACCAACGATTTGATGCCTGCATTGGAAAAATCCGGGGCTTCGGGATGGAGCATCGGAGGGCGTGTTTCTCCGGTTTACTCGTACCGGACGGTTGGAGGCAGCAGCTTTGCCACGCCCGATGAAAAAGTGAACGTAGATTATTTTAATGATAACGAAGAGGGTCTTACCTCGGTGGCCGCAGGTATTAGTCTGGACTATGCCTTTAACGATCGACTGAGCCTGGCCTCGGGAATGTACCTTTCGCGCATAGGGCAGCAAAACAACGAAGTGCTGGCCTACAACGATCCCGATGCTACAAACATGTATAAGCTGGCCACCTCCAATGGAACCGTAACGATTAATCCTGTAAAGTTTGAAAGCGTAATTGCTCCGCAGGCCACATCTGCTAAAGATACGCTGCCCGGCGATTATTCGATAAATGGCAGTTTTTATCAAAACCTGGACTACCTCGAAGTGCCGCTGGTTTTGAAATACCGCATGTTGGACAAAAAGTTTTCGGTGAATGTGATGGGCGGACTAAGCCCCGGAATTCTGGTTAATAATCGCTCTTACTTTGATGTGGACGGACAAAAACTGCAAACCGGTACCGTGGAAAATGTGGAATCATTTATCTACAACAGCATCGTAGGCCTGGGTTTGGAATATGCCATCAATCGCAAGTTGTCCATCAATATGGAGCCTTCTTTCAAATATGCCTTAAGTCCGGTTAACTCGGGCAATGGCATCAATTATCACCCCTACTCCTTTTCGTGGTTTACCGGAATCAGCTACAAATTTTATTAAGCTTATTCTTACCTCAAGCCTTTCACCTTTGGCGGGCTTGCCTTAAATTCTTTAAGATAAAAAGGCTCGAAATAGGCTATATCTTCCCACTGTTTTTGTAAAAACCGATCCATAGCCAGGGGGATCATAAATTTTGCCGAAGGTTCAAAATTATCCTGAAAAAGTGCATTACCGTTTCCCGAAAGCAGGGTCTTGCATTTTGCCGCACCGCTGCCGGCAAAACTAAGCGGATTCAGGCTCAGCTCCTGAGCGAACGAATTTTCATCGATAATTTCAGCACTCGTTTCGCGTATCGCTTTGCCATTTTTGTCGAATAGGGCGGTATATACTTCCATGCGCCGTGCATCGATCATGGGGCAAAACAAGGTTTCGGGCTTTAGGGTATTTTCTTTTTTTGCAGCCTCGATCATGCCGACAGCCATGGCTTGCAGGCTGGGAATTGCCAGTAGCGGAATGCTTAGCGCGTAGCAAAGACCCTTGGCCGCCGACACGCCAATGCGCAAGCCGGTGTAGGAACCCGGGCCGCTGCTTACCGCCACCGCATCCAAATCTTCAGGACTTAGGTTTTGATTTTTTATCACCTGGTCGATAAAAATAGTGATCAAGCGGGCATGGGCATTTATTTCATCCGTTTCAAGCAAGCCCTTTAGGGTGTAATTTTCGCTAAGAGCTACCGAGCAAAATTGGCCGGCAGTATCGATATGCAATATTTTTGTCATGGCGCAAAGATACTTGATTGTTCGATTTTTGTTTGAATAATAGCGTGCTGCCAATGACATGTTTATTCAGATGTTTATGGATTAAAAGATTGGATTTCTAAAAGCCAACTTATTTGATAACCCTCGCCTAGAGTTTGCCCTCATCAGCAAACGAAAAATAGTTTTCCTCCCCAACGATGATGTGGTCGATAATGGAAATTTCGATCAGTAGGCCGGCTTTTTTTAGTTTTTGTGTGAGTTGTAAATCCTGGTCGCTGGGTTTGATATTGCCCGAAGGGTGGTTGTGCCCGAGGATGATGGATGAGGCATTGTTTTCGATAGCCAGGCGGAATACCTTTTTTGGGTCAACCACGGTTCCTGCCACTCCGCCTTCGCTAACATTGAGCACCCTTATTACCTTGTTGCCCCGGTTGAGCAGAATCATGGCAAACTGCTCATAGAGCAAATCGCCGAGGTAGGGATAAAATATTTCGTAGGCTGTACGGCTGGCAACAATGGTTTTGTGCTCGCCGGCTTCGGCACCCCTGCGACGACGGCCCATCTCCAATGCTGCCACTATCGAGATAGCCTTGGCTATGCCGATGCCTTTAAACTTTTGCAGCTCGCCAAGGGTCATTTTCGAGAGATCGATCAAGTTGTTATTTACGCTGGACAGAATGCGCCGCGACAGGTCAACCGCCGACTCATTGCGTGTGCCCGAGCCGATGAGTATGGCTATCAGCTCGGCATCGCTAAGTGCAGCCTTGCCCTTGTTGAGGAGTTTTTCGCGGGGGCGGTCGTCTTCGGCCCAGTAACGGATTGATGATTGTTGAGGGTGGTTTTCCATAGCCAGCACATTTTTGTGATTTGCGAGGCTAAGATACTAAAAAAGCCTCTAACCGCTTTCGCAGTTGAGGCTCGTTAATATTTTTAAAGAGGCCTGTTAGAATCTAAAGCGAGGCTACATGCTTTGCCAGCTTCGACTTCAGGTTGGCGGCTTTGTTCTTGTGAATGATTGACCGCTTGGCGTTTTTATCGATAATCGAAACTAATTTTGGAAATTGTTCGCTAACCATTTCTTTGTCGGTCGAACTTCTAAATTTCTTGAGCATGTTACGCATAGTGCGTGCATAGTAACGATTGTGTACAGTCCTGGTTTTGGTAGATCTGATTCTCTTTAACGCTGATTTATGATTTGCCATTATCTATTAAATTTTTCTCAATAATAAAAAATAAAGCCCTATTTTTTTAGGGCTGCAAAAGTACAATTATTTTTTATCCAAACAAGGTTCCTGAAAAATTATCTTTAATTTTTTAAGTATTGATCCAATAATTCAGGAATCTTTTCGCCCGGAAACTTCTTGTCGAGGATAGTTCCGTTTTCATCAATCAGAAAAGTGCCTGGTAGGTTTTGTATGCCAAAGAAGCGAATCTTAGGATCTTTCCAGCTATCGATAACATACACGTGATGGCTCCAGGGGTATTGATGCTTTTCCATAGCCTCGTGCCAGGTAGCTTCTTCTTTATCCAGAGCTATTTGATAAACATCGAAACCATCGCCATTGGTAAACTTCTTATCCTTGTATTCTTCGTAAGCCGCCTGGTATTTTGCATTTTCGGTGTTGCAGTGCCCGCAAAGCGAGTTCCACAAAACCACCAAAACTACCTTGCCGCGCAATTCCGAAAGGCTCATCATTTCTCCATTGGGGCCTTTGCCTGTAAAATCGCCAATGTTATTTCCTATTCCGTTACCGGTAACTACTTCTTGTTTGTCTTGTGCATTGGCCTGATAAAACATTGCTGATAACAGAATAACAAAAACAAAAGTGAAAATCTTTTTCATAAATATCTAAAATTTTAAATGATCAAATAAATGAATGAATTTTTAGAAACGCAAAAATAAAACAATCCTTACTGATGCTGCAAAGAAAAAAATGGATTAACTAAGTTTAACGCTTGTGTTAACCAAATGTAAATGTCCCACTGCAGCGGCGGCAAAGATAATCGAAAATAATTTCGCTACTTCCACTATATTTGCAGGATTAAAAACGCAGTAATTTGAATAAAGAAGAAAAGAAAAAAGTACTGAGTCTTTACCAGCAATGGGCTGGCGAAGATTCTACCGAGGCTGAACTGCTTCCACAATCGGGTTCGTATCGCCATTATTATCGTATCAAAAGTCCACACCATCATGCCATCGGAGCCTATTTCGATAGTCCCCACGAAAACAAGGCTTTCATTGACCTGACCAGACATTTCAAAAAGAACGGCTTAAATGTTCCTGAGATTTACATGGTTGACCAAGATATGCGGGCCTATCTGATGCAAGACCTGGGCGACCAGGTGCTCTTTGATAAGATTAGTGCCCTAAAGAAAAAAAATGGCTTTGATGATGCGCTTATCGCGATTTTTAAAAAGGTGATTGATGCGCTGGTTCGTTTTCAAATTATTGCCGGTGCTACCGTGGATTATTCGGTGTGCTATCCTTCGGGCGATTTTGATACCCAGGCCTACATGTGGGATCTCAATTATTTTAAATACAATTTCCTGAAGCTGGCGCAAATCCCCTATAACGAATATTACCTCGAAGAGGATTTCCGAAAGCTGGTGCAACTGCTTATGTCGGTCGAAAGCTCCTATTTTGTGTATCGCGATTTCCAGACGCGCAATATCATGGAATATCACGATGAGCTTTATTTTATCGATTATCAGGGCGGGCGGCGCGGACCGGTGCACTACGATTTGGTTTCGCTGTTGTTTCAGGCGCGGGTAGAAATGCCGGCACCGGTGCGCGAAGAACTCATCGATTACTATATTTCCCAGGCCGAAAAAATTGATCCGCGCAGCGTTAAAAACTTCCGACATCATTTTTATAAATTTGTGCTGATACGCATTTTGCAAACCCTGGGAGCTTATGGCTTTAGAGGTATTCATGAGAAAAAGCAGCATTTTTTAACCAGCATTCCGCTGGCCATCAACAATATTAAATGGCTGATGGATAACCAAAAAATCCCCCACGATTTGGGCGAGTTGGTCAAGTGTCTCAACGCTATCATCCACAGCGATGAACTAAAGCAGACCATCGCGCCCCCGCTCAAAATTTGTATTCGCAGCTTTTCGTACAAGCGAGGCATCCCATCAGATAATAGCGGAAATGGCGGCGGCTTTGTGTTCGACTGCCGGGCACTGCCCAACCCCGGGCGATTGGATGAATATAAAGCCCTGACCGGCCTGGATAAGGAGGTGAGGGATTTTCTTGAAGAACGGGAGGAGGTGGCTACTTTTATCGATAACACCGCCCGGCTTGTCGAGCAATCGGTGGGCGAATACAAAAAGCGTAACTTTACCAGCCTTGCCGTTAATTATGGTTGCACCGGCGGGCAGCACCGTTCGGTGTATTGCGCCGACAAGCTGGCCGAGCGATTATATTTGATTGATGGCATCGATATCGAAATCCGCCACCTTGAACAAGAATAAAGCAAAAGGTGTTTTTAATGGGAGTTACCAAACATATTGAAATTATCGAAAGAGGGATATTTTAAGTTGTGGTAAACCAATATCATGTTCTATTGGTTTAATTTAAATTTTGTCTTATTCATCAAAAAAAATTCAAAATGGCAAATATTAAACTTTTTGAGAGTAATCAAATACGTGCTGTTTGGAACGACCAGGATGAAAAATGGTACTTTGCAGTAATTGATGTAGTTGAAGTGTTAACAGAATCAGTTAACCCTAAAGACTATATCAAAAAAATGCGAAAACGTGATGAGCATTTGAATTTCAACTGGGGGACAATTTGTCCCCCCCCCTTGAATTGATTGCAAAAGATGGCAAGAAAAGAAAAACACAATGCGCCAATGCCGAAGGACTTTTGCGAATCAGGGAAAAGTGTTATTTCAGAAGGCAACTATTTACCCGAAAAGAAGACTGGTAAACTTCAAGGAAAGAAAAATCTTAGCGCTTCATCGTAAAACACAGCCCCATGACCAAAACACGATGCAAAAAGGACAGATTTCGCCAGGAAAAAGCAGATAAGTTTGCCTGCAAAAAATGCCACCAAACTGCGAACAGCAAAGAAAAGCTGTGCAAGGCTGCGGTAAAAGGGTAGGAGAGAAGCCCGCTCCACATTTATGGAGATTGCTTCGCTGCGCTCGCAATAACCATTAACGATTAACGAAAAATGAAAGCAATGATTTTTGCCGCAGGGTTGGGCACACGGCTATATCCAATTACCCAAAGTATTCCAAAAGCCCTGGTGGAAGTTGGCGGAAAGCCCATCATCGAGCGCGTGATCCTAAATTTGAAATCGGCTGGCGTAAGCGAGATCATCATCAACCTCCATCACTTCCCCGAGCAAATAAAATCCTTCCTAAGCTCCAAAAATAACTTCGATCTGCGTATCGCCTTTTCTGAGGAAAATGACCAAGCCCTCGAAACCGGCGGAGGCCTGAAAAAGGCAGCCTGGTTTTTTGATGACGGCCAGCCCTTTTTTGTCCACAACGCCGACATCCTCACCAATCTGGATCTAAGCAAGCTCATGGCCTTTCATCAGGAACGTCAGCCGCTGGCCACGCTTTTTGTAGAAGCCCGCCAAAGCAGCCGCTACTTGCTTTTTGACCCAGCCATGCAACTCAGCGGCTGGACGAACAAAAAGACCGGCGAAATCATTATTTCAAGAAATACAGATACAAGTTTGGAGCTGGCTTTTAACGGCACTCATATTATCGACCCCCGGATTTTTGATTTGATAAATATGGATGGGAAATTTTCGATTATCCCACTTTATCTCGAACTGGCCAGGCAGCATACAATTTTGGGATACGGGGATGAAAACGCTTTTAGCCTTGATATTGGCAAAGCTGAAAGCCTGGAAAAAGCAGAAAGGATTTTAGGGGAATCAGGAGTTTAAGAGCAATGTATCAATCGGTAATGGCTATGCCGTATTTTTTTATTTCCTCAAGGAATCCACTATGATCTGTGTTTTTATCAATAAGCAAAGGCTCGATCCTTTCGTCCACTTTTCGGCGCAGTTTCCACAGCAAAGGATTTGTGGCAAAGAAATCATCGGATAATTGATTAACAACAATCGCTACATCGATGTCACTATCTTCGGTATTGGTTTCCCGGGCATACGAGCCATAGAGATAAACCATGTCAATATCAAAAACATCCATCAGAAGATGTCTATATTGGCGCACTTTGTTTATAGCTTCTGCTTTATCCATAGTTGTAGTTTTTTGGTTTCGTCAATTAGTGTCCTACATTTTGCTTCAGTCAAACTTTTTAAGAGTCTTTCTTTATATGAGGGGTATCTTGCTTCAATATTTAAAGGTTCTATTTGGTCGATAAAATCTAATTGTTCTTCATTAAATATAGATAAGAAGCTACCCTTTTTTGCAATAAATGACAAACTATGAGAATAAGGTGCTGATTGGTTGTTGCGGTCAATAAAATAGGCTTTTAAAATCTTTTCGATGGTTTGGTGACACATAAAACCGACATAAAGGTAGCGTTTGCTCTGTAACATGGCTTCGGCCGTATCCAGGTCGTAATCTGATAATTCAAGCCAGTATTTTACCTTTTCATTCATTTTTCAAAAGTATATATTTTTCAATCTGGAAGTCCTAATTAAATTTGGGGCTACATTACCAGCAAAGCCCATTCAGTTTTAGGGCATCATCCGGATTTCATTACGATGCTTCGAGTTAAACAAGGATTTATGCCAAACTGTCTTCGGCAATTTTTTGTAGCGATGATACCTGGATGCCATTTTTCCAAAGTTCATATTCACTTAGGTCGATTTCATCATTCCAGATAATGCCATAACCACCCGAGCCCACATGCACGTTCTGAAATAGATTTATATCGGTAAGGGAGGCAAATGGCTTATGATCTAGTTTACTTTTCATCGAATAGATTTTAATTGTGCCATTATCGAAGATCACAAATAATCTATAGTCCTCAAGTGCTTCTACAAATTTAATCTTGGGGTATTCCATAATCGTTAAAGTTTTGAATATTAAAAATATTTTGACTTTCCCACATTTCCAAAAGTAGTTTTCGCCGGGTTTTCATCCAAGCCTCTATCAGTTTTTGCTCTTTAATCTTCAAATTTCCTTTCATAACTTTGCCTTTATTAATATCAAACAAGCCTGAACGTTCATTTATTGTCGCATGAAGATGTGGCGGTGGATGATCTTCAAAATACATGCGCATCTGAATACCATTTGTATTTCCGATTACAGGCATATTACTTTAGTTGTTGTAAAGAGGTCGTTTTTTTTTAATTATTTATCAACTTACAAATGTTTGTACAAAGTTAATAAAATGTAGGGTTAAAATAAAAAAGCCCGATCCAAAAGAACCGGGCAAGGTGTATTTTAAAAGTCAGGGTTTGACTTCCCAAAGTCAGGGTATGACTTCAAGTCATGCCCTGACTTTGGGAAGTCAAGCCCTGACTACTCTAAGTCATGCCCTGACTACTCTAAGTCAAGCCCTGACTAACAGAGTAGTCAAGCCCTGACTATCCATCAGGATTTTATTCGGAGATACTTTTCCTGTGATTCAGGTACCATTTGCGGCTGCCGTAGGCTGCGCTCATAAGGGTGAGTATCAAAACTCCGCCGCCGATGGCTGCTCCGCCACCGGGAGCCTGGTTGCCGGTTTGCCCGTGTTCGCCGGGGGGAGGAGGCGGATCGCCGTTTTGCGAAAAGGCCGGTGAAAACAAGAATAACATTGCAAGAAGCAAGAGTGAAGAGAGGGCATTGCGTAGCATCTTTTTCATAACTGTAAAATTTTGTGTCCCAAAAGTAAAACTAATTTTTTAATTTCCTAATATTTTTTTTAAGAAAGAACCCTGTATGCAGGGTTCTTTCTTAAAAAATATTAATTAATAAAAACTTTTTGCGTGGCAATTCCTTCGGCGGTGCTTACTTTTACCACATACCATCCGGTGGTGAGATTGGCGTTGATTTGCGTAAGGCCGTCCATCACTATTTTTTTGGCCATCACTTTTTGTCCGGTAACGTTGTACATCTCCACCTGCGCATCGCGTGCCTTATCGCTGTTCAGATAAAGCGTGTTGGCGTGGGAGTAGATGGATAGGCCTTCGATGGCGGCTTCGTGGATGCCGGTGGTTTTGAGCAGGTGCAGTTTGAAACGCTCGGTCAGTTCATCGGCGTTAGCCATAAAAGTATATTCGGCAGTTTTTCTCAAATCGATTTGCACATCCTCCTGGGTATCTTCGAGGATTAAATCAAGATCATCGTCAAAGCTGTCTATTAAATCAGCGAACAAAGTAAACTCAGTATTTTCATAAGCTCTGAACCCCAATTGAATTGTGGTAATTTCATTGACTTCGGGAACACGATTTGTTGAAACATACCATTCGTCATCTACAATAGAAAAGAATTGTGGAGCATCGTATATAATGGATAAATAATTTATATCCAAGTTTTCATCATAGCCATTAGTGGACTTATCCAAAATTTGAACCCATGTTTTAATAGCCTCATTTCCGTTTATTGCTGATAGTTCAAGGGCATTTGCAATTCCAGATTTGTAATACGAGGTAGTATTGTGAACCCTTTCGGCAGTGGGAATTGTAATGCTATTTGTAGCATTTGTTGCTTTAACAAAGAAACCCTGATTGGCAGGAATGTGTTGCCTTACACCGTCTGAGGTAACATCAATTAACGATCGTCCTTGTAAGACTTTTGCAGCAGTGTAAATATTATTTGGATTCCATGTGGACGCACTATTCGTCCAGTGGAGTGTTGACTGGAATGGATTCCCCAGTAAATGCCATCCATTTCCTTGTCCGCTTGTAACTGATAGGTTTGGATGGGTAATATTGGCGTTGTTAAGCGTACCTTCAAATTCTTTTGTTCCGGCAGTTAAATTACTATATGCTACCAGGTATCCTATTCCATTAGTAAAATTGGTAAACCCACTCTGGTCATAATTAAGCCATTGGTAATTTACTTCATCCCACATAAAAAGGTCATCGTATCCTTCGAGCCTGACGAAGTCGCTGCCATCCAGTTCCATATTATCAACCGGTGAAGATAAAAGATGCCAACCATCATTTCCGCTGGTGTAAGCATCAAGATAGAGCTCAGATACTGCCGTTCCAGCTACAATTAATGTCCCTTCGATAATTAATGAACCTGTTCCATCGGAAGTAGATTCAATGGTTATGTCGTTGCAATTTGCAGTTGCTTTTGCACTGGATATAGTTACCTGGCCATCAAAAGGAATTACCACATTATCACCTGCTGTTGGAACAGCATCACCATCCCAGTTCTCGGGAGTATTCCATAAGTTATCGGCTCCTCCATTGTCCCAGGTAATTGTTGCAGGTGCAGGAGATATGCCGGATATTACAATGTTGTCGATATATATTCCTTCATCACCACTCGTTAGGTTGTTAAACTGTAGTGTTATGTCCAAAGTTGAGCCAGTGATTGGAATAGAAGACGTTGAAAATGTTTCAAAATCACTACCTACACCAGCACCATGAGTATCAGAAATTGCCGGAAGTTCTTGCCCATCATCACCCTCTCCATTAAAATCTAAATCTAATTGTGCAGGCTCATTATAATCATCATCATTACCCGCTTCAACCCATATAAGGTTTTCATATCCACCCCCATCAATTGAATAAGTTATTAACAATTCATCTGTTGAATCCCAGGCCTCAGTATTTGGGGTAAGAAAATCAATAGAAAATGAAAATGAAGTGAATCCAGAAATAGCAATTTGATCTAAAGTAATTGATGGGTCTGATAAGGAAAGATCCTCAACTGCCCAAAGATATGTTGAGTTCCCACCAATGTTTGGATTACTCCGATTAAAAACATCTGTGTCTCCCGAGCCTTCAGTCCCAGAAGCTGAATATCCATCATCTATAGTTTCAAAGTCAACTGTTAAAAGATTTGTTGTTCCGCCACCACTTGGTGCATCATCAGTTTTTGCGGTGGCAACATGAACATCACCATTAGTTTTAAAGTCAATATCCAAACCGGAATTGGTGTAAGGCCAAATTTTAAAGAAATAATTTGTGCCGGCAGTAAGGCCCATGAAGGAATGTGATGGAGTGCCGTGTGGCACTTTTACTAATGCAGAACCATCCGAAAGGTCAGTATCTTCTGCCGGGTCAGTTTTGTCAATAGGATCGGTAAAAATCCCATTGCTTTCAGCTTGAATCAGGAAACCATCAGCAGCCTGGGATCCATCATTAACAGCCCAGCTTAAGTCAATTTGGCTTGTGCCATTGGGTGTTGCTGTAAATGAAGATGGATGGTTGGTGGGTTCACCGGCTATTGCATTTATTTGGATGTTATCGATATGCCATTCAGAGGTAGTGCCAGCCCCGTTTCCACTGGAGGTATAATGGAAAGCAAATCGAATCGTCGTACCCAAAATAGCGGATAAATTAATATCACCTGATCCAGTCCATGTTGTTGAATTTGCCGCTGGCCAGGCAGGAACGAGCGAACTGTTCCATGTTGTTGTAGAAGGGTCGCCGGTATAATTTGTAGTGTAAAGCAACTCAACCCGGCGCACATCATCTGAAAACTGCGTCCAGCTATCAAAGGTCAGTACTTCACCAGAATAGCTGTTAAGATTAAAAACCGGAGATATTAAATAGTCATCCGATGCTACATCTCCTCCATAGCCATTTATGCTTTGATACCCAGAACCGCATGTCCAATCTCTATTACTGGCTACACTTGCTGCAATCCATTCCTGAGTACCGCAATTGGCAAAATCTTCGGTGTAAGGCAAACTTACCGGACCTGTTACCGAGCCACTGCAGGTTACGGTTTTATTATCAGCATCTGTTGAAGTTGCTGTAATATTTTCACCATTGTAATCTCCTTCTGATAATCCGGCTATTAAACGGACGTAAATTGTTTTGGAAGCAACTGTTCCACTACCATTTGGTGTGAGAACCACGGCAGTTGAAAACCCACTTCCCGAGGTTTCGGATATTTCGTAATTTGTAGGTAAAGTAAAGGTGATATTATTTGTAAGGTTACTGCCTTCCACGGTGAAGGTTTGTTCGGCGGAAGGGCCGTTTCCTTCCAAGTAAGTAAAATCTGAAAGTGTATTTGTACTTACAGTGATGGTTGGGGTTAAGGTGGTTGCATCATCAGTAACACCTGAAGAATAATTGTCATCTCCATCCACTGACCAGGCTTTATAAAAATACTGTGTATTTAAGGTAAGTGATTGATGGTTAAATAAAGTTCCGCTTCCATTAAAAATTACGGTGCCTCCAAGAACTGATGCAGATACGTTATATGCTGTGCCATCCACAGGATTGTCAAAACTTCCATCTTCATCAAATACAATCATTACGTTATCAGTACTCCCATTTTGTGCCCAGGTCAAATCTATTTGAGAGGTGCTGGATGCTGTGGCAGAGAAGGAGCCGGGGTTTTCGGGGCCGGAGGCGGGGGCTTGTGTTATTGAAACGTCATCAATATAAACTGTGCCACTAGTTCTGTAGAATTGAATCCTAATGTTATCACTGGCATCATTAACATCAACCGAAAACTCATTATAAGTATTTTGAGTCAGAGATAATGTGCTTCCAACTTGGGTGAAAGCACCGCCATCAATAGAAATTAAGACTTGTAAAGCTGGTCCAGTTGCTGTAGATTTTGTGGCCCATAAAGTAACTGTGCCAACTCCTCCGGTTGGAATATTGGGGGTTGTAATCTCAGCTCCTGTTGCACTCTTAATTTGACATGAGTAGGATCCAGAGTGTTTTGTTGTGCCTCGGATAAAATTAGTGCCACTCCAAGTGCCAGATCCTAAAGTAGCAGTACCTGTAGTGTAAGATGTCGGCATTCCGGTTTCAAAACCTTCAAGAATAATCTGCCCCCAGGCGTTCCCACCCAAAAACATCAATAAAATGAGTGTAGTAGTTAATCGTAAAAAGTTTTTCATACGTTTTTAATTTTTAAATTTTGTTAGTAATTATCTGTTTTATTTTGCTGTTATCTATTGTTTTAATATCTGTGTTTTCTTAAAGGCCGCGTGAAGAGAGAATTCATGAATTCTCTTTACCATCTCCGAACAATTCTCTTTACCATCTCCGAACAATCTCTTTGCTGGTGGTGCCGGCCAGGGAAACGAATCGTGATTTGTTTCCACACAACAGACGCACGACCGTGCGTCTCTACATTCCACATTCTACATTCCACATTCCACATTCCACATTCCACATTCCGCATTCGTGTTTTTCAAAACAAAGAACTATTGGCTACAAATCTACAATTTTCCTTTGAATTAAAACCTGTTTTTGCAATTTTTCGGTTTGGGGCCACCGTGGATGGTGCCAGACGTGTTGGTTTGGTGGGGTACGGCAGGATGCGGTGCGGTTGGGTTTGGTAGAGAGAATTCATGAATTCTCTCTACAATGTCCCCAACAACCACAATAACCCCAACAACCACAATAATCCCAACAACAACAACAACAACCATCCCATCAAAAACCACAACAACCCCCAAAAACACCAATAACAACATCGCGATAAAAAAACATTTTCAATGAATCCCGCACGTGCGGGATTTCGCTCCGAATGATGAATTTGTACAGACGCGCAAATTGCGCGTCTCTACCATCGCACCGAATGATGAATTTGTACAGACGCGCAAATTGCGCGTCTCTACCTCGCCTCGATGCTCACCTGCTGCACGCTGCCATCGGTTTTGTAGTCGATGGCGGTGCCGCTGCCCGAATACCCGAATATTTTGAAATAATACATAGCATTGGGTGTCAATCCGCCAAAGATGGCCTTTTGGATTCCGTATTCAATATTTTTATTTGAGGGATTGTTACTCACTGTTGTGCCATCTGTTGGGGTGCTGATATCATCGAAGCCGATGCTGCTCATACACACGAGGTAGCCATCGGGCTCAGTGCCTCCGGCGGCATCCGTCCAGTTGAGGGTTATACAGTGGGTCGAAAAATCGCTGGCGTGGTTGCTGGGCTCGGGAGTCAGGTTTATTCCTCCCACAGCCCATATTTCATACACATACTCCGGGTGATCGATAAAGGGGTTACGATTCTCTTGAATGACATAGACGGCGTTGTTGCGGTCGATTTCTTTTTGTGAAACCGGATCGTTTTCGTGCCATTCGCCCAGCATATTCAAAAACCAGGTTTCATAAACCGGAAAATTGTTGGGCTGGAGTGCTGCATTTGCTTCGGTAGAATTGTTGTACCAGCCTGCAATTACATTTTCGTAGCGTGTGGCCATGTAAAAATAGTTGCGGGCAAAATCTCCCTTGTATTCGTCGATGGGTTCAAAGATAATTCCGGTGTAACCAGTGTAGCTGCATGGCCCTACTTTACTTCCGTTACCGGTTGTTTCGGTTGGGTTTGAAGTTTCACCAAAGGGGTAGCTTCCCCTGTACCCATTCACTTTTCCATCAGTGGGTACCAGATGAAATAGGTCGGTGTACATCGGCGTGCCGTCATTAAACCAGCTTGCCGGAAATGAATGTTCACGGTTGTAGCAGTCGCATTCATCCTGATAGTTGCCACATTGGTCGGTGCCAAAAGTAAAATTACAGTTGGAGTACATATCCCAAACCTTACCATCTGATCGTTTGTCGGTGGTTTGGAAGGCCGTCCACAAATAGTTGTAGGTTTGATCATTGTGGTTTTTGATGACATTATAGAGCGCAGTTTTTAAGGATGCACCGTTCAATCCGTTGGCAGGATCGTAATAATTGGCGGGAGGCTGGGCATACAGCAATGGCTTTAACGAAAATATTAAGAGTAGAAAGAGAAGGTGTGGAAATGCTTTTTTCATGTTTTGAGATCTTTTACGTTGGTATCTTGCAGCTGCTTTTTGAATTAAATGTGATTTGTGTTAATCAAATATTTTAAACGATATCATCGTAAATCTGCATGTCGCAAAATTCATACTGAAGAACTTCGTGTTTCTTGGTGTCTTTGAGGCTTAGTGGCTATCCTATATTCCATTGCCACAAAGGCGCAAAGGCTCAAAGTATCACAAAGGGAAGTCAAAAAGATATTTTTTTATCTCAGTCTCCATAAATGTATGTTTTCGTTCGATTGATCGAGTCAATAAAATAAGGATTCGACAGTGATTTGTCGGTGATCAAATCAACGGGTCTCTGGAACAGATTTTCAAATTTATCGGCCAGGGTAAAAAAAGTATCGGCATAATCTCCGTAATCCATCGGCTTTAAAGAAATCAGCAGGTCAATATCACTATGTTCGTTGAACTGATCAGTACATACCGAACCAAAGGCAAACAACGACCTGACATTATGCAACTTGCACAATTCCTGAATATCAGCCATATTATCTGTTAGTAGTTTTTGCATAATTTTCGTCTAGTTACTAAATCACCTCGATGCCGTGCTGTTTTATACTGTTTAAAAAATGGGAACTGTTGTCGCTATTAAATTTATTAATCCCAATCAAAAATGGCTCAATACCAGTGTGAACTTGTTTAGTAAGTTGCCACATTTTTCCGGCTGCTCTGTCGTTGGCCTCATCAAACTTGTCTGAAACAATCATTACATCAATATCGCTGTTCGGCTTGGCCAGGCCGCTTGCATAGCTACCAAACAGGAAAGCCTTTCTAACGGATAAACCTTCGGCGTTGAGCAAGGCAACATATTTTTGGATCAGTGCTATAATTTCTTCCTGAGGCATGACATTAATTTTTGGGTTTCACCAAATGGCAAAAAAATAATTCATGCAAAAGCCGGTTATTTTCGATCAGTAGTGTGGCAGTTTCAATATCGTCTTCTGCACCACGAATCCAATAATCTATTTGTCTCTGAATATTGATCATTATCGAATGTTATCAATCCTTCTGTGTTTTGCCGCAAATTTACAATTTTCCTTTGAATCGTTAAATAGTGCCTGTCCATAAAGTCGACACTTTTGAATTGCCCCGGGTTTTAACCCGGGGAAAATGAGTTTGGCATTAACTCCCCCGCGATTTCGCCACGCCCACAGGCGTGGCGAAATCGCGGGGCTTTCATCCTTCTCATTCAATCCCCGCCCTAAAGGGCGAGGCAATTCATAATTCAAATAACTTACTAAAAAGACAGGCACTAAATATCAATTTTAATTCACGCTCATGCTTACCTGCATCACGCCCTCGCCGGTTTTGTAGTCGCTGCCGGCACCGGTGCCCGAGTAGGCAAATATCTTGAAGTAGTAAACCGTATCGGGATCAAGGCTTCCAAACACGCATTTCTCCGCACCATAAGGAATGTTTTTGTTGTAAAAGTCATTCAGTACTCCCACGCCATCGGTGGGCGTTTGGATGGCATCAAAACCGGCAACGCTCATGCGTACCAGATAAGCCGTGGGAAGTACATCGCCCGCAGCATCTGTCCATTGCAGGGTGATGGTGTTGGCCGAAAAGTCGGCGGCATGATTGGACGGTTCGGGAACAATTGCCCCGTTCCAAATTGATGTTGCAAATTCGGGATGGTCGATAAAGGGGTTTCGATTATGTTGATAGTCAGAATAAATGGCATCGTTGCGATCGATCTCCGCCTGATCCACAGGGTCGTCCTGATGCCATTCGAGTAGCGTGGAGAGTACGCCAAGATAGCCATAACCGCCCTCAGAGCTGGTGGTGTTTTCATCCAAAACAATGAGGTCAAGCTCATCGCCCAGGTCGCCTTCGTAGCGCACGCTCATATACATGATGGCGCGTGCCACATCGCCTTTTACGGCATCGCGCACCTGCCACGAATCAGCATCGGCAAAGCATCCGGTGGCCTCGTCGTGTGCTTCGCCCCCATTGTCGAAATCTTTGTTGCTGCGACTGATGTTTACAGTAACATCCGCCGGGCGCAAAGCATGAAGATCGGTACCCGGACCAATGTTGGTGTTAAAACCACCATGCGACTGCGGCCACAGATGCTCGCGATTCCAGCCATCGGGATGGATATCGAACGTGGTTTTGGGAATGGAAATGCCCTTGTAGATAAGTTGAATATTGTTGGCGTTTAGCGGATCTTGATCCAAGACCTGCAGGGCTATTTTTACATTAGCGTAACTAATGCCGTCATGGTCATCAATGATATTGTGCAGGGCGTTTTGCAGCGCCTGACCGCTAAGGCCGTTGGCGTTGTCGTAATATCCGGTAGGAATTTGTGCCCAGGAGCTGCACCACAGCAAGCTGAGCATTAGGAGTAAGGCGAGTCTGTTCATAGAGTTTTACAAGCAATTAAATTATCCGGTGGCAAAAATAGTATTATTTGGATACCGGCTGTGGCGATTGCTGTCTGTATTCTTTTCGCTACATTTGCCCCTTGTTATTCAAAATAATTTTACATACAAATACAATAAAACATGTTTAAATCAGAAGTTTATAAAAAAAGAAGAGCTGCCCTAAGGGGCAAAGTTGACAATGGCATCGCCTTGTTTTTGGGTAATGTGGATTCGCCGATGAATTATCCTTCCAACACCTTTCATTACCGTCAGGACAGCAGTTTCCTGTATTTCTTCGGTATCGACCTGCCGGGCATGGCTGGTGTGATAGATTTTGATGAGGATAAAGATATCCTTTTTGGCGATGATGTAGAAATTGACGATATCATCTGGATGGGGCCACAGCCCTCGATAAAGGATTATGCCGCCCAGGTGGCCATCGAAAATGTGAAGCCGATGAAAGCCCTCGGCGAATATTTGCGCAAGGCGATGAACAGCGGACGGCAGTTGCACTTTTTGCCACCCTACCGTGGTGAAACAAAAATCCAGTTAGAAACCCTGACGGGGATCAGCATTGCCGGGCAGCAACAGCGGGTGTCGATGGACTTGACCCGCGCAGTGATCGACCTGCGAAACATCAAAGATGCCGATGAGATTGCCGAACTCGAAAAGGCCGCCGATATCGGTTATCAAATGCACGTTACCTCGATGAAGATGGCTCACCCAGGCGAGCACGAGCGCAATATCGCCGGCACCATCGAAGGCATCGCCCTGTCGCACGGCACCATGGTATCCTTCCCGGTTATCCTGTCGCAAAACGGCGAAACGCTGCACAACCACGACCACAGCCAGATACTTAAAGAGGGTCGCATGTTGCTCACCGATGCCGGTGCGGAAACCGTAACGCATTATGCCAGCGACTTTACGCGCACCGTGCCGGTAGGTGGAAAATTTACGCCCCGTCAGCGCGATGTCTATCAAATTGTGCTGGATGCCAACAATGCAGCTACCGCCGCCGTAAAGCCAGATATTAAATATCAGGACATCCACCTGCTGGCCGCCCGCGTTATTGCCTCGGGCCTGAAAGACCTGAACCTGATGAAAGGCGATGTGGACGAAGCCGTAAAACAAGGTGCTCATGCCATGTTTTTCCCCCACGGCCTGGGGCACATGATGGGCATGGACGTGCACGACATGGAAGGCCTGGGCGAAGACAACGTGGGCTACGACGAGGAAACCCAACGCATAAAGCAGTTTGGCACGGCCTACCTCCGCCTGGGACGCAGACTAAAACCCGGTTTTGTGATAACCAACGAACCTGGCATTTATTTTATCCCCGCCCTGGTAAAGATGTGGAAGAAAGAAGGCAAGTTCACCGATTTCATCAATTATGGCGAGGTAGAGAAATATCTGGATTTCGGTGGCATCCGTCTCGAAGATGATATTTTGGTTACCGAAGGCGGAAGCCGTTTGATCGGCAAACGAATTCCCATCAGTATCGAAGAAATTGAGGAAACGATGCGGCGGGGGTAGAGAGAATTCATGAATTCTCTCTGACCAGAGACGCGCTGATAGCGCGTCTGTACGGATTATGCAGATGGTGATTTGGGTGAAGACGCGCAAATTGCGCGTCTCTGCGAATTAAATAAAAGGAATGATCTAATATTCTAAATAAATCCAAATTCTAAATAAATCTGAGACGCGCATATAGCGCGTCTGTACGGATATGCAATTCATTGTGGATTATGAGACGCGCATATAGCGCGTCTGTACGATTTTGCTATTGCTATCAAATCAGGGTTTGGCTTTGAGCCAAGCCCTGATTTTTTTTGTCGAAAATTATTATAATTCATGGGATATGATGCTTGCCAAAATTGAAAACCTTATTATTTTCAATTGACCTTAATAGAAATTCCTGATCCCATCGCACAACCAAACCTTACCTTATTTATTCCCCAACGAGGAGGACTCATTTTTCCATCAGCCAGTTTTTAACTTGGAATCGTCAAAAAAAAATAGAATAATTTTCACTATTTATTGTATTTCTGTTTTTTTTACCTTTGCCAAACTCACCAAAACAAACACGTCATGAAAAAGTTCCTTTACCTCAGCTTCCTTATCTTTTTAGCTCTGCATGTGGGAGCACAGGATTTCGCCCCCTTAACTTCGGCATCGGCCAAACTGTTTAGCCATGGCCAGTTTGCCGATACTACCTACAGCTTAAAATTTGATTCGCTTGCCGTTGCTGGCAGCGATTCTGTTTTCATTCCCCATTATCTGGTAAGTCCTGATTATTATGAATCGGATACCTGCATCGCTTGGGGAGGTGGCTGCTTCAAACAGGACAGCAACACCTTTATCGGCGAAAGCGTGATAAGCAACAACCAGGGAAAATACACCTTTATCACCAACCGGAAGGATAGTCTGGTTTTTGATTTTAATCTTGCCATGGGCGATTCCACGGTGTTTTTTCAAAATCAGGATGAACGGTTTTTTATGATTTATCTTGGGATGGATACCTCGAGCATCATGGGCTACAACGATTCAATTAAAAACTATGAAATAGCCCACACCGATGGCAATGGAAACGTGATTAACTCGGCACTTCACCACCAGCCCATCCGGATAGGCAAAACTTTGGGACTGACCCATTTTTTCAGGGTCGATTTATTCCCTGTCGTCCTTACGCCAATCCACCTCATTGCTAACAAGTCGCCCGATTTGGGGATGCACGCGCTTACTTACGAAAAACTTTACGACCATCAGCCTGGCGATATTATTCAATACGAAAAAGAGCGTTACGAAGAACCGGGGCCACCCTGGGGAAACTATACCATTTATACCACCAAAACCTATCTGGAACGAACCGACACCCCGGATTCGATAATCTATACTATTGCCCGGGTGCAATTTAATGCGGATTCTACCGAAGCAAGCTACGACACCCTGCGAGTCGCTTACAATCGCAATACTGTTTTCAGGCAAATTCCTTACGATTATGTTTCCAAGGAAAATTGGAATATCCAAGCGAATACATTTAGACAAGTAAATGCTTGCGGCCTAAATCTTTGGGAAAATAAAATGATAATAGATTACCGGATTTATTGCAGCCCCGAAAATTCGTGGTGTAGTTATGATATCCCCGGCCCGCCACCATGGAATTGGATTATCTATCGAAGTGGAATCGGCCTTTGGGATGATTACGAGAACATTTACGATATTCAATACTGGCAACTTTATAATCGCAACCGTGTGGTGTATTTTAAAAAAGACGGCATCGAATGTGGCGAACTAATCACGGTAGGTCTGCCCGAGCCTGTGGCTAAGCAAGCCGGGATTTACGTGTATCCTAATCCTGCAAACGATAATCTGAACATCGAAACCGCTTATCCGACCAAAGCCCAGGCACAACTAATGACGATGAGCGGGCAGACCATCCGCACTTTTAAGCTCGATGAAAGATTTACACAGATTTCCCTCGCCGATGTGCTAGCGGGCATTTATCTGCTCAAAGTTATTTCGGGCAGGGAAATCTTTATCGAAAAACTGATTGTTGAATAAGTGGTGTCTGTACATAAAGTCGATGCTTTTGACTAGCCCCGGGTTTTAACCCGGGGAAAAGGAGCTTGGTATTAACTCCCCCTCGATTTCGCCACGCCGCAGGCGTGGCGAAATCGAGGGGCTTTCATCCTTCTCATTCAATCCCCGCCCTAAAGGGCGAGGCAATTCAGAAATCAAATGACTTACTAAAAAGACAGACACTTGCTAGTGCCAGATGAGAGAAGCCTAATCCATTTGATTATCAAAAATTAACCCATATCGTTTGATTTCTTATACACATTTTTGGAGCTTGCTTATTCAAAAATCTTGTATCAAATATTTCGGTGCTCTGCACCTGGAAGATAAGCCACAGCGTGGCGATAATCTTTGTAGGAATATGTGTGAGAATTGATACGGGAGGTGCATCGCACCGACAATATTAATTAATCGGACAAGATCGAGTTTTTCAGCAGACCCTGGCTATCGCACAACAAGTTTGCCGGCGAACCGCTCTTCCCTCACATTTATCGTATAAAAATAAACACCACCCTGCAAGGCCGAAACATCGAGCGTGAGCGCATTGCTGCCTGCCCTTGCATTTTCGATAATCAAGCACTTTACTTCCTGACCCATCAAATTGTTAAGACTTAAGCGAATCGTTGCAGGGCGAGCAAGCACAAGCGTGCAGGTAGCTTCGGTACTGGCCGGGTTGGGATAAACCGACGGGCTTTCGCTAATAATCTTTTTGTGTTCGCGGATACCCGGTGGCGGTGGCCCGGTCAAAAATTGCTGCTCCCAGATAAAGGCATCCTGAATATATTTGTATTGCACCGGTTCGAGCGGATCATTAGGATTCATACCCTGGTAAACCATCGGTAGAATATAAAAAGGATATTCGGTGTCGCTGTTATAAATAACCTCGTTGGCCAGGGCAAAAAGGTGAGCCGAAAACGTGGCATCGGAGCCGTAGGTCATATTGATGGGATAGGCTCCACCCAATTCATAATTCCAGCTTATGCTCATGGTGGGCAGATCCACACCGCTGGCATAAATATTTGGTGTATTGTTCTCACCCGAAACGATGGTATCAGAGTCCAGCCAGGCTACAAACATTTTTTGACCTGCGGCATCGCGGGCAATCTGAATGCGGTTGTCCTCGATTAGCTCATTGTAGCTGCCTCTAAAACTTAGCAGACGCCCCAGCTCCAGGCCATGCCAACTGCCCGGCTCGCCCATATTTGTCGAGGAGAGCAGAAAGGGAGCCATATACAAATATCCTGACGAAGGCGAACGCTCGGTAACGATGGAGTAGGCTTCCTGGCCGCTCACACCCACTACCACAGCAATCTGCGGGTTTCCGTTGGCATCCACACTCAAATCGAAATCATAAGCGGTGGTAAATTCAATTTCATCGCTTTGCGGTATCGGGCCTTCGTAGAGTTCTTCCAGTTCATCCACGCTCAAAAAGTTTTGTACACCTTGGATGCCCGTCGCTCCGGCCAAGGCAATTTCCACAGGATCTGTCCAGCTTTGCCCATAATCTTCGCTGCGCCACAGGATGGGATACAGCGAACGGCCGTCAGATATTTCCACGCTGCCATTATCGCTAAGCACTACAATGTAGCCAAATTGCCCATCGGGCGAAAACTCAACGCGGGCACAGGGAGGCATGCCCGCCGAATCGTGCGTAGGGCAGGGCAGCAACGATTGCGATAATTCGTAATCCTCCAGGCTTTCATTCCAGGTGCCATGATTGATGATCAGTTCTTGCAGCCAAACGCCCTCTTCTACGGTGGTCATATCCAGATTATAATCGATAGCCCAAAAGTCGCCAATGGCATTTACCGTAAAGCCATCGGGGATGTATTGATAGATTCCCTGGCCTGGATTGGAAGCAATCAGGTGTTTTGTGGTATCCGATAAATCGCCAATTTTAGCTCGCCCGTAAGCATAGCCACCCCATGAAAAGCCATTGGACATATCCAAAGTTGGAGCAAAATAAACCAGGTAGGCTTCATCAGGATTTGTGTTGCCGGCAGGATTATAAATACCATGCTGGGGATAGCGAGCCATTTCCACAAGCATCCATCCTTGTGCGATAGCTTGGTAGCACTCGTTCTGGCAGCTCCAGGTGGTGCCCCAATCCGTGGAAACATCGTAGCCCATATCGCCACTATTTCCGCCCGGATCTAATGCCCCGCCCATGCGGTGGAAGTTGCTTACAATGCCGAACGCATCCTTGGCACAGAGCAGCGAACGTTGTCCACCTTCGATGCCATAGCTAAAGGCATTGGCCGAAGTGCCGATATCGATAATCGAGATTTGATCCTGATTTTTGAAATCCCCCGTTGTAATCCCGATAGGGAGGGTTCCGGGAATAATTTTGTTAATTTGGTATGGCATCTTTACCCGATTCTGGATGCGCTGGCTGGTGGCGAGATTTGATTTTAGTACCGGCTTCTGGGCAAACACTATCAGCCCTGCCAGTAAAATTGCAATCGAAATCATTATTTTTTTCATGGCTTTAAAATTAAAATTTGATACATCAAAGGTATAGTATTTCAATATTGAAAATTTTTATTTTACTAACGCTCGAATGTCCTACGGACGATTCGAGGTTTCAATTCCGCATTCTACTGTTTCAATCTTTCTACATTATTCAAAATTCATTATTCGGTGTTCGATATTCAAAAATATAGGTATCCGATTACATTTTTGAGATTTCTCCTGCCGCACGCGCGGCATCGAAATGACAAGCCCCACCCCATTAACGTAATTGATTGTCATTGGTAGCGAAGTGAGGAATCTCATTTCAAATGATCTCAAAATCCTATTTTTTTTCAGACATGTATGATTCAAAGAACACTTAATTCCTTCTTTCCAAACTGGTAAACCCGCCAGGTTTTTACTTTTTAAACTCATGCGTTTTTTTAAAAGCATGATATTCTTTTGTGGGAGTAAACCTGGCGGGTTACATCACTCCAATACTCCAATACTCCATCACTTAATCATCAACTTCCTGCTAATGGTTTCCCGTCCGGCCTGAGCCGAGAGAAAATACAAGCCTGGAGACAAGTTATCGATTTCCAAACTGATTTTGCTGCTTCCGCTTTGGTATTCGGTGGCGGGCAATTCCATCACGGTTTGGCCAAGCAAATCCAAAAGTTTTACGCTAACAATCATCTTTTCTTTTAGCTCAATATTAAAACTTGCGGCATTACTGGCCGGATTGGGTGCGGGTGCCGACATTGTAAAAGTATTTCTATTAATAAAACTATCTTCCGGGACACCCACGGTGATATAGGCCGGGAACATGAAATCGTTTTCATCAAAGCTGAAGTCCTGGATGTACTTGTAGCTGCCCGTTTCGGGAGGGGAGTTTGGGTTCATGGTTGAATAAACCATCGGGAGGGTATATTCATCAATGTTGCTAATTGCCTCATCGGCCATGGTGAAAAAGTAAGCAGAAAAGGTAGCCTCCGAGCCAAAGGTAACATTGACGGGTAAGTCCAACTGGTAATCAGCACCGGTTTTTAACTGTTCTGCCAAATTTACGCCCCGGCTCCAGATGTCGGGGGCATTGTTTTCGGAGGACACGGTGGTATCGGTGTCAAGCCAGGATACGAAAACCCTTTCGCCATCATGTGTGCGGCATATTTGTATGCGATTGTCTTCGGTAATAAAATCGCCAAAGGTACCGTGAAAGGAAGTAGGTCTGCCCATCAGGCCGCCGTCCCAGCTTCCCGGTTCGCCCAGGTTGGTGGATGAAAGCAGAAAGGCTCCCGTGTACATCCATCCCGATGAGGGGGAAATATCGGTGAGGATGCTGTAAGGCTCGGCGCTAATGCCAACAATTACCGCGATATGCGGATTTCCCCAGGCATCCACCGTGAGGCCAAAATCGTAGGCGGTGGTAAAGGGGATCTCTTCGCGCGCGGGAATGGGCAAGCCATAAATCTCGGCCAGCTCGTCATCGTTCAGATAATACTGCACACCAAAGATTCCGTTTTCTCCGGCCAGGGGAACAGCTTCGGCTTCGCTCCAGCTTTCGCCGCCATCATCGCTGCGCCAAATTACCGGATAATAGGATTGCCCGGACGAAATGGGTACCGTGCCTATATCCGTAAGTGCGGCAACATAGCCAAACTGGCCATCGGGCGAAAATGCAATCCTTAGATCTCCGGGAGCATATTCGCCAGGACAATCCAGCAGAAATTGATCCGTCAGCTCAAAATCATCTTCCGCCGTATTCCAACTACAACGAGTAATTACCAGCGTGTTGAGCCATTCAAAAATGTCTGGATTGTGATTGATGTCGGCGAGCCACATCTCACCTGTGTCTGTCAGAGTGAAACCCTTGGCTTGGTTTACATAAATGCCCGCCGAAGGATTTGGGTAAATAGTGTTTTGTGTGGTATCATCAGGGTTTCCTATATTTCCACGGCCATAAAGGTAGCTGAAACTTCCGCTACCGGCAAAATCAAAAACAGTGCTTTGGTAAGCCACATACGCCCCATTGGGATTGGTGTTTCCAGCAGGATTAAAAATCCCACCCTGTGGCCATTGTGTATGTATTTCACGACTTTTGCCAACGAAATCTGTTTCCTGGAAAACTTCGATCATGGTAGTCCAGGTTTGGCCGCCGTCCGTTGACAAATCATAGCCAAAATCATTAGCATTTCCACCGGGATCCAAATAGCCACCCATGTGATGGATAAAGGCAAGGCTATTGAGTTGTGCGTTGTAGTCGAGCACTGCCCGATGCCCTCCGGCATAACCCAAGCCCCACGGTGAGTAGGATGTACCCAAACCAACGATTGAAACGGTGCTCTTGGATTTGAGCTGTTCAGGCTGGCTTTCTATCTTATCCTTTGCAGGGTTTACCTGCGGGAGTGGATAGATGCTCAACTGTTTTTCCTGATTGGCCTTCGTAAATTTCAGGCCTTCTTTAACTTGAATGTTTTGTGTGGCAGCAGCCAGGCCAATAGCCAGAGCCAGTGCAAAGAGAATAAATTGTTTCATGGCTTTGTAAATTTAAATTCATATTTTGTTTAATTCCGTAAATATAGAAAATAGAAGGGAACAAATGTACAAATATTAAAATGTAAAGTCAAGGGTGGGGGAGGGAAATATTTATGCCAGGAGGAGACGCGCTGATAGTGCGTCTGTACGATGGGGCAATTAATTAGTGTCTGTCTTTAAAGTAACAGTTAGAAAAATATACGATTTGAGATTTTAGATTTAAGATGTATGTGATATTCAGCACAATCTAAAATCTCCGATCGTTAATCTTCAATCGTAAATCAAAAAACATCGACTTTATGGACAGACACTAATTAGAGCAGAGACGCGCTGATAGCGCGTCTGTACATATTTGCGATTTTATTGAGGGTCAGGGTTTCTTTGAGCTAAGCCCTGACTTTCTTTTGTAGGATTCTAAGATATTTGAAAAGGTGTTTTTCTAAATAATTTTCCTATCTGTTAAACGTATAATTTTTCTGTATTTAATACCTAAATTGATAACATTTAGTTTTTAACATAGTTAATGCACAACTGCACTTATCATTTAACTAAGTTATTTGCTAAATCAGTATCCATTTTTAACCCTCCTTTAGATTGAATTTGGATACTAAATTACTTATCGTATTTTTGCTTGAAAATCAAAACTCAGTATCTTAATCTTATTTCAAATAATTATGAAAACAATAAAATTTACCAAACTAATCGCTTTATCATTGATCATTGCTGCATTATCCTTTAGCGGTAGCGCGTATTCGCAAACGGTGGTGCAGTGGTACACTTCGATGGGTGATTTCAGGGCGCAGCTACGCGAAGACCTGGTGCCCATGACGGCGCAAAACTTTATCGACCTGAGTAATGCCAACTTTTATGACGACCTGATCTTTCATCGGGTTATCAGCGGTTTTATGATTCAGGATGGCTGCCCCAACGGCACTGGAAACGGCGGCCCGGGCTACACCTTCGACGACGAGTTTCATCCCGATCTGCGCCACGATGAGCCGGGAATATTATCCATGGCCAATTCCGGGCCTAACACTAACGGATCGCAGTATTTTATTACCGTGGCTCCCACCGCGTGGCTGGATGATGTGCATTCGATATTCGGGAAAATTATTGACGGCATGGAGGTGGTGTATGCCATTAGCGAGGTGGAAACCGATGCCAACAACAAGCCCCTGATTGATGTGGTAATCGACAGCATTAGGGTAGTTACCGGAACAGCCCAATTGGCATTATTATCACCCACAGGCGACACGAAATGGAATAACGCTGTCGAAAATGAGATTGCCTGGGACAGCGAATTTGTTGCCGATATTAAAATCGAGTTTTCTTCGGACAACGGCCAAAGCTGGTCGGAGCTTACCGAATCAAGCTCGGCCAATACCCGGGCTTACGGCTGGACAGCACCCAACATCACCTCCGATGAATGTCTTGTTAAAATCAGCGATGTGGCCAACCCCGATATTTTTGATGTGTGCGATGCGCCATTTGCTTTGTGCGAACTGGAGTTGACCAGCCCTTCAGGCTTTACCTATGCCCGCATTGGCACGCCTTTTCAAATTAGCTGGACCAGCCAACTGGTGGATAATATAAGCCTGGCTTACAAAACATCGGTCAACGGCAGTTGGACAACTATCGCCGAAGGTATTCCGGCCGGCGACGGCTCTTATAGCTGGATTCCGGAAGTAGCTGCATCGTGGTGCAAAATAAAAATTAGCGAAACAGGCTACCCCGGGGTGTTTGACGAAACCAATAATTTCTTCATCGTTTTCAGGCTCGACCTTGCTTCGCCCACCGGCGGTGAAAACCTGGAAGGCAACAGCACTTTCGATATTGGCTGGGAAAGCGAAATCATTAATGCCGTGCGCATCGAATTTTCGGCAGACAACAGCCAAAGCTGGACTACCGTGGTAAACAGCACTCCTGCCGGCAATTCGCCCTACGCCTGGACAGTGCCCAACATCGAGGCAAATGCCTGTTTCCTAAAACTGACCATTCCTAATATTCCCGATTTATTTGCCATCAATCCAAGTCCGTTTTCGATAAGCAAGGTTGTTGGAATTGCTGATAAAGCCTGGATTAATACGGGAATACAAATTTCGCCCAACCCTGCCAGGGATGAAATTTTTATTTCTTTTACCAATCCCAAAGGATGGACGGGTAAAAGGCAAATTGACATTTACAATACAAGCGGCACTTTGCTTAGAAGCCTTACAGCAGATCAGGATAATTTTGCAAACCAGCAAATTAGTATCGATTTAAAAGGCTTAGCTCCGGGCTTGTATGTGATGAAAGTAAAAGCTGAAAACAGCAATGCAGTATTGAAGTTTTTGAAGGATTAAGTGATTTATTAAACATCAAAAATATTTAATATGAAAAGTAGTCTGATTACATTGTTAGTACTCATTGCTTTGCCCGTGTTTGTTGTTGGACAAACGAGTAGCATTTACAGCATTCAATACACCACCAATCCCGGCAACGGAACCTACCCATCTCCGCTCGAAGGCCAGTATGTAAGCACCGGAGGAATTGTTACAGCCATTGATTACAATGATAAAAACTATTTTATTTCTTCCTCAGCCGGAGGAGCCTGGAATGGCATTTTTGTTTACGACGACGACTATTCTCCCGCAATCGGTGATAGCGTTTTGATTCAGGGCGAGGTTTACGAATACTATGGTCTTACCGAAATTAAAAACCTGGCTTACTTAGTGGTGATCAGTTCCGGAAATCCGCTCCCACCACCTGTACAGGTCTCTACCCATACCGCTGCCACAGAGGAAGCCTACGAAAGTGTATTTGTAGAAGTAAATGATGTGGAGGTGAGTGAAGGATACAACCCATGGGGCGATTGGCTGGTAAACGATGAGAGTGGCGATTGCATAATTAGTTATGGTTTTTATCATTTTATGGAATCAAATTTCCCGCTCTACACTGGCTATCCTTATAGCGGTATCAAGGGTATAGTTTCCTATTCTTATGATGAGTTCAGGCTTCATCCACGGGGTATTTCCGACCTGTATAGCCAGCAAGGTGCGTTTATTCTTTCAGCGGGTCAGCACTATGTTTCTTCCCCAAATGAGTTTTCCGTCCCAATCAGTCTCACTATTATGAATCAGCCCTCCAGTGGATCTTCCTTTACACTCAATATGGATTATGATCCTAACATAATCGAATACAGTGGCTTTGACCAGAATGCCACTTTATCGCAAAACGGAACCATCCAGGATCAATCAAGCCCAGGGAATGTAAACCTGGCTTTTTCAGGGGATTTTAGTTTTGATGGGATGGAAACACTGATTAAACTAAATTTTGAACCCCTTACATCGGGTAGCTCAAATCTGGATATTGTTTCTGCAAGCCTCAACAGCAGTCCGATCGAATATCTGTCGTCAGGTGCTATTACAATTACTCTTGGCGATATTCCGATTGGAGATACTTTAACCGTTATACAACGTCCCATACAGAACATCCCGGCCATTGTGGTTCCGGGCGATGAAATGCAGATTATCTGTCTTGCTCCCGAAAATACCGAAAATTGGCATGTGGAGTTGGTGCATAATTTTAATACGGTTTCTTTGGTGGTTTCCTCGGCAGATTACAATAATGAACTTCAAATATGGACATTAAATGCAATGATTCCGCCAGTTGATCTTTACGAATTGTATAACCTGAAAGTTACTGCCTCCGAAAGTATTTTTGATATAAGTAAAAAGGCTGTTCAGGTTTTGCCTGAAATAAAAAGCAACTATTACTTTGCGCATATTACCGATACCCATCTGCCTACCCATTATTTTTACCGGGATCCCGAATCCGTTTACGATACTTCCGAGATGCAGGATTTTCGTGAAGTTATCAAGGATATAAATCTTATACGACCCGAATTTGTTTTGCTTACCGGCGATTTTGTTAACGAGGGAGAGCTTGAAGATTTTGAAAACAGAAGGTGGCATACCAAAGCACAGCGTATTTTGTCGGAATTAGAAGTGCCTGTGTATCTGATGTCAGGCAACCATGACCTCGGAGGATGGGATGAAACGCCTCCGCCGCAGGGAACTTCGCGCCATGAATGGTGGCGGTTTTTTGGATGGAAATGGCTATATAATAATGCAAACGGAAATTACACGCAGGATTATAGTTTTGATTATGGCCCGGTACATTTTACCGGATTGGAAGCCTATTATAATTACGATGGCTTTTTGTATAACATCTATGGCGAAACCAGTTTTATAAACTCTCAGTTGCAGTGGTTGGAAAACGATTTACTCAATGCCTCAGGCAGCGAGGCAAGGGTTGTTTTTTATCACTATGACTTCGCCGAGCAGATCGACCTGGAAAATCTAAACATCGATATGGCCTTGTGGGGGCATATTCATGATAACAGCGGCAGCATTTACACTCCACCCTACAACCTTTCCACCAGCAGCGTTTGCGATGGAAAACGTGCGTTCAGGATGATAAATGTGAATGATGGCATTTTGCAAGCCAACGAAACAAGCTATGCCGGATACACCGGTGAAAATTTAAGCGTCAGTTACTTTCCTTCCAACCAAGGTCTTGCCGATAGTGTAATTGCTACCATCGAAAATCAGCATGATCTGGATTTTCAAAATGGGCTGGTTAAATTTATAATGCCTAAAGAAAATCCGGAATATTTTGTTCAAAATGGGGAATTGCTTCAGGTGGATACTTCAGGAAATTTTGCAGTTTGTTATGTTAAAGTTAGTATTCCAGCAAACGAAAATATTGCCGTAAGCATTGGTGCCAATTCCATATCGGGAATTAGAGAAAAGAGCAATGATCCGGGCATTACCCTGTTTCGCAATTATCCCAATCCATTCAAATCCGAAACCACCATACAATTTCAGCTTTCAAAGCCTGAACATATAAAAATCGAAATCTATGATATTTCCGGCAGATTGTTAAAAACATTTCTAAATGGAAATTCAGAAGCCGGTTTTCACCAATTAAGCTGGGATGGGAAAAATAATCAAGGTAATGTTCCTGCAGGTAATGTATTTTATTGTCGCTTAATTTCGGAAAGTGGGTTTTCGGAAGTGATTCGTTTGGTGAAGTTGTAGATATTGTAGTGAGGTTTTAATTCTTCAGCATTTTAAGGATGTGGCGTGCAAGATTCTCGTTAATTTCTTTGTGCCGGGGAATTGGTTGGGATTTTTTTGATTTGGGATTTTGATACCAATCGTGCTTGCCTCCATGTCTGAGAAATATGCAGCCGAAAGATTCTATCTCTTTTATTAAAAGCCTTCGCTTCATGCTATTTCGAGTTCACCGGTTTTTCTTACCGCCGGAATTGAGCCACTTTCCAAGTCTTGAAAAATATCCTTGAGGTTTTCTTTTAGCTCTTCCAGTGTAAGACCCTGAGTTAAATAATCCGGGTAGTCTTCGAGATAGCCTAAGTAATATTCACCATCTTTCCAATAAATGTATTTGCGCTTCATGGATGTAAAATTTACACAAAGATACATTTTCGGTCTGGAAAAGATTACTTTTAGCCCGAAAAAATTAATCTTTTACGGCTTTTGACAGCACCACAAAATAATATTGCACTGCGTAATAAAAAGGTGAAAAACCTGATCCTCGCTATTCACCCGGCAAAAATCCCGGTGGCCAATCTGCGTTTTACCCATACCTTTGGTTTGGGCGGCATGGCCTTGGTTATTTTACTACTCCAGGTTTTTACAGGCATTCTGCTGCGTTTTCATTACGATGCCACCCCGGCAGGGGCTTATCAGTCCATCCTGTTTATCGAAAACAATATTGCCTTTGGCCGACTTTTTCGAAGCATCCACTATTGGTCGGGCATGTTTTTGATTGTTATTTCCTTTCTGCATTTGCTACGGGTTTTTTTGTCGGGGGCCTTCCTGCCGCCGCGCCACTGGAACTGGGTGCTTGGCATTGTGCTGTTTCTACTGGTGGTGTTTATCAACTTTACCGGCTACCTTTTGCCCTGGGATCAGCTTTCGTATTGGGCGGTTACGGTTAGCACCAGCATGTTCGATTATATGCCGCTCGTAGGCTCGGGAATTAAAGAGATAATTAGAGGGGGTGCTGAAGTGGGAGCTGAAACGCTGAGCAACTTCTACACCTTCCACACCGCAGTTTTGCCCGGCTTGATCACGATTTTCCTGGTATGGCATTTTTGGAAAGTTCGCAAAAATGGCGGGGTCATCCTGCCACGCCGTACCCGTGAAGATGATTTAAAACTCACCGATACTTATCCGCATCTTGTAAACCGCGAAATGGTTGTAGCTCTTGCTCTGCTTGCATTCATTTTACTTTTTAGTTTCCTTTTTGATGCGCCCTTGCTCGAAAAAGCCAATCCGGCCTTTAGCCCTAACCCGGCTAAATCGCCCTGGTACTTTCAAGGGATTCAGGAATTGTTGCTGCATTTTCACCCGGTGTTTGCGGTTTTAATTATTCCACTTTTGCTGCTGGCGGGTTTTACTTTGTTTCCATTTTTAACATATAAAAATGAGACGGGGAACATTGATTTTACGGATGCTACTTTCAAGCCCATTATTTTATGGTCAGCCTTAACGGGATTTATTCTAACGCCGGTGCTGGTTTTGACGGATGAATACCTTTTGCATTTCCAGCAGCACACAACGGCCATCCCTTCGTGGATTAGCGAAGGATTGTTCCCGCTGATCTTCCTCGCCGGACTAACATGGGCTTTTGTCGTTTTTATCCGGCGCAAATTCAGCAAAAAGCGAATAGATATTATTTTGGCTTTAGTCATTCTTTTCTCGACAGCCTACCTTGTGCTAACGCTGATCGGCACTTTTTTTCGGGGTGAAGGGATGCAGTTGGTTTTTTAATATGAAACTACAAATGATAGAAGATTTTTAGATAAAGCCAAAGTAACTATTAATGGTCAAATTACGAATACCGCTATTCTGTTATTATAAAGATTTAATTATTAATTTTATCAAGGAGTACAAAAAAGCCAGCAGAGATGATATTGATAAGTTAATTCTTGATAAGCTATCAAATGCACTGAATGAAGAACAAAAAAGAACTAAAATCAAAAACTTATTGTATGCAATGTCAAAGAAAGATTGTGTGATTTTTAACAATAGCAAATCAACAATAAAACCAGAGTGGTGTTTGCGTGAAAATAAGATAGAATTTAAGATAGAATTAGAAAATAGAATATGCACAAAAGCATAAATAACATAAAAATGCCTATCCAAAAGCCGGAGCTTAAATCTAAAAAGGAGGAGACAAACCGCCGCAGTTTTTTAAAGAAAGCCTGGTGGGGACTGGGTGCCGTGGCAGGGATGGAAGTAATTTGGGCTTTTACCACATTTTTGTCGCCTAAGCGAAAAGTAGAGAATGCAAGCCTAAGTAGCATCAAAACGGTGGGAAATATTGCAAACATTGCCAATGGCTCGGTAACGCCCTTTCGCAGCGGTCAGTTTTATTTGGTGAGGCTTGATGATGGCGGTCTGCTGGCTCTATCTTTAAAATGCACCCACCTGGCGTGCTCGGTTTCGTGGGATGCCGCAAAGCAGCAATTCGTCTGCCCCTGCCATGCCTCACAGTTTGATATGGCCGGAAATGTGATTAACCCTCCGGCACCTCGCGCCCTTGATTATTACCCGGTAACTGTGGAGCAGGGTATCGTAAAAGTAGATACAAGTAAAGCCATCCGGCGGAGTAAGTTTGAAACAGGGCAGGCAAAATATGTGTAGGCCTGGCATGTCAGACCCCCTGACCCATAAGATTTAAATCAAATAGTTATAACAATCTTATCGTAAATCTACATGTCGCAAAATTCATACTGAAGAGCTTAGTGTCTTGGAGGCTTTGTAGCTATGAATCAATAATTTGCCATTAAAATAATAAAACCGTGCTGTTGGGCAAAATCGGAGTTTACCATATTTCCTTAATGAATTCAAACCAAAGACGCTATCCAAAACTTTATCTCTGCTACAACGCTATCCTTCTCAGCCTGGATATCTCGGACTAAGTTGACCCCCTAAAATCGGAAGAAGGAGAGCCATAAAAAGTTAGGTATTTGATGAAAGAACACCTGACATTACGGCGGATGCTGACCCCCTGAGAGGAAGTTTTTCGGG
>Ga0307929_1000173_pt1 | contig 67609 bp, 67 predicted proteins | sample AceLakmetage1330_FD_203160 | JGI IMG/M metagenome (GOLD analysis project Ga0307929, IMG submission 203160) | Saline water microbial communities from Ace Lake, Antarctica - #1330 | ecosystem: Environmental > Aquatic > Non-marine Saline and Alkaline > Saline | place: Antarctica: Ace Lake... | reverse complement strand
AAGGAATTCCTGATAGGTTTCAGGATAATCAATGCCAGCAACTGGATGGTCATTTTGCATGCTGCAAATCTATATGCAGGGGCCACTTGCGTCAACTTGATACCCCGCATATATTATACCCGAACGGGTTTAATTATCATAAAATTTATATTGCTATACCTTTTCGGGTATGATTATTTAATTGCGGTGTGTTTTTATACCCGATAGGGGGGATTATGAATGACAAATTAATTAGTTTTATCAAAGAGCGTCGCAAGAGCCTTGGGCTGACGCAGTATGAACTGGCCGACCGAGCTGGAGTTGGACTCCGGTTTGTCCGTGAGCTGGAACAGGGGAAGCAAACCCTTCGTATGGATAAAGTGAATCAGGTGTTGGCCTTGTTTGGTCATCGGTTGGAGCCTGCACCGTTTAGGTTGGAGTCGAATGATGAGACATGCTGAAATTTATATGCAGGATCAACTGGCCGGCGTGCTTGAAGAATACGATCAAGGCTACCGGTTTACTTATGATCCTGACTATTTGAGGAAAGAGGATGCAGTTACAATCAGTTTGTCGCTTCCGCTGCAGGCCGAGTCGTATGAAGACAAGAGACTGTTCCCGTTCTTTGACGGATTGATTCCGGAGGGCTGGCTTCTCGATTTGGCGGAAAAGACATGGAAGTTAGATTCGCGAGACCGGATGGGGCTGTTGTTGGCCTGTTGCTGGGATTGCATTGGGTCGGTCAGCGTTGTTTCTCTTGAGGAGGCCGATGATGAATAATCAAACCTGTCAAATTTGTTTGCAACCGTTGCCGGCGGGGGCCCCAGAGTTCCATTCAGCCTGTTGTAAAAAATTATTCGGTTCAGCCGCTCCGCCGAAATTGCCTTATACTTGGGATCAGCTCAATGCGTTGGCAGAACAGTCGATCCAGAAACATATTACGGTTCCGGGGGTTCAGGCGAAGCTTTCGTTGCATCTTGAACGCAAGAGTCGATCCGGTGATGCGCGACTAACATTGGTCGGGCTGGAGGGCGGCTATATTCTTAAACCGCCGGTTTCTCAGTATCCACAGATGCCGGAACTTGAGCATTTGACCATGCGGATGGCTCGCGTCTTTGGGATCGATACGGCGGAGTGCGGGCTGATTGCGCTGGAGGAGGGTCAGCTTTCCTTTATTACCCGTCGGATGGATCGTGATGACGCTCATAAATTACACATGGAAGACATATGCCAGCTGACGGACCGGCTGACAGAGCAGAAATATCGAGGTTCCATGGAGCAGGTTGGGCGAGCTATTCTTCGTTATTGTTCTAACCCGATCTTTGAGGCGATTCGGTTGTTCGATTTGACACTGTTTTGTTTTTTGACCGGGAATGCAGACATGCATTTGAAGAACTTTTCCCTGTTGTACGCGCCGGGAAGTGAAGTCCGGTTGTCGCCCGCCTACGATCTGCTTCCAACGGTTCTTTTGATTCCGGAAGATCCTGAGGAAATGGCACTGACGCTCAATGGAAAGAAACGAAAGTTGCGACGGAAAGATTTTCTGAAATTTGGGGAATCAATCAAATTAACAGATCGTCAGGTTACGAACAGTTTACACCGGATTGAAACGCGGTTAAATGATGGGGTAACATTGATCTCGCGGGGATTCTGCTCGGACGAAACTCAGGGGCAATATCGTACGTTAGTCCAAGAGCGCGCTGGCCGTCTGTTTGGATAGGTTCACGACTCACTCAGTCGTTTTTCATCTTCCTCGTTGAGGAGGGCGTGAGCGTCGCGCAGGATGCCGGGGATCTCGTTGGCAAAGGGGCTGTTCGAGAGAAATGGCTTGAGCGCTTCGTCGTCGACGGTGGCGGCTTTTTCGCCGGGGAACCAGTGTTCAGCGTTGCCGAGCAGGTTGTAGCGCATTTTGCCGAACTCGACCATGTCGAGCCCTGTGGCAAAGGTCCAGAGACGCAGGATCTCAGGGATGTTGAGGCCGCCGGGCGTATCGATTTGCCGCGGAAGCCCTTCGTGCCAGTGGTGTACCCATTCGGTGCCGAGATTTTTTTCCAAGGCTTGGCGAAGCTGAGCTTCAATTTTTCCAATGGTTGGAAGTTTTCCGTCCATATTTTGGACGGTTTCGGCGTGCAGATCGTAGTCGGAAGGTTGGGCGGCGCCGATGGAGAGGGTGTGAACTTCGGGGCGGCGCAGACAGTAGAGGGCGTTAAAGGCCATGGGGTGGAGTGGCGCGCAGAGATCGGTCAGGGTTTGCGGAGGGTCGTAGAGTTTGCCGCCTTTGTCGTTGGGGCTGATGATGAGGACGCCCATGTCGCGCGCGGCGGCGGCTTCGACGGGGGCCCAGTTGACGGGGTGATAGACGAAGTACCAGTGGAGGTTGATGTAGTCGAACGCGCCGGTCTCGATGGCTTTGACGACGAGATCGGCTGGGCCGTGGGTGGAGAAGCCGATGTGGCGGCAGCGCCCCTCTTTTTTGAGTTGTTGGAGGGCGGGCATGCTTTTGAGCGCTTGTTCCAGAGTTGCTTCGTTGTTGATGCCGTGGATGGAGAGCAGATCGACATCGTTCAGCTTCAGCGCATCCATGGATAGGTTGAAGGCTTCGAGAAATTCGGCAGGGCTCTCTTTGGGGCCGATTTTGGTTTGAACAATGAGTTCGTCGCGCGGAATCGTGGGTAGGATTTTGCCGAGCTGGAACTCAGAGGTGCCGTAGCCACGGGCGGTTTCGATGTGGTTGATGCCCAGCTCAAGCGCATGCCGGACGGTGGCTTCGAGGTTTTTCTGGTTTTCGTCGGTAATGGATTCCCGGGCCTCGGCATCGTACTTCCAGCTTTGCTGGTAGCGCATGGCGCCGCAACTGAGGACGGGCATTTGCAGTTCGGTTTTTCCAAAGCGGCGTGTGGGAATCGGCATGGGTTAACCTCCTAGTGCAATAACAAGACTCAGCGAGACGGCGGAGAGTAGGGTGCTGATGACGATGATGCGCCCCGCCAGCTCTTTGTCGCTTCCAAAAATATCAGCCAGTACATAGCTGGCCACGGCGGTGGGGCAGGCGAGAAAGATGAGTGCGGCCACGCGTTCCGGCGGGGTGACGCCCGGCCAGACGAGAGCCACGAAATAGCCAACCAACGGAAAGATGAAAACTTTGATACTGGCGGCGATCACGGAGGTTTTGGCGGTTCCTCGTAACTGGGCAAAGTTGATGGAGGCCCCGACGCTGAGCAGGGCAAGCGGCAGGGCAATCTTTCCCAAGGCGCTCAGGGTTCGGGAGGCGACAACCGGAAGATGAAAACCTGATAGCTGTACAATCAGGCCGAGCACACAGGCGATGATGAGGGGGTTGGTGGAGAGTTGTTTGGCGAATAGCCGTGCGGTTTCCCGCCCGCCGAGGCGTTGTCCCGAATGACTGACCAGCACGACCACGGAAAAAATATTGTAGAAGATGATGGCCGGGGCCAGGGAGAGGGTGGCCACCGCTTCAATCTCCGGATGGGCTTCGGCCAGAGCGTAGAGGATGACCGGCAGGCCGATAAATGCGTTGTTGGCCCGGCCGCATCCTTGAACAAAGGCCCCTTTGGCTTGGCTTGGAAGGCGGAGCAGGTGCGCGGCAAAATAGCTGATGGCAATGCCGATGAAAGTTGCCGTCAGTACGATGCCGGAAATCCGAACCGCCCCGTCGCCCCCAAAGCTGGCTTGTGAAATTTTAACAAACAGCAGGGCGGGCAGAGCAATCCAGTAGGTGATGTGATTTAAATCGCTGAATAGATCGCTGGAAAAGCGTTTCTGACGCAGAAGTTTGCCGAGGGCAATCAGCAGAAAAACTGGCATGAGGCTGTTGAATACGTGCATGAGGGGAGAGTAGGTTGGAGGGGTGTTTTCGACAAGTTGAAATGAAGCGGCACCTTCCATTTGACATCATTCGACTTTTCCGTACAATTCGCGCTTCTTTTGATCAAGGCGAGATAGCTCAGTTGGTAGAGCAGAGGACTGAAAATCCTCGTGTCCCCGGTTCGATTCCGGGTCTCGCCACCAAATTTAAAAACCGCCCTTCGTGAGAAGAGCGGTTTTTTGTTTGCCCGGCATAGTAAACAAAAAAGGGGGCGATGCTTTGATTGCATCGCCCCCGGAGAATAAGGACCCGATTTGGGCCAATCGGCAAAAGGGTTACCTCATGCTAATAGACCAAGACATCGGGTTCTGAAAACCATTTTTGGATCCGTTATTCTCAACGAGAATTGCGGATAGGCTTTTTCGGCGTGGGGTCTTATTTTTGTTGTTCTTTTTCATTTTTTCTCTCCCTCTGTATTTCGCTAGAGGTTCTTGCTGCGGCCGACTTGTCGGCCTTTCTCATTCTTCTGTTTAGCGCTTCGCTTTGCGTCGCACTTTTTTCACGAGGGCCTTGCAGTTGCGCCCGAGTCGTTTGAAATCGATCTGAAGATCGATCTGCGAGTAGTCATTCGGTTCAAACCCGAATCCGTAGTTGTAAGGAATCATAGTATTCCTCCTCTTTCTTTTTTGTGGCACCAGCCGGATTGCTGTTGCCGTTGCCTCTCTTTTCCAACCATTGGAAAAGTTATTCATGTGGCCTTTGTACTCTTCCTGTGAGTCAGGTCAACAAGAGAAATGTTAAATTTTCATGAGCATGTTGATATTTGATGCGCCATCCTATCGTTTCTTGCTGTATTTCGCGGCAAGCACGACGAAAACGCTCATGTTTAGGGGGCGGTCGGTAATGTAGTCGGGTCGTGGAACCGTTACCAGTTCAGTGTCAGAGACATTCCGGCGTACTGTCCGGCGGGTCGCTGGCCGGGGAGAGCTTGGAAATCGTCGTCCCACGCGTTGTTCAGCAGGAACGAAAGCGTCGCAGTTTCCATGCAAGCGGGTGTGTAGCGGACGACAAAGGAGCTGTCGGCACCAAAGTTGCCGTCGTTCCGAACCTCGTTATCACTCTGCCAGCGAAGCGTTTGTACGGTTCCGAATTCCAAGGCTTGGAAAGGTTTCCAGAGCAGGGAGGCCTGCGCGAGGTGCTCGGGATAGTCGAGCGCGTAGCGGGAGGCGTACGCTCCAAAGTCGGAGGCTTTTCGGTCTTTAGTTATCCATGTATAGGCGAATTGCATTTCAACGTTTTGCGCCGGATACCAGCCGAGTTGCGCCTCCAGTCCGTAGACATCCAGATTGCCAATATCAGTCGCAACCCAGCGAACCGGCGTGACGCCGGTCATCCAGTCGATGGTATTTTTTGTGCGACGGTGGAAAACGGAAACTTTCCAGTCCATGGATTCAGAAGGAATTCCTTTGAGGCCGATTTCGGTTTGCGCGGCCGTCTGTGGTTTAAGGCCCATATTACCGAGGCTGGCCGGGGAGTTGTAGTTCAGCTCGGTGTAGGAGGGGAGGCGAACCGATTCGGAGTAAGAGGCGAACGCGGTCAGATTATCGGAGAGTAGATATTCCAGCCCGAGTTGCGGTAGAAGTTCCGACGACTCATCCGTGAAGAATTCACCCCGTGCTCCGACGGTGATTTTCAGGCGGTCGCCTTTCCATTGCGGAAGCAGGGAAATGCCGCCGCGGGTGCGGTGGTGGTTGCCGAGGCCGCCTGATCCTGTGCTGGCCACGCGTTCTTCCTCGACATCCGCGCGCCAGCCAAGCGCGAAGCCGTTCACTTCCAGTGTGCGTCCGTCAAAAAATGCAGAGCTGGTGCGGGAGCGGTGCTGATTCCAGTAGCTACCGTTTGGAACGGAGTAATAGTCCTGAAATTCATGCCATGAAATACCACCGCGCAGGTAGTGGGTATTCAGGTCGCCCTTGCGAGCAGCGAGATAAACCAAGGTATCCTCTGTCTCTTCAGACGGCGGTCCCCATAGCGGATTGGCGCCGTAGTAGCCGCGGGCGCCGAACTCTTTTTTCTGATGGGCGATGATGAAGTCAACTTGTGTGTCATCGGTGCGGTGCTGCAGATGAGCGCCGACGTATTCGCGGTCATAGTCGTTATCGGGATAGTCCACGCCGCTGGCCGATTCGCGTCCGGCGAAAACACCGATGCCGAGTCCGTTGGTCAGTGCCTGTTGCACGAGAATGCTCTGTCCGTCGCGGTGGTCTGATCCGAACCCGACCTCGACCTGCTTTTTTCCAAGGATCGGAAGAAGATCAAAATTCACGGTGCCGACGAGGTGGCCGCCCTGATTATCGAGACCGGTACGCACGTCGGGACGTGAGAGCATTCCCGCGGGCAGGGGAAGTTCGGCATGAAAGTGTTCGGTTTGCGGATTGCGCAACGTCAGCCCGCCGAGCGAAAGGCCGGCGCCGCTAAACGATGAACCGCGAACGGAGAGATCGTTTTGGGAGCCACCCTGCGAATTGAGCACCACGCCGGGGGTCGTGCGCAAGACATCGTGAATCGCCGCGCCCTCCGGTGTTTCCGCCGCGGCGGTCACTGTGATGGTCGGGATGTTCGTTTCAGCGCCAGAGGCGATCAGCGCGGAGAGCAAGGTTGTTGCAAAAATTTTCTTCATAATTCAGTTCCTGAACGTATGCTGGGGTTCTGTTAGGTTTGAAGTCGGACAACGTAGCCGAATACATAAGGAAGTCCATCATTTTATAAGCAGAAAGGAATCACCATGAATAGCGATAGAGTCAAAAAAGGAATGGAACGCGCCCCCCACCGCAGTTTGATGCATGCCACTGGGCTCACCGATGAGGATATTCAAAAGCCGTTCATCGCCATTTGTAACTCCTTCAACGAAGTGATTCCCGGTCACGTTCATCTCAATCAAGTCGGTCGCATCATTTCGGAAGCCGTTCGTGAAGCGGGCGGAACGCCGCGCGAATTCAACGTGATCGGCGTTTGCGATGGCATCGCCATGGGCCACGCCGGAATGAAATATTCTTTGCCGAGCCGCGAACTGATCGCCGACAGTGTCGAAACCATGATCGAAGCTCACGCCTTCGACGCCATGATCTGCATCCCCAATTGCGACAAGATCGTTCCCGGCATGCTCATGGGTGCGGCGCGCACCAATATCCCGACCATCTTCGCCAGCGGCGGCCCGATGGCTGCGGGGCGCAAAGCCGATGGAACCGTCATTGATCTGATCAGTGTTTTTGAAGGCGTTGCTCAGCTCAAAGCGGGCAAGATCACCGAAGACGAACTGCTGGAGCTTGAGTGCAAAGCCTGCCCTGGTGCCGGGTCCTGTTCCGGAATGTTCACCGCCAACTCCATGAACTGCCTCTGCGAAGCCATCGGAATGGCGCTGCCTGGCAACGGCACGTTGCTTGCCACAGAGCCGGCTCGTCTCGCGCATTGGAAAGCCTCTGCGAAACGCGCCGTTGAAATGGCGTTCGCTAATGGCCCGAAACCGCGCGATGTCATCACCCACGACTCCGTCGACAACGCCTTTGTCCTCGATATGGCCATGGGCGGTTCCACCAATACCGTTTTGCATACACTGGCTGTCGCCAACGAAGCGGGAGTGAACTACAACCTCGAACGTATTAATGAGCTGTCAAAAACCACGCCGAACATCTGCAAAGTTTCGCCCTCCTCAAGCTATCACATGGAAGACGTTCGCGACGCGGGGGGCATTAGCGCCATCCTCGGCGAAATCAGCAAAGTCGATGGGGCGCTCAAACTCGACTGCCCAACCGTCAGCGGAAAAACGCTCGGTGAAAATATTGCGGGCGCCGAAACCCAGGACGAAGAATGCATCCACAAAATCGAAAATGCCTACAGCAAAGAGGGCGGCCTCTCCATCCTCAGCGGTAACATCGCGACGGAAGGTTCGGTTGTGAAGACCGCCGGTGTGGATCCCAAAATGCTCGTCCATAAAGGCCCGGCCGTCATCTTCGAATCGCAGGAAGACGCGTGTGAAGGAATTCTCGCGGGCAAAGTCAAAGCGGGTGACGTCGTTGTCATTCGCTACGAAGGCCCCAAAGGCGGCCCCGGCATGCAGGAAATGCTCGCCCCGACCTCTTACATCATGGGACAGGATCTCGGCGACAAAGTTGCGCTCATCACCGACGGACGCTTCAGCGGCGGAACGCACGGCGCGTGTATCGGCCACATGTCGCCCGAGGCGGAAGAGGGCGGACCGATTGGCCTGCTCAAAGAAGGCGACATCATCGAAATCGATATTCCGAATCGCTCGCTCAACGCGGTGGTTTCCGACGAAGAGTTTGCCGAGCGGCGGAAAACATGGAAAAAGCCCGCGCCGAAAAAGACCACCGGCTGGCTCGCCCGCTACGCATCACTCGCCACCAACGCCAGCAACGGGGCGGTGTTGAAACAGCCCGGTGCATGAAGTCGGACCCGTCAGACCTGTCCGACTCGTCTGACTCTCTCCTGAAAGGTGTTTCCCCATGACCGACCCCAAAAGCCCTTTAATGCCCCACGGTGGATATCAAAACCTGCGGGCATATAAAGTGGCGGAGGCGGTCTACGACGCAACGGTTGTTTTCTGCAATCGGTTGATCGACAAGCGGTCTCGAACTCACGATCAGATGGTGCAGGCAGCACGTAGCGGGGTTCGCAATATCAGCGAGGGAAGCGGTGCTGCGGCGACCTCGAAAAAATCGGAAATGCTTCTGACAAATGTGGCGCGAGCCAGCCTCTCAGACGAGTTGCTCAAAGATTACAAAAGCTATTTGATTCAGAATGGCCTACGCGTTTGGCCGAAAGAATCGCGCGAGGCACTGGCGATGCGTGAGCGGATGAGGCACGATGTTGCGCCGGATGTTCCGCCTGTATCCGCAGAAAAGGTGCGGCTGACCGGGTTGGCGGGTCTTTCGGATTTTGTGGCGAAGGCTGAACCGGAACTGGCGGCCAACGCGATGCTCTGTGCGGTGAATCAGGCGGCGTATCTGTTGCGCCGACTTTTGGAACGACAAAGTCGCGATTTTACGGAACAGGGCGGTTTCTCTGAACGGCTTTACGCCGTACGAACCGAGGCACGTGCTTCCAAAGAAAACGTCGATGCGCTTGCATGCCCCTTGTGCGGTGGCGAGATGCGCAAGCGAACAGCGGGAAAAGGTCCGCAGGCGGGCAAGGAATTTTGGGGCTGTTCCGCTTATCCATCGTGCCGGGGGATTGTGGATATTTGAGGGTTGAAATTTGGAGTCAGACCCGTCCGACTTGTCCGACGAGAAAAGGGTTGGAAAACAAAAGGTCTGCTGGCTCAGCCTCGTTACCGTTCGCGTCGCTCACTTCTTTGAACCACTCGTGAACTCGTTATTTTCCTGCGGAAAATTATCTATCGCTACGCTTTCGGGGAAATACCAAAAGCATTTGCCATCTCACTTCGTTGCATTGCCGTCGCAATAGCGCCCGCCAGTTGGCGAATACGCCTGCTCGGAATACCTCAGGTCCGAACCTTGGAATCCGTTTAGGGCTGAGGGGCGGGAGCCGCTTTTTTGCGCTGGATGATTTCGTAGATTTCTTTGGGCAGGGCTTTCATGCGCCACTGCGGGTTTTCTAGCGTTCCTTTGAGGTTGAACTCCAGAAGGTCGAAGAGCGGGGCGGTGGTTTTTTTCAGAGCTTCGGCGCTCCAGAGGTGGAGCTGATACCACTTTTTGTTTTCGCGGGTGTTACGGAGCGGTACGGCACGTAGCCGGAAGTCGAGGCCGGCGGATGGGGAATAGCGTCCCTGTGCGTGTGCGCTGAGCAGTGTGCCGCCGAGCTGTATGTTCTCGCTCTGTAGTTTTTTATCTCTCAGTTCAAAGTCGGCGAAGAGCGTGGTGATGGAGAAGAGTTTTATGCCGGGGATGAGGCGGGAGAAACCGCCGATCAGCGGAATGCGGGCTAGCTGTCCTTTTTCAACATGCACCTGCCCCTGACCTTTAACGGAATTCCAGAAACCCGCCTTGGCATCGGCGGCGAGGTCTAGATTTCCAGAGAGCAGGCCTTCGGCGGGTTCCGAGTCGCCAGGGGTCTTCCCTTGTAGCATCTGTTTAAGCGCGAGCTGGGTGGCGTTGAGATTGATGTGGTAGGGCGCGGTGCCGTCGCGCAGGATCAGGTCGAATTGGGCCGAGCCGTCTAGGGTTCCATTGTAGAGCTGGATGAATGTGTTGGTGAAGTTGAGCTGTGTTCCGAGGCAGTCGATCTGGGAGCGGAAGAGATCGGCCTGAATTTCCCCTGCAGAAACCTGCTCTGCGCGGAGGGTTCCGTGAACGATATGGTTGGTCCAGGTTCTGTAATCAATTTGGCCGCGTGCGTCGGATGTAATGGGGCCGTTGAAGGTGAAGTGTTCCAATGGGCTGGGGCGGTTGGGTGCCAGTACACGAGCCAGAGTCACCAAGGGGAACTGGTTAGTGGCAATGTCGAATTTTGCCAGCTTCTCCGTGAAGTCGACATGAACGGTTCCGTCGAACTTTTTGTTTTCATGGACGGCGTGTAGCGGGGCGAGGGTGAGGAGACGGTTGGAGTAGGCCATGCCGATTTGGAGGGTGTCGAGCGGCCCGCCGGTGCACGTCAGGTTTTCTGTAGAAAAGGTTCCATCCATTTTGATGGATCCTTGGGCGCCGCCGCCGGAGAGGTTTACGTGGATGTCTGGCGGCTGGTTGGTGAATGTGGCGCGGTCGATCCAGTGTTGGAGTCCGGGGCCGACCAGTGTGCCGACGGGACCCGGCAGGGCAATGGCATGCAGGGAGCTGTCCCATGCTCCCGAGGACAGGTCTAGGGTAAAGGTTCCCGTCAGGGTGCCGTCGTTTGCGCCCGCCTGGATTTTATTCACGTCCAACCGATCCCCATCTCGAACGAATTCGAAGGCCAGTGGGTCGAGGGTTAGATCTTTGCGCCGCACTGGCAGGTTGTGTATATCGGCACGAAACTGTTCGAAGAGCTGTTCGATCGGCGCGGGACCCAAGGCGACTGTAAAGTCAACGGCACCGAGCGGATGGAGCTCTGCAAGGGCCAAGTCGCGCTGGAGGCGGGGTGGAAGAAGCGTGAGCAGCTCGTCGGCACGCAGGGAGTTTGTAATGGATAGTTGGGCAATTTGGGTTCCAAGGTTCGCCGATCCCGTCGCTGTTAGTTGTCCACGGTCGGACTGTATCAAGCAGGCGGCCTCGATGGTGTTATTTTCTGGAGCCACGGGGTCGATGAGGAAGCGGATATCGATTTCTGGCTCGCGGTCGAACCGGAGAGTTTCCAAGGTTTGGAAAAGTTGACTCGCCTGAGTTTTAAATTCTGGGAGGGAGCGTTTGGCGGGTTGATTCGGGAGGTTCAGTTCTCCGCTCACATGAATGCGCAGTCCGCCCCAGCGCAGGTCGGCCTCTTTGATCAGGAATTGGTTGGGATGGATATGGAATGACGCATCCAACCGATCGACCGTCCGGAATGGGCTGCTGGCGGGCAGGGCGGCTTCCCACATGCTACCCAGAGAAACCTCGCTGTTTTTTCCATGTAGAGAAATGCGCCATCCGGTTTTAGTCGGGGTGAGCCAGCTATCGGGCCAAGCAAAGACATAGAGCTTTTCCGCTGCGAAAAGCGGTTTGAGATCATCCGGTGATCGGCTGTAGAGCCGTACATTTTGAAGCACCCACCCGCGGTGCGGCGATAGGTGGATGGAGTCGACCTGTATCGGAAGACCTTTTTTTTGAGCCTCGGCCGTGATCTTCTGGGTGAGTTGATCGGGCAGTCCAAGTGTTAGCAGATGAAAAAGGAACAGAAGGAGAAGGAGGCCAAGCGCAAATCCGACCAGCCGGAGTAGATGCCGGATTTTGCGGAGCGGCTTTGATGCCTGACGAGGGGCTCTCTTTTTTGTGCGAATCATGGTGCGACAATCAGGAATAGAGATTCCTCGCAGAGGTGCAGAGTCGGCAGAGAGTATGGATCGGATTTATAAATCCTTTGCATTCTCTGCGTCTCTGCGAGGGAGGCTTTTATTTTTCTTCTGTTTGGGTGGGTTCCGGTTCGGTTGGCTTTTCCGATTGGGTCACGTGTTGGGTGAGGGTTTGCACGGTTTTATCGGCCAGCACAAAAACAACGGTTTGACCCTGCACCATCGCAAAGCGCCCGCCCTCGACGGTGTTGCCGAGAAGAATAACCCGTCCCAGCGTGTTGGTCCCGTTTAGGGTGACAGAGAGTCGGAAAGAGGGCTTGTCCAATCCGTAGGGTTCAAGCGCGTCGGGGTTAAAGGCGATATAGCGTGCAGCTTGAAGATCCATCAGCTGAGAGGCTAATTCAAAGACCGCCTCGGAGTTGACCCGTTGTGCTGGGTCTGTACAGGTGAAGGTGTTTTCTGTTGTTTGGACACACCGTTCTCCTTCAGGACTCTTTTGTGTGATTTTTTTGATCTGCGAGGGGTCGATCTGGAGAACCGTGTGGCTTCTAAAAAAGAGGGGGTCTGCGAACGCCTTGTCGACGAAGCTGGCATCGGTGGTGTAGAAGGAGGACTCGTCGTTGCGCTGAACGAGTCGAAGGTTAGCGGCGTTGGCTTCGCTGATCCGGAGCGTATTCGTTTCTCCATTCTCCGCAAAGAGGATCGACCATGGCGCATCGGTCATGAGCTGCGATTGTTCGGGGGAGGGGTCGTCTACAAAATCCAGAACTACGGCCAGTGCGAGAGTTTGGAGCCATTCGTTCACCTGAGCGGACTCGGCATTCCAGCGGGCGGGACGGGTGATTTTCCACAATCCGTTGGTTTGCATCAGATCCACCTGTTGCTCGCCCCGTGTGATCTGGAGTTCGGTGATCCGCGCGGGAAGAACGCCGAGAATATGACGGCTGCGCAGTTGATCTTCTTCGGTTTCAAAGAGTTCAATCCACTCTTCGGGCACAGTGAAGACGGAGTCGCGTTCCACCCATTTTGCATAGCGCGTATCCGGCTGGTCGGGGTTGGGTTTGCCGATGAGGAGGCTTTGTGTTTTTTCATCCAGCGTGAAGAGCGTCAGTTCGTAGACGGGATCTCCGAGGCCGTAGACGGTCAGATCGGTTTTTTCGTCCGTAATGAATTTGTTAATACGGGCGGCCAGAATTTTTTCAATCAGGGCATGAACGCTCAGAACATCAACCCGGCTCTTGTGCGGTTGTTGCATGAGCCAGCCGTTGTTCTCGGGTTGCCGTAGCTGAAGGAAACCTTTTGGGCGACGCAGGTCGATGCCGCGAACGGACGCCGCATCATCGCGGAAGAGAGCGTGATTCCGAATCCATGCGGCATCTGTCGGAACTAGATTGAGCAGGGCTTGCGGCGCGACGATAATGTCGGCTTCGCCCTCCGTCATGATATAAAGCATCTCGCCGAGCGGGGCATTGCGGCCGATCAGCCAGGTGAACGTGCCGCGATTATTCTGGAAGGTGATCCGTGCGCGCGGCTCGTCAAATCCGTAGTCGGAGGGGGAGAGGCCGCGGTCTTCCAGGGTTTGGGCTGTGATCAGTTCGCCGCGCTCGACCCGGGCCATGCCTGCGATCATCTGGTCGACGATTCCGGCATTCACGGGCGCATCGGTCGGGCGGATGAGCCGCCAGGTTCCGCTTTCTTTAGAACATTCGATCTCCACCCCGTCGCGTTCCAAAAGGATGGAGGTAATGCTGGCGGGATAGACGGAAAAAACGGTTTGGGTTCGTTGCTTTTTCTGGTGCGAGGTTTCGGCGTCACGCTCAAAAAACCAGATAAAGGCTCCGAGAAGAACGGCGCCAATAAACAACAGGCTAGTCGGGAGTTTTCGTTTCATGAGTCTATTTTCTTCTCCGGATCCAGAGCACGACGCCGGGTAGAGCCGTCAGAAGTGGAATGCCAAGCACGACGCTCCAGAAGAGGGCCTGAATATCGTCACGGGTCAGTTTGAGACGGGTATCTTCGACGGCCTTGGGAGCGATGGCCATGAGCTGCTCGCGGTCGAGCAACCAGTTGAGTGAGCTCATAAATAAAGAAGTGTCGCCGCCGGTCAGCCCGCCGTTGGAAACAAAACCCGAGTCCCCGAAGACGATCATGCGCGTCGGGCGGATCTGCATATCGAGCTTCCCGGTGGTGGCACCTTTTTCGACGGCAACGGCCAGAGAGATCTGACCGAGGATGTCGTCCGTGTCTTTGTCGTATTGTGCGGGCGACTGCTCCGGCTGGCTTTCGGACCAGCTGCTTTCAGAGGAGAGGGCTAGCGGCGTGACTCGCGGGCGGTCGGCGGACGTGGATTGTGAGGTTTCGGGTTCTACGGAACGCGGCAGGTGGAAAATGGCAGCGGTGGTGCTTAGTTTTTTGGTGACGGGGTGGGTGGTATAGGCGGAGACAAACACCTCGCGGCCCGTCAGTGTGCGCGCGGGGTCGAGTACAATGTCGTTTCGTAGCAACACGCCCCATTCGCGAAGAAGAGGCTCCAGTCCCGATTCTTTTCGGGAGTCGGCCAGCACCAGTAACCGTCCGCTTCGGCGCAGCCAGACGCTAATAAGATCCGCCTCTGCTTTTGACATTTTTTGTGAGGGGCCTGCGATAATCAGGGCGGCGCAATCGGCAGGAATCTGTTTTTCAAGGCTCAGTTCCAGTTGGCGAACGTCGACGTTATCGCGCTCGATCAACTGGCTCAGGCCGGAAAACCCCGTCCGGGTGTCAAAATTTTCGATATCCCGTTCGCCGTGTCCGGTCAAGAAATAGACCACCGGAACTGTTTTTTGAACCACTTCCTGAATCGCGGATGAAAAGGCCAGTTCGCCCTCAAAGGACAGAATCTTTGTTACGCCGCTGGAGGCAGAAGTCTTCGCGATTTCGTCGGCCCGCTTATATTTATTGCGACCGTCGTAGCTGAACACCACGACATTGGGTTCGTTCACCTGATATTTCACCGCCAGCTCCTCGGTCTGGGCGATATCGCGGTCGGGGTCGACCCACTGAATATTCAACTGATCCGTATGGAATTGATATTCCCGAAGCAGATTGTGAATATCTTCATATAATACATTGCCGGGCTGGAAGAAGACGGTTACCTCGACGGGTTTTTCCAGCGTGCCGAGCAGGCCGATGGTCTTGGAGGAGAGGGTGTAGAACTGTGCGGCACTCCAGTCGGTTCGGTGATAGTGACGGTAGGAGAGGTAGTTAAGCATCAGCACAATCACGGTGGCGAATAAAAGCGCCGCGCTGGTGTTGAGCCGAACCCAAAAACGATGTCTGCGAATTTTCATCCTTTTGCGGTTCCTTGTTCAATATTCGATATTCTGCGGTTCATCATCGTCGTGCCTCGACCGCTTTTATGGTTCCAAAGAGAAAGAGGATCGTCAGGCTCAAATAGAGCATGAGGGTTCGGGTGTCAAAGATGCCTCGCGCGGCTTCCATTAGGTGGAGTGCGGAAGAGAGGTAGCCGCCAATATCGCGCACCATCGGATTTTTGGAGAGGTGCGGTTCAAAGAGGCCGCCGAAAAAGATGACGCTCATAATCGAAAAGGTTGAGATTGCCGCGATGATTTGGTTGGAGGTCAGGGCGGAGGCGAGCAGGCCGAGCGCAATGAAGGCAGAGGCAATCAGGCCGACCACTAGATACCCGCCGAGGACTGGGCCCGGATCCAACAGCATCGCCATTTCTGGATCCAGATGACGAACAATCAACAGGTAGAGCAGGGTGGGCGCGCACATCATCAGAAAAAAAGTAAGGACGCCGGCGAACTTGGCCAGAACCACGCTGCTCTCGTGTACGGGTGCGGTTAGCAAGGTTTCAAAGGTTCCGCTTTTTCGTTCCTCGGCGAATGTACGCATCGTGAGGATCGGAAGCACAATCAGCATGCAGAACCAGATCACCACCATCAATCCCTGCACGGCACTCGTCAGCTCCAAATTTTCTTTCACCAGCCAGTAAAAACCGCATCCGGTCACCAGCAGGAAAAACATCAGCATCACATAGGCGATCGGCGAGAGAAAAAGAGCGGACAGCTCCCGTTTCCAGAGGACAAAAAAGGATCTCATCGGGTGGCCTCCGTGTGGGAATCGCCGTGGGTGATGGCGACAAAAATATCCTCGAGTGACCGGCTTTCGAGGTGCAGTTCGCGGAGTTTCCAACCCTTGGAAACCGCGCAGTCAAAAATTTGAGAGCGAACATTCGGGGAGGCAGAATCAATCCGATACTGGTTCCAGCCTTCTTCAAGGGCCTCGGATTCCACCCCATCGACCCCGGACAGCCCGTTCAGGCCTTCCGTAATTTCCGATGGGCTTCCCAGAATGTCGGCAACAATCAGTGCATCGCCCAGCAGACGCTTCTGGAGGCTCTCGGTGGTGTCCGATGCAACCAGACGACCTTGATTGATAATCATGATTCGCTGACAGGCCATTTCGGCTTCCGGCAAAATATGAGTTGAGAGCAGCAGGGTGTGGCGCTCGGCCAGCTGGCGGATCAGCTCGCGCACTTCACGAATCTGGTTGGGGTCGAGGCCGGCCGTGGGTTCGTCGAGAATCAGCAGGTCGGGGTCGTGAAGCAGGCTGTCGGCCAGACCGACGCGCTGTTTATATCCCTTGGAAAGCTGGCCGATAATCCGCCGGCCCGTATCCGTGAGGCCGCATTGTTCTTTCACTGCATTGCGGCGCGCTTTGAGTGCGCGGCGCGGCACACCTTTGATCTGTGCACGAAAGGTGAGGTATTCATCGACCCGCATGTCGAGATAGAGCGGGCAACTCTCCGGCATGTAGCCGATGTGGCGACGCGCCTCTAAGGGGTGTTCAAACACATCGGTTCCGGCAATTTCCACCGATCCGCGTGTCGGGTGTAGGAACCCGGTCAGCATGCGCATCGTGGTTGTTTTCCCCGCGCCGTTGGGGCCGAGAAAGCCGATGATTTCACCGCGCTTCACCTCAAACGAGATGTCGTTTACCGCCGTGTGACCCGAAAACTTTTTGGTGAGGTTTTGAACCTTGATCATAGCTGAAAGAACTCCAAATGAACCGCGCCATTATCTATGAGTCCTTCGCGTAGTCAAGCCGCGTAAACAGTTTCCAATGTTTGGAACCGACGGTGTCGGATTTTAGGGCTTCGCCTCGCAAGGCTGGATATTTCCCCAATGGTTATAATAGATAGACCGGCATTGCCGGATGGGTGCAGGCTCAGCCTGCCTTGCCGGTGTAGACCTTCTCAAAATCGTCAATGAGCTTGCGAAGCGTTTGGACGTGTTCAAGGTTAGTGGTCTGTTTGGCCTTCATCACCTGAACCATTAGTCCGTGAAGTAGCTTTAGCTCGGCTTCATATTTTTCAGAGGGCTCGGTCGATTTGATCCGCTGGGCGAGGAAGTAGTACGTCACGATTTTAGTCAGCTTGTCGGCATGCTCTTCCTTGTTGTTGACCCAACGGACGATCTGGTTTGGATGGTGTTCCGCCGTAGTCGAAAGCTTGGTGATTTCGTTCATCGACTTTTCAATGGTCGTGACATGTTCGCGCATTGAGGTGAAGCGCGCGGCATCGTCATAGATCCCACACGGAATTTGGCAGTGCGCCTGAGCATTCAGGGCGAGGATCGATGTGAGCAGGGCAACCCCAATGAAAGAGGCTTTCATGGGGCGGGTAATGATGATCTTCTTCATGCGGGTCTCCTTCTCTATAGGTTATGCGAACAAAGCCAGAAGATGGCTGATGCCAATCTTCAGGCCCATCCCAATCAAAAGGATTCCTCCGGCAATTTCGAGCTTTTTCTCGAAAAGATGACCAAAAAGCTCACCGATGTACGCTCCGGCGAAAGCCATTACGAACGTCACCGCCCCGATAATCAGCACGGGGCGGAACATGGAGACGTGTAACATCGAAAGCGTCAGGCCGACCGCGAAGGCGTCGAGACTCGTTGCCAGCGCGAGAGTGAACAAAACCGCCGGATGCAGAGGATTCTTCTGTTCCGCCTCTTCGAGTTGACGCGCTTCAACAATCATGTGCCAGCCGATCCCGATCAGCAGCGCGGCCGCGATCCAACCGTTCAAGCTCAACAGAAACGGGCTGGCCAGAGAACCAAGCCACCATCCAAGAACAGGCATTACCGCCTGAAAAAGGCCGAACGCCGCTGCAATCAACAGCGCGTGGTGCATCCGAAGTCGCTTAATTGTGATCCCGCTCGCAATCGACACCGCAAACGCATCCATCGCCAAACCGATCGCAATTACAAAAATTGAAAGGGTGGGCATAGCTACTGCCTTTTGTTTTTCTTCTCAGCACGGCGTTCGCGGAAGAAGCCCTGGAGCAGGGCTTTGCACTCGTCGTGCAGGACACCGGTTTGCATTTCAACGCGGTGGTTGAGGTCGGTGTGGTCGAGAATTTCAAATTTGGATCGTGCGCCACCGCGCTTCGGGTCGTCGACCGCCCAGACCACTTTTTTGAGTCGGGCGAGGACGATCGCACCCGCGCACATTGGGCAGGGCTCTTTGGTCACATACATGACGGCCTCGTTGAGTCGCCAGTTTTCCAGTTCGGCCGCCGCCTGTGTGATCGCGAGAATTTCGGCGTGTGCGGTCGGGTCTTTCAGCGTTTCCGTTTGGTTGTGCGCTTTGCCAATGATGATGTCGTCTTTGACGATGATCGCGCCGCAAGGCACTTCGCCCTCCGCGGCGGCCCGCTCCGCCTCGCGCAGCGCCATCCCCATGTACAATTCATCGGTTGAAAATTCGTCGTTCATGTTTTTTCCAATGCTTGGAAGAAGGCTGAGCCTTCACCCCATTATTTTTCCAATGGTTGGAAGAATAGCTTACCTATTTTTCCAACCCTTGGAAAGTCGCAGTGTAGCTCCGTATTTTTTTGTAGACGCGGTGTCCTCACCGCGTTTTTCATACATCGGTTAACGCGGTGAGGACACCGCGTCTGCGGCTTCCAAGTTCCGTAAGTCGGAGAGCGAATCGAACACCGGAACGCCACACGATTCGAGGCGGGGTCGGCTGTTGTGTCCGCCCGCAATGAGCGCACAAGAAACACCCATTGCCTCGGCCACTTCAAAATCGTGGAGGGTGTCGCCGAGGAAAAGAATTTCTTTTGGGTCGATGTCGAGTCGCTCCATATAGCGCTTGCCGTTTTCCACTTTTCCAGCGGCATAGATATCGTTGAGTCCGATGATGTCATCGAAAAAGGGGGTCAGGTTGAAGTGGTCGGTGGCTTGGAGTAGCGCTTCCTGTTGATAGGCGGAGAGGACAGCTTGCGGGATTCCTTGTGCACGCAGTGTTTCGATCAATTCGCGGGCACCCTCATGTAAGACGCACTCAAAGCGGCGGCTTTCGTATTCAGCAATGAACTCTTCGGCGAGGCGGTTATAGGGGTCGGCGTCGTAGTCGAAGCCCAGCTGGCAGTAGTAGTCAGAAACGGGGAAGCAGAGTTTGTCTCGGTACGTTTCGATCGTGATCGCTGGGAGGTTTCTGCGCTCCAGCATGTGGCTATTGATTTCCACGCAGAGCCACGTGTCGTTCCACAGCGTCCCATTCCAGTCCCAGATGATTTGCTTATACATAGGTCTCTTATTTTTGGGTTTAAACAAGGTTCCAAACCTTGGAACCCACCGCGTCGGATGTTCTAACTTTTTTCCAAGGTTTGGAAACTTTTTTGGTTTTTTTTCCAAGGTTTGGAAAACAACCTTATGCGCATATGCGCATATGCGCATAAGCTGAACTATGAGAGAAGAATCGACAGGTCAGGGCCGTTCATGGTTTAACTGCGCGCTTATGGTAAAAAAAGGACAGATTATTGAGGTCGAGATTTTCGATACAGCGGATAAAAATCGTTGTGTTGGAAAGCTTGAGGACGGCATGGCAGTTTTTGTGGAAGGGCCGGTCGCGGTTGGCGATACGGTTCGCGCAAAAGTCACAAAAATCAAAAAACGATTCCTTCAGGCGCGCCTGACGGAGGTGATAAAATTTTCTGACCGCCGCACGGAAACGCGCTGTAAATATTTTGGCGTCTGCGGCGGATGTAAATGGCAGCACTTTGATTATTCGGAGCAGCTTCGTGTGAAACGTAAGCAGGTGGTGGATGCGCTCGAGCATTTGGGCGGCTTTGAAAGCCCGGAGGTTGCGGAGTGTATTCCCGCCGAGGAGAAGTTTGGTTACCGCAATAAAATCGATATGGATTTTACCGATCAGCGCTACCTCACCGCCGATGAAATGGATATTCCAGCCGAAGAGCTGGATCGGCCTATTGATTTCGCCATCGGGTTTCACGCACCGGGTTGCTTTGCCAAGGCAATCGACATCGATCATTGCGATCTCGCCACGGAGGAAATGAACCTTGTCGTCGAAACGGTTCGCGTCTTTTTCCGCGACCGCAAACTATCGATCTATTCCACCTTCCAGCCCGAGGGGTTCCTTCGAAACCTTGTCGTTCGGCAGGGTGGAAACACCGGCGAGCTGATGGTCAATTTGATCACGTCGAGTCACGATGCGGATTTGATGAAAGAGCTTTGCACCGTGCTGCAGTCCGCACTGGGCGATACGTTGACCACGTTTGTGAACGGAATTACGACGCGCAAAAATATGTTCGCGTTCAACGAAGAAGAGTTCGTGCTCTGCGGGGAAGGGTTCATCACGGATCGGCTCGATGAGTATACCTATCAAATTTCGCCCAACTCTTTTTTCCAAACCAACACCGCGCAGGCCGAAGTGCTTTATAACGAGATTATCAAGCAGGCCGCTTTCCAAGGGTCGGAAACCGTGTACGACCTCTTCTGCGGAACGGGGTCCATTGCGCTGTTAGCGGCAAAGCACTGCGGCAACGTTCTCGGCATTGAGCTGGTCGAAAGTGCCGTGGCGGATGCTCAGAAAAATGCGGACCGGCAGGGTGTACAAAATTGTACATTCCGTCAGATGGATCTGATGCACTTCGGGACGATTCACGAAGAGCTTAAAGCCTTTGGATTGCCGGACCTGGTGATCACTGACCCGCCGCGCGCGGGGATGCACCCCAAGGCGGTAAAGATGCTTCGTGAGCTCAAGCCGCCGGTCGTCATCTATGTGAGTTGCGGCCCCGCCTCGCTCGCTCGTGACGGACAAATGCTTTGCGAAGGCGGACTCTACAAACTGGTCAGTTGTCAGCCGGTCGATATGTTCCCGCAAACCAATCACGTCGAAAGCGTCGCCCGCTTCGAACTGACTGCGTTCCGGCCTTCGCCAGAGGCTACGGCGGACACAGCAGGGCAATAGCGCCTTCGCCGAGGCTACGGCGGACAGGTCGTGGCGCGCATGCATCTCTTTTCCGATAGGGTGCAGGCTCAGACTGCTAATTGATGAGGCGGGATCGGCCTTCGCCTTTTTCAACGCGACCGATGATTTTCGGGCGGGCTTTCTGCTGTTTGAGCAGGGCCATCGTGGCATCGACATCTTTGGCGCGGACGAAGATTACGTAGCCGATGCCCATGTTGAACACGCGGTACATTTCTTCGTGGTCGACGTTGCCGGCCTCTTCGATGAATTCGTAGATGGCGGGCGTTTTCCACGTGGAGCGGTCGAAGACGGCGTCGACGTTGTCGGGCAGAATGCGCGGTACGTTGTCGACGAGTCCGCCGCCGGTGATGTGCGCCATGCCGTGCACTTTCACTTTTTTCATGAGAGCGACGACGGGGTTGAGGTAGCTTTTATGAACGGCGAGCAGCGCTTTTTCGAAGGTGGTTTTGGTGCTGGGAACGAGGTCGCTGAGTTTTTTCTTGGCGGTTTCGAAGATGACTTTGCGGGCGAGGGAGTAGCCGTTGGTGTGCAGGCCGCTCGAGGGCAGGCCGATGAGCACGTCGCCTTTGCGAATGCTCGCTCCCGTGATGACCTTTTTCTTTTCAACCTGTCCGACGATGGTTCCGACGAGGTCGTATTCGCCTTTGGGATAGAGGCCGGGCATTTCGGCGGTTTCGCCACCGAGCAGGGCGCATCCGTTTTCGCGGCAGGCTTTGCAGAGGCCGGCGACGGCGGCTTCGAACACGTTGGGTTCGAGCGCGGCGGCTCCGAGGTAGTCGAGAAAGAAGAGGGGGGTGGCACCCTGTACAAGGATGTCGTTGGTGCAGTGGTTAATCAGGCATTGCCCGATGGTGTTGTGCTTGCCGGCCATGTGCGCGACTTTGAGTTTGGTACCGACGCCGTCGGCGCTGGCGACGATGAGAAAATCTTTGCCGGGGGATTTGAAGAGTCCGCCGAAGGAGCCGATTTCGCTGACGACGCCGGGCGTGTTGGTGGTTTTGACGTTTTTCTTAATTCGCGTGAGCGAATTCATCATGATGTCGATATCGACGCCAGCCTCTGCGTATGCGCTTTTCTTTTTTGCCATGGGAAAATCCTCGTTGGTTTGAAAACGGAGAATGTAAAGAGACACGCCCCGCACGGCAATCTAAAATCGGTTTTCTCTAGCGGTCAGCTGGTGGTGGTGTAGAGGGCGTAGAGGCCTACCATGTAGAGGGCCATCATAACCATGGATTCCCAGGCGATGGTTTTGGCTTTCTTTTTTTGTTTGATCGCAATCATCGCAACACAGGTCATCGCGATGGTGCATCCGGCAATGAACAGCAGGCTGGGATTGATGTTTTCCGGCATGTGCAGGGCCTCTTTGCGATAGGCCAGATCGGCGATCGCCGCGACAAAAACATTAAACATGTTGGAGCCCAGAATGTTTCCGATCATGAGGTCGTAAGCCCCAATGCGCATGGCGGTGATGCTGACGGTCAACTCCGGAAGGGAGGTGGCGAATGCAAGAAACAGGGTTCCGACAAAGCTCTGTTCGAGTCCGGTCTGTTCCGCGATCCGGTCGCCCAATTGCGCCAGAATGATTCCGGCACCCACGATCACGATGGCGGCCACACTGAACTGGGCGATGGTTTTCCCCAGTTCAGATCGATCTTCTATAGGGGCGGGGGAGGCGTGTTTTCCGCTGGATTTGTGGGTGCTTAGGAAAATGAAAATATAGAGGGCGATGATTCCAAGGCTGCCGATATTAAAGTGCATTCCGAGCAACGCGATGGAGTTGGGAAGGGTCAGTGTCAGGCAGATTGCGCTGATCATCAATAAGTAGTAGATGAGCGGTGCAATCCGGTGCCCGGTTTGCCGAAGGAGACCTTTTTTGCGGAAGAGAAGGTCGCACAGCGCAATAATCATTAAATTGAACAGATCACTCCCCAGGGTGTTGCCGAGCGCCAGATTCGGCTGTTGAACTTGAATCACGGCGCTGAGCGATGTGGAGAGTTCCGGAAGGCTGGTGATAATACTGACCAATAGCAGTCCGATGGCTGAGCTGGAAATATTCAGCAGTCCGGCCAGTTTTTCAGCCAGAATAGAGAGCTTGGACCCTGCAAAAACAATAAGGGCCGCAATGGCGATAAAATAGATCCAAATCATTAAAACACCTTAACCACAATAGAGTTATATCTTTTTTTAAACGGCTTTCTGTACGGTTCGAAGACTCTAGCAGAAAAACGGGCCGGAGTCTCAGAAAATTTCCCGTAGAGAGCCCCCGTATAATAGGGAGGGGATGCCGATTGACACTCCGGTGGATGCCGTGATAAAAGCTCCCCTCATTTTTTTAGAGAACCCGCGAAGGTTCATAACGGAAAAGGGTCGAACGCATGGCTACAAAAAAGATTTCGAAGAAAAAAGCAGTGAAGAAAACAGCCAAGAAAACGGCGGCTAAAAAAGCACCTGCCAAGAAGAAGGCCGTTGCGAAGAAAGCCCCTGCCAAGAAGAAGGCGGTTGCCAAGAAAGCGCCTGCCAAGAAGAAGGCGGTAGCGAAAAAAGCTCCTGCTAAAAAGACGGCGGCCAAGAAGACGGTGGTTGCAAAAAAATCTCCGGCTAAAAAAGCACCTGCCAAGAAGAAGACGGCGAAGAAGAAGGCCAAGAAGAAAGCTCCTGTTAAAAAGGTGGTTTTCAAACAAGCCGTTCTGAAAAAGAGCTCGGGTAAAAAGGTGAGGCGCATCCCGGTTGAAACCATCGAGGCTAAAAAGATCAAGCCGCGCAAGGTGTATAAAGTCGCAGAAATCCGTGAGTTTAAAGACCGTCTGTTGACGTTGCGTGAACGTGTTTCCGGTGAATACAGCACGTTGAAAGGCGACAACATCGCTGCCAACCAGCGCGATCCGTCGCTCTCCGACCAGGGTTCTGATACGTTCGATCGCGAAATGGAACTCAACATGATGGGATCCGAGCAGGAAGTTATTTTTGAAATCGATGCGGCGCTTCGTCGTATTGAAAAAGGAACCTACGGCATCTGTGAACTGACCGAAGAGGTCATCCCCAAAGCGCGTCTCACCGCGCTTCCCTATGTTCGTTACACCGTTGACGCTCAATCTGAGCTTGAGCGTGGACGCGCTCGCTTCCGCCCATTTGGCGGAACCATGCGCGGCAAATAATCAACCGGGAGAAACTGATGTTGGCACTCGTACTGGGTTTGATCGTTGTGATTCTCGATCAATGTACCAAAGTTTGGGTGCGCGAGGCGTTCATCTACGGCGGTGAGCCGCAGATCGTTCTCCCTGGTTTCTTCAACTTGGTTTATGTCCGCAACCCCGGCGCCGCTTGGGGGATGCTCGGCGGGCAGCAGGTGATTCTCATTCTCCTCTCCGTCGTCGTGCTTGTGATGCTTACGTTTTTCCATCGGCGCGTTCTCAATCCGACGACCGACCACCGCATTGCTCTTGGTCTGATGATTGGCGGTATTCTCGGCAACCTCATCGACCGCATCAAACTCGGATGGGTCACCGACTTTCTCGACTTCCACATGGGTACGCACCACTGGCCCTCTTTCAATGTCGCCGATTCCGCTATCTGCATTGCTGTCAGCCTCTACCTGCTTTCCTCCTTGTGGCACACGCGTCATCCGCTTAAAAACAGTGCTGATGACGACCAGTAAACCCAGCGCCTTTATCCTCGTCGGCCCGACTGCTTCCGGCAAAAGCTCCGTGGCTCAGCGTCTCGCTGAGCAAACCGGTGCACCGATTGTTTCCGCCGACGCCATGAACATCTACCGCGGCATGGATATCGGCACCGCCAAGCCGACGCTCGAAGAGCGCGGCGCGGTTCATTATCATGGCATCGACCTCGTCGATCCCACCGACCCCTTCAGCGTCGGCGACTGGCTCAGCGCCGTGAAACCCGCTTTCCAAGGTTTGCCTGCCCTGAGCGACGGCGAAGACGGAGTCGAAGGGGGAAACAAAATGGGTGGAGGCTCCCGCCTTCGCCAAGGCTATGGCGTACAAGCAGCCTCCCCTGTTGTTGCGGGCGGAACCGGCCTCTACGTCAAATGCCTCCTTCAAGGTCTCGCAGAGCAACCTGCCGCTGACGAGGCGCTCCGGGCCCGCGCCCAAAAAATGACCCTTGCCGAACTACAGGCCGAGGCTCAAAAAGCCTCGCCCGAAGCTTACGCCGCACTTTCCGACAACGAAAACCCGCGCCGCCTTGTCCGCCTCCTCGAAAAGTTCCAAGCTTTGGAAAAAACGGATAAAAAAGTTCCAATGTTTGGAAACGTAGACGCGGTGTCCCCACCGCGTTCTTCCAATGCTTGGAAAACGGAGTTGCCGACGGTTGTAGGCCTGCATGTTGAGCGCGAGGTGCTGCTCAAACGAATCGCCGGGCGGGTCGATCAAATGTACGTGAACGGTCTCATTGAAGAGGCACGCGGGCTGATTGATCTCGAATTGTCCGTCACGGCTCAAAAAGCCATCGGCTATGCCGAAGCCTTCGCCGTTTTGAAAAATGAAATGACGGAAGCCGAAGCCAAAGAGCGGACGATCATCCGAACTCGTCAGTTGGCCAAGCGCCAGATGACCTGGTTCCGCACCCAGCTCAACGTCGAGTGGGTCAACACCGCCGATTTCCCAACCCTTGGAAAACTGGCCGCAGAAGTTTCCAAGGTTTGGAAAAAGGTTCCCGTCGCATTGTAGGCGGAACGCGACCCAACGTTTCGTTCTTCAACCGTTCGCGCCCTACAATTGGGAGCCGGAATATAGAGCAAGCGTCTCGCTTGCTTAAACGAGCGAGACGCTCGTTCTACTTTGGGATTGCCATGTCTGTGCACATGTCGTTTCATCTGCGGCTTCTATGAGAGACACCTACAAAACAGATGATAAAGAACTCGAACGCGCGATATTGGTCGGCGTCTGGGTGCGCGGGCAGAGCGAGGAGTGGGAGGTTCGCGATACGCTCGACGAGCTTGCGCAACTGACCGAGGGCGCGGGGGCAGAGATCAGTTCTCAGATTCTCTGCAAACAATCTAAAATTCAGGCCGGGCATTACATTGGGAAGGGCAAAGCCGAAGAGATTGCCCGGCGAGTGATAGAGGAGGAGGCCAATCTGGTTGTGTTCGATGAAGACCTCTCTCCCGCACAGGGCCGCAACCTCGAAGAGGTGATTGGCGTGCGGGTGGTTGATCGAACCCAGCTGATCCTCGATATTTTTGCTCAGCGCGCGCAGACGCGCGAGGGTTGCCTGCAGGTGGAATTGGCTCAGCATCACTATCAACTGCCCCGCTTGCGTAATATGTGGACTCATCTGGAGCGTCAAAAAGGTGGAATTGGGATGAAGGGGCCTGGGGAAACGCAGGTCGAGATGGACCGTCGCCGCATTCAGGAACTCATTATTACGCTCAATAAAGAACTTAATGCCGTACGCAGCCGTCGCGCGGAGCAGCGGCGCGGACGTCGCCGTCACGGCTGGGCACTCGTCTCGCTGGTGGGCTACACCAATGCGGGAAAGTCCACGTTGCTGAACCGGCTGGCTGGGGCCGATATCTATGCGAAAGATCAGTTGTTCGCCACGCTTGATCCGACCACGCGGCAGGTGGAATTGCCGAACCGCGAGCTCTGTCTGATCACCGATACAGTGGGCTTCATCCGCAAGCTTCCGCATAATCTGGTGGAGTCGTTCAAGGCGACGCTCGAAGAGGTGGCCGAGGCCGATTTGATCGTGCATGTGATCGACTGCTCGCATCCACAGGTTGAACAGCAGATCGACGCAGTGAACGTGGTGCTTCAGGAGATCGGCGCGGAAGAAAAGCCGGTGCTTTGCGTGCTTAATAAAATTGATACCGAAGAGGGCGCGCGCGCCGCCAAGCGGGTCGCCCGAACCGTCGGCCGTTCGATCGCCGTTTCTGCGATTACCGGCGAAAACATGGAAACGCTTCTCGACGAGCTGTCCGACTGCCTCAAAGGCGATAAGGAGTTGATGAACCTCTCTATTCCGCTCTCTGAGGGTCGCCTGCTGGCGCTCTTGCAGAACTCCGCGACCGTGCTCGAAGAGAAGTATGAGGGTCCCAACGGCGAGCTGCTCGTTCGCGTCCCGCTTTCCCTCGTCCCGCGTTGTGAGCCGTATCGGATCACTTCTTAGGGTCGGTCTTGCCACCCAGTCACGAAGACTCCAAGCAGTACCGAGTCAATACCTGCTGAGTTTCGTGTTCCTTTGTGCCTTCGAGCCTTCGTGGCAAATGCAACTGGATGGATGAGAAGGGTTGAAATCCTCGGCGGCATGCCCGATAGTTCTTTGCTCAACAATTAAGGAGAAACCAATGGCATACGATTTGACAGGAAAAGTGAAGGTAATAGGGGACGTAAAAACGATTAGCGATAAGTTTTCTGTGCGCGAATTTGTGGTGACAGTCGAAGATGGGAACTATCCACAAGATATAGCTCTGCAATTTGTGAATGACAAAGTTAGCTTGCTCGACACCGTGCAGGTGGATCAGGAGGTGACCGTTACCTTCGATATTCGTGGGCGCCAATCCAAAGATGGTCGCTATTTCAATAACCTTTCGGCATGGAAAATCCAGACGGAAGCCCCAACCGCCGCCGCCCCGGCGAGCGATGACCGTCCGCCGCTTCCGGCTGACTCAGAAGCTCCCGGCGAATTGGATGACGATATTCCGTTCTAGGAGTGGCGTATTGGAATAGAGGCGTGCTGGAGTATTGAATCCTGCGGTGGAAAACCGTATAGAGAGCATGATGAGTCGCAAAGAAACCATTTTAGAGATGCTGAGTTCCCATGCCGATGCGCTTCGTCGCATGGGTGTGGAGACGATCGGTCTCTTCGGATCTGTTGTGCGCGGCGAGGATACCCCCGCCAGTGATGTTGATATTCTCGTTGAGTTTGACGAGAAGAAGAATACGTTCGGGAATTTCAATGCATTGTGCGATTTTCTGGAGCGTACTATCGGAGATCATTACGATCTGGTTACGCGTAACAGCCTGAGTCCCTACATGGGGCCGCACATCCTTGATGAAGTGGAATATGCCGTATTCAGCTAATGCGAAGGTAGACGAGGCTTCCAGCCTCGTTTGGGCGAACAAAATGGGTTGTATATGCGAACGAGGCTGGAAGCCTCGTCTACGATAGATAACATCAGAGAAATTCCGTAATGCGTGTGGAAAATTATTCTGACCATAATTATTCTGTCAAAAAAATCTTATAGAAATTGGAGAGAGAAAATGAAAGTTGTACTGGCTTATTCCGGCGGTTTGGATACCACGGTTCTGTTGACCTGGTTGCAGGAAAAATATGATGCGGAAGTGATCTGCTACTGCGCGAATGTCGGGCAGGAAGAGGAGCTCGACGGCCTTGAAGAGAAGGCGATGAAGCACGGCGCGTCCAAATGTATCGTCGACAATATCGAAGAGGAGTTCGCCAAGGATTACATCTTTCCGATGATGCAGGCCAACGCCATCTATGAAGGCACTTACCTGCTCGGAACGTCCATCGCCCGTCCGCTGATTGCTAAACGCATGATGGATGTTGTGCTCGAAGAGGGCGCGGATTCCATCTGCCACGGCGCGACCGGCAAGGGCAACGATCAAGTTCGCTTCGAGTTGACCGCCTACGCCATCAAGCCCGACATCAAAATCATCGCCCCGTGGCGCATGCCGGAAGACTTCCCCTTTGTGGGCCGCACCGACATGATTGAATATCTCGAAGAACGCGATATCCCCTGTGCGGTTTCCGCGAAGAAACCCTACAGCACCGATCGCAACCTTCTGCATATCAGCTTTGAAGGCGGTGTGCTTGAAGATCCGTGGGCCGAGGCTCCCGAAGATATGTGGTGCATGACCAAACCGCTCAGCCAGGCCGCTGACGAATCCGAGATTGTTGAAATCAGCTTTGAGCAGGGAATCCCCGTTGCCGTGAATGGCGAACAACTTTCACCCGCTTCATTGATGCGGTTGCTCAATGCGCTCGGTTGCGAACACGCCGTCGGCCGCATCGACATGGTCGAAAACCGTTTCACAGGAATGAAAGACCGCGGCATCTATGAAACACCCGCTGGGACCATCCTGCATCACGCACACCGCGCGATGGAATCAATCACGATGGATCGTGAAGTGATGCACCTGCGCGACGGCTTCATTCCTCAGTACGCCAAGTTGGTCTACAACGGCTTCTGGTTCGCACCGGAACGCGAAATGCTCCAATCCGCGATTACCGAAAGCCAGAAGACCATCACCGGCGATGTCCGCGTAAAGCTCTTCAAAGGAGCCGTACACGTGATCGGCCGTCAGTCCCCCAACTCGCTCTACAATCCGGAGCTCGTCAGCTTCGACGAAGAGGGCGGCTACGACCAGACCGACGCCACCGGCTTCATCAAACTCAACGCGCTGCGCCTCCGCGTCCGCGCCGCGATGCAGGCAAAGTAGAACGAGTGTCTCGCTCATTTAAGCAGGAAGGGTTTTTCCAAGCATTGGAAAAACCCTTCTTCTTTTAACGCCGTTGGCGTCATAAATTCCCAAGCTCTGGAAGGTTAGTCGGTGATGAGCTCTTCGTCGTCGGTGTAGGGCTCGGTGCGGCGGCCGGTGAGGATTTTATCGGGTCAACGCTCGGCGTCCATAGTGCGATGGCAGGCGTCCCGCCTGCTTCTTTGCACGATCTGTGCATTCCAACCCTTGGAATAGTCATGACTATTTAGAACTATCATTCGGAATAGTCGTTTTAAAAGTCACGAATCTACTCACGATCGTGAGTAGATTCGTGACCTTTCTATGAAGGCGGCGGGAAGGTCGTTGACCGTTCCCGCCCTACAATGGGACGGATGATTTGTGGACAAGCCCGTGCTGCAACACTGCAGGGTTGGCACGACACTAGTCGGTGATGAGTTCTTCATCGTCGGTGTAGGGCTCGGTCCGTCGTCCGGTGAGGGAGAGGATTTTTCCGACGATCAGTCCGGAGACGATCGCGATGATGATGGTGATGCCGATTCCTTTAATCTGATCGAGCTGGCTGATTCCACCGACGGTCAGCATGGCAACCAGTCCGCCGAAGAGTCCCGGCAGTCCATGAAGGTGCAGGACGCCGCAGGTGTCGATTTTCTTGATCGCGGCCTGGAAGCGATCCTGAATGACGGCAAATCCGAAGGTGGAGAGTCCGCCGGCGAGGATTCCGATGGCGAAGGCGATGAGCGGCGAAACTTTGTCGCAGGTCGATCCGATGGCAACTCCGCCGGCCAGCGCGGCGTTGGCAATGTCGGCCACGCCGACTTTTCCGCGTAGTTTCAGGGAGGCGGCGTAGGTGGCGATGGTTGACCCGCACAGGGCGATGATGACATTGACGACCGTCGCGGGGATATTGGCAGGGGCAACGAGTGCGCCGCAGAAGGAGGGCCAGAAGACCCACAGCACCATGCTGCCGAGCAGGGAGAAGCGGTCGCTGGTAGCGTCGGCTTCAATAGGGGTTTCAAATTCTTTCTTCGTGGTCATGGAAGCGGCAACGCCGAGTCCGAACAGGGCTCCGAAGGCGTGGATGACAATGGAGCCGCCGGTATCGACGAAGCGTCCGTGTTCGACTAGGCCAAATCCGCCTTCGAGTAGGATCCACTCGTTGAGCGCGTAGAAGGGAACAAAGAGCAGGCCGAGCAACATGTACTGAGCCATTTTGAGGCGTCCGAGAACCGCGCCGGCGCAGATGAGGAGGCTGGCGGCTCCGAATTCGGCGAGGATCAGGCGATCAATGTCGGAGTCCACTCCGCCCATGATTCCGAGGCTGTCTTTCAGGAAGTAGAGCGGAATGGCAACGCTGACCAGCAGGTAGGTGGCGGTGATGGCGGAACGGCCGTACTTTTTGACGAAGACCATCAGAAAACCAAAACCCATGAGGAGCATGGCCATGATGTGGATGGCGCGGGCGTATTTTTGAACGTCAACGATGGATGAGAGTTGGTCGCAGGCGGCGGGTTCGGAGGCGAAGGAAATGCCAGCGGTTGCCAAAAGGGCAAAGGCGGCGGTCAGGAAACATTTAGTTACTCGCATGGTTCGATCCTTTCTAAACGATGAAGGGGCATGAAAAGCGGGCATTAAAACGAATCGCCGTCAAAGAAGCAAACCCCGCGCGCTTTTTCACCACTCCCTTGCGGCCGTTACTTCGCATCCGCGAAGCCTCTCTCCCACTGGTCGAGTGGAAAAACGAACGGAAAAAGTTCCAATGTTTGGAAAAAATGGAGTACAAAGTTTCCAGACATTGGAAGCAAACCAGAACATCCAACGCAGTTGGTTCCAATGTTTGGAACCTCCGTCGCTCTTTGAGCTATTGGAGGTCAAGAAAATGGAGAAATTTATGAGTGAAAAAAAGTGCCCTTTGAATCGTGAGCAGCTCGAGGAGCTGACGCAGAAATTTCCGACGCCGTTTCACCTCTACGACGAGGCGGCAATCCGTGCTAACGCCCGCGCGCTGAAAGCGGCGTTCGCGTGGAACCCCGGCTTTAAGGAATATTTTGCGGTGAAGGCGACGCCGAATCCGTACTTGATGAAGATCCTGAAGGCGGAAGGTTTCGGGGCGGACTGTTCGTCGCTTCCCGAGCTGATGCTAGCGGAATCGATTGGTTTGTCCGGGGATGACATTATTTTTACTTCGAACGATACGCCGGCCAACGAGTATGTGGAGGCCGTTGATCTAGAAGCGATTATCAATCTGGATGACATCACACACATCGACTATCTCGAGCATTGCGCCGGTCTTCCGACGCTGGTCTGCTTCCGGTACAACCCCGGTGCGCTGAAGGGCGGCAATGCGATTATCGGTCATCCGGAAGAGGCCAAGTATGGCTTCACCCGCGATCAGCTCTTTGCGGGGTATCGGGCGCTGAAGGAAAAGGGTGTGAAGCGTTTTGGGCTACACACGATGGTGGCGTCGAATGAGTTGGATGCGAAATATTTTATTGAGACCGCTCATCTTCTTTTCGATCTGGTTTATGAATTGTCCGTCGAGCTGGAAATTGAATTTGAATTTATCAATATCGGCGGCGGGATCGGCATCCCGTACAAGCCGGAGGAGAAACCGGTCGACCTGAAGAAGGTTGGCGACGGGATTCGTGAGCTGTACGAAGAGATGATTACGGGTCGCGGCTTGAAGCCGCTGGATGTGCGCATGGAATGCGGACGGATGGTTACCGGTCCGTACGGCTGGTTGATTAGCCGTGTACTGCATAAAAAGCAGACCTATAAGAAGTATGTGGGTCTCGATAGTTGTATGACCGATTTGATGCGTCCCGGTATGTACGGTGCGTATCACCACGTTACGGTGGCGGGCCGCGAAAATGAGGCCTCTGATTTTGTCTGCGATGTGACGGGATCGCTTTGTGAGAACAATGACAAGTTTGCCATCGACCGTGCTATTGCTGAGCCGCAGATCGGTGATCTCGTGGTGATTCACGATACGGGCGCACACGGCCACGCGATGGGATTCAATTATAATGGAAAACTGCGTTCCGCTGAGTTGCTGTTGCGCGAAGAGGGTGAGATTACACAGGTTCGCCGCGCCGAAACCATCGAGGACTATTTTGTTACGCTTGATTTTGATGGGTTGAAAGATTTCATGGCGTAGTCCATAGTCAGACGTTTAAGGAGAAAAAGATGTTACATGGAGCTCATACAGCAATTGTCACCCCGTTCGATTCGAACGGTGAGGTGGATTATAAAAATTTTCGCGACCTGATTGATTTTCAGTTGGATAACGGGATCGACGGGATTGTGCCGGTCGGTACGACGGGGGAGTCCCCCACACTCAACCCCGCAGAGCACATGAAGGTAATTTCAGAAACCATACGAATTGTGAATGGCCGCGCGAAGGTGATTGCCGGAACGGGTGCTAATTCTACGGCCGAGGCGGTTGCGCTGACAAAAGAGGCCCAGGCCCTTGGCGTGGACGCCACATTGCAGGTGACTCCGTATTACAATAAGCCGAATCAGGAAGGGCTATATCGTCATTTTTCGATGGTCGCGGATTTGGGCCTGCCGGTGGTTCTATATAATGTGCCGGGTCGCTCGAGCCGCGAAATTGCGATCGAGACCGTGGCGCGTTTGGCACAACACGAGCATGTGGTGGCCGTCAAAGAGGCGGGGGGCGATGTTGCCCGCGTGAAGCAGATACTCGATGTATGTGAGATTGAGGTGCTGTCTGGTGATGACGGCTTGGCACTGCCCATGATGCGCGATGGCGCGGTTGGCTTGATCAGCGTGGCCTCGAATGTGATTCCGGGCGTGATCGCGACCCTGGTCCATACGGCGCAGGAAGGGCTTTGGGATGCCGCACAGCTTCTGCACGACCAGTATATCGATCTTTTTGACGGCATGTTCATCGATACGAACCCAATTCCCGTTAAAGCCGCATTGGCGATGATGGGGAAAGCTGAAGAGGTCTATCGGTTGCCGCTTTGTGAAATGAGCGCGTCGGACATCGAAACGCTTCGCGCGATTCTCGCCGGTCACGACCTCATCTAACGGATTAAAGGCCTTTGCCAAACCAGCGTCCGCGAGTGCCGATGATGACGCAAAGGCCGGAAATCATAATACAGGCAACTAGCGCCGTGGCGCGGTATCCCTGGATTACAGGGTCGTTTTCTGCCGCGGGTTTGAGCAGGAAGAAAATGGAAAGGCCGATGGAGAGGGTGATGAGCGATACCCACCAGAGCCCTGCGTTTTGACTAGGTTTTTGTAGAAAATTCATTAGCCGATAAGCTTACAGATTGGAATATTCCTGACAAGGAAAACTTTGCAATTGGCGAAGCGCCTCGTAGAGCACGATGGACGCGGCATTTGCGAGGTTGAGAGAACGTACGCTACCCAGTTGAATGGGGATGTTGTAAACATCGTCTGGATGGGCTTCGAGCAGGTCGAGCGGCAGGCCCTTACTCTCGCTTCCAAAAACCAAACAGTCGCCGGGGCGGTATTCGGCTTCGGTGTAGTTTTTGGTTCCGCTGGTGCTGAAATAGTGTAGGCCACTCCTTTCAGTCGTTGCCTCGCATTCGCGAGGCCTCTCTCCCTCCGGTCGAGTCCGAATGGTGGAGTTTTTCTCCATAAAGTTTCCAAGGTTTGGAAAACGGCGGACATCGACGGCATCCCAGTAGTCGAGCCCGGCGCGTTTGACGGCTTTATCGGTCAGCTGGAACCCGAGCGGTTCAATGAGATTTAGAACGGTTCCCGTTGCGGCGCAGAGCCGAGCGATGTTGCCGGTGTTCTGCGGAATATCCGGCTCAACGAGTACGATATTTAGCGCCGGCTCGGGCCAGTGGAACGGAAGTTGAGTTCTTGGGCGTGGTTTCATATCTCCGCAGTATGAAAGGCGAGGGGGTCTAAAAGCAAGTTTTCGAGCTAAAGGCATTGACTTGGATTGAGCAGATATTTATAAATCACGCCTTCTTGACGGGGGTTTAGCTCAGTTGGTAGAGCGCTTGCATGGCATGCAAGAGGTCAGGGGTTCGACTCCCCTAACCTCCACCAGTCAAAAAAACCCGCAAAGCATTCGCTTTAGCGGTTTTTTTGTTCTTATCATCCGTCACGTGAAAAAGTTTCTGAAACTGGTTATCGGTCTGGTTCTTTTGCCGCTCTGCTGGGCGGCATCGCGCACCCTCTTTTTTTTATTGCAGTCGCTTCCTGCGGGAGCTTCCGGATGGGCAGACTGGGCGCTGCCGGTGGGCTTTCTCATTTCGGTGCTCGGCTTCTTTCTGCTGCCGCAGGCATTCCGCACGTATGTGCTGGGGCATGAACTGACCCATGCAATCTCCGGACTGCTGATGGGCGCGAAGGTTGGGAAGATCAAGGTCGGTAAAGAGGGCGGACACGTGATGCTCTCGAAGAGCAATTTCATTATCTCGCTCGCGCCGTATTTTTTTCCGTTTTACACCGGGATGACCATTGCCGTTTGGTACGCCGTGAGTTTCTTTTTTAATGTGAGCCCATATGAAGCGTGGTGGTTGATGGTCGTTGGGATGACCTGGGGATTTCACGTCACCTTTACCGTCTACATGCTCAGCCAGCGTCAACCCGATGTGCAGGAAAACGGGCGGTTTTTTTCTTACGTCATCATCTATCTCGCTAATTTGTTCTTTGTGGCGCTCTGGATGATTGTTCTCGGTGCACCGACCTTTCAAGCTGCGGCAGAGTCGCTCTCCGCCGAAACCCTTGCGGCGTATAGCGCGGTCTGGTCGGTGATGCTCGCGGGATGGGCCGAATCAAAACAGTTTTTCCAACCCCCCGTAGCAGAGCATAGCTCGCTATAGGGTAAACTTGGAAAATTTGAATAGACCGACGCAGTCGGTTCCAACCCTTGGAAGAAAATAGATAGACCGGTAGTGCCGGTTTCCAACCCTTGGAAAACCTAGAAGAGGTTGCCGGGGTTGAGGCGGACTTCAGGGTCAAAGTGGGCCTTGAGCGTGCGCATCTGTTCAATGCCGTCCGGGCCGAACATGATTTGGAGGAAATCGCGCTTGAGCTTGCCGATGCCGTGCTCGGCCGAAATGCTTCCGTCCATTTTGACGACTTGCTTCGCCCACTCGAAGTAGAGCTTTTTACCTCGATTATACTCATCCGGATTTCGCGGCAAAATATTGACGTGTAGGTGGTTGTTGCCGATATGGCCGAAGATGACGTGTTCGAACTCTTCGCGGTCGAGGCCCTGCCGATAGAGGGTCACGATCTGTTCGAGCCGTTCGTCGGGAACGGACATGTCGGTGCCGAGTTTAGTGAGTTCAGAATATTCCCGCTTTCGTTCGGCAATTAGCTGGTTGACGGCTTCGGGCAGGGCGTGGCGGAAGAGCCGCAGTTTTTCCATTTCGGCGGGTTCCATGGCGGCCCACGCGGCGTCGGGGTCAGGCAACATCCTTGCCACTGCGGAACCGGATCTTTCCACAGTCTCGGTGGTTCCATGGAATTCGACATAAATCGCGGTGTGGGCTTTCGGCGAGAGTTTGGGCAGATCGGGATTTTTGCGAAGGAGGTTAAGGGCGTTAAAATCGAAAAACTCGATGGCGGCGGGCGCGGTTTCTGTTCGCAATTTCTGCACAAATTCGAGCGCGGATTTTTCGGTCGGTAGAAAGGCGGTCAATCCCCAGATGGCTTCGGGGAGCGGCGAGAGTTTGAGGGTGAGCTCGGTGATGACTCCGAGGGTGCCTTCTGCGCCGATGAACAGATCGAGAAAATCCATTCCATCGGTGATGTGATAACCCGCCGCGCTTTTGACGTTTGGTGCGCGGTAGGCGGGTAGGGGAACCTCTTCGGGGACCGGTTGGCCGCGGCGGATTTCGCGGACGGAGCCGTCGGCGAAGACGATGCGGAGCGCCTCGATATGGTTGCGGGTCGGGCCATATTTAAACGAGCGCGCGCCGGAGGCGTTGCAGGCGGCCATGCCGCCGAGGCTCGCGGTGTCTTCAGTGGGGTCGGGCGGGAAGAAGACACCGGTGTCTTCGAGTTTTTTACGGACATCGCACAGCAGCGCTCCGGGGCCAACGGTCAGCAAACCGTTTTCCGGTTCTCCGATGGAATTCATTTTGGAGAGGTTGATGATTCTTCCCCTTCGAGGGTCCTCCCCTCGACCCTGCTCGGGACAGGCAGGGCAGGCAAACATTGGAACGGCACCCCCAGTGATGCCGGTGCGTGCGCCCTGCAGGGTGACCGGCACTCCGTCCGCAAGCAGGGCGAAAATTTCTTCTTCGGTTTCAGGAAAGGCGATTTCGTCGGCCGCGCCGCGCAGACGGGACTCGTCTTGTAGATGGTCGTCGGTTTCGGGTTGAACGGGATAAATCTTCATATTTTTTTTCTGCTGGATACAATAAAAGTAACCGCACCCCGTTATATGACATGAAAAGCGACGAACCAAAGAAAAACCTAATGGATCGAGACGATGCAAAACTTCTATCAGCTTATCGAAACGGCGACGCCGAGGCTCTCGGCGAGCTGGTCGAAAAGTACAAGGGTCCGCTTTTCGGATTCATTTATAAATTTTCCGAGGGTCGCGAAGATGCGGACGAAGTGTTTCAAGAGGTGTGGGTGAGGGCCATTAAGAATATGAACCGGTACCGTCAAAAGAATTTGCTCAGCTGGTTGTTTCGCATTGCGCACAATCTGATGATTGATCGCATCCGCCGTCGCAAGCCGATTCTTTCTTTAGAAACTCCGATGTATGCCGATGGGTTGGCTCTTAGCGAAAGTCTGGCGGGTAAAGGGTTAAGCCCGGCGGACGAGACGGGGGGGCACGCGTTAGGGGTTCAAATTGAAAAGGCCGCCGCCGAATTGCCAGTTGAGCAACGCGAGGTGTTTTGGCTCCGGATGCAGGCCGGACTTTCCTTCAAGGAGATTGCTAAAATTCAGAAGTGTTCGATTAATACTGCGCTGGCTCGAATGCAGTACGCGGTTTCCAAACTTCGGAAAGAGCTGGCGACTGAGTATCAGGAATTGCAGGAGGCGGGCTTGCCCGCCGAAGCTTTAGCAAAGGCGGGAATATGAAAACTACAAAACTAGAAAAATGGCTGTTGCTCGAGCAGTCCGGCGAACTGTCGCCGCATCGTCAACGGCTGTTAAATGCCACTCCCGAAGCGCAGGCGAAGCGCGACGAGTTGAATGCGCTGTGCGCGGCTGTTCCAGCCCTAGACGCGGAGCCTGAGCCGTGGACGGTCACAAAGATTGCGGCGCGTCTGCGCGAAGAGCGTCGACCCGTCTTCACGTTTTCCCCTTCGAGTTTCCTCAGGGCAGGCAAGGTTTGGAAGCCGGTATTTTTGACAGCGGCCTGCCTGATGCTCGTCGTGAGTACCTTTGATTTCAGACAGACTTCTCCAACGTTCGTTTCAATTACGGAGTCGGAGTTGGATGTGTGGGACAACCAGTTCGAAGAGGATCTGGTTGAACTGGAGAGCCTGATACTGGCCATATCAGGTGATCCGCTTGACATCATGGAGATGTAAATCATCCCGTGGAATAGGGCCTGCGGTCTCATTTCACAGGACAAGAAAGGGAGAGAACAATGAAGAAATGGATCATCTATACGTTACTGGTACTTTTTGCGGCTACAACGGCTTCTGCAGAGTGGTGGAAGCTCGGATTGGGCGAAGAAAAGCAGACGACAGAGCCTCCGCAGCAGATGCAGCGCGGGCCGCAGAGCGGACAGCGTCCGCAGATGAGTGAAGAAAAACGCGCTGAAATGAAGGCGAAACATGGAAAAATGAAAGCGGAGCGCGAGGCGACTCAAAAATTGGCGGATGCGGCACGCACCGAAACCGACCCGGTAAAAAAAGCCGAGTTGGTCGGTCAGCTACGCGCACAGGTGACGAAGCACGTCGAAAAAATGCAGGCTACATTTGCTAAGCGCCTTGAGAAGGCGGAGAAGGGCGTGACCAAAATGAAAGAGCGCCTGGTTGAAGCGGAGAAGAACAAAGAGCAGAAGATTGAAGAACATGTTCAGAAACTGTTCTCCGGCGAGAAGCCTCAGCGTCCGGAAGGAAAGCGGCCCGGTAAAAAAGGTCCGCCGCCCGCGGAATAAACCCTGTTTTCACCCGCCGCCAACCTCCGTCGCTAAAGCTATGGAGGGCAGGAAGGTTGGAAAGCCCCGCTGTTTAAGCGGGGCTTTTTCGTTAAAATACACAAAGCCTTTACGGTGTTTGTGTTTTTCTTTAAAATATATCCGCTTTCAACCGGGGGTTCAATGAGTTGTTTTAAGGTTCCAGAAAAGGTGATTCAGTTAGCTGGCCGGTGCGCGTCTGATCATAGCTGCATCGAGACGGGAAAGTGCGGAGATCGCCCTATGTGCGGAGTGGATGGAACGCTTAGCCATCAGATCAGTTTTCTGAACATAGACAAACCGGTCGTTTGCAACTACCGCATTTTGTTCGGCGGCCAACAGCTCTGCATGTGCCCCGTGCGCACTTTTATCTTTGAACACTACGAGAAGTAGTTTTCCTAAACCTTGCCAACTGCGTTGGACATTCTGGCTTTTCCAATGGTTGGAAAAAATGAGACCAAAAGTTCCAAACCTTGGAAAACGAATCGGGTGCAGGCTCAGCCTGCGTCCAATCCTTGGAAAAATTCGCACCAAAGTTTCCAAACATTGGAAACTGTTATTCCGAGGGGAGGTCGGCGCGGGTGTAGCCGTTGGCGCGGAGAGCTTCTTCGGTGGTTTTGAAGTGGCATTTGCAGGCTTTTGTGAGAATGCCTGGGCCTTTTTCCGCAACCAGTTCAGTGGCGATCTGCTTGACTTCGGCGGAGCATCCTTTGGGAATGATTTCGATGCCGAGGTCTTTTTCCATGCTGCGCAGGGCGTTGAGGAAGGCGGCGCGCGCCAGGATGGACGCGGCGGCAACAGCGGGGTCGGATTCGGCTTTGGTACGCTGATCCATTTTGATCTTTTTGCCGTTTTTCATGAGCGCGCTTTCGATGCGGTGGGTGGGGCCGAATTTATCGGAGAGGGCGCGCGGGCAGTCGGGCACTTTTTTGAGAAGATTTTCTATGGCGCGCGCATGGCCCCAGGCGAGGACGCGGTTGACGTTTTTCATGCTGGCGTACATGCGGTTGTAGGCTTCCATGCCGAGGGTGACGATGGCGAATTTTCCGGGGAGCTGCTTGCGAATGTTGGAGGCGAGTTGCAGGGCAACACGGTCGCTGGAGATGCGTTTGCTGTCTTTGGCGCCGATTTCTTTCAGGATTTCAACGGTTTTGGCATCGGTGTAGACGGAGGCGATGACGAGGGGTCCAAAGAGATCGCCTTTTCCGCTCTCATCGATTCCCATGTGGGGCTGAACACTTTCGGGGTCGAGAACCGCTTCATAGCCAAGGCGGGCTTCGCCAGTGATTTCAGGTTCTAGGGTGAAGGTGATCCATTCTTCAGCTCCTTTGCCTTGAATAAGGCATTTGCCGGAGTTGTAGAGGTTGATGCGGCAGTTTTCGGCGGCGACGGCAATCTGGGTGTAGGGGACCTCGGCCGTTTTGTATTTGGGGTTGGAAAGGTGTGCGATCAGCTTCTTTTGCTGCTCGGGCGTGAGGATGATGGTATGAGAGTTTTGTTTCATGGCGGGTATTCTTAGCAGAGAACCCGCTGAAGGAAAGCAAAAGGTGAGCCCGCAGCTGGTTTTTTAAGGTTGTGTGAAATGTAAAAGTAGGTATTATTACTTACTTTTTGAAGGCTATGAAAAATTTAAAACACGTCTTTTTTCTTTTGTTGTTTGCCGCTGGCTTATCGCCGGTGGCTTCTTTTGCACAGCCAACCTTCGCCGGTCTGTCGGTTCTTTTGGCCAAGGGCTATTTCAAAAGTCATGTGTCGGCCGATGCCACGCTGGAGCAGTGTGCAACCTTCCTGAACAGCCAGGGCGTCTGTTTTTCGCTTTTTGATCTGATGGATTCCACGGCGGTTGTGACGAAAGAGGACTTTGCGCGGGTGGTCGGTCAGTCTACTCTGCTTTTTTTTGGGGAGGCCGATGTTGTAAATGGCTGTGTTAAAAAACCTTTAGGAGTCGAAACGTGGGTTGACTACTGCCTCTTAAATGACGTAGATTTAAAGCTTCTTTGGAGTGGGTTCCTTAAACGAATGGAGATGGGGAGCTTGCCGGAGGTCCAACAATTTTTCGGAAACAGTATTACCGCGGGAGATGGAAAATGAATAAAAATGTGACGAAGCTATTTTTTGGATACCTATTAATTGTTGGATTGTTGGTCTCTCCGCTTTATGCCGATCTGGGCTTGGCGCAGACTCTTTCCACCCAAGGCGTGCGAGCCGCCGGCGCGGCGGTACAGGCGGCCGCAGAAGCTGTTTATGCCGAGACAGATGATTCGGATCAGATTCAAAGCCAGCTGGTTGCTATCTTGAATGAGGCTGTCGCAACGGGCAGTAAGGGTGCGATGCGTTATGCTATCGTCGCCGTAATGCAAGCGGGTGGAGCGGTTAATCTGGCTGACAGCTTGGCCGCTGTTAATGAAAGTGAGATGGTTTCATTTCCCGGTGCGGGCGCTATCGTAACGGGTATGATTTCTATGGTGAAAGCCGCCGCAGCAGCCGACGCCGCAGACGCCGTAGTCGCAGCTGACGCCGCCGCCGAGGCCGCCGCCGCCGCCGCCGCCGAGGCCGCCGACGCCGCCGCAGCAGCAGCCGCCGCCGACGCCGCAGCCGCAGCCGCCGCCGCCGCAGCCGCCGCCGACGCTGCCGACGCAGCCGCAGCCGCAGCCGCAGCCGCAGCCGCCGACGCCGCCGACGCCGCAGCCGCAGCCGCAGCCGCCGCCGCCGACGACGCAGCCGCCGCCGCCGACGACGCAGCAGCCGCCGCCGCCGACGCAGTCGCAGCAGCGGACGCAGTCGCAGTCGCGGATGCCGCCGCCGCCGCAGCAGCCGCCGCCACAGGTGCTGACACCGCAGGCATACTTGCTGCCGCCACTTCCGCAGCCGACGCCGCGGTAGCCGCAGCCGACGCCGCAGCCGCAGCCGCAGCCGCAGCAGCCGCCGACGCCGCAGCCGACGCCGCAGCCGCCGACGCCGCCGCAGCCGTAGCCGCTGACGCCGCCGCAGCCGACGCCGCAGCCGCCGCCGCCGCAGCCGCCGCTGACGCCGCAGCAGCCGACGCCGCAGACGCAGCCGACGCAGCCGCCGCAGCAGCCGCAGCCGCCGACGCCGCAGCAGCCGCTGCCGCCGCAGCCGCAGCAGCCGGAGGTGATACAGGAGCTGGCACCGGTGGCGGAGGAGAAGGTGGCGGAGGAGAAGGCGGTGGAGGAGAAGGCGGCGGGGGTGATCCCGATATTTTTGATCCCGGTGCTGATGGAGACATCGACGACGATGACACTCATGCTACACGAGTTTAGTTTTGATGATTGATGGTAAGAAGCATTTGACCGAGAACCCAACAGATTGTTGAGAAGAAATATGAAAAAAACAAAACTTTTTATCCCCATTTTGGCAGGACTGATTGTCGGGCAGATTTTTGCAGAGGGGAACCGTCCTTTTAGCATCATTAACACTCTTCGTTTTGGCTATGACGACAATGTCAGCCGTGAAGCGGACGGGACAGGCTCTTCCTTTATGGAAGACGTTGTTGATTTCGCCTTTAATACCTCGCTTTCCGACCGAACGGATTTAGTGGTCAAATCTCAGGTGCGCATCAAAACGGATACAGAAAGCAAAATTCACCCCAACCTATATGCGGTGTTGAGCCATTCTGTTTCTCCCCGCCTGATGTTTCGTTTCTCAGATAAATTTAGAAGCGCGGATAAGACCAGCGGAACCTCTAATGGGAAGCACGATTATTACACGAACGACTTAGGGGCGTCCGCGACGTATGTGCTGACCCAAAAAGATCGTTTGGAATTATCCTTAAACCACCAACTCAGACGGCATGACGAAGAGATTGAGGAGGATGATTCAACGACCCTTTCGGCGGGCATTTCCTGGGCTCGGGATATTCGCCCCCAACGCACCAGCTCAAAATTAAACTTGAACGTGCGCACGACGGAGTACGACAAGCGTACCGTGGCGGGAACAATGATCGTGGGCGGTGTGGCGAATACTGGGTTCTTTGAAAGTGATACGTCAGGTTATGATGCACTAGATCTGACGTTAGAGGTGAATCACACATTCAATCCAAAATGGCAGGGTACGATTGAGGGTGGTTTTACATATGTGATGCCAGATAAGCGTGATTATACTATCACTGCCGTTGGTGGGGTCCCTCTCCTTGTGCCTATAATGGTAAATGCCGATAATAAGGCTTATCTTTCACCTATTTTTAAGGTAGGTGCAACCTATTCTCCCTCCCCGAGAACTCGCGTCACAGGCAATTATGCACACATCTTTTCGGAGTCCAACGATTCCGATTACATTGGTCAGGCTGCCGATGATTTTCGATTTGGCATTCAACATGATGTGACGGCTAAAATCATGGCCAAAGCGACGGCTCGATTCCTCTATACTACATATGAGGAGGATGACAGCGAGAGCTCCAGCAATGCACAACCCGACCAAGAACGCATGGATCTCGAATTTCGACTGACGTATAAGTTGAATCGTCTGAACTTCCTCGAGATGGGAATTAAGCATAGTGAGCAATCCTATGACGACGGGAATGGTGATTGGGATCAAAATATGTTTGATGTGGGTTGGCGGGTCGAGTTGTAGTCCGTCCGTTCTTGAATCAAGTAACGTTTTTTAATTATGGTGGGGTTTAAACGCCTCACCATCATTGTTTAATAAGGGATAAGCGAATGAGCGAAGAGCAGAAGAAAGACAGTACACTTCACTTCCTGGATTATTGGCGGGTGATTCGTTCTCGGAAGGAAATCGTTCTGGCGGTTCTTCTGCTCGTGGTGATTACCGGAACAGCCTATACGTTTACCCTGCCGAAAATCTATGCGTCTCAGTCACGCATTGAGGTGAACCGGGATAATGTCGATATCGATCCGTTTAACCCAGCATCTCAATTTGGTGGTGGCTACGACCCCTATTTTTTGCGCACACAGTTTGAGATCATCCAGTCAAAACCGATCCTTTATGAGGTGATCAATCGCCTTAATTTGCAGGAAGCATGGGGGAAAAAGGGTGAAAAGATAGCCAAGGAACACGCCTACAAAATCCTTCGGTCGAGCCTGACGGTGGGGCAGTCCCGAGACACCTCATTGGTTTCCATTATGGCAAAACGTCAGGATCCTAAGGAGGCCATGCGGATTGCGAATGAACTGGCCGATGTTTATCGCGATGCACGTTTGGATCTCAAGCATAAAGAAATGACCCGTGCGCTGGATGCATTGCGCCGAGAGCTCGAGAATCAGCAGGAGAAAGTCAACGCGGCCGAGCAGCAGGTCGAAGATATTCGTGAAGATCTGGACATTACGCTGATTTCGCAAAGATTCTCTGGTGGGGCGGCGGAAAGTGTGGAGAAGCTTACTCTTCAGCAGTTGCATGGCGATCGTATTGCGGCTCGTGTAAAAATGCTGGGTGCGAAAACCCGCTATGAAGAGCTAGAGGCGATGAGCAACGAGGATTTGCTGGTCGCCTCCAGCTATCTGGCCGGAGACCCCTTTGTTGAGGCGATGCGGACGCAGATTAAGGATCATGATGTGCTCCTGAGCTCACTGTTGCAGAACTACGGTGCAAACCATCCGGAAGTGAAGCAGACCACCGCGGCTCGCGACGAGTTAATGGTGAAGCTTGCAAAGGCGCTAGAGGGCATCAAAAAGGGAACACGGGCGCAATACATTGTCGCCAGATCTGATTTTGAGGTGCTGGAAGAGGAGCTTCGTGGGGTTCGAACCATTAATCAGGAGTCTCAGCGCGATAAAATGCTTCCGTTCAACCGGGCTACTCAAAAGCTTGATATCCAGCGATCGATCATGAACGCCCTTCAGGCGCGATTGGCTCAAGAGGGAATCACTATGAAGATCCCGCGTACACCGGTTGAAATTATTGACGCAGCGGAAGAGTCTACCCGCCCAGTCAGTCCAAATCTCATCCTCAATGTACTGTTGAGTATCTTTGTCGGATTGGGCTCAGGGGTCGGACTTGCCTATTTTATTGAATATCTTGATACGTCCATTAAAACTGCCGATGATGTGGAGCGGTGGATTGGTCTTCCTGTTCTAGGGCTTATTCCACAGAAGGTTCGGCCCTTGGTTGAAGAAGGTCCCGACAGCGATCACGCAGAAGGATATCGCGTATTGCGAACTAACATGTCGTTCGCCGAATCCGGAGGCCCCACCAAAGGTGCTTTTGCCGTATTGAGCGGGGGAGCGGGTGAAGGAAAATCGACAACCGCCTTTAATTTGGCTTACGTTTGCGCACAGCAGGGTGAGAAAACTCTTTTGGTCGACGCCGACTTGCGTCGTCCGGTTCAGCACACTATTTTAGGGGTGTCGAATCGATTTGGTCTGACCAATGTTCTTTTGAGGGATGTTCCTGTTGAGGAAACCATCAAGACCACCAGCGTGCCTAACCTTCATTTCCTTCCGAGTGGTCGGCTTCCTCGCACTTCGCTCGGGGTGCTGGATCCCAAGCGCATCGGCGAGTTGGTTGCCAGTTTGAAACAAAAGTACGACATGGTCATTTTTGATACGCCGCCGCTCGTCGGGATTAGTGATTCCTCGATTCTGGCCAAGGAAATGGATGGAGTTGTTCTGGTCGTTCAGTATCGGAAGTATCCCCGTGATATGATTATTCGCGCCAAACAAATGCTCGATACCCTGGGCGTGAAGCAGGTCGGTGTGGTTCTGAACAACATCAATATTATGCGCGACGATTATTACTACTATTACCATTCGTACTATTCGAATTACTACCATTCCGGGGAATCCGGCCCGGAAAACCCTGCCACCTAAAAGGACGATTTATGAATAAAATAGGAAGATTTTTTGCGCTGGTGATGGTTTTTATGCTGGCGGGATGTGTTAGCCCTTCGAGTATGGAAGTTTCTTCCGCGGGCGAAAATGCGCCGTTGGTTGGGCTTTACCAATTACGGGCACTGGATCCATTGGTGATCACACTGCTTGGAATTCCTCAAGAAAAACAGATGGATATTGTGATCGATGAGCATGGGGATATTACGCTGCCTTATATAGAGGCGCCCGTTCGGGCGGCTGGGTTGACCACCTCCGCACTGGAACGCGAAATCCAGCGCATCTATACCGACGGCGAGATTTATCGGAATATCACAGTTAACATTCAGACTCACGCCAAAATCTATTACGTGGAAGGCGAAGTTCAGCGACCGCAGGAGTATCAACTGAGTCGTCGCATCACATTGTTGCAGGCCCTTGCAGCGGCCAGTGGCTATACCGAGTATGCCAACAGAACAAAGGTGACGATTACGCGAAATGGGCAGGTGATGACATTTAACGCTAAGAAAATCGAGAAACATCCAGAGTTAGATGTTCCCGTTGAGGCGGGCGATCGAATCAGAGTATACCGCTCCTTTTTCTAATCGCACGATAAAGAGCGATGAAAGCGTCGGGCTCAAAGAGAGCTCGACGTTTTTTAGTTTCGGTAAGTTCGGATTGCCGGATCGAGCTGGAAACGAATTTCTTTGATTTCTGGAACCTCGGGGATCATGGATATTTTTTTTAGTAGTTGTTGGGTCGGGAGACGCCGGATTTCCGAGAGCCACCCAGGATGATCTGCATAGACAATCAGCTGTTTTCCTCGAAGGGTTTCCGGGCGGGTATGTTGGGCAATCTGTTCTCCTGCAATAACCGCCCAGCGAGATTTGATCGATTCAGGCAACGGGCTGAAGTCGGGCTTCTCTTCCTTTATTTCCGCAAGAATGTCTCCGATCTTTCTTTCGGGGCGTCTAAAACGCGGGGGGAAGCGGTTCGAAATCTGGAACCGCTCACGAGCCAGTTGCCATTCTTCCTGCTTGTTCTTCTTCGATTTCATAAAGGGTGTACCGCGAGTTCTTTTGGATCCTTCTAGGTTAGGTAATATAATGGAGAAGCTTGTTGTTTTGAACTTCATTCATGGATTTAGTTTTTGCTTTTGAGGAGATCTATCTTGTCCTCTATGGGGTGCAGGGGGACTTTGATCTTGCGCTAGCGTTGCCCGCTTAAGAGAAATATCATGAACCCCTCTAAGAGGTGTTGCGAGCTGTTTTAAACCATGCTATATCTGGTGGCTTCAACGATAAAAAAGCCCTATATGTGGTGTTTTTCGGAGTAAAATGGCCAACGAGAATAAAAAACACGTTTATGATGAGAGCAAAATAAAAACGCTCTCTTCTCTCGAGCATATCCGTGCCCGAACCGGCATGTATATTGGCCGAACCGGCACCGGAAACCATTATGATGATGGAATCTATGTTCTCCTTAAAGAGGTGATCGATAACTGCATCGATGAATTCATTATGGGGCATGGAAAGCGGGTTGAAATCACGCTGGAAGACGATGCCGTAAGCATCCGCGACTATGGCCGCGGCATTCCTCTTGGCAAGCTGGTTGAATGTGTTTCGCGCATCAATACCGGTGCCAAATATAACGACGATGTCTTCCAGTTCAGTGTCGGATTGAATGGGGTGGGCACGAAGGCCGTGAATGCGCTTTCGAGCTACTTTGTGGCCCGAAGTCATCGCGCCGGAAAATTTGTCGAGGCCCGTTTCTCACGGGGCGTACTCGAGGCGGAGGAAAAAGGGGTTGCAAAACAGGAAGAGGACGGAACCTTCGTCAGCTTTTCACCTGACCCGGAAATCTTCAAAATCTTCAAATTCCGTGAGGATCATATTGAGCGTCGACTCCGTTTCTATTCCTATCTCAATGCCGGGCTCGTCATTGTTTACAATGGGAAAAAAGTTCTCTCGAAAAACGGATTGCTCGATTTAATTGCCGACGAGAGTGAGCTCGAAAAAGTTTACCCCCCATTTCATCATTGCGATAAAATGCTCGAGTTTGCCTTCACGCATACCAATCGCTTCAGCGAGGACTATTACTCCTTTGTAAACGGACAGTACACCAGCGATGGCGGCACTCATTTGAGCGCATTTCGTGAAGGAATCCTTAAGGGAATCAACGAATACGCCAATGCAAAATTCAGCGGAGATGACGTACGCGAAGGAATTCTTGGCGCCGTTGCGATTCGTCTCAAAGAGCCTGTCTTTGAATCCCAAACCAAAAACAAGCTGGGCAATACCGATATTCGATCTGATCTTGTCGCAAACGTAAAAAAGGCCGTAGCTGATTTACTGCACCGCAACAAGCCGGCGGCCGAAAAACTGCTCGAAAAAATCAGAGAAAGTCAACGGCTCCGCAAAGAACTCAACTCGGTCAAGAAACTGGCACGAGACCGATCGAAAGCGGTTTCCATTCGTGTTCCACAGCTTAAAGACTGCAAAAAGCACTACAATAAGCAAAAGGGAAAACACGAAGATACCATGGTCTTCATCACCGAAGGGCAGTCCGCAGCCGGTTCTATTGTCAGTTGCCGCGACGTCAACACCCAGGCCATCTACACGCTTAAGGGCAAGCCGCTCAACGTATGGGATCTCAAGCGCGATGCAATCTATAAAAATGTGGAAATTTACAACCTCATGCGCTCGCTCAATATTGAGGAGACCTCCGATAACCTGCGCTATAAAGACGTCATTCTTGCCACCGATGCCGATGTCGATGGACTTCATATTCGAAATTTGATGATTACCTTCTTCCTTCGGTTTTTCGAGCCGATGGTGCGCGATGGACATCTTCAAATATTGGAAACCCCGCTCTTCCGCGTTCGAAACAAAAAGAAAGCAATCTATTGCTACACGGAAGCCGAGCGCGATCGGGCATTAGAGAAAATCGGACGCTCTGCTGAAATTACCCGATTTAAAGGGCTGGGAGAAATTTCCCCTGGTGAATTCAAGGCGTTCATCGGCAAAAACATGAAATTGACTCCTGTCGTGATTGACGAGGATCATTCCATTCCCGAAGTGTTGACCTTCTATATGGGGAAAAACACGCAGGAACGCCGAGCCTATATTATGGAAAACCTGATTGTGGACGAAGAAACAGTATGAGCAAACCCGAACAGGAACTGCTATTTAGCCATCAGTCGCCGCCGGAAGAGACGCCGATTGAGACCCCTGACACTCCGGAAAAGTCTGTCGAGCACGCCCCCCTCGAAACGGAGCACGGACCTCTCCGTAAGCTCATCGACTACAACTTTCTTGAATATGCTTCCTATGTCATTTGTGACCGCGCCATTCCGAATGTCGCAGACGGTCTCAAGCCTGTGCAGCGGCGTATCATGCACTCCCTTTTCGAGAAATATGATGGCCGCTTTGTTAAAGTCGCCAACATTGTGGGTCACACGATGCAGTACCACCCGCATGGCGATGCCTCCATCAACGATGCGCTCGTTTCGCTCACGAACCGCGGGGGTTACCTCATTGAGGGGCAGGGGAACTTCGGAAATATCTATACCGGCGACCGCGCCGCCGCCGGACGTTATATCGAATGTCGACTCACTCCGCTTGCCCGTGAAGAACTCTTCAACAAAGAACTGACCCGAGCCATTCCCAGCTACGACGGACGCAACAAAGAACCCGTCACCTTGCCGTGCAAACTGCCGCTCCTCCTCATGCTCGGCGCCGATGGAATCGCCGTCGGTCTCTCCACCGCGATCCTGACCTATAACTTTATTGAATTGCTCAACGAACAGGTTGAAATCCTGCGCGAGAAAAAACGAACTCCGCATAAAGCCGATCCGTTGCCCGATTTCCAGCTCGGCGGCATCATGGATACCTCCGAATACAATAATGGGGTCGGAAAAGTAAAAGTCCGCGCGAAAATTGAAGAGCGAAAAGGCCGCCTCATCATCACAGAGATTCCTTTCGGGCAGACAACGGAAAAGATCACCGCGTCCATCGAAGATGCGGTTAAAAAGAAAAAAGTAGCCGTCCGCGCCATCAACGATTTCACCGCTGAAAAGGTGGAAATTGAACTCGTTCTTTCACAGGGTGCAAATCCGGCACAGGTCGAAAAAGCTCTCTATGCCTTCACGAATTGCGAAGTTTCTGCGCCTAGCCGTATTATCGTCATTCGCGACAAGCGCCCTGTCGAAATGACTGTTGACGAAATTCTTCACCTCAACACCCAGCAGTTGCTGATAATTTTAGAGGGCGAACTCAATCTTAAGCGCGACAAGCTGCTCGACGCCTTTCACACCAAAACCCTCGTGCAGATTTTTGTCGAAAACCGCATCTACAAAAAAATCGAGCAGTGTAAAACTGCCGACACCGTGCGTGCGGCCATTCATGATGGGCTGGAGCCCTTTAAAAAACAGCTCAAACGAGCCATTGTTCCAGAAGATATCGAAATGCTTCTCGGCGTCCCGATCAAGCGAATCTCCCTCTTTGATATCAATAAGAACAAAGCGGATCTCGATAAAATTCTCGAAGAGCTCGCCGAGGTGGAGAAAAATCTTAGCGGCCTGAATGGCTACGCCATTCGCTACGTCAAAAAGCTCATCACAAAGTATAAAGACCGCTATCCGCGCCGTACCCAAATCAGCACCTTCAAAGAAATAGCGGTTCGTGAGCTCACCGCCAGTGAGCTCGATATCAAGCACGATACCGAAGGTCAGTTCATTGGCTCTGGCGTAAAGGGCGAAAGCCTGTTGAACTGCTCGTCGCTCGACAAACTGATCTTTATCTGGGGGGACGGTCGCTACCAAATGGTGTCGCCGCCCGATAAAAAGTTTGTCGATGGGGATATGCTTCGTTGCGAAATTTTCGATCGCGACCGCGAAATGACCTGTGTCTACACACATCAGAAGGCGACCTATATCAAACGCTTTAAATTTGGCGGAACCATCAAGGACCGCGACTACCATCTTGCGCCCGAAAAATCAAAAATCCTGCTGTTGCAGGAGGGGTGCCCTGAAGAAATTTATCTTCGCTACCGTCCGGCTAAAGGGCAACGCATCCACCAGCAGTTCTTCAAAACCAAAGAACTACTCGTCAAAGGGGCCAAAGCCAAAGGGAACCGTCTAACCACCAAATCAGTTCAATACATTGATACCAAGCCTGGACGCTGGTGGCGCACCGACGAAGAAACCCCGCAGGGCGTGCTCCTTTGATTCTCTTCTTGTAGCCGCGATCCATGATCGCGGAAACTACGCAAAATAAAAGCGCCCCGGCTGGGACGCTTCCTCGTTTCCAAAGATTGGAAAGCTAATAGGGTGCAGGCTCAGCCTGCTAGAACTGCCAGTTCACAAAAACCATCACGGGAAGCGACTCTTTTTGGGAAACCGCATTGATGAGGCCGATCTGGAGGCCTTCGAGCGTCTGGGTTTGGTTAACGATTCCCACCTGAAGTCCGCAGAAGTGTCCGGTGCCGTTATAGAGTCCAACCTGGACACCATGAGCATCTTTATAGGCAATGTTTACGATTCCCACCTGAACGCCTCCAAATGAGTCCGAATAATTATATAGACCCACCTGGCCGCCTTTTCCATTGTATCCGACGTTGAACAGTCCACCTTGAATCCCGCTAAATTCCTGTGCCTGGTTGTAAAGGCCTCCCTGGGCACCTGTGATCTTTCCATGAACCACATTCATTGCGTTCCAGAACGAAAGAAAAGGGATTCCTTGAAAACCGACCATATCTCCGTTCACATGATTGATGAATCCGATATCGATTCCTCCCACATCGCCTTGGCAAAGATTCACAATTCCTAGGCCAACGCCACGAAATGACTCATCCGATTGATTGATCAGACCCATATCCAGCCCCGTCATATTCCGGTTCACGCCGATGATATTGAGGCGAACACCTGTTACGTCCCGATCGTATGGAACGAGTTGCAGTGTGGGATAGAGGGATGCCTGAATGGGATAGGCACCGTCGTCGTCATAGATGAGGGCGTCATCTTGTGCGAAAACTGAACTAGCTTGACAGAGAATAAGGGCGGTGAGAAATACGATGATCTTTTTCATAATGGACTCCTGTTTAAATGCTCCTGAAAAACTATCAGAATTTACCCAGTTGGCAAATGCATTCTTAACTGCACCAGTAGCTACGCACATGCGGGTTTCCAAGGTTTGCTTGCCATGTGCCCGCGCAAGCGGGTGACGTGGGAAAATCGACGGGCGACGGCAGAGCGCTGATCGCTGCGAAATGCTCCTTCAGGGTTGAGAAATAAAACCCATCATCGCCGCCGCGATGGTTGTTGGCAAAAAGGGCGACTCCACCTTCAGCTAAAATTTTTCGGATGTTGGATGCCAGAGCGGGCCACTCCTTTTCGACCGAAAACGCCTCGCCTTTTTTAGCGGAGGCAAAAACCGGCGGATCACAGATCACAACGTCCCACGGCACAAAAGCGGAGGGATTGGCCTCTTTTTTACGCACCTGTCGCGCCAGCCATTTGCGCACATCCTCTTTAATAAATTTTCCGCGCCCGCTCTCCGCCAGCCCGTTGAGTTCAAAATTACGTTTTCCTCGCTCCAGGCAACCTGCGGCTAGATCGACCGAAAATGCCACCTCCGCGCCCGCGGCGGCTGCCGCGACCGAAAAAGAACAGGTAAAGGCGAACAGATTAGCGACCCGTTTTCCTTCGGAAACGTCTGCAATGCGTCTGCGCGATTCGCGCTGATCTAAAAACAACCCCGGATGCTGGGAGTCGTTCAGTGAAATTTCAAATTGTAGTCCGTGCTCCGTCACCGCAAAGGTTTCGGGAGTGGACTCGCCGAACGGCTCCAGATCGCTGAATAGCTTGCGACGATGCGGGTCGCGCAAATTGGTTCGAACAATCCCGCCTTTACAGGGAATGGTCCGAAGCTCCGCGCTGATTTTTCGCAGCAGTTGTTTGGACGGCAGGGTTTCGTCATAGCCCGTCACCAAAAGCCAGTCACCGTAGCGATCGATCGAAAACTCGCCGACCTCGTCGCGATGCACCAGCCGGTACGCATCCGTGACTTTTTCTAGTCCCTCGCGCAGAGCAAGAGCCGCCTCAACTGGGTTCTTTCCAAACATTGGAAAAAACACTGCCTGTTTTTCCAATGTTTGGAAACTTGAAATGTTGAGAATGAATGCCAACAATGCTCACTTCACTTTCGCTCGTTGACGACGTATGAAAAATCCGATGGACAGGCAATTGGAAAAGCAACTCTCGGACCGAGCTGTCGCCATCGGACGTGAGGGAAATGTCGAGGGGTTTGCCGAACTTCTCGACGGTCTACGTTCGTCCTCTGCCAACATTCGCCGGCTTTCCGCCTCGGCGCTTGGAAAACTGGCGTGGCTAGGCGTTAATCAACAAAAAGTAGTTTCTTCCCTCGCACCGGTTGTCCGCAACGATCCGCATTCGCAAACAAGGCAATATGCCATCAAAGCGCTCAAAGCCTATGGCGCGGCGGCTAAAGAAACGCTCCACGATCTGCGCGACATTGTGAAAAACCCCTCAGAGAAGGAATATCTTCGCCGCGATGCCATCGCCGCTGTGGAGTTTATTGAGGAGGCACTTCGAATTAAGGAGGCCTCTGCCGAGCATCGCTGTCAGCGTTGTCATGCGAAGATGACCGCCGAAGAATACGCCCGGTCGCAACAGGCTTTTCAGCGCAAATTTTGCGATCGCTGTTTCGATGAAGTTTTTCTGGAACGCCGCAATTTCGAAACGCAGGTTGAAATCAATAAAACGATCGAGGCGCGCGACGGCACACTCGTGCAATCGCAAGGCGAGCGGCGTATCGCCGAATGGCTCACCGCAAAAGGGATTGCTTATCACTACGACTCAAAATATCGCATTATCGCTGAGTTTCAGATTCGTCCCGACTTTTATCTGCCTGAACTCGATCTTTACATCGAGTATTGGGGTCTCGATACCCCGCAATATAAAATGAGCATGTATAAAAAGCAGACCCTCTATCAGCAACAGGGTAAAAAACTAATTTCCGTCTATCCCAAAGATCTTTCCACCCTTGATCAACTCCTTATCTCAAAGTTCCGTCTTTTCGGCTTCAATCTGTAGTACGCATTGACGCGCGAAGAAAAGTCAGTGAAACATGAATTCAATTTACGACATCCAGACCTTGGAAAAACTAATCCGCGACCCGCATAAGCGGAAAAGGTTCCTCAACGCCTATATCAAAAAGGCCCTGCCGCCTGAAGAGTGCCCCGAACCCGCCTCGCAGTTTTCCCAAACATTGGAACTTTTGGAGCGGCACGATTCAAAAACCGACGGCGCGACCAAGCTGGTTTTCAAATGTTTGGAAAACAAAAAGGGTGCAGGCTCAGCCTGCCGGGTTGAGGCGGTGATTCTACGGATCGCATCGGGCCGGACGAGTCTTTGCATCTCCTCGCAAATCGGTTGCGCCGCCGATTGTCAGTTCTGTGCCACCGGTTCCATGGGATTTATCCGCAATCTGACTGCAGCGGAAATGATCGATCAGGTTCTGCTGGCCAAGCGACTTTTGCGCGAAGAGGGGCGGACGCTCCGCAATGTGGTGGTGATGGGAATGGGCGAACCGCTCCACAACGAAGAGAATCTTTTCCAATGCTTGGAAACGCTGCGCGACCCGCGCTTCTTCAATCTGTCCGAAAGACATCTGATGGTCTCTACCGTCGGTGTGCCTGATGCCATGGTTCGCTTCGCAGAGCGCTTCCCCGGCATCCAGTTGGCTCTGAGCCTGCATAGTGCCCGGCAGGAGGTGCGCGAACAATTGATGCCGATCGCAAAGTTCCAGACCTTGGAAAAATTGAAGGCCGTTTTTTCAAGGGTTGGAACTTTAAAAGCCACAACCCACCCCGGCCTACGGCCACCCCTCCCCGGGAGGGGATCTCTTGAAATCCCCTCCGTTGGAGGGGTGCCGGAACGGCGGGGTGGGTTCTCTGATTCATCGCGAAACGACAACTCTACCCGCAAAAGTTTTATGATCGAATATCTAATGCTCAAGGGCATCAACGACGGGCCGGAAGATCTCGAAGCTCTGAAAGAATTTTTGCGCGGAACCGATGCGCATATCAATCTGATTCAGTTCAATGCGCACCCCGGTGGAAAATATCAGCCCGTTACGCTCGAAGAGCGCAAGGCCTTCGGCGATGCATTAAAAAACGCAGGGTTTAAAGTCACCCTGCGTTATTCGCTCGGCGAAGATATCGCCGCCGCTTGTGGACAGTTGGCGGGAAAGTAGCGCAAGCGTCTCGCTTGCTTATAAACGAGCGAGACGCTCGTGCTACTTTGAGAGAGTGCCTTTACTCGACGGAATGGCGTCGAGGGCGCGTTCGTCAGCCGTACAGGCCATTCGCAAGGCGCGGGCAACCGCTTTAAAGACGGCTTCGTGCGCGTGATGCAGATCGTCGCCTTCTTTCTGGTCGATGTTCAGGTTCAGCTTGGCGGTGTCGCAGAACGAGCGCCAGAAGTGTTCCAGAATGTCGGTGTCGAAATCGCGGATCAGATTTTTTTTGTTTGCCAGCTTGTAGGCAAGGAAGGGGCGCCCGCCGAGATCGAGCGCGACTTCCGCGCTGGCGAGCGCGTCGTCCATCGGAAGCAACCAGAAGCCGTAGCGGTTGATGCCGCGGCGTTCGCCGAGCGCATTGTTGAAGGCGGAACCTAGCGCGAGCGCGACATCTTCGACGAGGTGATGATAGTCCACTTCAATGTCGCCACTGGCTTGGATATCCATATCGATCAGCGAGTGTTTGGAAAGCAGGTCGAGCATGTGGTTGAAAAACGGAACGCCGGTATCAATGGAGTAGACTCCGGTTCCATCGAGGTTGATCGATAGCTTGATATCCGTCTCGCCGGTTTTACGTTCAATTGTTGCTTTGCGTGCGTCCATATTCTTCTCTTTCTTCTGCCACCATGAGTTGATCCTCTTGACCGGTTGCGGTGAGGTATAGCGTATCTGGGCAAATATCTTGTTCGTTGGGCCATGCGACCGTCCCAAAAGTCACAAAAACCTGTTTGAAGTAGTCGAGATCCTTCAGCTCTTTGAATACACCGAAGTCGAGCAGAGGAGTGCAGTCAAAAATGCCTGTTTCTCCATTTTCAAACACAAGATCGAGCTTGTAGTCATCGCGGGCTTTAACAGTTTTTAATCTCGGGTTCATCAGTTTACTTTAACGGTTCAATTTTATAGGGAAGTTGTCCGCTAGATGCTAGTTCCCAGTCAGCAATTAGTTCTTCACGATGAATTTCTATCCATGCCTGAAGTAGCTTCATTTTATTTGAGGGGAGTTCTCCCTCAATCACATCGCCTTCCGGTATGGAGATGACCACTTCATGTTCCTGATAGCTTACATGAATATGTGGTTTCTTGTGTTTTTGATTCATCTCAAAATAGAGATGAACAATCAGTCCGTAGAACATGGAAATAACGGGCATGATGGATTAATCCTTATTAAATGTCTTAAGCGCATCGCTTTGGAGTTGAACTAAAGTTTTGTCGATTGCAGACGATTCGGTTGAGTAAACAGCATCGAGTCGCTCTTTTATCGGACGCGAGTTGTCTCCGCAGTCTTTAACTGTTTTTGGATCTGAATTCATCGAATCTCTTTATAGGTGAGTTGTTGTTTTAGAGCAAGCTCACAGGGTATCTGGCTGAATGAACCAGCGAATGAATAAAATCTACGAATAAATTTCGTTGCGGATGTTTGTTCATTCGTAGATTTTATTCATTCGTTGGTGAAAAAATATTAAAGGAGATTCTTATGGCACAAGCAGCAGCAAGACACATTCTCGTGAGCACAGAAGACAAGTGTAACGAACTCAAACAGCAGATTGTCGGCGGCGCAGATTTCGCTGACCTCGCAAAAGAGCATTCTTCCTGTCCCTCTGGACAAAAAGGCGGTGCGCTCGGAACCTTCGGCCCCGGCCAGATGGTGAAGGAATTTGACGAAGTGGTTTTCAGCGCACCGGTTGGTGAAGTGCAAGGCCCTGTCAAAACCCAGTTTGGCTTCCATCTCGTTGAAGTCACGATGCGGAACGACTAGTCGTTGGGTCAAAAGTCTAAGGTCTGAAGGTCGAAGGTCGGGAAACTGACTTTCGACCTTTGACTTTTTGACCTTGGACTATCCTCCCGCTCTCTTGACGGTATATCCGCGCTTTGTCAGCTCTTCGACGAGCAGATCGCGCAGGTCGCCCTGAATTTCAATGACGCCGTTTTTAACGGTGCCGCCGGTTCCGCATTTCTGCTTCAACTCTTTGGCAATCTGCTTGAGCCCTTCCGGGTGAGTGGGGATGCCGGTGATGATGGTGACCCCGGCTCCTTTGCGGCCCTTCGTTTCGCGCCCGACCCGAACTACGCCGTCATTCTTTTCCTTCGGTTGATGCTTTTGCTTCTTGGCCCGTTTAGGCGGAAGCTTGGTCTTCGGTGTGGATTGGCTCCATTCCGGAGTTAGTTCAAAATTACTTAGGTCGATGTTCATCGCAAAAGCGTGCCACGCGCTGTGTTGCGTTTCAATGACTTTCCGAGCCCGGAACATTTCTACAGTGCAAGCATGTACTTGACAGAAACTGTCATAATATGACAGTTTCTTCCCATGAAGTTGTTGACAGAGCTTGTTCTGGCGCGGTGCGGGAAGTTATTTTTTTCTCGTAGCGAATTGGCGTTGTGGGTGGAGGGGAGTGCTAATCGGCGCGACGCTTTACTTAAGCGAGCGATGGCAGTTGGGGAAATTATCCGAATTCGGCGCGGACTCTACATGCTGGCACCTCCGGTTCAGCGGAAAACTCCCAACCCGCTTGAGCTGGCGCAACATGTGTATGGGCCGAGCTATATTGGTTTGGAGTCGGCTTTATCATTTCATGGATGGATTCCAGAGGCGGTTTACGCAGTTGCAAGCGTTTCGCTGAATCGTTCGCGGGTCTTTGACACGCCGGTTGGACGATTCGATTTTGTGCGAGTGCCCCAGTCCTATTTCTTTTCTGGAGTGGAGCGTCATGAGTTGTCGGGAGGCAACGGGTCTATTTTGGTTTCCAGCCCGCTTAAGGCACTGTCGGATATTGTCTATATTCAAAATTTGGATGCTCCTCTTAGGGGATTGCTCTCCAGTTTGCGGATTGAGGTTGAGCTGAAAGGGTCGGTGTCGATGGAATCGGTTAATGAGTTGATCGGAAACTATTCCAGTCGGCGCGTTAAATGTTTTCTGGAGCAGGTTCGAAAGGAGATTGCATCATGACGGTTGGAATGGTTCAGCAACGGTTGAGTTCGTATGCCTGTAAAACCCCGCTGGAGGAGGAGCATGCGATCCGAGAAATCACTCAGGAGATTGTGTTGGCCGCATTGGGACGTACTGATTTCTTTCAGAAGGCGGCGTTTCACGGCGGAACCTGTTTGCGGATTTTTCATCAGCTGAACCGGTTTTCGGAGGATTTAGATTTCGCCCTGCTTGAGCCGGATTCGACTTTTTTACTGGAACCCTATTTACACTCGGTGTGCGACGAGCTTTCCGCCTACGGCTATGCGTTTGAAATTCAAGGTCGCCCTCAAGCTGAATCGGCGGTGCAGAAAGCCTTTCTGAAAGATGATTCCCTTGGGCAGCTCCTGACGCTGGATTATCGCCCCGTAAGCGGTCCAATGCGAAAAATCCGAGTGAAGCTTGAGGTGGACACCCGTCCCCCCGCCAACGCCGGATTTGAAATCAGCTATCTGGATTTTCCATTTGTTTCATCGGTTGCAGCATTTGATTTGCCGAGTTTGTTTGCCGGGAAGTTGCATGCCTTGCTTTGCCGGGAATATGTGAAGGGGCGCGACTGGTATGATTTCATCTGGTACATCGCGCAGCGGGTTCCTCCTAATTATGAATTGTTAACCGCCGCACTCGAACAGACTGGGCATCGTGCCAACGGGGCGATAATCAACCGGGAGCAATGCCTCGAATGGCTTGTGGAAAAGATTGAGAGCATTGATTGGCAACGGGCTCGCGCGGATGTTGAGCGTTTTGTAAAGCCTCACGAGCGTCCCTCTTTAGACGTGTGGGGTAACGATCTCTTCTTGGCGCAGTGCCGTAAGCTGGCCTCCAGGTAGAGCACCCCGAAATTTCGGGGTGCTGATGAACGTCGCGACCCCGATTGTTCGGGGAGCGGGACGCTCGTGCTACTTTTCGTTTTCATCGGCAGGTATGTCGGCAGGTTCAGAGCGGTACAAATTTGAAGTTCAACTCCAAATCAGCGCACGATGCGGCTCATGAAGTTTCTGTTTTTTGAAAACAGACTTGCGCATGTTTGAAATTGTTCTGTTTGGTTTCAAATCAAACGGCATCAACCCAAATGGCATAATGTGAACCCGTTTCACCTTTTCGTATGTGAAAAAACGCCAGGGGTTCGTTCAGTTTTAGTTCTGGTTAAATCGGAGGGTTGTCATTAGCGTTTGGCTTGAGAGTGAGATATGAAACAGACCATCTATATAGAATCATCAGTTGTCAGCTATTTTACGGCTCGACCATCGAAGAATGTCGTTATGGCTGGCCATCAGGCAACGACCCGCGATTTTTGGGATCGCTTGCCTAAATACGAAATCTATATTTCAGAGCTTGTGTTGCTGGAGGTTGGCCGAGGAGACGAGTCTGCGGCGGCTGCTCGGCTTGAGGCGATTAATGGTTTCCGAGAGCTGGAGATTGATGAGGCCTGCAAGGCTTTGGCTAAAGCGCTGGTCGCGGATCGGGCTGTTCCAGAGCAATATCCGGAAGATGCTCTTCATATCGCTGTGGCCTCCGTTCATTCCATTGACACGATTGTGACCTGGAATTTTAAGCACATGAATAATCCGGCAACCCGCTCGTTGGTTCGGAAGTCCGTGGAAGCTCAGGGGTATTGCTGCCCCGAACTCTGTTCCCCCGATGAACTTTTAGGAGAAGACGATGAGTGATTCAATTGTCGATGAAATTCGGAAGTTTCGAGACGAGCACACTCGCAAATTCAATTATGACTTAAATGCGATTTGTGCCGATTTGATGGAGCGCCAGAAGCGGAGCGGGCATCCTCTCGTGAGCCCTGCAGGGCGCGTTTGCGAAGAGTCCGGTGAGTATAAAGTTAAGAAAAATCTCTAAGTTCCAACCCTTGGAAAAAGAAACGCCGGATTTTCCATCCGCCGTCGCTGAAGCTATGGCGGGACAAGATGGTTGGAAGGATGCTGAGCCTCCACCCATTTATTTTCCAAACCTTGGAAAGCAACTGCGTTGCGCCACAGAGTTTTTCCAAGGTTTGGAACTTTTTACTCAGCAGCCTCTTCCGGTGTTTCTTCTGCAACAACATCAGTCGCTACAGTGCCTTCGGCTGGAGCTTCCGCGCCTTCCGCACCTTCTTCGACTTCGGGAGTATCTTCTTCCGGGTCAAGGACGGCGGCGGAAACCAGTTTGTCGCCTTCCTTGAGGTTGAAGAGGCGAACCCCTTGTGTGTTGCGTCCGATGACGCGCAGGTCGCTCGCTCCGATACAGATCATCTGTCCGCCTTCGGAGATGAGCATCAGGCGATGCTCTTCGGTGACAGCGTGCGCGCTGACAACCTTGCCGTTGCGCTCCGTGGTCTGGATGCTGATGATTCCTTTTCCGCCGCGGGTTTGCGTGCGGTATTCATCAAAGCTCGTCCGTTTGCCGTATCCGTTTTCGGTGATCGCCATCATCGTCGACTCGGTGTCGACAATTTCGATGGTGACGACTTCGTCGTCGCCAGTCAGCGTAACCCCTTTGACCCCGCGGGATACGCGGCCGAGCGGTCGGGCATCGGTTTCCTTGAAGCGGATCGCTTTGCCGTTTTTCATGCTGAGGATGATTTGGTTTGTTCCATCGGTCAGCTGAACGCCGAGCAGTTTATCGTCTTCGTCGATGTTGATGGCTTTCACCCCGGCAACACGAACGTTCTTATAGGCGGAAAGGACGGTCTTTTTGATGATTCCGTTCTTCGTAGCCATAATTAGGTTGTGCGTATCGTCGTCGAGTTCGCGAACACAGAGGATGGCGGCGAGTTTCTCGTCGGGAGCCATCTGCAAAACGTTGGCGAGCGAACGACCCCGTGCCTGACGGCTTCCTTCCGGGACGTAATAGGCTTTCAGCCAGTACATGCGGCCTTCTTCGGTGAAGCAGAGAAGGTAGTCGTGGGTAGAGGCGCTGAAGATGTGCTCCACAAAGTCCTCGTCTTTGGTGGCCATGCCGATGACGCCTTTACCGCCGCGGCGTTGCTGACGGTAGGTATCGGTCGGGACGCGCTTGATGTAGCCGGTGTTGGAAAGGGTGATCACGCACGGCTCATCAGCGATGAGGTCTTCCATGTTGATTTCGCCTTCGTTGATGCACAGCTCGGTGCGGCGCGGCTCGCCGTATTTCGCGCGGATCTGCTCGAGGTCTTCTTTGATGACCGCGAAGATTTTTTCCGGATGGGCCAGCAGGTCTTCGAGGTAGTCCATTAGCTTTTTGAGCTCGGCGTATTCGGCTTCCACCTTATCGCGCTCGAGGCCCGTCAGCTGGTAGAGACGCATTTCGAGGATGGCTTTGGCCTGAATTTCGCTAAATCCAAATTTCTCGGTGAGGCGGGTTTGCGCTTCATCGCGGTTCTTCGAATCACGGATGATGCGGACGACTTCGTCCATGTTGTCCATGGCGAGCAGGAAGCCTTCGAGAATGTGGGCGCGTGCCTTGGCTTTATCGAGATCGAACTGCGTGCGGCGGGTGACCACTTCGAAGCGGTGATCGATGAAGCATTTCAGAACCTCTTTGAGGTTCATGACGCGCGGCTTGCCGTGATCAATGGCAAGCATGATGGAGCCGAAGGTGGATTCCATCTGCGTGTATTTGTAGATGCTATTGAGCATCACGCGCGGTACGGCGTTGCGCTTCAGCTCGATCACAAGGCGAATGCCTTCTTTTCCGGACTCATCGCGGATATCGGAAATGCCATCGAGTACCTTGTCGCGAACCAGATGAACCATTTTGTTGATGAGCAACGTTTTGTTCAGTGCGTAGGGGATCTCGCTGATGATGATGCGTGTCTTGCCGTTATCGTCTTCGACGATCTCGGCTTTACCGCGCATTTTGATTTTGCCGCGTCCGGTGGTGTAGAAGTCACGGATGGCGCCGAGACCGTGGACCATGCCGCCCGTCGGGAAGTCAGGGCCTTTCACATGTTCACAGAGGTCTTCAACCGTCGCCTCGGGGTTGTCGATCAGGTGAATGGTTCCATCGACCACTTCGCCGAGGTTGTGTGGCGGGATGTTGGTGGCCATCCCGACGGCAATCCCGGTTGACCCGTTGACTAACAGGTTGGGGACGCGTGCCGGAAGAACAGAGGGTTCCATCAGGGATTCATCGAAGTTGGGACGCATATCGACCGTGTTTTTTTCGATATCCGCGAGCATTTCTTCGGCCAGCGGGCGCAGACGACACTCGGTATATCGATAGGCCGCCGCGCGGTCGCCGTCGATTGAACCAAAGTTTCCCTGCCCGTCGATGAGCATGCCGCGCATGGCGAAGTCCTGGGCCATACGTACCATGGTGTCGTAGACGGCGGTGTCTCCGTGCGGATGGTAGTTACCGATCACTTCCCCAACCACTTTCGCGCATTTGACGTACGCTTTGCTGTGCGTCCAGCCACGTTCTTTCATGGCGTAGAGAATGCGGCGGTTGCCGGGTTTCATTCCGTCGCGCACATCGGGGAGGGCGCGTCCTACAATAACCGACATTGAATAGTCGATGTAGGCGCGCTGCATCTCATCTTCAATATTGACCAGATCAATTCGTTCGTTCGTGTTTTCCATTTAGTGTTCCTTCTTTTTGAAATTGTATTCTGCAGTATCTTCTTTCACGACCATCGTGCTGGATTGTCCGAGCTGCAGGCAAAGCGCCCGAAGATCGGATGCCGCTTTAAGTCGGCGTGTGATCGCTTGGCTGGACATGTCTGCTGCCATATTTTGCGCTCTATGCGTTCTTTCGCGGTTAATTAAATGTCCAGGTTAGTGACGTTGAGGGCGTTGTCTTCGATGAATTTCCGGCGAGGCGGAACCTCGTCGCCCATTAGGATGGTAAACATTTCATCGGCTTTCACCGCATCTTCGAGAACCACTTTGGTCAGGCGGCGGACTGCCGGGTCGAGCGTGGTTTCCCAGAGCTGTTGTGGATTCATTTCACCCAAACCTTTGTAGCGCTGAATGGTCATTCCCTTTTTACCGAGCACGCGAATGTTTGTGAGAAGATCCATCAGTGAGGCGGAGGGAATTTTTGTGCCCTTGTCGTCGAGTTGGAACTGCGGCTCTTCGGTGTCGAGCAGTTGCTCAACACGGAATCCGCCTTCGGCGAGTGCCGCGATCACGTTGGCCAGTGGTTTCGAAACCAGAAGTTCTTTGTAGCGAACGCGGCTGACAACGGGGGTGACTTCCTCCTCCGCTGAAGCTACGGCGGACGAGTCGTCGGATGAATCGGCGGACACGTCTTCGAGTTCGGTTTCAGAATCCTCGGACACCTCCGTTTCGACCTCTTCGACAACGGGGGTTTCGATTTCCAGCGCTTTGTCGGCTTCGGCGATGAGCGCTTGCAGCTCAATATCGTCAGCGGCATAGCGAGCCTCGGGCGCGCCATCGTCTTCCGCATCGATGATCGCGTGATAGAGCGGGAACGATCCGGTCTCGGGGTTGCGTTGTTTCAGGTAGTCGAAGAGTCGGACGCCGCGACGGCGGAGCTTGTCGGAAATCTCTTCGATTTTCACCAGGCTTTCGAGCAGTCCGCGCAGGCCCTTCGTGTCGAGCAACTGTGTACCATCGACTGTTTCGAGCAGCAGGCCATCGGCCCCGAGATTGAGCAGGATCTGCGTCAGGTGCTCATCGCTTTCGACGTACTCTTCTCGCTTGCGGCGCGTCACTTTATAGAGCGGCGGCTGGGCGATATAGACGAAGCCATGTTCGATCAGCTGAGTCATCTGGCGATAGAAGAACGTTAACAACAGTGTGCGGATATGCGCACCGTCGACATCGGCATCGGTCATGATGATGATTTTATGATAGCGCGCTTTTTCAATATTAAAGTCATCCACGCCAATCCCCGTTCCGATGGCCGTGATCATGGTGCGGATTTCCTCGTTGTTGAGCACCTTGTCCAGTCGGGCTTTCTCAACGTTGATCACTTTACCCTTCACCGGGAGGATGGCCTGGAACTCACGTTCGCGGCCTTGCTTAGCGGAACCGCCAGCAGAGTCACCCTCAACAATAAACAGTTCAGTGCGGGCGGGATCGCGGCTTGAACAGTCGGCCAGCTTGCCGGGAAGTCCGCCACTTTCGAGTGCGCCCTTGCGGCGGGCGAGGTCGCGTGCTTTGCGCGCCGCGCTGCGGGCGCGGGCCGCGACGACCGCTTTTTCGATGATGAGCCGGGCCACAGACGGGTTTTCCTCGAAGTAGGTTCCGAGTGCATCATTGACGATCTGCTGGACGATCCCTTCCACCTCGCCGTTGCCGAGCTTGGTTTTGGTTTGTCCCTCAAACTGCGGGTCAGGGATTTTTACGCTGAGGACACAGGTGATGCCTTCGCGAATGTCATCGCCGGCGACCGCTTGTTTATCGTCCTTGATCAGCTTGTTGTTTTTCGCATAGGCATTGACGGTTCGCGTCAGCGCTGAGCGGAAGCCTGAGAGATGGGTTCCGCCTTCAATCGTGTTGATGTTGTTGGCGAAGGTGAAAATGGTTTCGTTGTAGGCATCGGAGTACTGCATGGCGACTTCAACGACCACATCATCTTTTTCGCGCTCGAAATAGATCACGTCCGGATGCATTGGCGATTTATTTTTGTTCAGATGCTGAACAAATTCCGAGATGCCGCCTTCGTACTGGAATACTTCTTCGCGGCCGGTGGCTTCTTCCGTCAGCGTGATCTTGGTGCCCCGGTTGAGGAAGGCCATCTCGCGCAGACGGGAGGTGAGGGTGTCCCACTGGAAGCCCGTCTCGTGGGTAAAGATGCTCATGTCCGGTTGGAAGGTCACCTTGGTCCCCGTCTCAGTCGTTTTGCCGATCGTAACCAGCTCTGTGACTTCCACTCCTTTTTCGAATCGCTGATGGTGAATGTGTCCGTCGCGTTTCACTTCGACTTCGAGCCACTCGGAGAGACCGTTCACACAGGACACTCCGACTCCGTGCAACCCGCCGGAAACCTTGTACGTATCCGAATCGAATTTTCCGCCGGCGTGGAGGACGGTCAGCACCACCGTCACGGCCGGCTTGCCTTCGGTTGGATGCATGTCGACCGGAATTCCTCGGCCATCGTCCGTTACAGAGAGGGAGCCGTCATCGTTGATGCAGACTTCCACGTTGGAGCAGTAGCCGGCGAGGGCCTCGTCAATCGAGTTGTCGACCACTTCGTAAACACAGTGATGGAAGCCGCGCGCACCGGTATCCCCGATGTACATGGCAGGGCGTTTGCGGACGGCTTCAATGCCCTCCAGAACGGTAATATGATCGGCGCCGTATCCCGCAGCATCGGGATTATGGTCGGCATTATTTTTGTCAGACATAGGACTCCTTTTTCGACTCAAAATTTAAAGAACCCATCCTACAGAAATACCAGAAAATGGGCTACAAAATTTCACCTTAAAAACAGGGAAAAATCGCCTGAAAACAGGGGTTTGGCGGGGTTTCCCCCTTTTTTTCCAAGCCTTGGGAAAAGCAAGCGGAAAAGTTCCAAACCTTGGAAAAAAATCGACCGGTTCTTCCAAGGTTGGGAAGCGGGATGATCCTGCGACGAAGCAAGAAAGTCTCCCTCGCAGAGGCGCAGAGGGTTTGAACTGAGAAAAAGGCGCGTGCCCGGATACGGGTCACACGCACTACAAAAAAGGGGCGTCATGTAGTGCGGCTTACCCGTAAGGGAAGCCGCCTCTCGTAGTGAAGGCCGGAAGCCTGCACCCAGGCAAGAAAGTCTCCCTCGCAGAGGCGCAGAGGGTTTGAAGTTAGAAAAAGGCGCGTGCCCGGATACAGGTCACACGCACTACAAAAAAGGGGTGTCATGTAGTGCGGCTTACCCGAAAGGGAAGCCGCTTCTCGCAGGGGGGGGGTTATTTAATCCCGACGATGTAGGCGACCCAGCCGAGGGAATTTTCGTAGTTTTTGCGCAGACGGTAGATTTCGTCGGAGTCGCCGTCTTCGTCCCAGTCGTGCAGGTAGACTTCGGCGAACTCAAACCCGGCCTCAATCAGCAGCTCCTGAAGCTCAGGAAGGGTCCATAGGCGCCAGTCGTAGGTGAACGCTTTTTCGATTTTCCCAACCCTTGGGATTTTGAAATGGATATAGTTCACGACGTGATGATCGATCACGTTGTAGACATCCTGATCCCAAATGTACTCAAACTTCGGAACCTTCGTGCCGTCTTTGGCGGTGAAGGCTTCGACATCGCGCGGCTCGAGCTTGGCTTCGACGGCTTCAGTGCCGCCGTAGAGATCCATGATGAACAAGCCGTCCTTTTTGAGGTTTTTTCGAACGGTTTTGAAATAGTCGCAGAGCTGTTCACGGGTTTTGAAAATGCAGTAGGAAAAATTGAGCGCCATGACCAGATCGACGGGCGGAGTTTTTGCGGTCAGTACATCGCCGCAGAGCAGATCGATTTTTCCGGACCTTTTGCCGTCCGCCTTCGTTTTACTACGGCGTGATGAAATATAGGGCACGTTATGTTCCATGCCCCAGTTGAGAGTCGGTTGATCGATATCGACGCCCCACGCGTGGTTTTTCGGAGAGCGGCTAGCCCACTCGCAGGCGAGGGCGGCGGTTCCGCAAAAATCTTCACGCAGTGCGACGGCCTTGCGCCCGCGTTTGTTTTTGAAAACGCGCGCCGCAAAATCGAGATCGGCCTCAACGCTCTGCACGGCGGCTTCGTAGAGGTGGTGCAGATCCGGCATCTGTTTTTTCTTCTTCATTTTTCCATGGAAGTGAATAAGGTTCATTTGTTGCCCACGAATTTGCACGAAAGGGGATTCTCTTCATTCGTCTTAACTCGAGTGATTCGTGGGCGATTCTTTAGGGTCCAAAGTATTTTTCGACGGTGGTTTTGATTTCGTTGTGGATGGCGGGAGTGGTGCAGAGAAAACGGATGCCGTGTTCTTCGTCGCGCGGCCATTCGGTGATGACGGCTCCGGCGCGTTCGGCGATCAATCCGGCGGCGGCAACATCCCAGAGGTAGAGTCCGGCTTCAAAATAGCCGTCCGAGCGTCCACAGGCGACATGGCAGATGTCGATGGCCGCTGAGCCGAGCATTCGGATTTTGCTGACGCGCGGAGCCATGTCGCCGAAGAAGGCGATGGCGCGCGGATCGATGTCTTTGGTCAGGCCCGCGAAGAAGGTGGCTTGCTTCAGAGTTGGAACTTTTGAGGCATGGATGGGTTCGCCATTGCAAAGGGCGGGGCTGTCGAGGGATGCGCTGTAGCATTCATTGAGCACGGGAACGTAGACGCAACCGGCAAGAACGTCATTGCCTGTCCCGCCAACGGCGGGATTGTGTCGAACGGCGATGGAACAGCACCAGTAGGGAAAGCCGCGCGTGTAGTTGGCAGTCCCGTCGATCGGATCGATGACCCACTCGAAGGCATGTTCCACGCTTCCAGCGTGGCAGGCTTTTTCGATAGAACCTTCTTCGCCAAGAATCGCATGGTCGGGGAAATGGCTGAGAATGATGCTTTCAGCAAGGGTTTGGCATTCGCGATCCATCACCAGTTTGACGTCATGGTCGAAACTCTCGAGGACTTCCTCGCGTCGGTGGAGGTTTTCCGCGGCGTACGCCCCAGCGGTTTTCGCCGCCTCAATGCAAACCTCTAGAAGTTGTTGAGGGTTCGTTTCATCCATCACTTCATTCCCTCGAGCGCTTTAGGCGGGGAGAAGATGATGTGGCTGAGCATGGCGCGCCGCAGCGTGCGTTTGTCTGCCGGGTTGATGATGTTTCCAAGCATTGGAGAAATCGCAGTCGATTTTTCCGAGGTTTGGAAACTCATTTTCATGGAAGGCAATTTCATGGCCGGCATGACGCTTCGGAAGGAGCTCATCGTTGGGCGAATATCCACTTCCGCGACATTCGTGATAGGAGGAGCCACTGAAGCAGGGGTCTTTTTTTGTAGACGCGGTGTCCCCACCGCGTTTTGAACCGGAATGGAACGCGGTGGGGACACCGCGTCTACGGGGGAAGGTTCCTCAATCCACTGTGGCTTCG
>Ga0307929_1000172_pt1 | contig 67626 bp, 42 predicted proteins | sample AceLakmetage1330_FD_203160 | JGI IMG/M metagenome (GOLD analysis project Ga0307929, IMG submission 203160) | Saline water microbial communities from Ace Lake, Antarctica - #1330 | ecosystem: Environmental > Aquatic > Non-marine Saline and Alkaline > Saline | place: Antarctica: Ace Lake... | reverse complement strand
ATCACCTGTTACATTGCTAAACGTTTTATCTGTTGGTGTAAAGTCATAACCTGCCGCTTGCGGGACAAGAGTTATGTTCTCACCATAGTTAACAATAAATGAATAGCTTCCTGACGATGCATCTTGAGTGTTGACAGTAGCGTTTGCGATTGTGTTGCCATTGCTGTCCAAGACTGTTCCTGAGACGGTGAATGTCTGCAGAGTTCCAACAAAGTTTTGAACCTGATTAGCTGTAATATTTGAAAAAGTCTTGGTCGCGGGAACAAAAGCATATCCAGGTGCTGAAGGTGTCAACGAAACAGTGTCTCCAGAATTTACAACAAAAGAATAGCTACCGCTCGCAACAGAAACTGTACTCGCTGATCCATTTATAATCTTAGTCAGCTGAGCCGTACCTATATTACTGTTTGCAACATCCTTAACAGTTCCTGAAATAGTGAAAGTCGTTGGAGAACCAGTATTTATTATAAAACTTCCCGTAGCAAAAAGAGATCCCGCAAACGCCGTATCAATCGCTTGAACACCCCAATAGTATGTTCCATCTCCTAAATCAGAAACTGCCCAAGAGGTGTTTTGATTTTGAGACCCCAATGAAACAACTCTACGCCACCCATCGCTTAATTGAGACATTGGAGAAACCACATCTACCGAGCTTGGCGAAGTTCCGATAAAAATATTATAATTAAGCCCATCTTGCGGTGTTTCACTGTCGGTCGATTTCTGCCAACTTAAAACCACATCGCTACCTAAAACGCTAGCTTGAATATTTGTCGGTTGAGTTGGAACATCATTAGCAATAATAGAATTATTTTTATAAATTTGCGTTCTTGCGTGCTGATGAAATATCGCACAGTTGCCGCCACCGTCTACCCAACCATTGGCAAGAATATCTAAATCTCCATCACCATCAAAATCTCCCCAAACAATAGCGCCAACAGACCCGCCAATAAGTTCAGCATTATTTTCATTAAAAATACCATTATCATTTATAAATATTCTAGAAACCATGCGCTGATTCCAAGAATCATAAGCAATCTTTCCAAGCAAAGCGACATCTAAATCGCCATCATTGTCATAATCCCCCCAAGAAACATTGCTTGCACCATCGCATACATAAACACCCGTTAACCCTGCATTAATATCAATAAATTGACCACTTCCTTCATTGCGATAAATTTTAACAATCGGGTCTCCTGTTGTTGATCCTGGCGAAGAAGGAAGAAGTCCTGACAACAAAATGTCTAAGTCACCATCATTATCGTAATCACCCCATTCATGGAACGTTAATCTTAACGATGGAAAATTCGCATTAATATCTGTAAACTGCCATTGATTTCCTGTTCCTTGACCATCATTGCGATAAATTTTTGTTTCCTGCGGATAAACAGCTGCCCCTGAAGAAAGAACATCTAAGTCACCATCATTATCGTAATCACCCCATGCAACTGCATTAATAGTCTGCTGCTGAGGAAAAGCTCCCCAAATACGCGTAAAATGAAATTGGCCATTTACTAATCCATCATTGCGATAAAGGTCTGGACCAAAATTTGCGACAAGAAGATCTAAATCACCATCATTATCGTAATCACCCCAGGCCGAATGACCCGGCTGGGTATAAACAAGAAAGTTACTTAATTTTGTAAATGTCCACTGACCGCCTACTAACCCATCATTATGATATAGCTCGATCTTATTGCTCCCCGTTAATGTAATGTCTAAATATCCATCATTATCATAATCTGCCCACATAACATCAGAATAATGTCGGCCAGGTAGCCCTGCATTTATGTCTACAAATTCCCATTCCCCATTTACTAAGCCATCATTACGCAAAACTTTTGTTACATCTAAGGATGACCCTGGACCTTCAACAAGCCAGCCAGTAACCAAAATGTCTAAATCGCCATCATTATCGTAATCACCAAAGTCTGTAACCCCCCAACAAGATGAAGTTAAATAGCTATTAATAGCTGTAAAGTCTTCATCCTCAGGAATATTATTTCCTTGTAAATCCTGCATAATATTATTTGCATTTATCCTTCCAGCACCTATCTTCCCCATATAATCTAAATTTTGCGCATCAATATTGTCACAATTTTCTTCTATTAAAATTTCCACCTGATGAGGAGTAAGAGCATCATTATATGAACGTATCAGCCCTGCTAATCCAGCAACTAAAGGAGAAGCCATAGAAGTTCCGCTTAGGTTTCCATAAGAACTATCATTAACGGGTAATGTACTCAAAATATCAATGCCAGGAGCCATAACATCTATTTGATAGCCATAATTAGAAAAAGTTGCTTTTTGATCAGACTGATCAGTTGCCCCAACAGAAACAACATAAAGATAGCTTGCTGGATATTTATAGCTTTCAGTAAAATCATTTCCTGCTGCTGCTACCAATGTAACACCCAAAGAATGTGCTACAATAAAAAGATCTTGATAAGTTCGAGAATATCCACTCCCACCCCATGACATATTAATAACATTAGCGTCCGCTGCAATTGCATATTCTAAGCCTTCAAATGTAGCTTCTAAAGAACCACCTGGGCTCGAGTCCTCTTTTGTCTTAACAGCCATAATCTTAACTTTGTTCTGCCCTGCACCTGATATAGAAGAAACGCCTATTGTGTTATTGGAAACAGCTGCAGCAATACCTGCCACATGTGTTCCATGCATAAAATAACTATTTGTTACAGTTGCTGGAGGATTTGGGTCATTATCATCTTCTGCAACATCGTAGCCATTAACATCATCTATATATCCATTAGCGTCATCATCAATACCATTGTTCGGAATTTCATTTGGGTTGACCCAAATATTACTATTTAAATCTTCGTGACCTAGCTTCACCGCATCATCAACAACAGCAATAACAACCTCGCTATTATCTGTATTAGCATTATAAATATCCCAAGCCGCTGAAGCTTGAATTTGAGGCAAATGCCATTGTTGAGAATATTCTGGATCGTCTGGAGTATAAAAAGCCTTTATTTTTGGAATTCTTTCTGCATAAATAGATTCAGGCAGTGCGCTCAATTCTTCAATAAGCTTAACGCTGTCTTCACTATAAGATATAAAAATGAACGTATTTTTAAGCGCGGTTGCTTTGTTTCGAATGTTTTCTTTTGTAGAATTTGTTAATTTGGAAAAAAGTCTTTTAATATTTGTAGGACGAATATCATATTTAGCTGCAATTCTTGCAAGATCAGGCGTAGCAGAAAAAACATCCTCTGCAGACAAATTATCAAACATCTTTGGATTGTCAGAAGGATTTTTGAATTTAATAAAGAATTGGCTTTCAACATAGCTATCTTCATTGGCTAACGTGTTGTTGGCAATGCTAACAGGAGAAGCAATTCCAGACCTATAACCTTCCTCTTCCTCATCCCCTGACTCTAGATAATAGGAATCCAACAGGTCTTGTTCTTCAAGAGCTTCTGACTGAGCCTCTGATACGTCTGGAGAGCTTGCAGATGTCGGAACTCTTACGTTACGCCCAAAAGCACTAGGCGCGCAATAAGCTGAAACCGAAAGACCTAAAAAGGCTGCTATTGTCAAAAAACTAATTATAATTCTTCTTCTCATTTTTTTCTTCTCCCTTTTTATAAAAACAAATTTATCATTCCGTTTCAAAGCTTTATCTCTATCTATCATATCCACGTCTCAAGCGCTCATTGGCGCTTCTGAGTCTTTGGATATTTTCGCCAAGTATTCTTGGCAAAAATAAAACCCTATTCTCGAATATCCGAAAATAAGGTTACTAAAATCTTTTCTTTCGGTAGCCCAACCCTCAGTTCCTGAGTTGCTGGCTTTGCGTCCCCTGGTCCCCCAAGGTTTGCCTTTATCGAGAATAAATATACTAAAAACGCTTTCTTAAAAAGAACAATATCTTATTACTGTTAAAGTATAGCATCTAAAATACAATATGCTATAAAAATACACATTTTTATGAAAGCGCTTTCTTTTAGAAGCAATTAAATTAAGAAATATAAGCAACGCGAAAGTTTTAAATTACATAAACCTTTCCATCTTCTACAAACTAACTTCATAGCGAAGAAAAGCCTTTAATAATCTGAAAAACTTTAGGCGGGACAGAAGCGCAAACATAAACACGCTCGCTAGTATATTCAATCGCATGCACTTGAGCTTCTTGATGCAAAAGATTAACGAGATCCATTCGATCAAGAGGAATATAAACTTCTACTTTTTTTAGTGTAGGCGCAAGCACCTTCGAAATGCGATCTACCAAATAATCAACATTCTCCCCTGTTTGCGCCGAAACAAAGACAACATTTTCAAAACTATCAACTAAAAAACTTAATTCTGATCGATCTTCTATTTTATCAATTTTATTAAATACCGTTATTGTCGGTTTATCTTGCACGTGAAGCTCTTCTAACACCTTAACAACAGACTCATGAAAATCTCGAAACTTATCACTGCTCACATCAACAACATGAAGCAAGATATCCGCCTCTTCAATCTCCTCAAGCGTTGCATGAAATGCATCAATAAGCCCATGAGGTAGCTCATGCAAAAAACCAACAGTGTCCGACAAGACAATCGTCTGATGATTAGGCATCACATACTGTCGGGATAACGGGTCGAGTGTTGTAAAAAGTCCATCATAAACACGTTGCTCAGATTTTGTCACTTGATTTAAAAGCGTTGATTTACCAGCATTAGTATAACCAACTAATGAAATCGCAGGAATTTTCTGATCTTGCCTTCTTTTACGTTTTGTTTTTCGAATCTGACTAACTCCCTCAAGTTGTTTTTTTAATCTCTCAATGCGGTCTGCAATACGCCTACGATCCACTTCAAGCTTTGTCTCACCCGGCCCAAGCGTTCCAATACCGCCACCCAAACGAGACATTTCTGTTCCTTTTCCTATTAAACGCGGCAAAAGATATTGAAGTTGCGCAAGCTCGACCTGCATTTTCCCTTCTTGCGACTTAGCATGTTTTGCAAAAATATCTAAAATCACCTGTGTCCGATCAATAACTTTAGTTCCAAGTTCTTTTTCAAGATTACGCTTCTGACGTCCTTTTAGTTCTTGGCTAAAAACAACTGTATTGATTTCTTTAAACCCACAAATTTCTGCAATTTCTTTAACTTTTCCTTCTCCAATTAAAAATTTTGACGTTGGCTCCACTCCTCGACATATCACCAGATCAACAATATCTCCTCCACAAGAAAGGATCAACTCTTTCAGCTCCTCAGCAATCTCCTTGATAGGCCAGTTTCGCCCTTTCTTAAATTCAATAGCTACAACTAAAATTTTTTCTGTCACTTAACCACCTTCTTTAAAATTTCTTCTCTGATACTTTTTGCTGTATCACTTTCCTTGATATTGATCCATTTTAATCTTTGATCTCGTCGAAACCACGTTAGCTGACGTTTAGCAAAATTGCGAGTATTCTTTTTTATGCTTTCCTTTATCTTTTCTAAATCATGACCTCCACCCAAAAACGTAAACGTTTCCTTAAGCCCAATAATACCCCGTGCTGTTTGACTAATCTTTTTTTGTTTTATTTTTTTGATCTCTTTAAGCGCACCCGCTTTAAACATTTTATCAACACGTTTATTAATACGATCATAAAGCTTGTCTCGATCCCGATTGAGCATAAAAATTCGAACATTGTATTTATCCCAAAGACCTTCTCGATTCGGCTGAAGCTGACTAATTGGTTTTCCATAAATTTCAAAAACTTCTAAAGCACGGACAAGACGCCTAACATCATTAATATGAATTCTGGAGGCAGACATCGGATCTATTTTTCTAAGACGTTCAAACATCTTTTCTTTTCCTTTGCTTTGAATATTCTCTTCAATTTTCTTTCGCACTTCGAGATTCCGTCCTCGATGCTCTTCTTCAAATATCCCATCTAGCAAAGCAGACATATATAGACCGCTTCCGCCTACAACAACAGGAATCATCTTTTTTCTTTCAATCGCGCGAATCGCGCGAAGAGCTTTCTTGCGAAAGATAAAGACATCGAAATTCTTAGTGACAGAAACTGCATCAATCAAATGATGCTTAACAGTTTTTAGCATTCGACAAGATGGCTTGCCGGTTAAGATAGAAACTTCCCTGTAGGCTTGCATTGCATCGCAAGAAACAATTTCTGTTTTTAGTCTTTTAGCTAACCAAAATGCAACATCAGTTTTTCCGACGGCTGTGGGTCCTACAATAAAAATAATTTTCTTCTTTATCATAAATTTAAGGATAGATGATGGTAGGGTATCCAATATCAGAAAGTTTGGTTCGAAGACGCTTTGCTTTTTCCAAAGAAGTTAATTCTCCAATGCGAACACGATAAAACTTTTGCCCATCTTTATCGATCATCTCAACAATATAACCGTATTGTCCTTTTAATTTAAGTTCTAAGACAAGTTTTTCAGCCCGCTTCTGATCTAAGAAAGCGCCGACTTGAACAGTAAAATATTTCTTTTCTTCTAAAAGCTGCTTTGCCGTAAAAGCTTCCAAACTACCTGAAAATTCTTCTACAATCTTACGCAAGACTTTTCGAGCTTGATCCCATTGGGTAAGCTTTAAGTTTGCACGCGCAATCTTCAAATAGATTATGCTTAAGAAATTAGAGTCAGGCCGCTGATCTAAAAGAATTTTTGCCTTATTTAAAGCCATGTCATAATTTCCCATTAAATAATACGCATTAACAACTCCAATTGATGCTTGATCGTAAAGGTCTCTGCTATCGGCTTGCTGCACAACTTGCTTAAAAGTTCCTAAGGCTTTCTCATGCGCACCCAAATAAAGTTCGCTTAATGCCAGACAATATCGCACCTCTCCCTCCTCCTGCTCGGATAGCGGTCCAGACAAAAGGCTAGCTGACAACTCCTTCGCTTTATCAAAATCTTCCTTTAAGATTGCGGTCTTAATGTCGTTAGTTGTGACTGCTTGGGCAGTTGATAAAAACAAAAAGAAGATGGCAAAAATTATTCCACTTATTAAGGATGTCTGTTTCATAAAATATATTCTATCAGAAAATCAATGCTTTCCAAGGGCGAAAATATTCAATATAAAATAAAAAAAATCCATGATTTCATTTAAAATCTGCTGCTGACATCAATTTGCTTTAAATCATCTTTATCTTGCATATTCTTTTAAACCTTTAAAATCCGAATAAGGATAATCCCCGCCATGCACACCGCAATCATAAGCTTTACAATGATAGATCCCATACGCCCGATCACGCCCCCTAAGCCTGCCTTGATTGATTGATAGCTATCTTTTTTGACAATAAGCTCGGCAAAGAAAGCGCCAAAGAAAATTCCTAAAAAGGTTCCTGCGATAATTCCGACGCCAAAAAAAACCGCTCCGAACAAAGCACCTAAAATACCACCTGCAAGAGCGCCAACCATAGCCCAATTTGATGCACCAAATTTCTTTGCTCCGATCATAACAAAAACATATTCAGAAATTTCTCCCAAAAGATAAAGAGAAAGAATAATAATTATATCGCTAAATCGTAATATTAAAAAATCCGTTGCCAAAGCAAAAAAACAAGCTCCTGCCAAAATAACAAGCGTTCCAAACGTTGTGAAAAAAATTAAAGAAAAACCCAAAATAACGCATAGGGCCAACAGGATTAACGCAAATGCTTCCAAGACTTACTCCTTTTCCTCTTCTTCAATTTTCGTAATTTGTTCAATAAGTTTTTGCTGATTTTCAACGGTTTGATTAAGAGTTTCAATTTGATTCTTTAATACAGACGAGGATTCCTTTAAACTTTTAATTTCTTGTGTTAATTCATAAAATCGACGCGAATAATATTCTTTATCTCCTTCTACAATAATTTGCGCTCCAACTCTTTTTATCTTTGCCCCTTCAGGAGCAATAATACGATAACCGTTTGTAATTTGGATGGCCTCCATCCCCACAGGCACATCGCTTAGAATAGTTTCAGGAGGATTCAGGTCATCTTCAAAACCAAAACATACCGACGAGATTAAAAAAAAGAAACAAATAAAAATCTTTAAAATTCTCATAATTCAAGTACCTGCGGCTGAGATTCTTCTTTTTTGGGTGGATTAAAAATGCGCTTTAGAAATCTAAACATCTTTTTTAGAAACCATATCGAAACCAAAATAAATAAAATAACAACAATGCTAGCCATGACAGGATGCTTAATAACAAGATACAAAATACCAACAACCGAAGCATCCTCGGTAACACTTGCCACAGAATTCGTAATCGGCTCAGGTGAAGTATTAATAGCGACTCTTGCTGTGGCTTTTGTGAGATGTGATTCTAGCGCAATACCACCTGCTAGAAGAGCTACAGGTATCTGCATCGCAGGCCCTGCTCCTGCTGCCGCCATATAGCCTAAAGCCGCCCCGCCAGCTGGTCGGATGAACGTATGAACGCTATCCCACGCTGAATCCACATAGGGAATCTTATCAGCAAAAAATTCAATACCGTAGAGTAAAAGCGCTGCAATAATAATTAGCGGATGACCCAGCGTATCCATATTGCCCGGGAGAGCAATCAAATTAAGTCTATGTGCGATACCAAGACCTGCCGTAGTCAAATAGAGATTGACCCCTGAACCCCAAGAACTTCCCAAAATAACAGGTATAGTGCTCAATACTTCCGTCACGAATTTTCCTTATTGTTTCTTTTCACGAGGCCAAATTTTTGTTTTCTCATCATCAGGCTTTTGCTGTATTTCATCTAAAACCTGACCAGCATCTGTTTTGCTAATTCCAACGGATTTAACAGTTTCATCTTTGCTGTAAATAAATGCACAGCCAGCAACCGTTAAAAGCAAAAGAAAAACAATCAATTTTTTCATTTCTAAAACTCCTTAATTTATTGATTCCAATCTTTCTCTGTATAAATATTTTTAATAAATGTATTTTACCTTTTTTAAGTTTACTCGACAAGAAGTATTATAGGGATAATAAAGGAAGGGCAAGCCGCAAGAAAACGGTTTGCCCTTCCATGACATCTTAAGCCTTTATTCTTTCTTGGCCTTTTCTGCAACAACTTGTGATACAACTTTTTCTGGAGATTTCTCATAATGAGAAAACTTCATACTGTAAGTTCCTCGCCCTGCCGTAACAGACCGAAGATCAGTTGCATATTTAAACATTTCTGAAAGAGGCACATGAGCTTTTACAATTTGTTTCTTAGCTCTAGCTTCAGACCCCATAATGCGTCCACGCCTCGAACTAATATCTTTTGTAATTTGCCCTACCGATTCATCTGGAACGACGATGACGACTTCCATAATTGGCTCAAGCAGAGCTGGGCCTGCGTCCTTAACCGCTTCCCTTAAAGCCATCCCTGCTGCAATCTGAAATGCCATATCAGACGAATCAACCGCATGAAACGACCCATCCAAAAGAGTCACCTGGATATTTTGAATAGGAAATCCAGCTAAAACACCGTCATGAACAACTTGACGCACTCCTTTTTCAACAGATGGAATATAATTTCTTGGGATAGCCCCGCCAAAAATTTTATTGATAAACTCAAACTCTAGTCCATCTTTTGGCAATGGCTTAACTTCAAGATCAACATCACCATATTGTCCGCGTCCGCCAGATTGCTTTTTATATTTATGACGAGCACGTGCTGATCTTGAAATAGTTTCTCGATAAGAAACCTTAGGTGTCCCGAGATCCACATCAACATGGTAACGCGTTTTCATTCTTTCCAGCATAATCTTAAGATGAAGATCTCCGACACCAGAAATAATAAGTTCATTTGTGTCGCTATCTCGATGAGTTTGAAACGTATGATCTTCTTCGCACATACGATGCAAGCTCGCCGAAATCTTCTCTTCATCCGAACGCGTCTTAGGCTTAACAGATGCCGAGATCGATGGTTCAGGAAATTTTATCGGATCGAAAATAATTCTTTCCTTATTCGCACATAACGTATCACACACATGAGTATTCTTAAGCTTTGGCAATGCAACAATATCACCACAACTTGCCTCTGCAACACTAATCTGCTCTTTTCCCTGTAGCATGCTAATAGAGCTAACTGTTTCTTTTATATTTTGGTTAACGTTAAAAAATGAAGAATTTGTTGTTAATTTTCCACTTAAAATACGAACCAAGGATAGATGTCCAAGATGAGGATCAAACATTGACTTAAAAACATACCCTGTCAAAGAAGCATGATCAGACGGCTTAATTCGTCTAATCTCTTCAGAATTCAGGAGGTGAGCCTCAAATTCTGGGTGCTCAATTGGAGAAGGTAAATAAGTAATGACTCCATCCAGAAACTCTTTAATTCCATCATCCGTCAAAGCACTTCCAGAGAAAATAGGAAAGAATTTTGCTTCTGAAACAGCCTTGTGAAGAGCCTGTTTAATTTCATCTTCAGACAAAGTTCCTTCTTCTAAATATTTCTCAATCAGCGCATCATCTGTTTCTGCCACAGCCTCGATGAATTGAGAATCATTATAGTCAACAACACCCGCCCTAGCTGAAAGCTGCTCTTTGATTGAAGCAATGGTTTCATCTATCTTAGCTTCACTCTTATCTGTTTTATTAATGAAAATAAGTCGTGGAATGCCTCGTTCTTGGAGTCTCTGCCAGGCATCTTCTGTTCCGACTTCAACACCGTTAACAGCATCAATAACAACGACAGCAGAATCCACAACCCTTAAGGCAGCAATCGTCTCGCCTACAAAATCAGAATATCCAGGGGTGTCAATAATTTGAACTTGATGATCTTTGTATTTTATGGTGAGCAAACTGGAGTTGATCGAGATTTGACGTTCAATCTCATCGTCATTGAAATCACTAATCGAATTTCCTTTTTGGACATCACCTTTACGTGTAATTGATCCACCTGCAAACAAAATACTTTCCGCAAGTGATGTTTTACCACAATGGGCGTGTCCAACTAACGCAATATCGCGTTTTAATTTTGCTTCCATGATAATTATCCCCTCTTTAAATTTTTATAATCAATATTTCTTAAGCATATGAGATGTTTCCTGTCTCAACGTCTAAGGCAACATGCTTGTGTCCAACATTAACCACAGAGCCTTCTTGACATCTAATCTGTCGTTCTTTTAAAATATTGAAAATTCGATTTATTTCTTCATCATATTCAGAATCATTTTCTTGATGTTCTACATTTTCTCCAGCCACAAGAGAAACTTCGATATCATTTGATGCTGCTCCAAGAAGCGTCATATTAGAAAGCATCTTATCAATCGCTTCTCGAGCATCCTTTGCAAGGATAGGATCTGTCTTTTCCTTATGCTCACTATGAAGAAACATTGCGTGTGCAATCGCCCCAATTTTATGTGAAGGGTCTCTTGCCACAATCGCAAAACAAGAACGGTCTCGAATATCTGACTTCAAAACCACTTCTCCCCGGCCAGCGGTTGCTTCTCCTTTGTGAACGTTAACAAATCGTTTCATCCGCACCTCCTACTTTATTATGATTAATAAATATCTTCCCTATAATAAGAAAAAGGGCAACTCTTAACACGCAAGAGTTGCCCTCTATAAATCCTTTTGTAATATTTTGCCGACATTCATAAAGCAGCCTCCTTCAATTGAAAATGGCTTTAGGCTTAAAAAACGTTTAGAAATTTGAAAAGGGCAGCCCTGTTAAGGCTGCCCTTGAAATTTCTAAATATTTTTTAAGTCGACATTCATAACCCTAATCCTCCTGTTGCTGGGTCAAGTAAGAATATTTTATCTTTTTTTAGAATACTTAGCAAGAGATTTTTTTACCTCTTTTTAAGCTCTAAAACAAAGTTATACGCACATAAAAGACCAATACCGAGATATCCCCAAAGCGTCAACCAAAGCCCAGAACCCATCTTGATCTGTAAAATAAGCTTGTCTAAATCTGTTGTCTTAATTTTAAATACTCCGACGACAAATATGGCACATCCAATAGCTCCAAACGCTAAATATAGCCATTTCTTATTCTTTATTTTTGTCAAAAGACCTAAGATAATAATTGCAAAAATAGGAATACCCCAAATCAAATAACTTTTCTTATCTGCATCTGTAACGGAAGGATTAAAGATTTTTATAATACTAATTATCAATCTTGAATCCGCTCCGTTCGCCAACACAGGAACTTGATACGCACTAATTTTCTGAATACTGTCCTGATTTGCCCCAGTTAAAATCTTAGAAACAAATCCAATCTGAGCTGACGCAACATTCACCCAAGGTAAAAAGAAAGCAATAACAATTACAGCTGTCAAAATGAGCAAAACTACCTGATTTATTTTTAAATTCATATCCTCTCCTTGTTAATTCATTTTAAACAATAAAAAATACGCTTTCTTTTAGAAAGCGTATTTTCTATAATCTTATTTTAATTTACTTAATATGTTACCCACGTATCTAGCTTCCCATCCGTATTAAGATCTTTTTCCGCCTTCACAGGTTTACCTTTTTCATAATACACTGTTTCATCTGACTTTCCATCTTTGTTCTTATCTAGCTCTGTCTTAAATAAAACTCCATCTGCATCATAAAATAACGTCGTTTCCATGTTTCCATCATTATCTACATCCTTCTCCCCTTTTACAGGAGATCCAGCTTTGTAGTAAACGATTTCATCTATGACTCCGTTTCCATCGACATCCGTTTCTGTTCTAACAATAACTCCGTTAGCATCATAAAATTCAGTTCTATCAATTTTTCCATCATAATCTCGATCAAGCTTTATTTCTTTTGGATTAATCTTAACTACTTTAGCCACATTTCCTTTATCTGCAGCAAAAGATGTTCCAACAAAAAACAATCCTAATATTATTGCACATGCTACTGTCTTCATACCTAAAACCCCCCTTATTTTATTTAGCAAATGGATAAATAACATAATAACTTGGCATTATATTCTGAACCCCTAAGACTGGAAGATTAAGCTGTACAGCATCAATCAAAGCTGGTGTTGGTCTCAGAAGATCATTATCCATTTTAGCCCCTTCAGTTAAAATCCAAGGCAATGTTATCTTGTAACCCCAAGGCTGCAAGGCTTTCGCATAAGAAACGCCAAATACATCAAATTGAGCAAGAGCAGAATATCCATAACCGAAGCTTAAAATACTTCCGTTTGCGCTACCGCTGCCGTAATTGCCGCCACCCATTAAACGATTATCAAGTAGAACCAGCCCTGGAGGGCTTGGATCATATATTTCAACTCTCTCTGTATCTCCTGTGCCATTAACAATGCCTTGAAGATTAGCAGAAACTTGGTCTGTGCTACTATTAGCCCATACCCAAAGATCACCATTAACATTAACATCCAAAGCATTTGTTGTTGTTCCAATTATTCCTGATGCTCGAAGACTAGATGCTGCACCTGCAGTAATCATTCCTGTCGCTGTATCAACGATGTCTCCACCCGTTGAATTTAAATTAACAGCATTAGCTCCGCCAGCCGTAACAGTATTCGTTGTAATAGTTCCGCCAGCTTCAATATCAACCAAGCCATTAGTTGTTACAACAGATGTCAGCGTAATCGCATCTTGCTCTAGAATATATGTATCGCCTTGAACAGCAGCTGTAATTGTATCAACATCTGTATCTAATTCATTATTTAATCCAGTCGCACCAACCGTGCCAGCTGGAACAGTTAATGCCAAATCAGCAGCAGAAATATCAGTTGTTGCATCTGTCGTATCAGTAATATTAGCAGCTGAGACTAAAGTGACGACATCATTAAGAGCTGTTATATCGCCGCTCATGATTATATCGCCCGCAGTTGTGGTCAAAGTCACATCGTCATTACTTCCCGTCTCTCCGCCTGCAGTAACCAGTGTCACAGTCATATCGCCACCAGCATCTACAGTAACTGACCCGTCTGTGGTAGCTAAATTGGTCAACGTAATCGCGTTAGTTTCATCTATAGTGATGGTACCTGCGGCATTTGCATCACCGTCAATGCTTGTTACTGTTGTATCAAGATCTATCCCACCGAGTGCGTCTACGATGAGAACATCACCTACAACATCAACTGCCACATCGCCATCTTGAGTTACCGCGCCACCCTCAGCATTAAGTGTAACGTCACCAAGGGCACCGGCGTTGATAAGTTTTACCTCTATTCCTCCACCGGTGCTGTGAAGGCTAATATCGTTATCATCAGAGTCTGTTAACGAAGAAACATCGGTTGCAGTAATCTGGCCGCCGGCAACAATAGTAATAGCTCCGTCTTGAGTATCTACGTCAAGAAGATTGATCGCATCGGTTTCTGTGATTACTATGTCTCCTGCAGTTGTGGATGAAGCATCTAAAATTGCAATGGTTGTTTCAATATCTAATTCACCAGTTAAACTGCCTATCTCATCCCCTGCAGTTATAGTCAAAAGACCGGATGTCGTATCATTACTCTTGATATCAACATAAGAATCACCAGGTATACTATGAGTAGAGTCTTCAGTTATAGAACCAGCAGTTGCAGTAATTATAATATCATTATCAGATTCTACATTAGCAGTATCAGTAGTATTGCCAGCCAATGTGACATCACCTGTCGTAGCTATAATTGATATATCATGCGCACCGGACACACCACTATCAGATTTTACAAATGTTATTGTTGTTTCAGTCTCTGCTTCGTGGGTGCCACCATTTGTAACTACGGTGATAGCTCCATTATTAGCATCTACCGAAAGCAGGTTGACACCATCACCATCAGCGTCAAGCTCTTCAAATATTATATCTCCTGCAGATGTTGAATCAGCAGAAATTGTTGTAACTTCAGTTTCAATTTCTGTTGCACCGCCGGATGCACCGCCGATTGCAGCAGTTGCAGTCAAAACTACAGCATCACCGGTAATTTCAGCAGCAGCATCGACATCAATTCCAAGGATTGAACCTGACTGCGCGGTAAGTGTTACATCATCAGTCCCAGAATCACCAACAACATCTATTGTTATCCCTGCCGCTGATGTAGCTGTTATATCATCATCGGCTAACACCAAAGTCATAACTATATCACCAGCCGTAGCAGTTAACGTAACATCCTGATTGTCGCCAGAAGCATTGACAGAAGTTGCAGTTATCTGCCCGCCAGCCTCAATTGTTATGCTTCCATCTGTGGTGCTAACATCTGTTAAAATAATATCATCTGAATCAGTTATATTAATATCCCCTGGAGCGCTTATTGTGGAATTCAAAGAATTTACATCAATTTCCAACGCATAAGATTGTCCAACACCATCCTGAGCATTAAGAGTCAATACATCACCAACAATATCATCTCCTGGATCTTCTGTAGCAACTTCATCTATTGCGCCAGTAGTCGCGGTGATGACAATATCATCTGTTCCGGTATCACCAACTAAAGCTATTGTAATATCCCCTGCGTCAGCCGTAGCAGTAATGTCGTCATTTGCTAATACAGAAGTCAAAATCATACCACCTGTCGTGGTTTCTAAAGCAACGCTGTCTCCAGCACCGCCACCGGCATTGACATCGGTTGCGGTTATCCGCCCACCAGGATTACCAGCACCCTGACCACTGTTTACAGTAATCGCACCATCTACTGTATCAAGGTCAGCTAAAATAACCTCATCATATTCGTCAATGACTATAGTTCCTGCAGTGGTGGATGAAACATTTAAGGATACAGCTTGTGTATCAATATCGCCTGTTCCTGCTACTCCAATATTAGCTGAGGCAGTCAGAGTCACATAATCACCAGTAATATATTCGTTTTCAGCGGAAACATCACTATCCACTATGCTTCCACTAATAGCAGTTAAGGTCACATCGCCCGTACCAGTTGTTCTTATATCATCAGCGATATTTATATTTCCACTAGTATCTGAGGTAAAGGAAATATCACCTGCGTCGGTACTGGTTACATCAGCATTTAAGGTTATAGTGTTATCGGCAGTTGCTGTGATATTATCAGCTGCTGTCATACCATCCCCAGCAACTGTTATTGTAGCAGGATTCGTAGCTTGACCTATGCTTATTGCACCACCGGCATTAACCTCCGTGCCAGAAGCTGCACCCATAGTAAAAGCTGTGACAGCATCAATCTCAATATTTCCTGTGCCGGTTGTAACAAGCTGGCCAACCAATGAGCCAGTTCCTAAAAGAACACTGCTTCCGGCATCTATATTTATTTTACCATTAACAGCGGTTATTGCTGCTGGACTATTCTGAGCAATGGTTACACTCCCTGTCGGCGCATTCAAATCAATTATACCATCACCCTCCGCACTTACATCAGCATTGATAGTAAGATTATTAGCGCCATATGCTGCCATAGTTACGCCTGCAGAGCCAGTTACTGGACCACTAATAACAATGCCCGTACCGCCCGTATCATTATTTATCAATGTTACTGCTCCACCAGCCTGAATAGAACCTGTAGTAGCAGCAACGGTTATAGTCCCAGTTATTGTGCTTTGATCACTTACACTTACATCGCCACTGGTTACAAAGTTGCCGTTAAAGTCCACGGTGGTGGCATCAATTATAGTTAAAGAAGCGATATCTGCATCAGCAAGTGCTGCGGTAGTACCTGCATCAATCTGTAGGTCATTACCAGCAAGCGTGCCCAAGGTCACAAGACCAGTGGTCTCGATGTTTACAGTACCAACTCCAACTACTGCGCCAAGTGTGCCGGTAAGAGTGGTTACACCAGTATCAGTTGTATCCACGCTGGCGGCGTCAAGGTCGCCGTCTATCTGGGCAGTCTTAGCATTAATATCAAGTGCGCCTACCTGAGTGCCAATACCTATGTCCTCAATGTAAATTGCACCATTGGTAGCGGTCAATGTCAGGGCTTCCCGAGCAATAGTCGTGGCTTCAACCGAATCATTAAGATCAATGTCACCTGTGTTTGATGTCAAAGTTATAGTGCCAGGAGCGCCAAGAACCAGGGTCAGCTCATCGTTTATTGTCAAATCATCATCAGCAATAAGACTCACTGCTGTGTTTATCCCGCCGCCCGCGTTGATTGTGGTTGAACCGGCGGTGTTATTCTGTGCCACTGTACTGAATGTTACATCTCCGGCAGCACCTGCATCAAATATAACCGGTGCTCCGATTACGTTTGCATCCACCAGAATATCTTCTCCCGCCACTCCTCCACTGGCAATGGTAACCGTGCCCGCACCAATGATTATGCTGTCAATGTCTACGTCCTGCTCAGAATCTATATTAACAGTACCACCCGTAATCTGACCAGCAACCTCTACGTGCTGACCTGCTGCGCTATCAGTATCAAGATTAATAAGTCCAGTTGCAGTAATTGCACTGTCAATGTCAATGTCCTGACTCGCAGTCATGCTCACACTGCCAAGAGGTGTTACCCCGCCAATGATGCCGGTTACATTAACATCCCTACCAGCAATCACTGTTAAATCTATTACTTCATTAATCGTATCATCGATGTTGGCATCCTGACCAGCGTCAATGCTAAGATCATAGGCACCTGTTATCACACCCGCAGTTATGTCTGCGTCGTTTTCGGTGGTAATCAGGCTTACATCATCTCCAAGAACAACTGATGCTGCAGCTGCAAGGCTGAGAGCTTCATCTGTTTCAATTGTGCCAAATAAATCCGCACGCAACGCTGTTACTGTCAGCTGATCAATATCAGCATCGTTAATCTGTACAACACCGTTGGTCGTTCCTGTTGCATCAAGAACAAGAGCAAAGTCTCCGTCAATGCTTGATCCCTGACCAAACAAAATGTCGCCAGCTACATCACCTCCACCATTCTCTGTGTCAATGGTAACGCCTGCTGTCAAATTAATCTGATCGGTCTGACGGAAGTCGACATCGGCAGTCGTTCCACCGTCTGCATAGATAGCCGCATTCAGATTCGCAGCCGAAGCATTTACTGTCAATAAGGCAAGCGCTGTCGCATCTGCCGCTCCTACCTGGCCTGTAAATGTTACTGTCCCATTATCTGCGTTTACTTCAAATATATGTGCTCCGGCAATTGTTACATCAAAGTTTACATCTCCTTCGTCACTGGTTACCGAAGAGGTTCCGTCAAGTGTCAACGCATTGTTTACCTCAACGTTTCCGTTGCCGGCGGTCACATCACCGGCCAGTGTTAAGGTAGTCGTTCCTGTCAGATTTACCGTGTCTCCAATTACATCATTGTTAATATCTAATACGCCTGCCGATACTAAACTGGTGGTACCGGATGCGCGCGCTTCACCGTCTATCTGTACTTCAGTGTCACCGTCGAGAGTCAGGTCTGTGCCGGCATTGATATCACCGGTAACTGTCACCGTACCTGTTACGGCACTGTCAACACGTATCTCACCGATGGTGGTCAGGTTGCCGCCAAAGGTTACATTTGTAGCATCATCTATATCTACGCTGGCTGGGGTACCACCGGCTAGGTCAACAGTTGTACCTGCTGATATAGTCAGGTTATTACCTGCAAGATTGCCAAGGTTAATCGTGGTAAAGCCGACTGTGTCGATATCAACTGTGGCCGCTGTTAAGGTGGTCACGCCAACGCCTGTGGTATCAACTGTCTCGGCTACTATGCTGCCGTCAAGCTGAGCTGTATTGGCATTAATGTCTAAGTCCTCAAGACGAACACCTGTACCAAGACCTTCTGCATATACTGTCCCGCTATTAGCTGTCAGGGTCAGGTCACGGGTCGTGCCAGTTGAAGAATCCACCGCCGCGTTCAGGTCGACACTGCCGTTATTAGAGATAAGAGCAACATCATCACCATCAAGAGTAACCGCATCATTTATTACTATATTATTTACCGCAGTGATATCTGAATCTATCGTAACTGCTCCATTCAATGTTACTGAAGCCGCGGCTGTTGTTGTTCCTATATTCGCATCTATATCCGTACCGACACTACTAGTCAATAATACGGCGCCAGGTACGTCAATCGTTGCATCCACTGTTACGGTATCACTGGATGTCACGCTCAAGCCGGTCAACTGCGTCACCGCTCCGTTAAAGTCAACGTCTGCGTCTCCGCCGGCTATTGTCAATGCATTGTTCCCATTGAGTATCGCAAAATCAACGATAGTAGCGTTTGCGCCAAGGATTGTATCTATGGTCAAGTCGTTCTGGACTGTAGTCGTTGTTGTGCCGTCGAAGCGGACACTGCCGTCAACTGTAATATCACCATTGAGAAGGGCTGTGGTTGTGTTAACATCCAGGCTGCTAATGTTTGCGCCTGACTCTCCAATAGTGGTCAAGGTAACGGATTCTGCAGCGCCTGTCGGCGTCGTCAGTGTAAGTCCAAAAGCTCCATTAATATCATCATTAAACGTTAGTGTGCTCCCGGCAGCTGAGGCCTCCACTGTACGTGCCGCACCGGAGAGCGTTAGATCGTCATTGAATAGGCCGGAAGTCGTTACATATATATCTGCGCCGATGTTTGCCGCACCAGTGAAGGCAAGGATCCCTGCTCCGTCAGCAGCCGCATCTCCTACTGCGCCATCCATGTCGATCAAGGTCCCTGCTGTTACTGTCAGGCTTGTCAGAGCTGTTGTATCTCCAATAGCTCCTGTGAAGGTAACCGTATCTCCTGCGCTGACTGTCAGAACTTCACCGCCGTCGATAGTCGAGTCAACGTTTACGTCGCCGTTGGCGCTAGCAAGCAGTGAAGCACCGTCAAGGGTCAGTGCGCTGTTTACTTCCACGTTTCCGTTGCCAGCGGTCACATCACCGGCCAGTGTTAAGGTAGTCGTTCCTGTCAGATTTACTGTGTCTCCAACTACATCATTGTTAATATCTAATATAGCCGATTCTAAGCTGGTGATACCGGATGCGCGTGCTTCACCGTCTATCTGCACCTTGGTGTCACCGTCAAGAGTCAGGTCTGTGCCGGCATTGATATCACCGGTAACTGTCACCGTACCTGTTACGGCACTGTCAACACGTATCTCGCCTGTGGTAGTCAGGTTGCCACTAAAGGTTACATCGCTAGCATCATCTATATCTACGCTGGCTGGGGTACCGCCGGCAAGCACAACAGTTGTGCCGGCTGATATGGTCAGGTTATTACCTGTAAGGTTGCCAAGGTTAATCGTGGTAAAACCAACTGTGTCAATATCTACTGTAGCCGCTGTAAGCGTGGTCACGCCAACGCCTGTAGTATCTACTGTCTCGGCTACAATACTGCCGTTAAGCTGGGCGGCATTTGCGTTGATGTCTAAGTCCTCAAGGCGAACACCTGTACCAAGGCCTTGGGCATAGACAGTGCCTGTATCAGCTGTCAGGGTCAAGTCACGGGTCGTGCCAGTTGAAGAATCCACCGCCGCGTTCAGGTCGATACTGCCGTTATCAGCTGTGATTGTAAGATCTGCGGCAAGTGTTACTGCGCTGTTTAAGGTAACATTCTGTCCTGCGCTGAATGCAGCGTTTTTGAGCTCGGTCTGACCTGTAAAGGTTATACTGCCGTTGGTCGAATCCACCGCAGCCTGAACATCAATGGCATCAGCAGCAGCATCAGATACTGTCACAGCAATACTGCCGGGCATACCAACCGTATCTGTAAAGTCTACTGAATCTGCTGTCACTGTTAAACCAGTCAACTGGGTGATGCCATCAAACGTTGCATCACCGGTCGAGGTTACCGTCAGAGTATGCGCGCCATTCAAATCAGTGTCTATCAGTACATGGGCAACATCCCCATTGGTCGTCTCAAGACTCGCTGTGTCTGCAAGTGTTACCGTAGTGGCTCCACTTAAACTTATCGAATCATCCGAAAGTATCGTTCCGTATAAAGTTGCTACATTCACACCGGTCAGCGTCAATAGATCAACATCAGCATCGTTTATCTGAACATTACCATCTGTGGTGGCTGCATCTGTGTTCAGAATAAGATCATAATTGCCAACTACACTCGATGCCGTCCCGAACAGAATATCACCACCTACGGCATTATCAGTCGCGGTATCAATTGTTACATTGTTTTCCAGGGTTACTAACATCGTACCACGGAAATCAACGTCCGCTGTCGTCCCGCCATCAGTTTCGATATTGCCATTCAAACGCGCTTCATTTGCCGATACTGTTAATGACGTTAATTCGTCTGTTGCAACACCAACCGTACTGTCAAATGATACGATGCCATTGTCAGCATTGGCTGTCAGACCAAAGGCTCCGCCTACTGTGTTTGAGAAGGTTACATTGCCGTTGGTTGACGAAACAATCGAATTGCCATCAAGAGTCACTGGGTCATGTATTAAAACATTACCTGTGTCAGCTGTAACATTACTTGAAAGCGTTATGGCTGCACCACCGCTAGTATCTAAATCTACAGAATCACCGCTAACGATTCCATTGATGTCAATGTTGAGCGCGCCTAATTGCACTGCGCCACCTGCCTGAATGGACTGACCAATTGCTATATCTATTTCACTCGTAATTGCCGTATCTACCGTCACGGCACCTGAGGTAATAAAGTTCCCTGTAAAAAGAACATTGAATGCATCATCTACATGTAATGAGCCTATATTAGCATTCCCTAGCTCTACTACATTGCCTGCAGATATTGTTAAATCTTTTTGACCGTCAAGAGTCCCTAGCCGAACAGAGTTATTAGTTGAAATAATATGCAAGTTATCTGCTATCGTCGCTGTTCCGCCACCTGTTAAAATATTAAGCGCTAAATCAGTTGTTATGTTACCGTTCAGTTCAGCAGTATCACCGACGATATCTAATGAGTTAACCATTCCGCCAACGCCTATGGTTGTAATACTAACGTCACCATGTGTTGCTGTAAGGTCAAGGTTAAAATCACCAAAAACATCAGCGTTAAGATCAATATCGCCGGATGTTGATGTAAGGTCTACATCTGCTAAGAGTGTAATGTCATCGTTGACGGTTAAATCCTCTGCTGCGGTTATATTTTGGGATAAGTTTATCCCTCCACCGCCGTTAATCGTGGTTGAGCCGGAGGTATTGTTCTGTGCTACTGTGCCAATTGTTACGTCTCCGGAAGCACCTGCCTCAAATGTAACTGCGGAACCGATTACGTTTGCGTCCAGCAGGATATCTTCACCAGCAACTCCACCACTAGCAAGGGTAACCGTACCGGTTGCGGTAATGCCTGCGTCAACATCTACATCAGTGCCGGCAGTCATAGAGATATCATGTAGATTGGTGGTTCCGCCTATAGCTGCACCTAAAGTAATATCAGCGCCAGCATTAACCGTCAAATCAAATGCACCGTTGACTGTATTCAAGATTACATCCTGAGTAGCTGATACCAGAGATACATTTGAACCCAATATTACATTGGTTGCGCCGGCAAGGTCTAAATCCTCGCCACCAACTGTGCCACTGGTATTAATAAGGCCATTTAAGGTGGTGGTACCTGTAGAATCAATATTCAAATACTCAAGTGCTACTGTATTACCAAGTGAATTTCCTAAAGACACATTGCCAGTTCCGGTAGTCAACCATAAACCCTGAGTATTAGCAGCAGTGGCATTAATTGTACCGGTTACTGTTATATCCGCAGGACCTCCAGTTGTATCTATCTTCACATCGTTACTGAGCACTACGTTATCGTTATATTCTACGTCTACAGCCGAAGTCACATCGCCAGCTATAGTTGTAGTTCCACCTGAACCATTCACAGTAAACTGACCGGTTTCATTCGTGCCCACCCCAACCGAAACCGCATTGTTGAAATTAATGGTATCAGCCGTAACAACCAGAGTATGCAGGTCTGGATCTCCGTTGCTGATATCAGCAAAATTTACTGTACCGCCAGAAGCCGTTACATATAGTTGCCTATTGCTGGCTGCCGCATCTGCATCAATCTCACCGCTAAACGTAATATTCCCGCCACTGCTTATCACATTAGTATTTCCATCAATTTGTACGGCATTAGTCAATCCGATGTTGCCGGTCTTAGCAAGCAAATCACCAGCAAGAGTAAAGGCAGTGTTACCTCCGGTAATATTGATATCGTCGGCGCTGACCGAACCGTTAATCTCCAGCGTTGCAGCACTCAGAGTCAAAGTACCGGTTGTATCCACCGAGCCCACGATCAGAGTATTGGCCGCAGCATTGCTGATCTGTACGGTATCGCCACTTATAATATTAACAGCAGACTGGAAATTATTATCAGCATGTGTCAAGGTGATAGTTCCGCCGTTGGCGTTGATTGTAGTAACACCTGCAATACTCAATGCGTTATCCTGAGTGATTGCGCCACCGGCAGACACTACCAGATTACCGGATACTGCAGAAGCACCACCGTCAAACTGAATATCATCAATATCAGTAATACTTACATTATTTCCTGAAACTATCTGTAAATCATTAAAATCATTTGAAGCTGTGGTCAATACTATATTATTACCAGCCCCGGCTGTAACTGTTGTCTGTCCGACAACTACAACACCCTCTGCATTTTGGGTAATCGCACCAGCAGCTATTACCGTCAGGCCTGCTCCACCAGCTACATCGCCAAGAACAAGAGCATCTTCATCTGTAACTTGAATTAAAACTCCGCTGCTGCTCAATGATACCGCACCCACAAAATTGTTCGCCACCTGAGTTAACGTAATCGCTGCCGCACCAGCATCTATATCAGTAGTCCCGCCTACATCTATTGAATTGGCCTGCGTCACTGCTCCGGATGTTAATGTAAAATTACCAGTAATAGCTGTGGCACCTATATCAAAATCAATCGCCCCGGCATCGGCTAATGTTACATCACCGGCAGAAACAATCTGAATATCATCAAAATTATTCGCTGTGTTACCAAGCAGAACATCCCCTGTGGTCGTGGCCGTGATAACGGTCTCTCTTGTCACCGCAATAACCCCGGTTTGACTCAAAGTCCCACCAGAACCAATCACAACTCTCAAATCCTGTGGCGTTGTTACTGTGCCAAGGATTAATGAATTAGCATCCGTTATGGCAATATCTTTCGCGTCCGCTGCTCCCGCATTAGCAAGTGAAACCGCACCAATAAAATCGTTGTTCGCTTGAGTCAGCGTTATCGCATTTGCACCAACACTAAAATTGCTCGTTCCGCCTACCGTCGCTGCCGCTGTTTGTGTTAGATCTCCAACAGCTACTATACTAAGGTTCCCGGTTATCGATATCGCACCCATACTAACATCCCTGGCCGATGCAATGTCAACATCCCCATTCGTGGCGCCGGCATTTGTTACTGTCAGTGTTCCTGTAGCCTCGAGGTCGTCGATATATATCCCACCGTTATCGGCATCGATATCGATGGTTTCAACGTCGAGGTCAAGATTGACCCCGCTCGTCCCGACACTTGTAGCTGCGTCGATCGTAAGTGTGTCACCGGCGACAATGTCAGCCGTAGCATCGTCATCCCCACCTGTTACAGATCCAGCAGAGGTGATCGTCACATTCGTCGCACCGACCGTCACGATCGCATTGTCACCCGACAAGGCAATATTGCCACTATTGGTCGTGGTAAGAGCAACCGTATTGCCAGCAGTTCCCGTATCCACGTCTGTCACTACTATATTACCGCTATCTGCCCATACACTAAGGGTTCCATTAGCTGCGTCAACATCAGTAAGCGTCACTGTCTCGTCCGTGCGCAATTCGACATTGCCCAAAGTATTAGCATGAATTGTTGCACCCATCCCGCCGCTACCAAGGGCATTGATAAACACGCCCCCGGACGTAGCGTTTGTCGCTGTCAATGTAGTAGCATCAACTTCAAGACTAGAATTAACACCAGTAGCACCGATCCCGGTAGCCGCGAAAAGAATTACGGTACCGCCGATAACGTCGTTACCTGTGCCAACATCAACATCCGTGATATTAGCAGTGTCAGAAGTTATAGTAATGGTAGAATTTGATCCGGCAAACACGCTGGTGAGATCGACCTCATCCTCGGCATGGATTGCGATATTCCCGTCGCCGGTCTGCTGGACAAGAGCAGTCCCCAACATGGTTACCGCAGCTGCATCACTGCTACCATCGTAATCTGCGTCAAGGGTGATCAGTCCATCTCCTCCGGTCTGGATAAGAGCGCCGGTGTTAATTGTCATATTATTTCCAGACTTAAGAGTAATAGCTCCCTGATCACTTTGAATAGTTATGTTAGCATTCACCGTCAAATCGTCATCTTCAGTAGGATCATCGGTAGCAGTCAGAGTGATTGCGCCGTTACCTGCGGTTATGACATCTGCGGATACTATTAAGGGACTGCTGGCGATTATTGTAATATCACCCTGATCGTTGTTGGTTACTCCGTTGAGAGTAGTGGGTCCTGTTGTTGTAATCGCAATGACACTAGTCGCTGCATCAACATCTCCATTAAGTACGCTTATGGTAATCAAATTCGTAGCAAGACCATTACCAACCTGAACTTCAAGCGGATTGCCTGTTGTGCCCACGCCGCCAACTGCAGTTATATTAAGAGTTCCTGTCTGTCCGGCAGAACCTGTGGCACCGAAAATAACATCACTATCAGTGGCAGTAGCACCGTTGCTATCAATAACTGCACCGGAAAGATTCAAATCAAAAGTCTTTGTATTAGGGATGGTTATTTCCTGCTCAATAGTTGTCACTCCGCCATGCAAGGTTAAATTATAACTTTCGCTGCTAAGATTTACACCTCCAGTAACATCATTGCCTATAGTAACAGCTCCTGTTCCACCTTCCTGACCTATAGTTACTGTTGTGGTACAGGCTAATGCCTGCATTTCGGCTGCGGTTATATCAAACCCTCCAGGAGGATCAGCAGGATCATTACCTATATTAATAGTCCGGTCTGATGAGTATGGCTGTAACAGCATAGTACCAGCACCGCTTACAGTTAACGTTTTGCTATTACCAGTATCTATAATAATATCGTTTGCAGTTACCGACAAATTACTCCCTGCAAACACAATAACATTGCCGTTAAACGTAACCGTGCCTGTGCCAGCATTAGCCGTAAAACCACCAGTTGTCGTTGTAATAGCAGCAAAGGTAATATCGCCTGCATTTATGAACTCAACTTCACCTGTTGTAATGGCTCCCATTGCATTAACATCAAGTTCAATTTCATTGCCACCTGCGCCAAAAACAGCTACATCACCAGTAGATAAATCAGTTAAGTAAAGTGTCTGCGCCTGAATATTTAAATCACCCGCATTATTGTCTATTACATTATCAGCATAATTAAGGTATACGTCCCCACCTGTATCCGACTGATTGGTAAGAACTCCTGCAATATAAAACGGGGCATTTGTCGGGGTAGCATCGACAGAACCAGCTGTAATGGTTATATCTCCTGAAGTCGAACTGATAGTACCTTCGTCATTACTATTCTGCGTAATAGTGAAACCAGCAGCATCGATTGTAACTGTTCCTGAACCATTGGCAGTAATACCTTTATTAATGGTTAGGTCCCCGCCTCTGGTTTCGAGGTCAATATTACCGTTGGAAACGGTGGTAATACCGCTAAATGCAGTGCTTGGATTAACAGCACTACCAACAGCAACGGCATATAACTCAGATATTAAAATATTCCCGCTTGTTCTGGTGCGTGCGGCAAGAGTCGCAACATCAGTTTTTAAAGCATCGGCCCCTACTCCACCTGTACCACTGATACCCGTAGCTGAATCAAGGGTCAAATTGCCACTTATAGCAATTGTATTACCAGCACCGGTAATAGTACTTCCCGTAATTAAAGCCAAATTAGCAAATCCAGCCGGCGTTGTTATGTCTCCGGATGCTACAATTGCTCCGGCTCCTGTATCTCCTATGATTACACCATTGGAAGTTGTAACGGTATCTAACTCTGCATCGCTTATCCTTAATGTAGCATCACCAGCACTTGCGCCTGCATCTCCAATACTGATAGCAATACCTGCTGTATCAGATTTCAAGGTAACTGCAGCGCTGCCGGAACTTATTGTACCGCCGGCAAGATCCATATTATCTGCTGTAATGGTCGTTGCATTGCCTGTAATCGCTGCATTGTTATCAAATAATTGGTCAACTCCACCGGCTGTCAGATTGACGGCTGCTGCGCCTGCTGCTACTGCATTACTCACTGTAAATGTCCCGGTAGTAGTTGCAATAGTTATTGTCCCAGCATTAGTTGTTACTCCATCAGTCGTATCAACACTGCCTATGGTCAAGGCATTAGAATCTGTAAAGCCAAAGGTAGCTGCATTATCCGCTATAACGGCAGCTAACGTCGTAACATTATTAGCCTCGTTTAAGGCTGTGGAAGTGTCAGCATCTATTTTTAAGCCTGTAACCGTAATTGTAGAACCACTTGTCTGACTAACATTCGTAGTTGTAAAAAGTGATAGGTTTGTGATAGCACCCGGTGTTAACGCTGATGTAACTGATATCGCGCCAGCATCCGTTGCGCCTATCCTTAAAGTAGTTGCTGTTATTGTGTCCAACTCCGCATCGGTCAACGATAATGTTGCAGGAGCGCCGCCATTTGTTCCTAAATCAATTGCAACACCCGTGGTATATGACTCTAAAGTCACAATATTCGCGCCAACATTAATCGTGCCACCCTCTAGGGCCATATCATCGGCGATAATCGTTGCCTCGTCACCTGTGATCGCCGCATTATTATCAAATAAACGATCAACTCCGCTTGCTGTAATATTAACGGCTGCTGCACCTGCAGCGATAGCGGCTCCAACAGTTACATTGTCGGTATGATCAATAGTAACCACGCCGCCGCTAGTACCAATCGTTCCACCTGTATTATCAAATGTTGTACCAGTTGATGTAAAAATTCCTCCATTAGTAGCTACAGCACTATCAATATCTACTGCACCACTTGATGTAAGAGTAATATCGCTGGCGCCTGAAGCAACAATACCGCCGCCTGCGGCAGTAACAGTTATGGTTCCACTTGAAGCACCTGTAATGGTGACATCTCCTATAGAGGCATCTATATTGGTAATAGCTATATCGGAACTTGCTTCTTCCAACGTATATGTGAAATTGGCGCCCTCAGTAACCATATCTACGTCTGTCAAGGTCACGCCCCCGCCAGCACCGGTTATGGTTACAACGTCATTAACATTGGCATTTTGAATATTAATATCATTGTCAGCAACCGCCTGCGTAATTACTATTGAACTGAAGGCATTTGCAGTTGTTGCGTCTATGTCAACCGTGGCGTTACCGTTGGAGTCCACGGTCAATGTTCCGCCATCAGCATCCAGCCCTATATCCAGTGAGTTCGTCGCGCCTATGCCTGTGGCGTGTAACTCCACATCACCACTCGTTGAAATCTCTGCATCGCCACCGGCCGTAGTCGTAATCGCACCGCCGGCTGTTAAACTTAAAGTACCGGTATCTAAAACGATTGGTATAAAGTTGACAGAAGCTGGAAAAACGATATTGTTAGCAGATTCTAAGGTTACATTACCGGCTCCGTCAGTTACTACTGCTGACCTTGCGTCTTCGCCTAACACTATATTCTTACCGGCCTCTGTAAGAGTAATTGAAAAAGACCGGCTATAATCTGTACCAACAACACTATCAAGCTTGAGGAACCCCAAGCTGGTACCTAGTCCACTAGTCACAATCTCATCTGCTCCGCCTACTAAATCAACTGTTATATCCACATCTGCATCGGCAATAGTAACATCAATGGTTTTGAACTGAGCTGTCACTTCCGAAATGAAAATATCCTCCCCACCAGTTGCAGTACTGATAACGGTAAGAGTCCTGTCTATATCGCCGTCTCCAGTAATTTCTACATAATTAGCAGCAGAACCAATTGCCTGTGCGCTAAAGGTTACATTGCCGTCAGCAGTGATCTCTTCGCCCACGGCCGCGGTTGCATTATCAGCAAGAATATCACCTGCTGAAGTAATCGATAAAGCTCCAGAATCAATATCAATAGCATAGTCGCCTAAGGTAATGTTATTGGCACCCGTTGAGACAAGCGTAATCGTTCCTGTGCCGACGTTTACAAGCTTATCGTTGTTTTCGTCTGAACCTGAATTTATTGTTATACCTTTCGCATTTATTGTTAATGCTGTACCACCTACTCCTGCTGTTATTCGACCACTACCTGTCATAGAAAAAGTGCTATCTCCATCTATATCCACATTGCCTTGTGAGGAACCAACACCACTAGCCGTTACAGTTATAGCACCGGTAGCATTTATATCTATTAAACCAGTTGCATTTATATCTGCATTGATATCGAATACATCGCCTGTTAAAGTTACTGTTCCACTATCTGTATCTATTGGCTGAGTTACCGTAATTTGTCTACCTACATTACTTACTACAATATTTCCCGCACCAGCATCCAAACCATTAATGCCACCAAAATCTCCGATGTTTACATCACCTGAAGTACTATTAGTTATAAAAATGCCACCGGAATTTGTTTCAGCTGCGACATCAGTCAATCCAGCAGTTGCAAGAGGAGTACCGGATGTACCGATACCATCACCTGCAGACATAATTAGATCACCTGTACCCATAGTTATTGTTCCACCACCATTTGTAATAGCACCAGCATTATCCGAAAGAACATCACCACCACCCCAGTCTGCAACTAAAGTTAAGTCACCTGTACCTGCTGACATATTTATACCGTGATTTAAAATAATGTCATTAGCTGCCTGAAGTGTAAGGTTATTAGCATTGTTCGAAGCTGTGATTGTCCCTGCAACTGTAATGTCGCCCTCTTCACCATCAGAATTAAAATTGGTAGTAATTATTGTATTACCGGCTTGCAATGCAGGATCTACGCTAACTGTGCTACCAGATAAATTCGGAGTCCAGGTTCCAGTACCAGCTCCGGACCAATCTCCATTAAGATCAGCGCCTGTACCTGTAATAGTAACATTTGTAGGGTCAATCAAAAATGTTCCGCTTTCACCATTGGGGGCCAACGTGTTTACTCCGCCATATACCTCAACATGTTCTACGCCTGATACTTCTACAAAACCACCATCACCGCTATTAGAACCACCTTTAGCTTCGATTCTTGCATTCTGCCAGAAAAGGGCTGTCTCAGGTGAATAAACTGTTATTTCGCCGCCGTCGCCGTTTAAACCGGCATTGGCAGTGGTTAAGCTATCTGAGTTTAGGGCAACAACCTCACTTGCCCAGATATTAATATTTCCGCCATCACCATCACCAAGTGCATCAGAATGAACTTCACCAAACTGGCCAACCATAGAGCCTGTCATCTCTATATCTCCGCCATCAACACCAGGCTCGATTGCAGACACATCTAAAGTTCCGGTATTTTGCACAATACCATTCGAATCAGATTTAAGAACAATTTTCCCACCGCTCATAACCATTGAACCAGCCTGAACAATTCCCTCTTGATTAATCAAAGTATCAAAAACACCATCAACCGCTTCAGCCTGAATATAAACTTGTCCGCCATTCGCTGTGATTGTTCCAATATTGTCAACGCCAACATTAACCTGATTACCGTTTTGGTCATACACATTGCTTAAAACTTTTTCACCAACCGCTGCTTGAATGCTACCATCATTATTCATATTAAGCGTGACTTCGCTTCCACTAATTAAGTTAGCCATTCCAAAATTCGTATTAATAATACCTGTGTTTCTTACAGCTCCACCAACTAAACTTACACCCATTTCGTTTTGAGCTGTAATTGTCCCTGCATTGGTAATCAACGCTGGAACAGCACTGCCACCAGTGAAATTATAATCTTTTGCCATAAAATCATTCATCGACATTGACAACGTTGAAGCCACCAATCCTCCAACATTGACCTGTGCGCCTGGAGCAAATAATATTCCACTTGGATTAAGTAAAAAAACATTGCAATTACCCGTTAAAGCACCTTGAATATTTGAAATAACACCACTGACGTCATTATGCAAAATAACCGCAGCATTAGCTGCAGCGATATTATTAACGCTATTTTGGGCTCCGATATTAAAACCACCCTGCCAATCAATCCAGGTTGAATCTACTGCACCAGCATCAACCGTCATATCTATGCCATTAGAAGTAATTGTAGGATTTCCTATTTGAACAACAGGATTTTCAGGAAGGTCTCCGGCCGCAACCGTAGTAATCGGAAAAGTAGAAAACACAATAATCTGTATTGTAATAATTAAGAATAATAAAGGATGTGATTTTAACTTCTTCTTACACTTATGGGAAAGTGTTGTGTTCATAAAATATCCTTTTTCTTCATTTTAGCAGAAATTTAATAAATAAAATAATTTAAATAAAATAATTACCACTCATATTGTAAACCAAAATGAACAGTGCTCGAAGACTTGTCGCTTGGTTCATCACTCATAGGAAATCCAACGTCAAGTCTGCCATGCAAATGCTCATAGAAATCAAATCTAAAACCAAAACCTGCACCAACTAAATATTTGTCTTTAACTTCGCCAACTCTAGCGTTATTCAAATATCCTTTACCTGCATCAATAAAACCAACTAGCTGAATAGCATCAACTAAAGAAGTTCTGTTTTTATCAAATGGAACTCTTAAGATTGGCGGAAGAAAGAATGCTGGAGTTCTAATTTCGACTGAATTAATCCATCCATAATCTGCAAGATATTCATTTTCCGGATATCCTCTAACAGTATCTGCGCCACCCAAACGCATTTGCTCAGAATTGACTAAAGGTGACTTTGAAAACTGATACTTGAATGTATTAACAAGGGCTGACGACGCTGGGAGACGAGTAATTCTAGAGAAAGAAATAATGTATTTCTCGAATTTTCCTCCTGCATCAATACGGCTAGCACTCTCTTCATGTTGCCCCATAGATCCAAGAAAATCAGGAACTCCAAAATATGCTTGACCATCAAATCCACCCCGACCCAAGTCATCTATTTCTTCAAAATTAAACCCAATCTTAAATACACGCAACTCATCATGACTTGTTTCTCGTCCTAAAATTTTATTATAGACGCTAATAGAATCAAATCCTGCGGTTAAATTACTTGTCAAAGCTAGATTTGTGTTCGACTCTTCATCATAAAACTTTTCGTCTAACCAAGGTTGGCTTAAGAACAATCCCCAAACCTTGGCGTGTCCTTCAGGACTAAGCACAGCAAACTGACCACCAATATCAGCCTTAGAATAACCAACATATCCACCTACTCGAGTATCATATCTTGAAACAGGGAAAGTATACGCTGCGCTAAGACTGTAAACATCAACGCCACCATTCGCAACAGTTCTGACAGACAAGACATCATCTCTTCCGGTAAGATTATTATTTACATAGCCTAATCCCCAACGATTTTGACTAGTATTCTTAGTTCCTCTATTATTAAAATCGGTATAAAAATGATGTGGGGATTCCTCTTCTTCAACTTTTACCAAAATATCAGAAGTTTGAGGAATTGTGCCTGGCGATAAAACTGCTTTTAGAATCCTATCTTGTTGCTGATTAATCAAGCGTAAATTCGCTTCTAACTTATTAGAATCAAAAATCTCTCCTTTTGTTAACAAGAATCGTTTTTTGATAGTTTCCGATTTGCTATATTTTGGTTCTTCAAACGTAATATCTCCAACGTGTCCTTCAACAACTTTAAACTCAACAGTATTATCAGCAATTTCTTGTTCTGGAACATAAACTAACGTTGTCATATATCCTTTTTTGCGATAAAAGGCTGTTATTTCATCAGCGACACTTTTTAATCCTGTCATGCTTATTTCAGTATTTCTATATTTGCCTAAAACCTTCTCAAAATCTTTTGGACTAAGCAAATTAGCTCCATCAATAACAAAACGCTCAACCAACATCGTTGGTTCAGGCGGAACAATTTCTGGTGTCTGAGAAGCAACAAAAGCCATGACCTTCTCTAAGCTTTGTCTTTGCTCTTCAATAACCGAAGATTGATCAGAAACTATTTTTTCTAAATTACTCACTTTTTCCTGAAGAATTTGAACTTCGCTTTGAAGGTTTGAGCTACCTGAGTCCTCAACCTTTGCTTGCACAGAACCAGGTTGTGAAAAAGAATCTTGTCCGCTACCCATAACAACCAATGATGTCATGAGAAAAGAAATAAATAAGAAAAATTTTATTTTCTTAGGAGTATCCTTAAATTTTAATTTATTCACTATTCTTCTTCCTTATATATAGTAGCTATCTTAAAAGCTACTTTTTCCTAAAATTACTTTTTCTGAGCTTTTTTACGCTTTTCTTCAGCTCTAGCCTTAGCTTTTGCCTGTGCTTGAGCTTTTTTCTCTGCTGCTACTTTTTGAAGCTGTGCTTTCTTGGCTAACGCTTGTTGACGCTTAGCTTCAGCTTGAGCTTTTGCTTGAACTCTTTTTGCTGCGGCTTCTTTTTGAAGCTGTGCTTTTTTAGCTGCTGCTACTTTCTTGGCTGCTTCTGCTTTTGCTTTTGCTTGAACTCTTTTCTCTGCAGCTACTTTTTGAAGCTGAGCTTTTTTAGCTGCAGCTTCTTTTTGAAGCTGTGCTTTCTTGGCTAACGCTTGTTGACGCTTAGCTTCAGCTTGAGCTTTTGCTTGAACTCTTTTTGCTGCGGCTTCTTTTTGAAGCTGTGCTTTCTTGGCTAACGCTTGTTGACGTTTAGCTTCAGCTTGAGCTTTTACTTGAGCTTTTTTTGCTGTAGCTTCTTTTTGAAGTTGAGCTTTCTTTAAATCTGCAGATTTCTTTGCAGCATCAGCTTTTGCTTTGGCTGCAGCTTGTACTTGGGCTCTTTTCTCTGCAGCTGCTTTCTTTGCAGCTTGCACTTGAGCTTTTTTCTCTACTGCTAATTTCTTGGCTGCATCAGCTTTTGCTTTTGCTACGGCTTGTGCTTTTGCTTTCTTAGTTGCAGCTTCTTTTTGAAGTTGTGCTTTCTTTTCTGCTGCGGCTTTCTTGGCTGCTTCAGCTTGAGCTTTTTGTTGTACAAGTTTTTGATCACGTTGTTTTTGAAGTTGCGCTTTCTTTTCTGAGGCTACTTTTTGAAGTTGTACTTTTTTCTCTGCTGCTACTTTTTGTGCAGCTTCAGCTTTTGCTTTTGCATCTGCTTGCGCTTCAGCTTTTTTAGCTAAAACTTCTTGCCGCTTGCTCTCAGATTCAGCTTTTCGCTGTGTAAGCTTTTGATCACGCTGATCAGCAATAATAATAGCTTTAATATTTTTCTTTTTCTCTAAAATAACTTTTTTCTGAGTTTTATTTCTTGTAATATCATAAACATAGTTATAAAAATAAAGCGCTTCTTTATACTGACCTTTATCAGAAAGGGCATCCGCCTTATCTAAAACTTCCTTGGTTGGACGAGGCTTTACAACTATATAGTCACTGCTTTCCTTTTTCGCCAACGCATCTTCGCGCATCTTTTGAAGTTGCGCTTTCTTTTCTAACGCTTGTTGTCGCTTGGCTTCAGCTTCAGCTTTTTGTTGTGCAAGTTTTTGATCACGTTCTTTTTGAAGTTGAGCTTTCTTTTCTGCAGCTGCTTTCTGTGCAGCTTCAGCCTTTGCTTGTGCTTGAACTTTTTTTGCTGCAGCTTCTTTTTGAAGTTGTGCTTTTTTCTCTGCGGCTTCTTTTTGAAGCTGAGCTTTTTTAGCTAGAGCTTGTTGACGAGCTGCTTCGGCTTGAGCTTTTTGTTGTGCAAGTTTTTGATCACGTTCTTTTTGAAGTTGAGCTTTCTTTTCTGCAGCTGCTTTCTGTGCAGCTTCAGCCTTTGCTTGTGCTTGAACTTTTTTTGCTGCAGCTTCTTTTTGAAGTTGTGCTTTTTTCTCTGCGGCTTCTTTTTGAAGCTGAGCTTTTTTAGCTAGAGCTTGTTGACGAGCTGCTTCGGCTTGAGCTTTTTGTTGTGCAAGTTTTTGATCACGTTCTTTTTGAAGTTGAGCTTTCTTTTCTGCAGCTGCTTTCTGTGCAGCTTCAGCCTTTGCTTGTGCTTGAGCTTTTTTTGCTGCAGCTTCTTTTTGAAGTTGCGCTTTCTTGGCTGCAGCTACTTTTTGAGCAGCTTCAGCTTTTGCTTTTGCTTGAACTTTTTTTGCTGCGGCTACTTTTTGAAGTTGCGCTTTCTTGGCTAACGCTTGTTGGCGCTTGGCTTCAGCTTCAGCTTTTTGTTGTGCAAGTTTTTGATCACGTTGTTTTTGAAGTTGAGCTTTTTTCTCTGCGGCTACTTTTTGAAATTGCGCTTTCTTGGCTGCAGCTACTTTTTGAGCAGCTTCAGCTTTTGCTTTTGCTTGAACTTTTTTTGCTGCAGCTTCTTTTTGAAGTTGTGCTTTCTTAGCTAACGCTTGTTGACGCTTAGCTTCGGCTTGAGCTTTTTGTTGTGCAAGTTTTTGATCACGTTGTTTTTGTGCAGATTCAACTTTTACTTTCTTTGCTAAAGCTTGTTGACGTTTAACCTCAACGCGTGCTTTTTCAGCTAATGCTTCATGATGTTTAATTTCAGCTTGCGCCTTTTCATTTTCAAAAATAACACTTTGATCAAAACTAGCAGAAAATGTTATTTTAGGAAATGCAATAAAAACAAAAATGAAGATAAAAAATGAAAGAATTGTGAGACAGGAAGATTTTAGAAATAAATCTCTTTGAAAAAAAGAACTTCTTTTTATATAAGACATAAAATATACCTATTAAAAAGTTTGAATTTCTTTTACTTTAGCATAACACTTATAAATGTCAACACTTAGCGTAAATTAAAGAAATAGACTGCACTCTATTTCTTTAAACCTTTAAATATCTCTTAAATTTAAATTATCTTTAGACATCTCAATCGTTTGCTCTAATTGTTTTAAACAATCAGAAATTTTAGTAAGCTCTTTTGTTAACACGACAGGGATATCATCAACTCCTCTATCATCTATCATCTTAATAACATTCTTAACTGTATAAAGTTCAATATTACGCGCAGGCTGATATGCAATAAATCCATCATCTTTTTTAATTTCAGCCAAAACACCAGATTCTGTTAAATTAAACAAAATTTCATTCGTTAAACGTATCGGCATCTCTAGTGTATGTGAAATTTCTTCAGCCGTTGGTGCTGACTCCCCCTTATATTGATGTTTAATACACAAATGCGTGATGGCTAACGCCATAAACCGCCTAAAAGATCGACTCGCCTTAAGACAATCTGGTTCGAATTCATATGTTTCAACATTTTGCTTTGCAAAAGACACTTCTGCCCCAAAAAGAACAATCAACCAGCTCATTTGAAGCCATACCAAAAAAAGCGGCAAAGCAGCAAAGCTTCCATAAATCGCACCATACTTACTCGCACCAATCTGAAAATTAATATATGCCCATTGAACAACTTGATAAACCGTTCCAGCGATAATGCCACCTAATAAGGCTGAAGAAAATTTAACTTTAGTATTCGGCATAAAAATATAAATAAACGTAAACATGACCCAAATAACACAAAATGGTAACAGCTTTAAAGATAACAATATAACTGGTGCAATGGCTCCCAAGATTTCAATTTTTTCTATAATCGCTGTTATTTGACTAGCGACCAAAACCGTTGCGCTGCTAGACATTATCAACAAAATAGGACAAATTAACATAATAGAAAGGTAGTCGCTAAATTTACGACCAAATCCTCTTGATTTCTTGATACCCCAAATATCATTAAAAGAAGTTTCAATATTTCCTAAAACCTTAATGACTGTCCAAAACAAAACAGCAACACCAATACCGGCAATTAATCCACCTTTAGTATTGTTCAAGAATGCGTTTGCAAAACTAATAATCTGCGCAATAACTTCTTCTTGCCCAGGCATGCGATTATAAAGCTGCGTTTCAAGCATGCCTTCAAACCCAAATCCTTTTGCGATGCCAAATGCCATCGCCACAACAGGAACAACAGACAATAAAGAATAAAAGGTTAAAGCCGAGGCCCTCAGCTGACATTTGTCTTCAGCAAAACCACGCAAAGATACTAAAACAATACGTAATTGCTGAATTAAAAAGAATTTTGTTTTTGGTAATTTTTTAGCACGAATGCGCCAAATATCTGTCTTTAAGAATTGAATAAATTTTGAAATAATGACCATGATTAACTTTCGGTAAGAATATTATTAAAAATTAAAGGGAGACATTCTTCTCGTTCTTAAGAATATCTCCCTTTTAAAAACGCGCAAATCTTATTTCTTTTTCCCAACAAGATAATAAAGAATTAGACCGACCAATGGAAGAATAATAATCAAAACAATCCAAAGAACTTTTTTGCCAGTATCCTTAATTGTTTTAATACAGTCGACTATGGCTAAAACATCTAAAACTAAAATAACTAGACCTAACAAATTACCCATTGCCTCCTCCTTTCAATTTTTAAATGATGGATTAATATACCTCGTTTTACAAATATCAGTCAAGCATAAAAAAACAAAGCTAATCATTTTAATTCTTACCGAAAATCTGAAATCTCATTTGCAGATTTTCTTACCTTTTCTCGACAAGAATCATCTTGTGGATAACCAACACTAATGATAATATCAATCCGATCTTTTTTTGAAAGCCCCAAAACTTTCTGAACTCCACGCTGATTAAACCATCCCAGCCAACATGTGCCTAACCCTTCTTCAGCCGCTTGTAAACAAAAATGCTCCCCGGCAATACCAATATCAATCAGACTATACTGAACACCTTTAAAACTTCCGGCAAGTTGTGCCGCATATTTTGAACGCTCCGTAACAATCACAACTAAAACAGGTGCAGCCTTTGCAAAACTATTCATAGAATACAATCCAGAAAAAGCCGTTTCAGCAAGCTTGTTCTTCAGTTCTGATTCTGCCACTATAATAAATCGCCATGGCTGCGAATTGCACGCTGATGGCGAAAGCCGTGCCGCTTCGAGGCAACGTTCAAGAGCTTCTCTTGACACAGGCGTGTCTTTATATTTTCTACAACTTTGTCTTTTTTTTACAAAATCTATAAAATTCATTTATCTAACAAATATTTCTAAAATTTAAACCTTAAAGAACATCTTTACAACAAAATCGCTTCTCTTCATTAAGATATTTTTGAATCTTCTCATCATTCGGAAACTCCAAAAAACATTTCTCAACTTGACGCACAGATTCAAAACTATAATTTATTAGCGATAGGTGATGATGTCCCCCTTGAGGAATGCGTTGCATTACAACAATCTAAGGAATAACTTTCTCCTAAAAGCGTGCTCTTTCTTTGCAACCTTTGGTTCATAAACTTCATTCCAATTCTTTTTATTCTTCATCAGAGTTCCTCCTAAAACATCACATACTCGCCAGTCCCTGCATGAGGGTACTTGCGTTTATAGTTATATATCTCAACTTTAGAGGAGTCTGAAGTTCCCCACGCCTTCTGGGTGTCAGCTCTGACGCACTTACCGTTGTCTTCGACCACGAAGGTGATCGGTAAATCATGTCCTTGTGCATAGCGTATAGATTCTTTAGTAATACCACACTCATATCCAGCATCTCCAATAAAACACCAGACATGTCCAGGCTTCCCAGCCAGGTGCAGCCCCAACGCTACCCCAACGGCAATGGGAGAGATGCCTCCGACAATGGCTGAAGTTAGGAAATGCTTGTGTGAATTAGATGGAGTCATAGACTTTCCAGCTAATATGAATTGCTTTAATACCTGCCAACTTAACCCAAACAACAACCAGTGATAATGATTCCTCCAAGTAGAGAACACCCAATCATTCTTCTTATCTACTCTCCTGAATATCTTTATCAAAGCTTTCTCGTTAGTTCCACTCAAATGAATCGGTCCTTTAACAATTCCTTTCTCAAAGAGGTCTTTTATATTATCCTCAAACTCTATAAGCTTTTCTGGCGTATATTCTTCTTCTTCTTTATCTATTCTATTCAGTTTTGCCATAAAGCTCCTGTCTTTCTATAAGCATAATGGGCTTATGTGTATCAATTGCTTCTTTGTAACCATTGTCTATGTCCTCTATGTTCTTTAGTTCTAGAACTTTGAACTTAACCAAGTTTTTGAAGGCTGTCACGTACTCAGAGCTATGCTGGATTCCAACGTTTAGTGGCGTATTGCTACCGATGGTAGTTCGGATGATCACATGTGGATCCCTGCCATGGAGTTCTTTCCACTTATCTAGGTGGTTAACTATCTGGTCGGCTGCTCTTAATAGGAAGTCCATGCGTTGAAATATGCACACTGGTATCTTCCCAGTCAGCGCTAACCCCAAGCACATACCCATCTGAAGTTCTTCGGCCACTGGCATCTCGATCCTCCGTTCCAACGGTACCCTGCCAAGCGTCTTGTAGAAGTCTTCAGATCCAACCTGTTGACCTATGAAGATTGTGTAAGGATTGGTAGATAACGTCTGCATCCAACTCTCTATTGTCTCCCGGTATGTCATTCTTTAACTCCTAACGTTCCTTTGAACTTCCTATTATAATCATCTTCTGGTATTAACATGTCCGCCATCTTCCAAGTTTCCTTACCTTTAAACATGTTCCATAATATCATAATACGCATGACGACAATAACTCCTGCCAACATTATTGCAAAGGGAATAAACAAGATAAATTTCATGCTCTCCTCCCTTATCCATTCAACAATTCTTTCCCATAAAGATAATGCATATGCTTGTCGAATATAAGTTTTACTCATCACTCCTCCACTTTATGTCTTGGTTCACTTCTTCTGTCAGGAAAATATTTTCTTAAACATTCTTCACTATACAGACTTCTCTCTAACTCCTCTGCCTGTCTCATACGCTGGCCAGGATGTACAGTATCCCAAGCAGGTATGTTTTTAATTCCGTCAATTTCACGCATTGGTGGATTGCTTAGTATATCATATATCTTCTGTTTCATCTCCAGGAGAAAGATTTAAAAAACTCATTGTCTTTGCTTTAAATAACTTTTAATTATTTTTTTACCCACACGGTCGTCCATAAATTTATTTTCCGAGGACTCCTAGGGTAAAAACGGACTTATGGTTTACGTACGCTATCGCTTACGCAAACCATGTCCTAAATACTCTTCGAGTATTTTTTTATGATCAAAAGCATAGCTACCCCCTAAAAGCTCGTCATAAGGTACAACTTTTAAATTCTTGGCGTCATCACCAGATTTAGGCACTCCGACGCCTTTCGCAATAAAAACAGTATCAATAGTATGAAATCGCGGATCACGATTAGGCTCTGAATACGTATGAAATTGTTTTAGATTTTCTAGCTTTAAATTCGTTTCTTCCATGGCTTCACGCTGAACAGCGATCTCAAGACTTTCGCCAGGATCAACAAATCCTCCTGGAAGCGCCCAGCCAAACGGAGGATTGCTTCTTTCAATAATAACGACTCCGTCGGATAACTCAATAACAACATCAACCGTGCAATACGGCTCACCTGCCAAATCTTTGAGCAAATGATTTAAATATCCGAAAACTTCTTTTTTAAAAACTTCAAAAAGTTCTTTATCTTCACAGGCAATAATAATCTTTTCAATTGAAGTCTTATTACGTTTTAAAAATCGATGAATCTCTTGCGTAACAATTCGCGTTAATCCTAAAACAGGAAAGTTATCTAATAAAATCGGCACAAACATAACTGTTCTGCATTTCTGCAAAATTGCTTGATTTAAAATATCACGACAAAATTCTCGAACAGGTATTTCTCTTTGCTCAATAGGCAAAGAACTACCTATTTCTTTTAGGGATAAAAAAACACCCACAAAATCTGCCTTAACATCTTTCGAATTCTTTAAAACAACATCAATGTCTGTATTTTCAATACGTTCCATAAATGAATGCCTGACTTACGTTAATTCTTTTTTTCACGGCGTTAAGTCAGCCGCATAAATTTACCCCAGGAGCACTTTTTAGCGACGTGGGGTTTCCTTATTTATCTTACCATTTTCTTAGCAACATCAAGCGCTTGTTTTTTTGTCTTGATCTCACCTAGGGCATATTTTTCTTCAATACGTGCTAAAATTTTTGTGAAAATTGGCGAAGGCTTAAGCTTCAATTGTTTAATTAAATCGTTGCCCGTCAAAATTCGTACTTTCTTTTCTTTTTTTTCCTCAGTAAAATACCTAAAAATAAGATCATGAATAATTTCTTCATGATGCTTTTGATCTTTTTCTGTTGTAAGCGGTCCTCTTGTTGAGCGCTGATCCGCTAAAGACAAAAACAATACGCCTATGGCTTCATCCCCTGTATCTCGAAAAAAACGAAAAATCGCACGTGGTGTTGGATTCTTAAAATTTGATAAATATCCTGGTCTCAAATGATGCCCGACCATCGCCTCAAGAGATGTTCTCTCGCGCACAGACATCTTTATCATTTTTGCAATACTGCGCACAATGTAACGGCCAACATGTTCGTGGCCATGATACGTTGTCTTATTGCGTTCTTTTTTGCATGTTTCTGGTTTTCCAATATCATGCAAAAGTGCTGCTAATTTTATTAAAGCAAAACGTTTTCTTCCTGAAGCTAGCTCTTCATTAAGATATTTTTGAATCTTCTCATCATTCGAAAACTCCAAAAAACATTTCTCAACTTGACGCACAGATTCAAAACTATGATTTATTAGCGATAGGTGATGATATCCCCCTTGAGGAATATGTTGCATTACGCTTATCTGAGGAATAACTTTCCCTAAAAGACCAAGAGAATTCATAGCCTTAAGGTTCTTATAAGCATTCTTAGACGACAAAACTTTAAATAATTCTTCGCGTACGCGCTCACGAGCAACCTGGCTCAGAAGAGACAAATCTTTTTTAATTTGTGCTTTTGTTTTTGCTTCCATCTTAAAATTTAAAGTCGCCTGAAGGCTAAACGCGCGCATCATGCGCAACGGATCTTCAGCAAAAACTTTCTTTGAAACCATTTTAATCATCTTAGATTTAATATCCTTCAAACCTTTCTTGTAATCTTTAGCCTGATTAAAAACATCTTTTTTACCACAAAGATCTTTAATATCAATTGAAATCGTATTGATTGTAAAATCCCGATGAGAAAGATCACCTTTTAAATCCTTAGATCGAAAATCAGCGAAATCAAACGTTAAAAGCTTTCCTTTTTGTTTGCGAGCCACGCGTGCGCAATTATGCTCTTGGTCTAAAAGAACAAAAGCCCCTTTTATCTCTTTAGCAAAACTTTTCGCAATCTTAATCGCATTTTTACTCGTCGCAAAATCAAAATCGATGACCTCCCGACCAAGATAAAGATCTCGCAAAGCTCCTCCAACTAAAAAAGCCTGAGCGTGATTCTTTTTTATAACAGTATTTAAAATTTTAATAAATGGGGAAATATAAGGTAGTGTTTGTTCGCACATGGTATGAAATCAACATTACTATTTTAAAAACGTTTAAAATTTTAGGATTTCTGTGCTTTTTTATTGACCTTTGTTTCATTAAAAACTAAAGAAGTCAATATGTGGCCGCTTTTCCAGAAAAACAAAGGTTTCAATATTGGTCGTCATTATTCCATTTTAAAAGAAGTGGCCAATAAAACTTCTTCTTCAACAAAAATCGGTATTTGAGCACGAACAGCCAACGCGACTCCATCTGAAGGTCGTGAATCAATTTCTTTGACTGTGCCGTCAGCCGTCTCAACAATCAACTTTGCATAAAACGTATGGTCAACAATCTTATCAATAATAAGTTTTTTAGGCGTTGCTTGAAGATCTTCAAAAATAGAAATAATTAAATCGTGCGTCATCGGTCTTGGCATTTCTAGATTGGACAACTTCATCTTTATGCTCGAAGCCTCAACAAGACCAATCATGATAGGAAAATGACGCTCTCCCCCTCGCTCTTTCAAGACAATGACTTGGTCGCGACGTTTTTCATCAATAATAATCTTATTCAGATCAACTTCAACTAAACTCATAAATTATTTCTTTTCTTTTTGCAACAAATGGCTAAGCTCGTTCACAAATTGATTAACATCTCGAAACTGTCTATAAACAGATGCGAATCGAACATAGGCAACATCATCTAAAAGCGCGAGCTTTTCCATAATCAGTTCACCAATATCTTTAGAATTAACTTCTCGATCATTCTTTTTCTGAACAGCCCTTTCAATTTCCGATGTCACTTCTTCCATTTTATCCATACTAATCGGTCGTTTCTCACAAGCCTTTACAATACCAGATAAAATTTTTGCTCGATTAAAAGCTTGCCGACGACTATCAGACTTAACAACCATCAAAGGCACTTGCTCAACATATTCGTACGTCGTAAAGCGATCTTCACACTTCAAACATTCTCGTCGACGACGAATCGAAGTTCCGTCGTTATTAAGACGAGAATCAACAACCTTTGTTTCTTTATAATGACATTTTGGGCATTTCACAAATAAACTCCAAGCTTATTTATACAACGGAAATTGTGCCGTTAACTTCTGCACATTTGCTTTAATTTTCTTAAGCGCAACATCATCATCCTTATGCGTGATCGCATCGTCAATAAATGTTGCAACTTGTTTCATTTGATCTTCTTTCATGCCACGTGTTGTAACAGCAGGTGTGCCAATACGAATGCCACTTGTGACCATAGGTGGTTCAGAATCATATGGAATCAAATTCTTATTAACCGTAATGCATGCTTTGTCTAAAACATCTGCCGCATCGCGTCCGGTGATATTCTTAGTGCGAAGATCAAGCATAAACAAATGATTATCTGTTCCTCCAGCAACAATACGATAACCTTTTTCTGCCAAAGCATTAGCCAGCACAAAAGCATTATTTTTAAGCTGCTTTTGATAATCTTTAAAACTATCTTCTAAAGCTTCTTTAAAACAAACTGCTTTTGCAGCAATCACATGCATCAAAGGTCCACCCTGAACACCTGGAAAGATGGCAGAATCAATTTTTCTAGCAAATTCTTTGCGGCATAAAATCATTCCGCCTCGTGGTCCACGTAAAGTTTTATGTGTTGTGGTTGTAACAAACTCCGCATAAGGCACAGGATTTTGATGAAGCCCTGCAGCCACAAGCCCTGCGATATGCGCCATATCAACCATTAAAAAAGCTCCAACCTCATCACAAATTTCACGAAACTTTTTAAAATCAATACTTCGAGAATACGCTGAGGCACCCGCGACAATCATTTTTGGTTTTGTTTCTCTGGCCAATTTTAAAATTTCATCATAATCAATCATCTCTGTTTCTTTATCAACACCATAACTAACAATCTTATATGTCCGTCCTGAAAAATTAATCTTATGTCCATGCGTCAAATGTCCACCGCATGCCAAGTCAAGCGCCATAAGCGTGTCTCCGGCTTTAAGTGCCGCTAAATAAACAGCCATATTTGCCTGTGAACCAGAATGCGGCTGCACGTTCACATGCTCTGCTCCAAAAAGTTCTTTAGCGCGATCTATGGCAAACTGCTCGACAACATCAACATTTTCACAGCCATGATACCAACGAGCATTCGGATACCCCTCAGCATACTTATTGGTCATAACGCTTCCTTGTGTTTCTAAAATAGCTTTTGAAACAAAGTTCTCAGAAGCGATCAACTCTATATTATTATTTTGACGCTCAAATTCTTTTTGAATTGCATCAAAAACTTGCTTATCTTGCTTTTTTAAGTCATCCATCATATTTCTCCTATTTACAACAACTCTTTTTACTTATTTGATCAATCTGATTAACGCGTCTCAAATGGCGTCCACCTTCAAATGGTGTTTTAAGCCAAACATTTAAGATCTTAAAAATCTCTTTGCGTGTAACAAACTTTGATCCTAACACTAAAATATTTGCATTATTATGTTCTCTCGAAAGTTTTGCAGCCTTGACGTTATAGCATAGCGCAGCACGCGCACCCATCACTCGGTTTGCTGCCATGGAATGCCCGATGCCCGTCATACAAACAAGAATCCCTCGTGCCGTCTTATCTCGAGCAACACTTTGAGCAACACGAAAAGAAATTTTTGGATAATCACAAGACTTTTTAGAATCATGTATGCCCACATCAATAATATCAATTTCTTTTTTTCCTAAAAAATCAACAATTTGGCTCTTTAATGCAACGCCTCTGTGGTCGGCTCCAATATAAATTTTCATCCCGTTAGACCTCTTTTAATTCGATTCTTAAAATATCTTTTACCCATTCCTGTTTTTAAATAACGTTCTCTATTGTAGGCATCTTCTTTATTTAAACATCCTTCAAAATAAACTAATTTTACAGGAAGCCTGCTTTCTATATAAAACACTTTTCCCTTTTAGTGTTGCTTAATTCTGCTTTCTAAATCTTCCGTTGCACCCGTATAAAAAGTGCTGGTCTTCTCGCATTTCAGAACATACGTGTAAAACCAATTAGGTCTAACGGGATTTATATTAACTCCACGATCTTTTCTACAGACTCTTTAATAATTCTTGCACACTCACTATATGTTTGTTCGCCTTGCCCGATAGGATCGGGAACTCCTAGATCATACTCCCCTGCGGCAGTTTTCGCAAATTCTCTTAATAAATACGTACGATTTGCGGCCTCTGCATCAAAACTAACAATTTGATATCGATGCATCGATGTCATCGCCAAAATTATATCCGCTTTCTTAGTCATAATTTTATTTAGACATCGCGCACGATGATTTTCGACATTAATACCTTCTTTTCCAAGCGTTTGAACCGTTTGCTGCGTTGGACCTCCACTTAAAAAAGCACTTGTTCCCGCAGAAGAAACCTCCACATCTTTTCTTCCAGCTAACATTTCTCTTAAAAAATATTCTGCCATAACAGACCGACAACTATTCCCGGTACAAACAAAAAGAATATACTTTTTATTAGCTTCCGTCTCAATATCTTGTTCACTAATGGGACCCTGACGCACAATCTTTCGTCCATCTGTTAAATCCAAAATAGTCGATGCCTGCCCAATTTCAGAAGGCCCGGAATCAATCGCTACCTCAACAAGATCATTTAATTTTTCAAGAGCTTGATCGCAATTGATTGGCGGATTATCACCTTCCACATTTGCTGAAGGGGCCGCTAAAACACAACGCGACTGCCAAACAAATTCAGATGCAACAGGATGACTTGTCATCCGAAGACCAATGGTCTGTCCTTCGCGCGACGGAACAATAACTGTTAGTGGTCCTGGCCAAAAAGCATCAATAATTTTATACACCGAAACATCCATCGGCATTGTTAAATCATCGAAAACTTCTTTTGTTGGAATAAGCGCCGAAAATGGCTTATCGTCTGCTCTTTGCTTAACCTCGCGCAATGCCTGCATTGCTTTTTCATCAAAATAATTAGCACCAACACCATACACTGTTTCCGTCGGGAAAATAACCAATCCACCGGATTGAATCACAGCGCTTGCTTGCGAAACTTTTTCTAAATCAAGCTGCTTAGGATTGATCTCAATTCTTTTTGTTTTCACGGTATAATTTTTATTTTCTTAATTTTATCCGCTTGCATTTTCTTAAATTTCTTAAGTTTTGCATTAAGAACTTTATCGCTTAGCGCCAAAATTTTCATTGCAAGATATGCAGCATTCTTTGCACCCATTTTACCAATAGCAACCGTTGCTACAGGAACGCCTGGAGGCATCTGCACGGTTGAAAGCAACGCATCCATGCCATTTAAAGAAGTTGCTTCAATTGGAATGCCAATCACAGGAATCGATGTGTGTGCAGCCATAACGCCAGCAAGGGCAGCAGCACCACCGGCTGCAGCGATAGCAACTTTAACGCCTCTTTTTTCAAGACCCTCAGCATACTTAGAAGTTTCTCCCGGAGTCCTATGAGCTGACAAAACTTTTGCTTCGAAAGATATTTTAAAATCTTTTAAAATTTTTGCTGTCTCTGTTAGAGTCGGCCAATCAGATTGACTCCCCATAACGATAATAACTTTTGGATTTTTCATCTTTAACCCCTTTGCATTAGATTCTTTTTTCAGATAGCTCTTCTTTGTATTTCAAAGCCTTAGCGCCAATATCTCGCCTAAAAAAACATCCCTCGAATTGAATCTTTTCAACAGCATTATACGCCTTAGCAATAGCCTGCTCAATATCATTTCCAATGCTTGTGACGCCTAAAACGCGTCCTCCACATGTAACAATTTGTCCATTTTGTTTTTTCGTTCCAGCATGAAAAATAACCGTATCTGCACAATCATCCGCATCCGACAAACCCTCAACAACTTTTCCTTTTTCATAAACGCCAGGATATCCTCGAGAACTCATAACAACACATACGCAAGCGCCCTTGTCCCATTCAAGCCTTGTTTCATGAAGCATTCCATCGCAAGCAGACAAAAAGACATCCAAAAGATCTGTCTTTAAACGCGGCAAAACAGCTTGTGTTTCAGGATCACCAAAGCGCACATTAAACTCTAAAACCATAGGGCCGTCTGACGTCATCATTAATCCAGCATACAAAACACCCTTAAAAATAGCTCCCTCTTCTTTCATTCCTTGTATTGTGGGTCCAATAACATTAAGAGCAATATCTACCATTTTTTCTTTTGTAATCACTGGAGCCGGCGAATAAGCACCCATGCCTCCTGTGTTTGGCCCCATATCATCATCAAAAATACGTTTATGATCTTGAGAAGAATCTAATACAACAAACTGATTTCCATCACTAATCGCTAAAATAGAGGCTTCTTCTCCAACTAAACAATCTTCAATAATAACTCTATTTCCTGCGTCTTTAAAAACTCTTGCAAGCATGATGTCATCTAAAGCTTGCTCGGCTTCCTCTTTATTTTGACAAATAATAACGCCCTTGCCAGCAGCCAATCCATCAGCTTTCACCACAACAGGAAAAACTTTATTTTCTAGAAATATCTTGGCTTCTTCCATGTCGCTAAAACTCTGAAAATTAGCTGTTGGGATATCATATTTTTTCATAAACTCTTTAGAAAACACTTTGCTTCCCTCGAGCTGAGCCGCTTTCTGACTCGGACCAAAAACCTTCAACCCTTTTTCTTCAAAGCAATCAACAATGCCCGCAACCAAAGGAATCTCAGGGCCAACCACAGTTAAATCAATGCTGTTCTTCTCAGCAAAATCACGCAATCCTTTAATATCATCAGCTTTGATATCAACACATTTTGCATCTTTCTCGATGCCTCCATTGCCTGGAGCACAAAAAATATTTTTTATCTTTGGACTTTGTTTTAATTTCCATACGAGCGCGTGCTCTCTACCGCCAGAACCAATCACTAAAACGTTCATAAAACAATCCTCTTTTGATTATGCTTAATGACCCGCCCTATTTGCCAGCACTGCAATCTGCTCTTTTTTAAATCTTTCATAATCGAAACAACATCTTTTTTGGAAACAACAAGAACAAGGCCAACGCCCATGTTAAACGTTGTAAACATTTCCTTGTCAGAAATCTTGGCTCTCTTTTGAATAATTTTAAAAATTTTCTGAATCGGCCAGCTTCCTTTTTGAATCTCAAAACATTTACCTTTAGGTAAAAGCTTCGTTAATTTCTCGTAAAATGCACCGCCCGTAATATGAGCAATGCCATTGATACGATATTTTTCAACCAGCTTTAAAATTGGTTTAACATAAATTTTAGTCGGTCGCAAAAGCTCCTGGCTTAAACTTTTTTGCTCAAAAGAGGAAAACACTTTTCGCACAAGAGAAAATCCATTGGAATGAAGTCCATTCGATGCAATACCGATAACAATATCACCCTCTTTAATTTTAGACCCGTCGATAATCTTTGATTTTTCTACAACACCGACAGCAAATCCAGCTAAATCATAATCCTCTTGCTTATAAATTCCTGGCATCTCGGCTGTTTCTCCACCGACAAGGCTACACCCAGATTGTTTGCAGCCTTCAGCAACACCTTTAACAACTTTTTTTAATACATTCGGATCCAATTTTCCGCATGCAATATAATCTAAGAAAAATAACGGCTTTGCCCCTGTGCATAAAATATCGTTAACATTCATCGCAACCAAATCAATCCCTAGCGTATCGTGTTTATTCGCAAGGTTGCCAACCATCAACTTTGTCCCAACGCCGTCTGTTGATGAAACTAAAACAGGCTTCTTATATTTCTTCGAATCAAAAGAAAAAAGACTTCCGAAGCTTCCTTTTCTCTTAATAACCGAAGTGCTCATCGTTGATTTCGTCATACCGGAAATGGAATCAACAAAAATATTAGCTTTCTTAACATCAACACCGCTCGTTTTATAAGTAATCTTTTTCATGCTTAATCACCTTTATAATAAGTTTTCTTTGACGTATTGAACGCCATTTTGAAAGATCTTAGCACCATCTCCATAGCGCGCTTTTGTTTTAAATCTTGTCCAAAACGGATGTTGCGTAAAAAAGAAATGTCTTTCTGGATGAGGCATCAGACCTAAAATGCGCCCTGTCACATCTGTAATTCCTGCAATATCATCAACTGATCCATTTGGATTATCTGGATAAAAAGGTTCTTTGCCATCTTTCGTGCAATAGCGAAACACAACCTGACGATTATTCTGAATTTTCTTTAAAATCCCTTTCGTTTTGCACATAAATTTTCCTTCGCCATGCGCAACCGGAAAATAAACAACTTTCCCATCGATATCTTTTGTCCATACGCAATTACCTGTTGTCTGCAGATGTGTCCATCGATCTTCAAATTTTGCTGAATCATTCGTCATCAGCGTTGTGGTTTGCACAAACTCTTTCTCTTTGTTTAAAAGATTGCCTGGCAAAATACCAGCCTTAACTAAAATCTGAAACCCATTACAGATGCCAATGATCAATTTTCCATCTTTAATAAACTTTTTTAAATCTTTACCAAGCTTAACACGTAATTCATTAGCAAAAATACGCCCAGCAGCGATATCGTCACCATACGAAAATCCACCTGGAAGAGCTAAAATATGATAATCCGACAGCTTCTTTTTGCATTCAAAAAGCTTATTGATATGAACTAAGTCAACATCAGCGCCACTATCTTTAAACGCAAAAACTGTTTCCTTGTCACAATTTGTTCCAGCTGTCCTTAAAACTAAGACCTTAACGTTTTTTGCCATTTTTCTTATCTTTACCGTAAAACTTCTTTATCTCTTTAACAACTTCTTGTGGCGTATCAACAATTTTAAAAATATCAAAATCTTCTTCACTAATACATCCTTCTTTTAAAACTGTTTTTTTAAGCCACTCTATCATACCTGACCAAAACTTTGACCCAACAAGAATAACAGGAAAACTCGGCATACGATTTGTTTGAATTAAAGTGATGCTTTCAAAAAATTCATCAAATGTTCCAAAGCCACCTGGAAAAATAACAAATGCTTTTGCATATTTTAAAAACATAAATTTTCGACAAAAGAAATAATGAAAATTAATTAAAAGTGTAATAAATCGATTTGGGACCTGCTCAAAAGGAAGCTCAATATTAAGCCCAACAGACTCTGCCTTCGCTTCTTTAGCGCCTTTATTAGCAGCCTCCATAATACCTGGCCCGCCTCCAGTGATAACGGTGTATCCCGCTTTTCCTACAAGATACGCTGTCTTTTCTGCCATCTTATACATCTCATGATTCTCAGCAAGACGTGCAGAACCAAAAATTGTAACAGCTCTTCCTACTTTTGAAAGAACATCAAATCCATCGACAAACTCAGACATAATACGAAAAACGCGCCACGGATCTTCCATGCTGATAATATCATCGTTTACTTTTCGCCTATTTCTCATATCTCACCACCTTAAAGTTTTTTGCCATGCTTGTTTTAATGCACCAATATTAGATTTAATACAAATCTTTTCATCCAACCCATAAACAGTTACTTCTTTTTCTTGTTTAACGCAACCAACGCAGCCGAAAGAAACACCTTTTAAAAGCGACTCAAACTTAACTTGATTTTTAGACTCAACTTCAACAATAATTCTTGAATTCGATTCAGAAAATAAAACGACATCATTTTGCTTTTTCTTATCCTTATACGGAACTTTTTTCAATGAAATAGTTGCTCCAAGCTCACCGCTAAAAGCCATTTCAGCAATCGCAACAGCAAGGCCACCTTCAGAGCAATCATGTGCAGATCGAATTAATTTCTTAAAAATTGCCTTTTCTATCGCCTTAAAACTCTTTAAAGCTATTTTAGTATTTACTTTAGGGGGGTTCGCTCCTAAGCTTCCTAACGTATCAAGATAAATAGAGCCACCCATTTCATCAAAAGTATCTCCGACGACATAAATCAGATTACCATCTTCTTTAAAATCCATGGTCACTGCTTTTTGAATATCATCAACAAGTCCCATCGCGGAAATCAAAATTGTTCCAGGAATAGATATTGTTTTTCCTTTTTGCGCATATTCATTATAAAAACTATCTTTACCAGAAATAAATGGCGTTCTATAGCTAATAGCAATATCTCGACATCCTTGTGCAGCTCGCACAAGAGAACCTAAGCGATCCGGCTTATCCGGATTACCCCAGCAAAAATTATCTAAAATCGCAATGTTATCAAGTCTTCCACCAACAACAATGATCTGGCGAATCGCCTCGTCGATACAAGAAGCGGCCATCCAATATGGATCAAGCATACCAAAGCGTACATTAATACCATTAGAAATCGCAATACCTTTTTTTGAATCAAATTTTGGCTGAACAACGCTTGCATCAGAAGGTCCGTCACAATTTATCCCAACAAAAGGCTTAACCACGCTTCCACCTTGCACCTCATGATCATAGCGACGTACCACATTTTCCTTAGAACACACATTGTAATGAGATAACACTTTTTCTAAATTCTTTGTCAAATTCTTAGGAGAAGTTCTTTTAAAATCCTTACCCTTTGATGAATGCCAAACAGCCTTCTTAATAATTTTAGGAATACCGTCGTATAAAAATTTCATATCCAAATCACAGACTTGCGCCCCTTGATAAAAAATCTCTAATCTTTTTGTCGATGTAAATTCTCCGATAGCAGTCGCCTCAACACTTTCTGATGCGCATAAATCTAGAAGCTTTTTAATATTCTTTTTTGGAACAGAAATAACCATGCGCTCTTGTGATTCAGAAATCCAAACTTCTTCATATGTTAAACCATCATATTTTGTCGGAGCCTTATCTAGCTCTACACGACATCCAAGTTTTTCAGCCATCTCACCTACCGCTGAAGAAAATCCTCCGGCTCCACAATCCGTTATCGCCGTATATAAGTTCTGATCTCGCGCTTGCAGAAGGACATCCAATGTCTTTTTTTCCTGAATCGGATCTCCAATCTGCACTGCACCTGAAGAAACAGTTTCAGACTCTTCGGTCAACTCCCCAGAAGAAAAAGTTGCGCCATGGATACCGTCTCGCCCGGTGCGCCCTCCAAGGCTAACAATTAAATCTCCCTTATAAGCTTGTTTCTTTACTTTATCTTTTGGCATAATTCCAATTGTTCCACAATAAACAAGTGGATTGCCCACAAAACGTTCATCAAAAATAATAGCTCCATTAACCGTCGGAATACCCATCTTGTTTCCGTAATCACGAACCCCGTTAACAACACCCTTCATGACTCGTTTAGGATGCAAAGATCCTTCAGGCAAATCTTTAAACGACATATGAGGCGGTGCAAAACAGAAAATATCCGTATTGCAAATCGGCTTAGCGCCTAAACCCGTTCCCAGCGAATCACGAATAACCCCACCGATTCCTGTGTTCGCTCCACCGAAAGGCTCTAATGCTGACGGATGATTATGCGTCTCAACTTTAAAGCAAATATGAGAATCTTTATCAAATTTAATAACACCAGAATTATCATGAAAAACAGATACGCACCAAGGCGCATTGATTTCATAGGTAGCCTTAACAATCGTTGATTTTAAAAGATTGCGAATCACAGATGTCTTCTTTTTTCCATTCTCAACGCAAGTGTACTCAACGTCTCCTCGGAATGTCTTGTGATGACAATGTTCACTCCATGTTTGAGCAATGGTTTCTACTTCGCAATCCGTGGGATTTCGTTTCAATTTTCGAAAGTGCTTTTGAATCGTTTTCATTTCATTCAAATTCAAAAAAAGCTGACCTTCTTGGCTTAACTTCAAAAGCCCCTTGTCGTTTAAATTTAAAATATCAAGAACAACAACCTTGACATTCTTTTGACCTTTTGTTTCTTTAGAAATCTTGGATATTCGAGAAGAGTGATCAACAACATGCTGAATAAGCTTGTTAGATAAAACTCGATTGACAATGATATCTAATTCTTTTCGGGTAGGATTTCCAAATAAAAGATATTTCTTGGCGGTGCGCACAGAAGATACGTTCACAATACCTAAATCCTTGATCCCTTTTAGAGTAGATTCTTCAACTGGATCCATGACGCCAGGATTATACGCAATCTCGACGAGATTAAAGCCTTTTTTCTTAGGAGAAGATACTGCTTTTTGAAGACATGCATAATCTTGTACAACAGAATCAACAAGCAACTCTCGACAAATCTTATGAATTTCCTTTGATGTGATCTGGCCATCGATTAAGAAAACCTGTTCAACAAGAACTTTGTCGATAGACTCAATGCCTAGGTCCTGTATGTCACAAGCTACGGCTTGGCCTACAGCATCAAAAACACTTTCCTTGTCTTTTATTTCAACACGCCAGATCATAAATGAGGATTTGTTATTTTAAAATACTTATTAAGAAACAAAAAAGTTTATTTAACGACTCTATTTAATACTTCCTGATAAGCTTCTTCAACGTTTCCAAGATCTTTTCGGAAACGATCTTTATCCATTTTTTTACCTGTTCCAACTTCCCACAACCGGCAAGTATCAGGAGAAATCTCATCTGCTAAAATAATTTTTCCTTTAAAGCGACCAAACTCAACCTTAAAATCAATTAAATCAAGATTGATATCTAAAAAGAATTTTTTCATTAAATCATTAATTTTAAAAACATATTTCTTTATCTCTTCAACTTCTTCATCCGTAGCCCATCCTAATGCACGAATATGATATTCACTTATCAACGGATCATTAAGCGAATCTTTTTTGTAACAAAAATCTAGAATCGGAACTTTAAGCTTCATACCCTCTTCAAGATTAAGCAATCGACACAAAGAACCAGCTGCCACATTGCGAATAATAACTTCAATTGGAACAATTTCAACTTTTTTAACAAGCATCTCTCGATCGCTAAGCGTTTTCTCATAATGAGTCGGGATGCCTTCTGCTTGAAGATATTCAAAAATACGAGTTGAAATTTTATTATTGAAAACGCCTTTTTGATTAATTGTTCCTTTTTTCTGAGCATTAAACGCTGTTGCATCATCCTTAAAATACTGAATCAAGTGATCTGAAGAATCTGTTTCAAAAAGAATTTTTGCCTTACCTTCATAAATTTGATTTTTCTTTTCCATAAAACCTCCTATTTTTTAGAAATATTATATCTTAATTAAAGTCCAACTCTTTTGAAAATCTTATCGCGATAACGAATATAATATTTTGCATCAAAACAAGCATCGATCGCCCCTGGCCCCATGTACTTCCGAAGTTTTCGATCTCTCTTAAGAACATCTTTAAAGTCTGAAGTCTCTTGCCATACTTGCATAGCGCATCTTTGAATAATGGCATAAGCATCGTCTCGAGTTAATCCTTTTTTCATAAGTTCTAAAAGAATTCTCTGTGAATAAATAAGTCCTCGAGTCTTAGTCAAATTCTGAATCATATTCTTTGGATAAACCAAAAGTCCTTCTAAGACAGGAATAAACTTACTAAACATATAATGAAGCGCAATAGTGCTATCCGGCAAAATAACGCGCTCGACAGAAGAATGACTAATGTCTCTCTCGTGCCAAAGATTAATATTCTCAAAGCCAGCTAAAGCATTTGATCTCAAAAGACGAGCAAGACCAGAAATTCTTTCACAAGTAATAGGATTTCTTTTGTGTGGCATCGCAGAAGATCCGATTTGACCTTTAAAGAAAGGTTCTTCAACTTCTAAAATTTCTGTTTTTTGCAAATGACGAATTTCAGTTGCAAATTTATCTAAAGAAGAGCCTGTAATGGCTACTGTGTTTAGAAATTGACAATGAATGTCTCTTTGGATAATCTGCGTCGCTACATTTGCAGCCTTTAAACCTAACTTTTGACAAACATATTCCTCGACTGATGGATCTACATTTGCATATGTTCCAACAGCACCTGAAAGTTTTCCAATACGCAGACTTTCTCTAGCTTGTTCCAAACGCTCTTGGTTGCGCACCATTTCATCATACCAAACAGCTAGCTTTAACCCAAAAGTTGTTGGCTCAGCATGAACACCGTGAGAACGCGCGACACAAAGAGTATCTTTATATTTCTTAGCTTGCTTTTTTAATGCTTTTAACGTTTTATCAACATCCGATAACAAAATATCACAAGCTTCAACACACTGCACAGAAAGAGATGTGTCTAAAAGATCGGAAGATGTCAAGCCCATATGAAGATATCGTGCATCCGGCCCAATCGCTTGACCAACATTGACAATAAAGGCCACAACATCATGTTTCGTCTTCTCTTCAATCTTCTTAACTTCATCAATGTCATACTTGGCCTTCTTCTTAATGTTTTCCATAGACTTCTTAGGAATAAGCTTCAGCTTAGCCATGGCTTCGCAAGCTAAAATCTCAATCTTGAGCATAATATCTAGCTTACGTTTTTCAGACCAAACATTTCCTATTTTTGATAAGGTATAACGTTCTATCATATTGTTTCCTCTCCTTTTTTACTAATTTTTCTAAAAATTATGTCACCAAAAACGAATTTGCCCCAATTTCTCGGGACAAATTCCTGGGTTTTGAACTCACACAATATATCAAAAAAGGTATTTAAGGTCAAACGAAAACACTTAAAAATATATATATTTATTATATAATTAGATATAACCTATTGAAATATATATAGATATGGATAATGATAATTCTTAAGAAAATAGCCCATTTTTTACAAAAAATGGGCTAAAAATCGAATATTTTAAGAAAATAGAAATAAAGATTTTTTACAAATACTTACACAACAATAAGTTTTGCTTTTAGCAAAATCTTCTTATTAAAGCTTTCCTTCAAAATATCTATAACTTATCTCCATACTATCTTTCAAAAGCATAGGATTAACTTCTAAAACCTTCTGACCAGTTGGACTCTGATAAAAATCAATCAAGTCCTGAAGTTCCTCATCTGTAAAATATCGATCATAAACCGGCACAAGCTCAAGAACAATCTCTTCAACATTAAACGCACGAGACAACTTTGCTCTATCTTGCTCAGGAGCTTGAGAAATCACATTATCAAAAGTTTTACGCATGCTTTCTTTGACTCCCGAAACTTCCATGTAGCGCAACGCTAAGCTACTATTGTCCCCTGAGAAATTTCTGGTCTTTTTTGATACTGTTTCCGTGCTTCCCGACAAAGATGCTCCATCTCCGATGCGATCAACTTCATCTAAATAATAAGTTAAGGGGAAACCATCAATTTCAACCTTAATCTGTCGATCTGTCTTCTCAACAATAGTGCCTGTAACCGAACGTCCATTCTTGAGATAAATTGTTTCTGCTGACGCAATACTGACCAAACAACATAAAATAAATATACTCAAATTAAAAATTAAAAACTTTTTCATAAAATCTCCTTTTTACTTTTCAACAATCGACTTTTCCATATTGTATCGCGTTGTATCCATTCAGTCAAATAATGACTACAGCATTTAAAACTTCTTTAGCACCTAACAATTAAAGTTGAATCCGAAACCTTCCTATGCTACGATATTTTTCAAAACAATCTAGAGTATATATGATTAAAACATACAAAAAACACATCGATCAAAATCTTCAAAACTTTTTAATAAAAATTAGGAAAGAATACAAATTCCATCTAGTCCACCCTATTCTTTTTGAGAGCATCAAGAATTTCTGCTCTCGCAAAGGAAAACGCATCCGACCGCTTTTAATGATCTTGAGCTATAACGGTTACACTAAAAAAAGCGGATCATCCAAAAACCTCTATACCGCTTCAACATGTCTCGAGCTTTTGCATAATTTTATGCTTATTCATGACGACATTATCGACTGTTCTGATTTAAGACGCGGAAAACCAGCCATTCATAAAATTCTCGCTAAGACAATTAAAACAAATAACAAAAAAAAACTTGGAACAGATTTAGCCATTGTTGCAGGCGATATTGTTTATTCCCTAGCAATTAATGCTTTTTTATCTATCAACGAAGATTCTCAAAGAAAAGAACAAGCTTTAAAATATTTTATTCAGACAGCCGCCCACACCGCCATCGGAGAATTTATTGACATTGTCCACGGTTTTGAAAAAATTAATCGCATTAAAGAAAAAGATGTTTTTTTGAATTACAGTTTAAAAACGGCTCGTTACACATTTGAAGGCCCTCTCGTTATTGGCGCACTTCTAGCTGGCGCTCCAAAAAAAGACATCAAAAAACTTTCACGCCTAGGACTCCTCATGGGACAAGCCTTTCAAATACAAGATGACATCTTAGGAATTTTTGCGTCAGAAAAAAATATTGGAAAATCAATTCTTAGCGATATCGCTGAATTTAAAAAAACTATTCTTGTTTGCCATGCATACCGAACACTCTCTGGACAAAAAAAGAAAGCTTTTGTAAAATGTTTTGAAAAACCCAAAAAAACATATTCAGATTTGACAACAATTAAAAAAATATTTATTGAGTCCGGTAGCCTTGACTATAGCCTGAAAAAAGTTGCAACTCTTATCAAAGAATCAAAAAGAATTTTCACCAAACTTGAACTAAAGCCAAAATATAGGCAACACATTGAAGATACTCTGTTTAAGCTTTTTAAACAAACGGATCGCATTGCTAACATGGCGCATCTTAAGAATCAAAAATCCTAATTTATGAAAAAAGGGAATGGCTAGATTAATCGGGCCGAAAGCTCATCTAAAACAAGTCGCCCCTTCATTGTAACTTGAAGAACACCTCTTTTGAGCTCAAAAAATCCATCATCTATAAAATCTTTAATCATTTCTTTTTTCTGAAAAGATATTTTCCTCCCAAACTCCTTTTCAAGCACACCTATTTTAACACCCTCATTCATGCGCAATCCAAAAAGCAAACTTTCCATAAGCCGACTCTGGACACCTAATTTTTCTTTTTCTTCTATGGGCGACTTATTTTCCTGCATTCGCACAATATAGTCATAGAGCTTCGAGATATTCCAATAACGTTTTCCATCTAAATGCGAATGTGCTCCAATGCCGAATCCGACGTAATTTCCCCCTCTCCAATAAACGCAATTATGTTTTGATTGTTTTTTGTTCAATGCAAAATTGCTAATTTCATATTGTCGAAATCCTTTTTTTTCAAGAAATTCTACAACCAAGACATAAAATTTTGCCATTGTATCGTTTCTTGGAAGCAACATTTTTGTCTTATAAAATTTACTATGCGGATCGATCGTTAACGTATAAAGCGAAAGATGCTCACTTTTCATATCCGTTATTTCTTTAAGATCCCGCGTAAGCTCCTTAGCAGTCTGCCCTGGAAAACCATACATAAAATCAAGATTGATATTTAAGAATCCAGCTTTACGTAAAATAAAGACGGCATTTCTTATATCTTTTGAACAATGCGTTCGCCCTAAAAAATTTAAATATTTATTGCTAAACGTTTGAGCGCCAACACTGATTCGGTTAACCCCAAGCGATCTTAACAACTCTGCTTTCTTAAAATCAATAGAGTCAGGATTGACTTCAAAAGTAATTTCACATTCTTTTTGAATTAAAAAATTCTTTCTAACAATACTGAAAAATTTTTTTAATTGTTCACTGTCTAAAAGACTCGGAGTTCCTCCTCCAACATAAAGTGTTTTTATTTTTTTCTTTGGATAATTTTTCATTTCCAAATTTAAACTATCTAAATAATCGTTTATGCGGTGATTTCTTGCAACGCAAACAACAAAAGAACAAAAAAAACATTTTTGTTCACAAAAAGGAATATGGATATAAATTGAGGAAAAATCTTTTGTCATTTAGAATTCTTTCTAAGTTTACAGTTTAAAATTACTCCCGACGAGGAAATAAAAATATATTTATAAAATAATATAACTTATTTTACAGCGCTTTATCACAAAACTCAACAAAAGTATTGTTTTTTAAAAAAAAATAATTATAAAAAAAATAAAAAATATTTTTTGCATCATAAAAAATAAGGTGCTAATATAAAAATAACAATTACGAAAGGAGGAATTCCAATGGTCGTAAAGAAGAAAAAGCCAGCTAAGAAAAAAGTGGCAAAGAAGAAAGTAGCAAAGAAAAAAGTTGCAAAGAAAAAAGTTGCAAAGAAAAAGGTCGCAAAGAAAAAAGTTGCAAAGAAAAAAGTAGCTAAAAAGAAAAAGAAATAATCGCGGCTCATAGATTTTAAAATAAAAACCCTCCCCTTTTTGGAGGGTTTTTATTTTCTATAATAATCTGCAAAAAAAAATATACAAAAAAGCCCCGCATTTTTTAATGCGGGGCTTTGTATTAACTAATTAAAAACTTTATTTTTTTGCGACTTTTTTAGATGCTTTTCTCTTTGACAAAATCTTTGGCTTACTAACCTTTTTTGTTTTTGGCTTAGCTGTCTTTTTTACCTTTGAAGTCTTTTCAGACACATGATACTTCATCCATCCCTCTGCATAAAGTCTTAGCCATTCATCTGTTGCCCTCTCTAGCCCTATACTATAGCCAGCTTTTTGACTTTCAATCCAAAGATGCTTATGAATCTCCTCTTTAACTCTCTTATCCTTCAAAAGCTCTCGAATCTGTGTAATTTTCATGCATCCTCCTTTATTTCAATTTAAAAGTCACCTTTTGCATGACTATCATAGTTTAGAAAATAAAAAGAATCAATATAAATTATTTCTTCTTTTCTTCAAACAATTTTTGATAAATTCTTAAATCTTGAATTGAAAAACAAACAAAAAAAACGCATTCTATCTGCAAAACTTCCAAACATTCCTCTACTGTTTCAAGCGCAATCTGAGCTGCCCTTAACTTAGGAAAACAATAAACACCTGTACTAATGCAAGGAAAGGCAATCGTCTTTATATTATGTTCGCTGGCAATTTCAAGGCTTCGCTTATAGCAATTCTTTAAAAATTTATCTTCATCCTTGTTGCCGCCAGACCAGACAGGACCGACCGCATGAATCACATATTTAGCTAAAAGATTATGCCCTTTTGTTATCTTTGCATCACCCGTTGCACACCCTTTAAGCTTACGACATTCCTCTAAAAGTCTTGGACCTGCGACTCTGTGAATCGCGCCATCAACGCCCCCGCCTCCAAGTAAAGATCGATTAGCTGCATTAACAATAGCATCAACACTCAGTGCAGTAATATCTTGCTGGACAACTTTGATTATACACATATATTATGAAGAGAAGAATGGAATAAAAACAACCAAAAGCATTGCTAAAAACATAGTTAAAACGCCAACAATAAAACCGATGCGAAGCCATTGCATAAAATTAACCTTTAGATTTCTTTCTTTTTCTAAAATCCCCAAAGCAACAATATTAGCAGTGGATCCAATAAGTGTTATGTTCCCTCCATAGCACGCGCCAAAAAGAAGCGCCCACCACAAAGCTTTCATGTTAACATGCAACGTGCCTAAACTTTGAACAATGGGAACATAAGAGGCCACCGCCACAACATTATCAACACCACTTGAAAGAAATCCGCTCGACATCAAAACAATCCCGGACAAAACCTGGGGATAACTTCCGATAGAGTTTACCATCTTTTGCGCAAGGAAACTTGCGATACCTGTTGATTGGATGACCCCGGCTTGTGCAAATAAAAATAAAAAAAATAAAATTGATGGCCATTCAACTTCATGCTCAATATAGTACCTTGCCTTATCATGTCGATACGCCATAACAATCCCCGCAGAAATAATCGGAATCATAAAAAGCAATGTATTTTCCGTTAAACCTAAAAGAATTTCCAATCGTTTATGCAAAGAAATCAAAAGAATCGTAACTGCAAAAATACCGATACTAATTTTAGTTCGCTTATCAGGTGGAATAGATATCAAATAAAGAAAACTTTTATCATCCTGATAATCTTTAAGCTTGTCACACATCTGGGCAATATTTCTTCGATAATAAATAAGAACAATGCCAATTGCTAAAATCAAGACAAGCATAGAAACTGGCATTGCATGCGTCAAAAAATCTTCAAAAGAAAGCTTACCGCGTGCAGCAATCAAAACACCTACAGGATTCCCCAAAACAGTTGCCGCAGAACCAATATTTGTTGCAATAATCGATGAAATAATAAGAGGAATAGGATCAACTTCTAAAAAATCGCAAATGTCTAAAATAACCGTTACCACAACAATAATAGAAGCTACCTCTCCCATCAAGCCAGACAAGAAAGCTGATGTCAGCATAGTCAGAACATACAACTTCATGCCATTTAAGTTTTTAATACGCAAAACAAGCGTGACAAGCCATGTAAAAAGACCAGCCTCTTTCATCATGCCCACAATAATCATCATAGAAATTAGAAATAGAATAACATCAAGAGAAGCAAAACGAATAAAATCTTCGAGATGAACGGCATTCATCATCAACAAGACACCGCTTCCGATAAAAACAAAGCTTAAACGGAAATCCCAAAAAAAAAGCGTTCCTAGGATAGAGGTAGCAAACACGGCAACAATAACCGCCTGATGAGCACTAAGACCAATATAATAACCCAAAACGCCGATTGCCAAAGAAAGAAGGATGAGCCAAAAGAATTTTCTAAACATGATAATTTTCCTTAAATGAGCCCCTGCTGCTTCGTTTTGCGCGCAAAAGCGAAGCAAAACGGCAGGGGTAAATTTACTCCGCACGTGAAACGTATCGGAGCTTCATTAAACATCTTTGTATTTTTTCATCTTAAACCTTTTTTCCTACATCTTCTAAAAAAAAATAATATTTGTCTATAATACTCTTACGTATTTTTTTTGCAATAGATTTTAATAGGTCGACTAGCTATGCTGATACACCGCGACCTTGCGAGAGACCAAGTATTTGATAAACATTTGTTACGGGAACAATATTAATAATAACAGGAATAAGACCTTCAATATTTTCTAAATTAATATTTTGCATATCTACAGGAATTTCAAAGTCAATCTCTCCACCCCTAGTTGTAATATTCATGTTCTCCGCATTAAAATCAATGCCGCCAGTAGAATCCAAGACCGAAAAAGAAACATCATTGTTTATAATAATTTCTTGAACAAGTTGCCTTGGATGTTGCATGTGCCAAAGCAACTCTACGCTATTGTGCACACCTGCCATCTGGAAAAAACTAAGCTCCTCAGCTTTATCAAACTTGGCTAAATTTTCTATTGCCTCCCACAACGCTTTTACATCTTTGGCCTGCGGATTTATTAAATCTCTAACTTTCTTTAGCTCATCATAGGCCTCCACAGCAGCCAATGTAACATCAATAAAATTCTTATCAAACTCGTTTTCTGAAAGATCCCTTGCTTTAACAAAAAAATCATCCATAGCCTTCTTTGTTCCTGAAGTAAATAACAAATTAAACCGTATCATTTTCCATACAACTCTGGGCATAGATTTGAAAATAGAAAACTCATTAAACGTTCCCTTCATCCTTGCCCTATGGTTTACCAGATCATCATAGCCGCCAATATAATCATCAATAAAAGGATCATCAGAATGCTCATCAAATTTTAAAATCAATCTATCAACTGTAAAATATGGATCAAATCCTAGATGCATTCTCTTAAAAGGACCTTCGTCGTTAACATAATCTATTTCTTCGAACACCTTTCTTGGCAGCATTGACTCAAGTTCTTTCTCGATCAACCGTTTGTCAATTCTGTCAGAAATAATATAATCAAAATCTTTTGAAGGAATTCCAAAAAATAAATTTCTCACAGCCCCACCGACGAGAAAAATTTTATCTCTCATTGATCCATCTCTGACTGCTTTTAAAAATATCTTTGTAGGAGATTCAGAAAGGCTATCCATGCTTATACGTTTTTTACCAAAGCTATCAACGTAAACAATTAAATCTTCCGTTTGTAGAATTACATTCTCTCTGGCGCTTTGTTGCTTCTTAGCTGTTACCGCATTCGACGAACTTTTTTTCTCAATGCTCAAGGACGCAGGAAAAGCATCAAAAGCATAAGCTTCATTAATTTTATAAATAATAATTTCATTCATTTTTGGTTGAAAAATTATATTCCACCCAAAGAATTTTCTTCCAAAAATTTCAATAAAACGCGCTGTCTGAATATTAAACTCTTTCGCTAAATATTTCTCTGATTTCTTTGCTGCTTCTGCATTATTCGTTAAATAAATCGCCTCTTTTTCACCATCTCCTAAATATTCTATAAATTCACTAAGAGATAAATCTCCATATTTCTGATTTTTAACAGTTTCCTGTGTCTGAGTCTTATGTATTCGCGCCCAAACCTCACTTGCGGTCTCTTCCAACCCTTTTTCTAAATGAAGAAAAACATGTTTATTCGTTTCCTTATTACGAATAAGAATAGCGTGACAATACAAAAACTCTTCCTCGCTAGTCATAGGAGTGAATCCTTGGTTTGCCTGACCTTGATTCTCTTTTACGGCAACAACAGGCTTAGATAATACTTCTTTTACGCGTTTCATATCAGAAAGCTTACGAACAAATAAGTCTCCATCTCCCTTATCTTGAAAAGGAACATTTTTAACATTACGATGCGGAGAAGAAATCTTGCTGCTAAGCAATTCAGACTTTATCAAAATCGTTGTGGTCAGTGGCGTTTTGCCGTTTTCCGATTTCCCTCTTTTATATTCTAAGTAAACAGGATTTTTCTTCATCTTTAATCCTAAAAAACTAAAAGCATCGCCATACTTCTTTAAATTTCCATCTTCTCGCCTTAAATTTTCATCCATCAAATAATCAATACCAGCATCTTGACCTTCCTGCCATTTTTGATGATTACTATTCATAACTTCCCAGTCTTCATCGCTAATATCCTCTTGCACAATCTCTGCCTTAAGAATTCTTGACTTTTCTTTTAAAGGGTCAGAATAAAAACTAATCGTCATTTTTGCATTCTTATCTCCACCTCTATTCATTGCGTTTGTCATCAAATGATACAAAAGCCCATCAACTAAATCATAAACAAAAACCCTATCATCCGACGAATATTCTTGCTTATCATCTCTTATCTGTTTCCAAAAAGAATTTATAGGCACCGTACCATTTCCTTGCGCTTGCGTAGTAAGATTCATTTTATCAATATTAAATTCTTTTCTTTTTGTTTTTGAAAAGATTATTGAAGACGAACCTGATTCTTTTTTCAAGCGATCTTCAATCACCTTAATCGTCTCTTGAACCATGTCGTAAAGAGGATTTGGATCATTAATTATTTCATAGATAAGCTTATCCTCCCTACCCACAGATTGTCCAGAAATCTTTGATCCAATAAATTGAGTTGTCCCGTGAGCACTAAACATCTTTTCTTTCGAGGTATATTCAAAAGACTCAAAAGGATCCCCCAATCCCGTTGTTTGAGTGTATCGATAAATTGTTCTTTTCTTAGGAAGTTTAGTATCGTCCTCTAAAAAGGATTTTAATAAACTTTTAGTCTTCTCATCTCCTACCATTTTTAATTGTTTAACAATAATTTCAGAAATCTCTTGGTTTGAATTCGTAGCTGAAAAACGCTCACCAGGAGATCCACCGACAAGGATTCCTTTGGTAATTCTAAAAAGTAAATCAACTAAGAAAGGAGCAGCCTCTTTTTTTCGCATCTGCACAAAAGTATTCAATGCATCCTTAACAATCCTTTTCTTATAAGAATTAATATTTATAATATTTTTTAAAACGCCATCAATTTCATCGCTAGGCAGATACTTCCCGAGAACCAATACCGCCTCTTCTCTTATAACGCCAAGTTCGCCAGCTTGATTCCTTGCAATTCTCAAGAATAGCTTAAGGTCCTCGTCGTCGTTTAAGCTACTCAAAACATCAACGGCCGCAACCACGGCCCAGTTGTCCCTATAATTTGAATAATTTTCAATGACTCCTCTTAGGATAGCTTTAATCTCATTCGCATCATCCTGACTTAATTTTTCGCTCTTTTCACCCAACTCCTTGATGGCGTCTCTTATTAAAAACGGATGTGCTTCATAATCTAAATATTTTTCTACATCTAAATATTTCTCTATAAAAGGAAATATTTGATCAAATGCATTTTCTTCAGAAAGCGGCTCTTGTTTCTTTTGAGAAGAAAAATCAATCAAAGCAGGATTTTGACCATCAAATCTTTTTTCAAACTCTAAAATCTGACGATCAAGCTTAGACTGGTCTTTCAATCTATATGCTGTATTAACATAAACTCTTGTCGCTGATTCTTTAAGAGGTTCCATGTGTATCTCAAAAACCTTCAGCTTATCACTTTCTTCTAACTCTGCACCTAAAGCACTGTTGTTAAAATAAATAGGAATCTTTTTTTTTCCGCTTATATCTACTTTTGTTTTGCCGATAAAAACGATGTTGTCATCATTAGGATTAACTGGTTGAAAACCAAACTTTTCTTGCAACAATAAATTTAAAAGAACAACCCATATCGGCGCTTCTGCAATAATCGCCTCTGGATGAAGCTTTAAGAACGCAGATATCATCATCACTGATAAATTATACTTTCTGTACTGTTCCTTAAAATGTGGCTCGATCCAAATACCGCGAAGCTTTAGCTGTCCATCCTCATAAACACCATAAATATTCCCAACGCTTTCCCCTTTTCTAGAATCTTGAAAAAATGATATATACTGCCGTCCTCCACTCTTCATTCCAATCATCTTAAGATTCTTTAATCCACAAACCAAAAAACCTAGATCCCACATCTCGCTTTCCTTCATATTAATTGCCGATGAACCATGCGGAAACATTCGATATGTCTCTTCACCACGCTCATTGGTAAACGGCTCGGCTAGACCTTCATCTACAAGCTTTTTCATCATATTCTCAAGCTTTCGAACCGGAGGCCCCTCGTACCCTACTTCATGAACAGCATCTAAAACTCCACCAGCTTCAACAACTCCATTATTATGAAGCCCTAAAAACTTATTCAGAGTCTTAAAAATAACCGTTCCGATTCCCTTACGCTGAGAATAAAGAATAATAGTCTGAATTTCTAAATCTCCAGATTCTTTAGCGAGAACATCCATTGTCCCAATGAATTCCTTATCTTTTTGAACCTCAAGATAAAACCAAGACTCCGTCTCTTCTTCTAATAATTTAAGACTAATGCCTAAATCCACTACTTCTTCATTAAATTGATTAACAATTCTAGCAAAATCTTCCTCTTTAACTAAAAGCGGTGAAGCGCCCTTTGCCTCCTCCAGAACATTATTGAATCCATGTCCATTATCATAAATCATAAAAAGCTCATCTTGCTCGCCTTTTTCATAGTATTCTTCAAATTCTTTATGAGTTTTTGGGTTGCGACCACGTCCATTAATTGCGGAAGATCCAACATTCCTCTTATCATCCTTTGTCTTTTTAAAAACTTCTTCTATATATTCCTTAACTAAATCTGCTTCAAAATCAATATTTGTAATTGGTTTTTGTAAAAAAATTCTTTCATAAAAATAAACCGCACTTCTTTTTATTTCTTCATCTGTAAAAAAAACAAGGAATCCTCTAATAAGGTCAAGATCATAATAAATCATGCCTGACTTAAAATCTTTGATTCTTTCCGGATACTTCTGACGAATAAAGCTTCGATATCCAAGCTTATCTAATACTTTTCTAGAAATCATCTTCGAAACATAGGGTTCTGAGCTACCAGCTTCTGCACGAGCTTCCATAAGTAAAATCTTCGAAAAGAATAACTTCGCATGGCTTCCGGAACACAACATCGACAAATATCCTTCAAGCTCAAAAAAAGTATTTTCATAAATTTCTTTTGGAACATTAAACTTGCGAAATAAAGAATTTAATCTTCCTATCTGATCTCCGCTAAAACCCTCTTCTTGAAATCGCCTTTGATGGGTGACTTCATGGATTAAAACAAGACGCATAAGATCGAGAGATAAGTTAAAACCCAGTTCATGCGTGGACATTTGTGATAATTCTTTGCTGTCGATGACGCCCTCTAAGAAATTACCTTTACTAGAAATTGAATCAATCGCTTGTTGTACTTTTCGAATAATCGAACCTAAATATACCTGGATCTGTCCATCAACCATTTTAGCAAAAATTCCTTTTTCTTCTTTTGTAAAAATGACATTAACCTCTTCGCCTCTAAGCAAAATTTTCTGAGAAGAAACAATTGATCCCGTATCGATTGGGTCAAGTCCACCAATTATTGTATCAACAAGCAACTGTGATTCGAAAGGAACTGTGGCTTCTCCATAAAAATCCCCATTATATTCAATAGGAGTCTCGCTCGAACTTATCAGGCCAAAACTTTCATCAGTCTGCGCAAAACTTTTTGGGCCCATTAAACTCAACCCAACCGAAACTAACACAACTAATGCTGATTTCTTAAGAATATTTCCAATCGCGCTTCCTGCTCTCTGCCCTCTTTTTGTATCCGCATGAAGAATCTCTACGTTTTCTGGAGCAAATCTTCCAACAACGCCTCCAGAAAAATACTTCCTGGGAATATTCTTTCGAGCGTACTGATCGTATTCGACCTTTATAAAATCGCAAACACCTTTTTTAAAAGAATCAATGTATTGCTTATAGATATCTTGGGAGATATCCTTAGTATCAACACCCTTGATCTTACTTTGATCAGAATAAACTCTATTAAGGATAGATTCTTTTAGATTATTCTTAAACCAATAAGCAAGAATTAAAGAGTTGTAGATTTGACGAAGTTGAGC
>Ga0307929_1000169_pt1 | contig 68216 bp, 72 predicted proteins | sample AceLakmetage1330_FD_203160 | JGI IMG/M metagenome (GOLD analysis project Ga0307929, IMG submission 203160) | Saline water microbial communities from Ace Lake, Antarctica - #1330 | ecosystem: Environmental > Aquatic > Non-marine Saline and Alkaline > Saline | place: Antarctica: Ace Lake... | reverse complement strand
ACGCTGATTCTTTCGCGAAGAAGGCTGCCGCCTTTTTTAGGATTTCACGTTCCATTTTCAGGCGTCTGTTTTCTTTGCGGAGACGATTAAGCTCTGCTCTCATGCCGACACTACTTTCGTTATCAGAGCCACCTTCGCCACCATCTTCATATTCTCGCTTCCAGCGCCCTAGCAAGTTTGCATGAATACCAAGATTACGGGATGCTTCTGAAATCAGGTAGCCTTCCTCAAGGACAAGTTTTACTGCTTCTTCTTTGAATTCCTTTGTGAACTTTCTTCTTTTTCTTTTCATTAAAACACCTCCTAAAAGATTATTATTCCAACCTTAAGAAAGTGTCCACTTTTTCTATATCACGTCAAACTAGAATAACATGAGTGTAACCCAACTAAAAGATGGTCGCTGGCTGTGCCGTTACCCAAAGGGTAAGGATACAGAAAGGCCAAGCACCAGCAAAAAATACTTTGAACGTGGCAAGATTGGCCAGCAAAAAGCCTGGGATTTCAACTCACACCTAGGGCTTGGAAAGCAACGATCCGCCACCACTCCTACATTTACACTGCTGGCAAATAAATATATCCTAGCCAAAGAATTCGCCATGACAACCTCGTCATATGATGGGGTGTGCGACCAGCTTGAATCTACTATTCTGCCTCTTCTCGGCAATTACATGGCACATAAACTGACACCATCAGTGCTTGATGACTTTATAAAAAAAAGACGGACAAAGCATATCAAAAAAGATGGTAAAAATGTGCAAGTAACCATCAAGATGACAACAATTAAAGGCAACCTTGCCATTGTCCGGGCAATCCTTAATTTTGCTGTAAAACGGCGTTTTATTGCCAGCAGCCCCATGCAAGGGTATGAACTGCCAAAGGAGGACAACGCAGTCATTATGCCTCCCAGCAAGCCGGAACTAGAGACAATAGCTGCCTGTGCTGTTCCGCATATTAAAAGAGCTATCTGGATTTCTTATTACACCGGATTACGCCCCGGCAAAATTGAATTATTAAGCCTCAAGTGGGAGCACATAGATTTTACCAACAGAACGCTAATGGTTACATCTGCTGATAAAGGTGGAATTCCTGTGCGAATGGTGCCACTGAATGACACCATACTTAAAATGTTTGAGCAGTGGCTTGATGCGGATATGAAGAATAAAAAGCTGAACACGCCATATATTATCAACTACCACGGCGGCAATGTTGCATCCATCAAAAAGGCATGGGGGTCGGCCAAGAAAAGAGCAAAAATAACCAGACGAATTCGCCTCTACGATATCCGCCACGCATTTATAACAACTCTGTTGGAAAAAAAGGCAGACCTCAAGTCGGTTTCTGAAATTGCTGGCCACGCCTCCCCAGAAACAACCATGCGGATATACCAGCATGTGTCAAGCGGCCTTAAACGTGATGCGGTTAATCTACTCGATTAGCCTGGGGCACATGACCCAACAAAACACCCCGCAAACGCCCTGTTTTCTTTTTGGTAGCGCAGTATTCCTAATCTGGGTGTCGCGCGTTCGAATCGCGCCGGGATCACCAGTTTCTCTACTGCTGCAGACAATTCTTTCGTTCTAAAAACCATCGAAATCTACAACGTTTCACCATCTGCTATTTTCTTTGTGGAAAATGCAGCTTCTTTTGTATGTGACCCAACAATACAATTTCGACCAATAGTTACACCGGAGGGGACCATCGCCTCCTTACCAACCAAAGAGATTCCGGTATAGAGATGACTGGGCTGCTGGATATTTGCAACATCGTGATTATTTCCAGCACCAACAACACTATCTCCTGAAATTCTGACGCGTTTATCACAGATCGTTAAATCCACACTACTGTTCTTACCAACCGTACAATCGGCAAAAAGAATCGAATCCCGGACAACCGCTCCTTCCTCCACCACAACTCCAGGCGCCAACACCGAATTGATAACGGTTCCACGCACAACGCAACCGGCAGATATCATGGAACAACTAACTTTGGCATCATCTCCAAAGCGAGCAGGTGGACGATCTGCAGGACGGCCATCGGCCTCGATATTAGTTCTAATCCCCCACTCTGCTGGTGAAATTCCACTATCACGCCTGATCACATCCATATTGGCTTCCCAGTAGGATTGTATCGTCCCCACATCCCTCCAGTATCCGTAGAAAGGATAGGCAAAGACATTATCATTATCGATGGCTCGCGGCAGGATATGCATGCCGAAATCGACCTCTGCCTTATCCTTATATAAAGAATCAAGCAGGTATTTATAATCGAAGACGTAAATTCCCATGGACGCAAGATTTGTCTTGGGATGCTCAGGTTTTTCCTCCCAGTCAATAATCCGGTTCTGGTCATCGATAACCCCGGCACCAAACTGATAGATCTCGCTTATGGGAACAACCATCATCCCAATTGTCACATCGGCTTTTTTGAAGCGATGGTATTCAATCATGGCATGAAAATCCATATTATAGATATGGTCGCCAGAAAGAAGAACCACCTCATCCGCTGGATTTTTTTCCAAGAAATCGATATTTTGCCGAACAGCATCGGCGGTGCCTTTATACCAGTCCGAATCCTGAAAACCGGTATGTGGTGGTAAAATTTTCAATCCCCGGCTGCGTCCGGTAAAGTCCCATGCTTCCCCCATACCCAGATGACGCATCAAAGAGAGAGGCTTATACTGGGTAAGAACTCCGACTTTGGTAAGCCCGGAGGCCATCACATTACTCAAACTAAAATCAATTATTCGATAATGTCCGGCAAAGGGCACGGCGGGTTTAGCCCGGCTCTGAACAAGAATATTTAATCTACTGCCTACTCCACCGGCTAACAGCAGTACCAGAGCCTCTTTTTTAGCACTCATTTAAGTACCTCTCCGGTTTCAACACTTTTTACACTCGCCCACTGCTCCACAGTAATATTTGGATAAACAGTTGCTCCTTCAGCAATGCGCATTTTATCTGGTATATGATTATTCCAGCCAATAAGTGTCACATCTTTGGCCTCTTCCGTTAATTCTGGCCCCACGCAAACCCCCTTACCAAAAACAGAGTTTACGTCGGTAATAACCTTGTTGAATTTACAATTTTCTCCGACATGGTTATTAAAAAAGAGGACAGAATTTTCAATAACTGCATCTTTCTCAACATGGACTCCCGGAAATAAAATAGAGTTTTTCACGGTTCCCTCAACGATACACCCGTTGTACACAAGACTATTATGAACCGTTGCATTCTCACGTATCAACGCCGGTTGAGCATCACAAATCCCACGATGTTCCATATTGGTACGTAATCCCCAGGCCTCCATATCAATGGGTGGGTTTTTTCCAAGCAGATCCATACTTGCCTGCCAGTACTCCTCAGTTGTTCCGGTGTATCCCCAGTAACCAAGATATTTATATCCATACACCTTCTTCCCCTGGGCCATTAGCCTGGGGATAATATCTCTGCCAAATTCAAAAGAGTCGGTTTGTTGATTTTCTTTTAGTGCCTGATACAGCACTTCCGGTTTAAAAATTAAGACAGTAAGAGACGCCCAGTCCGACTCTGGGGCTTCCGGTTTTTCCCAATAGCCGGTAACCCGGCCACCGGTTTCTCCATCTTCAGAATCAATTGCCGCAATGCCAAAACGATGCGCTTTAGCCTTATCAACCTGCACAAAAGCAATGGTTAAATCGGCATCTTTTTGATGGTGATAGTTTATTATATCCTGATAATCCATTTTGTAGATATGATCTCCCGACAAAATCAGGATCTCTTCAGGTTTATTATACTCCACAAAATCAAGATTTTTATACACCGCATCGGCAGAGCCGCGATACCAGTCCGCATGTTCAAGGTTATCACTATTATCTTTAAAAGGAGGGAGTATGGAGACACCGCGATTACGGCCAATCATATCCCAGGCAGCACCTGTACCAATATGATTAATAAGGGAATAACTTCGATATTGAGAGAGGATTGCAACCTGCTCTATACCTGAGTGGAGCAGATTACTGAGAGCAAAATCGATCACTCGTGCAAATCCTCCAAACGGCACCGCTGACTTTGGACGATAGTAGGTAAGAACATTGAGATTATCAACACGACTGCCGGCAAGGATCATTGCAAGTGTGGAAGGCTTTAGCATTTTACTCCGTTATGTTTTACTGCTGAAAGGTTCTTTTGCTATTTTTATTTCATATGCCTGGTTGCCAAACGTTTCAAAGTCTTGGTGGTAAATTCTTTGTCCCCAAGGGAGAGGTTCTTCAATGGAACCTCCGCTCGTGCTGCTTCCTTATGGCCGCCAGCTGATCCAACTTCAGAAAAAATACGCTCTGCCAGTTTTCCTGCACTCTTGCGATATCCATCACAGCGAAAAATCACAACAAGCTTTTCACCATGAATTCCCGAAACAAGCACCCAATCGATTTTATCAACGTGATTTAGAAAATCAGCTATATTGACAAGAATATCAGGATTTCTCACCTTTCCTAAATGGGTATAGAACCTGCCCTTTGTATAGGTCAGGTTACTGAGTGCAATATTAAAATATTTAAGCTCAGAACGACGCATATCCGCCAGCTCAAATTTCTTTACCAGATTGCGATTGGCAATATTAAAAAGATAGCGAAAGGAGATCCCATCGGCCAGGACAGAGTGTTGAGAAAAATCCTGCGTGTCCACCTTAATTGCATAAAAAAGAGCAGTAGCAAGTGCAACCGATGGTTTCATATTGCCAGCGCGCAGATACTCAATCAACATTGTGGAACAGGCACCATACTGAGGACGTATATCCACAAATGAATCCGGATACTCTCCCGTAACAGGATGATGATCAATAATTGCATCAAACTCAATTTTTTCAAAAACAGGAAGATGGCTTGGCTGTGAATCAACCAGAACTTTTTTACTATACTCTTGAACCTTTACATTACCAAGACGTTCCAAGGGAATTTTGAGGCGCTCTACCATGGAGACATTATTGAGACGGCGAATTTCATTGGGGTGGGCAATGAGGACAGATTTCACCCGATAACGCAAAAGACGCTTAATGGCGAGAGCACAAGCCAGAGCATCCGGATCGGCATTAATGCAAACAAGAACCTCATCCTCCTTATCAAACACCTCCCAGAAACCATGGAGACGTTCCCGTGCACTTTTTCGTGCCCCTTTATGACCATTCTTTTGTATTTTTTTTACCATGTAAAGCACCGCAGCAAATCATCAATCACAATAATTGTGATCAACCAGCCGCCAGTTCCTTTCATAATTTGCATCCACCTGCCAATTTCGAAACAACAAGTAGATAGGATATTTCATACCTTCCGAGAGAAGACTCTATTCAAAACTCTAAAAGTATACCACATCAATTCCCTAAAATGCAAGTCGGTAGAGTAGTTGAAGAAATCACTTTTCGATACAGCCAAAGAGCGGTACCGACGGGAAAAGAGATGGATCCGTATGAGGAATAAAACGTGCTCCCGAAAAACGAATCATAAACTCCTGATTCACATTCAGTTCAAGATAGGTGATACTGGAAACAATTTTTTCACACTCCAGACGTGCTCTATCATCTAAAAGAACCTTTTCTGCCCCGCGCAGGGAACTATTTCCAATTGCCCTGTATACAGAGAGTGGCAGATCCGGAAGCATCCCAAGCGTTATTGCATTCTGCGGATTAATATGGCGGCCAAAGGCTCCAGCCACAATTATTTCTTCCAAATCTGAAAATTCAAGCCCCACCTGATTGATAAGTGTGGTCAGAATGGCATACATTGCAGCTTTAGAACGAATCATGGCATCAAGATCAATCTGCTCCAGGACCACATCCTCCTCTTCACCAGACTTCCCACCAGTCAGCACAAAACAAAGCCCGTCATCACGGGTTACAAAATGCTCTTTCATAAACGCTGCCCTTGACGAATCCTGCTCAGTGGCTGAGTCCCGAAATTTCCCCCGAATATCTATCATTTGTGTCAGATAAAGCGCTGCCACCAGATCAATAAGCCCTGAACCGCAAATTCCTTTTGCGGCAACATCTCCGATGGTACGAAACCGAATCTCGTACGTCTCCGGATCAATGGAAACATACTCAATAGCACCGGACCCTGCTCGCATCCCCATCCGCGCCACTCCACCTTCAAGTGCGGGACCTGCAGCCCCTGCACAGGCGATCAGCCATTCGCTGTTTCCAAGCACAACTTCAGCGTTTGTTCCAACATCAATCAACATTCTGGTTTTCGCCGAATGGGCCATACCCGATGCAAGAATTCCCGAAATAAGATCACCACCAAAATAACTTCCAACCGATGGCATCACCCAGACCGGAGCCAGAGGAGCAATCACCAGTCCCACCTGTTCACCATGAATCGGCTGGATCCGATTAAAAAGAGGAATATAGGGTTCCCTGCAGATATGATAAGGATCAAGGCCAAGAAACAAATGGGCCATGGTGGTGTTTCCAGATACCGAAAGAGCACGAATATCTTTGGGATCAATATCAGCACGAGCGGCTACTATTGCAGCCAATTCGTTAATTGCAGCAATAACAACCTGCTGTAGTTCATCAAGACCCGGATCCTGAAAATCAGCCGCCAACGGCTTTTGCTGTCTCCGTTTTGTGGTGGCATAATGAATCCGGCTGAGAATATCAGCTCCAAATGTGATCTGGGCATTCTCGAGATTTCCATCGGACAAGGTCTCTCCGGTTTGGAGATCGAGAAGAGTAGCCTCAAGGTGAGTTGTGCCAAGATCGAGTGCCATGGCAGCAATTATGGAGGGTTTTTCCTTGGAAAACCCAACCAACTCCCACCCCTGCTCAAGATTATTCAAAAGAGCGAACCCTGCAAATCCCGCTGCACGAAAATCTCTGGCAACGGATGTCATACATCTATAGGGAATAACGAGTGAACGCCTATCATCCAGTGCCTGAAGCACCACCTGCTGTAAACGATCAAGATCAGCAGTGTTGTCATGCAGACCAGGGGCCGCTGCCACCACCCGTACCGAGCATACGATTGTCTTCATTTTGAAATACCTCTTCTCTCTTGCATCACGCCTTATCCTTGACGTTAACCAGCGATGATGTTACCTATTGCAGCAGATTGTAATATCCGAAGCATACCCTATTTATTACAATTAAGGGAGCTTCACAAGCCACTATCAACTCGGTACTCAAACTATTTTTATAAAATCGCAGCCAGATGGACAAAATAATTGCAGTGGCTCTTGGTGGAGCGATCGGATCGGTTGGAAGATATTTGCTCTCCATGGCTACAGGAGATTACCATACCCAAACATTTCCCATCGGAACATTTTTTGCCAATCTAATCGGCTGCCTGCTTATTGGAATACTCTGGGCACTCTTTGACAAAGTCACTATCAGTAATGAATTCAGACTTTTCCTTTTTACAGGATTCCTTGGGGGCTTTACAACTTTCTCAACCTTTGCTAGAGAGACAATCCAGATGTTCAAAGCAGGAGAACATCTTCAGGCTTTCAGCTATCTTGCTTTTTCAAATCTCTTTGGACTTGGAATGGTGGCCATCGGCTTTCTGCTGGTTCACCGTTTTATCCGCTGGTAAACTCTCGTGACCACACTTCTTGATCGATATATTCTAGCTCAATTTACTCGCACTTTCTGCATTGTAGCCGCAGCTTTTATCTCCATTTACACCCTTGTAGATTTTTTCGAACAGGTTGATAAGTTTTTAGATGCTGGAAAACCGATGAGCCTTGTTTTTAAATTTTTACTTTTAAATATCCCTTTTATTATTGATACGCTGGGCCCGGTTCTTATCTTACTCTCCGGTGTCATCACCCTTGGAATACTTAACCATAACAAGGAACTTACCGCAATGATGGCTGGTGGCATCCATATGCGGACGATCATTAATCCCATTCTTATTGGCTCAATCATTTTCACCATGCTCTTTTTAGCCATGGCCCAATGGGTGCTACCGCCTACTATTGCTGCCACCAATACCATCAAGCATCAGGAAATAAAGGGCATGGTGCCACTGGGTATTTATCGTAACGGTCGCTACTATTACAAGGGACAGGAGGGCTTTTATTCCTTCGCCAGACCCTTTATCGACAAAAATATATTCCATTATTTTTCCTATTCCAGCTGGGATAAAGACCACAAAGTACAAACCCTTATCGCAGCAGATGAGGCAAAATGGAATCGAAACGGGTGGCATTTGACAAGCGGCCAGATCCAAAGAAACATTAATCCCGATGATTATGTCACAACTCTCTTTGTATACAGGGATTTTGATTTTCCTGAATCACCGGAGTTATTTTTCATTCCAGATTACCGATCTACGGAACTCTCCCTCACCGAGTTGTACCAGGCCATGTACCAGCAGGCAAGCCCTACCGAAACGGTGATTGCCGAGACCAACTTTTACAGCAGGATTTCCTACACATTACTTGGGGGGCCTCTACTCTTTTTAGGCCTTCCCATGCTTCTTGTTTCCTATAAAAAATGGGGAAAAGACCTCTCTGTTGCAATCCCTGCAAGCTGCGGCATCGCCTTTGTTGCCTGGGGATTATGGGGCGCTCTGCAGTCACTGGCACGGGTCGGTTATATCTCACCCCTGATTGCAGCAATGCTTATCCATATTATTTTCGGAATCTCTGGATTTTATTTCTTACATAAGCAGGCAACCTGATGTCAGCTGTCTCCAGCACCAAAACACGAGCAGGCATTGTTGGCGTTCCTCCTGTGGCCATTATGGAAATGCTTGCAGGTCCTGAATTTAAAATCTTTGACCTTGATGAGCCCCAGGGAAAAATAGATATAGAAACAGCATCTCCATTTCTACCACGTGTCTATTGCGGTATCCTTCGCACTGTGATTTCAAACAGTCTTTCAATCAGACCAGAAGTTATTTATATCGACACTGGAGCTGGAAAGTGTGACTGTGCTGTTCATACAGCAACGGTCCTTGAAGATATTCTCCCAGATTGCACAGTTATCAGAACCAAAAACGGTGACAGTAACGACTTTGGAGTCCCTTTATGCAAAACGGAGATGCCACTTCTGGACAAGATGGCAGCAATCACAGCTTCAGTTCAGATGCCTGGTTGCTATGACACATTCTCTTCCTGCACAGCAACCGCCGGTTTCTGGGGAGTACCGCCACGGGATTTTTCCCTGCTTACTCTTTTTCCAGATACCACTCATGTGTATGGATGGGCGCGCTGTATGGAAAATAAAACTCCAGATAACCTGGAGCTTGAGCTCCACTACAACCCCAATATCCCCACGGTCTTCTTCGCCCAGTCCTTCTGTGCAAAAACTGCCCTTGCCCGCCACCTTGCCGCCAAACATCCACACGGTCTCTATCTTGACTGTGATGTAACGGCAGGAAACAGCGCCAAGGCAAAAATTCAGGCATTTCTGGAACTTTCCGGAATATAAAACACGCCCCATGTTACTTGCTGATTTTGGTACATCCTACTGCAAACTGCTCGACACTGATTTAACCGCCCCTCCTCGTCTGATTGCCACCCGCTTAATCGATAGAAGCCTGAAAGTCGATATTGCCACGGGCCACAATGGAAAACGTTATGCTACCCGATATGTCAATGAACTCACAGCACTTGCCCGTGGTGGATTAGAGCTGATCAAGGACGACTCTTTCACCCTGCTTGACTGCGGCAGTCGCGATATTAAGTATGTGGCCTATAGTAATGGAAAAATAAAGGATATGGGCTGGAATGCAGAATGCGGTGCTTCCATGGGATTCACCATTGAGCTTCTGGAAAAATATTACACTCTGGATTTCAATTCCATGGAAATTCCCAGAAGTTCTTTTTCTGTAACCTGTGGCGTTTTAGGAATGAGCCACATTTTTGATGCAGTGGTAACGGGTGAAAGTGAAGAAAGTGCCGTCGCAAAATTTGTAAAAGGTATTGCCATTAATGCCTACGATTTTGCCAAACGCCCTGAAAAAATATACCTTTCAGGAGGACTCTGCAACAATCAGCTTTTTACTGGTTCCTTTCCTTGTCCCATCGTCTCTTTGGGCCGTTTTGTGCTTCTTAAAGGCTTACAGGCCTCACTGTAAAAACACCTTCATGGATCGGATCAAGCTTTTTTAACAAACTCAGATTTCAACTTCATGGCTCCGATTCCACTGATTTTACAATCGATATTGTGATCACCTGCTACCAGTCTGATATTCTTAACCTTCGTTCCGACCTTAACCATCAGTGAGGAGCCCTTTACCTTCAAACCCTTAATCACCGTAACAGAATCACCATTCTGAAGTGAATTCCCATTGCTGTCTCTCACAACACCTTCGCTATCAGCGCTTTCCGGCAACTTCTCCTTTGACCACTCATGCCCGCACTCGGGACAGATAAACAGCATTCCATCTTCGTAGGTATATTCAGAATTACACTTTAAACAGTTTGGAAAATCACTCATCTGCGGGTCCTCTATTGAATTGATTACCAACGAGTCTCGGATGCTCTTTTAGCAATTCCTGACACACCAGATCAATATATTGTTGTAAAAGATAGCGACTGGCAAGACCTGTAAGCAGACCGAGGGCTATAAACCGACACCACATCCTTCCAGTTTATGGCACGTTTTTTCATTGCCACAAACGCCCTGACTATTTCCAACTGACCTTTAACGGGTCACGCTGGGGTATGTGACGGTATCGAAATTTTGGATACCCAAGCATAAGAGCCGTATACACACGGTGATTTTCTGGTAGATCTAAGGCATCAATAACTGGCTGATACTGAAAATGAATAGCCTGCACCAGAAAACCGGCCCAGCAGCTTCCAAGCCCATGACTATGTGCAGCAAGATCAAGATAGGCCGTGGCTAATGTACAGTCTTCAACAATATGCTCACTCCCCTTTGGGTCGGCATGGGCAATGGCAAGGTGAGGAGCACCACGTAAAACTTTATCCACCCCATTGTCCCAGGCACGGATTAATCCTGGAAACACTTTTATGTCCCGCATATAATCAACTACCAGACCAGCGATCTGCTTCACTTTCTCCGGGTCTTCAACCATTATCCAATGCACGGGTTGGGAGTTATGGGCACTGGGGGAATAGCGACTGACATCAAGGATCTGTTCAAGAATGGCGTGATCTGCAACCTTCTTTTTATACGTACGAATCGACCGCCGACTTTCCAAAAAGTGCTTCACAGATTCTGGCTCTGGCAACAACGATTTATCAATCGATTCGCTATCGACAAGTGGTGATATGGAAATTTCAAGTGCGTCGGCCATACAGACAGCCATACAGTGGCCACAACGGATACACCTTTTAAGCGCCGCCTTTCGTAATTGGGGAAACCCCTCTTTGTCCTGATTGATAAGGTCGAACGGACATTCTGCTATACAGGAATAACATCTTTTGCAGATCTCCTGATCGATGGTAAGACTAATATTCATATACACTCCACAATAATCTGTAATATGGGTTATCACTATTTCTCAATCGTTTATATTATATAAATATAGCAAAAAAACCAAGCCATCCCTCGAAAATCTCTTTTTAAAATACCTTCAGGCCCATTTGACAAAAAAAAGCCCCGGAACATGATGAACCGGGGCAAATAATTTATGAAAAAATGAAATACTATTTCTTAGCTTTCTTTTTTTTCTTTTTATTTTTTTTCTTCGACTTTTTCTTTTTTTTCTTTTCCGGCTCATCAAATAAAGGACAACTACTACAGCAATGGCCTTTCTTTTCAACCTTATTACAACATTTCTTTTTAACCATTATTTATCACCTACCTTCTCAATGGAAATCAAGTCCACCTCAAAGACAAGAACAGAATTAGGCTCAATCATTGGCGGTACACCCTGCTCTCCATAGGCAAGAGATGGTGGAATAACAACACGGTAGGTAGCACCTTCCTTCATTAACTGCAGCACTTCACTCCAACCTGGAATAACCTGAGTAACACCAAAAGTTGCAGGCTCTCCCCGTGTATTGGAATCATCGAAGACTTTGCCATCTATCATGGTGCCTTTGTAATGCACCTTCACCGTATCTTCAGCCGTTGGAACAGCACCGGCTCCTTCTTCTATAACTTCGTACTGTAAACCACTTTCAGTTACAATAACGCCTTTCTTAGTCTTATTTTCAGCAAGATATGCATCTCCTGCCTTTTTATTCTTTTCCTGCATGGCCTTCATTTCTACTTCCTGTTTTGCCTTCATTGTCTCAGCAAATTTTTTCTGCACACCCTGCATCTCTTCAGGAGTTAAAAGGGGAGTCTTTCCATCAAAACCATCTTTCAGGCCAAGCTGGAGTTTCTCATAGTCCAGTTCACTTCCAATTCCATTGAGATACGTTCCCATATCAACGCCCATACTGTAACTGAGCTGATCTTTAAAAGTCTTCAACTCATCGGCTTTACCACCTTCAGCAAACCCGACGGTTGGTACAGAGAGACAAACAACAAGTGCTAATCCAGCAATTCGTTTCATTGAGAAACTCCTTAATAGTTCATTTATTTTTTAAGTGATACACATTACCAGTGTTGCATTAATCATTAATAAATAAGCATTGAATTCTATCCTGCAAGGGCAGGATCAAGGATTGAGAAGTTAAAAAGCGGTAAGACACAGTCCCTCAAAAAAGCAACACGACTGTAATACCTTTATTATTGCGATTCAGATGAGGATGTCGGGAAAGCTCGGGAAAGCGGTGCAGTAGCTGTTTTACGGGCCCCAGGCGCTGCCTGAAATCCTCACCGAAAAAAATGGCCTTTATCTCGCCACGATTTTTTAAAAATTCCAAGGTTTTTCGACACTCTTTGCGAATAGCGCCCCCTTTGCCACTTGAACCGTAACCATGAATAAGGGTGAGAAGAGTGATATCCTCTAATCGAGCCGTTTGAAGTTCCTGACTCAGTCGCTTGAGAGCTTGTTTTACCGTGGGAAGCCCCTGTTCAAGGTTTACGGTCTTCTGCTGGAGTACTTTTCGTTGAGACGTGAATTGATCCTGCTGGGCACCATTTTGATTACTGCCACAGAATGGGCAACATAGGGTTCGTGAATCAATTTCATTGCCGCAAATATCGCATGTTTGCATGAAGCAGGACGTTACAGCAGAAGATTGGCCGCAGCTTCTCTTGCCTCAATGATTGCTTTTTCAAGCTTCTTGGATTTGGGACCTTTGATTTTCTTTATTAGCCTTTCAAGAGTCTCTTCCATTGCCACGACGCCTGCCTGTAACTCTTCAAGACGATCAACGGAAACAAGAGCAGCCATAGGACGACCAGCTCGTTCAATAACGTAGGATTCACCAAGAAGAGCCGTTTTATCCAGCAAACGGCCAAAATTTTTCCTAGCATACATTGCAGTGATATTCTCTTTCACACTCTTCTCCCTTGTGCAATTTATGTTCATGTGAAACTATCTTACACTAAGCACCTTACATTATACACAATTATTATTTATCAGATTCGCCGTGCTGTAATAACCTGCTTCACCTGACGTAAATGCTGGAGAACCCTCTGCAGATGATCAAGTCCTTCAACTTCCACTGCAATATGAAATTCTGCTGTATCCGCTGGAGTCGTTCTTGCTGTTATCTCTAGAATATCAGCATCGTCCGAGCTTATCACACTACTAATTGACGCAACGATACCCTTCACATTCTCGGCACTCACCTGGAGTTCAACCCGGTGCCCGCTTTCCTGACTGGTGGACCACTCAACATCCATCCAGCGCTGTGGGTCTGTTGCCAGTAGATTAACGCATTCGGCTTTATGAACAGAAATCCCTCTTCCGTTGGTAACAAACCCCATAATAGCATCGCCTGGAACAGGATTACAGCAGCGACTGATTTTCACCATCATATCATCAACTCCATCGATATAAATAGCAGAACCAGTTGTTGCTTTTTTTCTTTCCTGAACAGCAACTTTCTTTGTATCTGGGGTTGAAACACTTTCTAAGGCCCGTTTTCTGTCCTCTTCTTTTCTGATTTCTGGCGGCTGAAGAGTCCGTACAAGATGAGGGATGGTAATCGTTCCACTACCAACCTTAGCGAGCATATCTTCCAAGGAATTACAGTGCAGGTCCTTCAGCAGAAGTTTAACATGACCACTTTTGACCATCTTCTTTAGTGTGGTATCGTAGTGTCTAAGCTCTTTTTCACAAATCTCACGACCAAGATTCAGTGATTGCTCCCGCTCTTCCTTGCGCAGCCAGGAACGTATCCGGGAACGCGCCCGGCTGGTTTTAACAAACTCAAGCCATCCTCGTCTCGGACGTTGACTTTTAGAGGTAACAATCTCTATAATATCCCCATTCTGAATCGAGTATTTTAGAGGAACAAGCTTGTTGTTTACCTTGGCTCCGACACAATGATCTCCGACCTCGGTATGTATGGAATAGGCAAAATCAATGGGGCTTGAGTTTACTGGAAATTCTTTTACTTCACCTGCGGGAGTAAGGGCGTACACCTCGGGGGTGTCCAACTCTCCATGAACTGATTCCAGGAACTCTCTGGGGTCATCAACTTCCTGCAGCGTTTTAACCAGACTTTTCAGGTCCTTAAACAACTTGGTATCATTGTCGGAGGCGTTCTGCCCCTCCTTGTAGGCCCAGTGAGCAGCAACTCCCTCCATGGCAATGCGATCCATTTCCTCTGTACGGATCTGGATTTCAATAAAATGATCACGCGGACCAATAACCGTGGTATGCATCGACTGGTAATTATTTGCCTTGGGGACGGAAATAAAATCTTTGATACGGCCGGGAACCGGTGCCCAGTTGGCATGAATCACTCCGAGTGCTTCATAGCACTCCTTGACACTCTTCACAATAATGCGAAAGGCGACCTTATCATACACCCGTTCCAGTGGAATTTTCTGGGCGACCAGCTTTTTATAGATGGAAAAGAGATGCTTGGGACGGCCAATGATACGTGTCGGCTTGACATTGCTTTCAGCAAGTTTTCCATGAACGATGGAGATCACTTCATTCACATAATTCTGTCGATCTTCAAGAGTACTTTCCAGATTACTGACAAGATCAAGATACTCCTCGGGATACAGATACTGAAAGGAGAGATCTTCTAGCTCCCGTTTCATCCAGTCAATACCAAGACGGGATGCCAGCGGTGCATAGAGATCCTTGGTTTCTCGTGCAATTTCCCGCTGCTTGTCCAGGGGCACCGTATCAAGCAGACACATATCCTGCAACCTGTCGGCGAGCTTTACCAGCAGGACACGAACATCCGTTGCAATGGCGAGCAGCATCTTTCTGACATTATCCGCCTGATGCGTCAGTTTGGAGTTGTAATGAACATTGGTAATACGAGTACAACCATCAACGATCACCGCCACACCATCGCCAAATTGTCGGCGTAACTCAGCAAGCTCCACACCTTCTTTCAAGACGCCATGGAGCAAACCTGCCACAATGGTATCAAGATCCAAGTGCATGGATGCAAGGGTGGACGCAACGTGAAGGGTATGGTCCAGATAGGGGGTTCCGGAAAAATGCTTTTTATCCGTATGAACGGAAACAACAAGCTCCCAGGCCTTATCGATGGGCGTGAGATCCGTCCCATTCAGATAACTCCTGGTCAGAACCTTTAAGCCTTCCTGGTTAACCCCAGTATCGTTTTTTTCTTTATCAGCCATCGATCATTGCAGCATGTATTAACTCAAGTATCCTTCCAGCCACTTGCTCGGGAACAAGTTCCTCAACCACTCCATCCTTACGAGAACGAAGTTCGATCACTCCATCCTTTGTAAGACGTTTACCAACTGTGACCCGTAATGGAATGCCGAGTAAATCAGCATCTTTAAACTTTGATCCGGGACGTTCATCACGGTCATCAAAGAGAACTTCCACCCCTTTTTCCTGCAGCTCTGCGTACAGTGTTTCCGCAGCTGCTGTAATCTCAGCATCTTTTAAGCCAAGATTTAAAAGAATAACCTGCATTGGAGCTAGAGGCATGGGAAAGATCATACCGTTATCATCATGGTTCTGCTCAATGGCAGCCGCTACAATACGGCTCACGCCAATACCGTAACAGCCCATTACCATGGGTTTATCCGAGCCATCACTATCCTGAAAAACAGCATTCATAGCCTCCGAGTATCCGGTACCAAGTTTAAAAACATGGCCAACCTCAATCCCCTCTTTCATGGCAAGCGTTCCGCCACAGGCAGGACAGGGATCATCGGGTGTGATCTGACGCAAATCAGCCACACTAAATGCTTCAAAGTCACGGCCCAGATTGACATTTTTCAGATGATGATTCTTCTCATTGGCACCAACCACAAAGTTATGCATGGCGGCAACTTCATTATCAACAAGGAGCTTTACTGGTATCCCAACCGGTCCGAGATACCCCGTGGGAACCCCCGTTGCATCATATACGCCCTTATCATCAAGCATCTCAACATCAGCAACGCCAAGAAGGTTTTTGAGCTTTACTTCCTGTACTTCACGATCTCCACGAACAAGAACGGCAACCACCTCATCGCCGGCCTGATAAACCATGGTTTTGACAAGCTCCGTTGCCTGAATTTTCATAAATTCACAGACCGCAGCCACTTTGCGTTTACCGGGCGTTTCAACTTTTTCCATATCCAGCAGGGCACTCTTGTCACCAGTTGCCGCTGCAATGGCCGCCTTTTCACTGTTCGCTGCATAATCACAGTCGGAACAGATAACCAAAGTATCCTCACCGGTATCAGCAAGCACCATAAACTCGTGGGAATAACTGCCGCCAATGGATCCTGAGTCGGCCTCAACGGGACGAAATTCAAGCCCGCAACGGGTGAAGATACGCTTATACGCCTCGTACATAAGCTCGTAGGTCTTGCCTGCCATGGCATCGTCCACATCAAATGAATAGGCATCCTTCATAATAAACTCGCGGCCGCGCATCAGACCAAATCTCGGTCTGATCTCATCCCTGAACTTGGTCTGAATTTGATAGAGGTTCATGGGAAGATCCCGGTAGGACCTGATTTCACGCCGCGCTAGATCAGTAATAACCTCTTCATGGGTGGGTCCAAGACAGGACTCACGGTCATGGCGATCCACAAATCTCAGCAATTCCGGTCCATACTTTTTATAGCGTCCGGTTTCGTGCCAAAGGTCTGCTGGCTGAACCATGGGCATAAGAAGTTCCTGAGCTCCGGCCCGGTTCATCTCTTCACGAACAATCGTTTCCACTTTTCGAACGGCTGCAAGACCGAGTGGCAGATATGTGTAAATACCTGCAGTCAGTTTTCGTATAAAACCTGCCCGTAACAGAAGGCGATGACTTGCGATCTCGGCTTCTGCAGGAGTCTCTTTCAATGTGGGAATCAGTGATTGTGAAAATCTCATTTCTTATATACCTGTTATTATGCTTGTTCTATTTTTCTTAATTCTTCCAGAAATGTATCCAGCAGCTCTTCTTCTTTGACCTTTTTGTAAAGCTTGCCTTTCTTAAAGATAATGCCAACCCCATTTCCTCCAGCAAGGCCGATATCAGCTTCTTTTGCTTCCCCCGGTCCGTTAACCACACAGCCCATAACCGCAACTTTAATCTGTTTCGTCATGGTCTGAACGTAGCGTTCAACTTCTTCTGCAATGGTAAACAGATCAATCTGGGTTCTTCCGCAGGTCGGACAGGAGATCAATTCCGGACCACGCTCTCGTATCTTCAGCGAGCGAAGCAGTTCAAAGCAGACCCGGATTTCCTCAACCGGATCGCGGGTAAGCGAAATACGAAAGGTATCACCTATTCCCTGATGGAGCAGAATACCAAGCGCTACACTTGATTTGACGGTACCAGCTATCAGCCCGCCAGCTTCGGTTACACCAAGGTGAAGAGGATAGTCTGTAAGTTTGGACAACTGTTGATAACCGTTGATCGCCGTCAGAGTATCTGAAGATTTGATGGAGATTTTGATTTCCTCAAATCCCTGGTCTTCAAGCAACCTGACATTTCGCATGGCACTCTCAATCAGTGCAGTGGGTTTCTCAGCCGTCGGGTAACCAAATTCCTTTAAAAGATCCTTTTCAATGGAACCGGAGTTCACCCCGACCCGAATGGGAACGCTGTGTGCTTTAGCTGCAGCAACTACTCGGGCAAGTTTTTCAGGGCCACCAAGATTGCCTGGATTAATCCTGATTCCTTGGGCGCCATTTTCCATGGCCGCAACGGCAAGCCTGTGGTCGAAGTGAATATCAGCAATAAGAGGAATCTGGATCTTCTCACGAATAGCACGGATCGCTTTTGCTGCATCCTGATTTAAGACTGCAACACGAACAATCTCACATCCCGCATCCTGCAGCTGTTCAATCTGAGCAAGAGTTGCAGGAATATCTCTGGTATCCGTATTGGTCATTGACTGCACAGCAATGGGACTGCCGTCGCCAATAGGAACATTGCCAACATGTATCTTTCGTGTCTGTCTTCTCAGTATCATTTGTCCTGTTTCTCTTTCTTCACCAGACTCAGCTCAGCATCGGAGGCACGCACATACAGAGGAACAGCTGAATCAAGATCCATACTCTTTCCCTGTTGGAATTGTTCACAACAGATAAAACCTATGCTGACAGCCGTTGGGTAATGCAATACACGCGGCGCCATATGAAACTTTTCCCCAAGATTCTCTTTCAAAAAGTCGGCGTATGTTAAGAGACCATCACCAACCAGAAGCACAGCGTCACTCACTTCATCCGCAAGCTTCTCGGGAGTCAGGGCAGCAATTGCTCCCTTGGGCCGAAACACATTTTTCTTATCCAACATATACCACCGCCTGTACACCTCTTTTTTTCTGGCATCGAGCAGTACGCAAAGCGGTTTGTCACCCGAGCAATTAACCGCAAGAGCATCAAGTGTGGAACAGCCAAGCAGTGGTTTATCCATGGCCATTGCCATCCCCTTCAAAGTAGCCATGGCGATACGCAAGCCGGTAAATGATCCGGGCCCAAGCCCAACGGCCAGAGCGTCAATATCACTGCAACCGATATCATTTTGAGAAAGCAGCCAGTCTATGCCGCTGAGCAGTCGTCTCGAATGCGTGATCTTACTGTTAAGAGTAACCGTTGCCAGTAATTCCCCGTCATGCAAATCCCCTCTGGTGAGGGCCACGCTACTGCATGAGGTCGAGGTATCAACGGACAGAATCAGAGGCCGATCACTGTTCACGATCCAAAAATCCTTGCCAGATCATTATAAAAGACAAAAATCATAGCAACTCCGAGGAAGGCAATACCAATCTGCTGTGCAAATATCTGCATCTTTTCACTCATTGGTTTGCGACGAATGGCCTCAAAACTCAAAAACATCAAATGGCCACCATCGAGCACGGGAATGGGTAAAAGATTTAAAATTCCAAGATTCACGCTGAGTAATCCAGTAAAAAACACAAAATTAATCCAACCGGCCTCCATCTGTTTTCCTGCAATCTGAGCGATAAGAATGGGGCCGCCAAGTTCTGAGACGGGAACAACCTGCTGAATCAGTTTTACAAACCCAAGTACCGTCAGGGTGATATACATCCAGGTCTGGGAACATGCCGCTTGAAAGGCTCCAATAATTCCCGTCGGGGTAAAAAAAAGTTCCTCAGCTTTTATTATGCCTATCATATATCGCTCTGAAACTTCCTCCCCAAAAATATTTTTCACCGGATGTATAGCTGGAGTTATTTTGAGTGCCACTTCCTCGTTGTCACGTGCCATAAGAAAGGTAAGCGTCTCTCCCTTTGAATCCTTTACCAGATTCAGGACATCCATCCACTCTTCAGTTGCATGACCGTTAATGGTGAGAATCGTGTCACCTGCGAGTATCCCGGCAGTTGCTGCGGGAGAATCGACCGTTACTTCTCCTATTTTGGTTGTATCCCGGCTATCCGGCAGACCCATAAAGAAAAAAACAAAAAAGAAGAGCACTAGACTGAACATAAGATTAAAGGCAGGTCCTGCAAACACGATCATAAACCGCTGCCACACCTTTTTATGAGCAAAGGATGCCTCTTTATCACTTGCGGCCCCCTCATGTTCATCAGGGTTTTCACCAAACATCTTTACATAGCCGCCAAGTGGCAAAGCACTGAGCTGGTATTCGGTTTCTCCAACAATTTTACTGAAGATCTTTGGTCCAAAGCCAAGAGAGAATTTCAGCACTCTCACCTTAAACAGTTTCGCAAAGAGAAAGTGGCCAAGTTCATGAACAAAAATAAGAATGCCAAGGCAGACAATAAATGAAACAACAGTATTCATAGAAACCCCAAGGGTTAATTAATGGATATTTTATCTTCTAGGAGCTTGTCTGAGAATAGCAATTTTGTTCAAAATCGAAGAATTTTCTAAAAATAAGCACAGCCATATTTTCAATATTGTGAGCATTATTTTTTGGGAATTCTGAAGAGTTTGGGCAAAATGGCATTCTCGGACTAGCTCCTGGCTGTTATCAGCTGAGTTGCGACTTCACGTGCCAGACGGTCTGCAGCCAGAATATCATCAAGTTTATCTTCACTCCCATCCTGCACCCGCTTCATAACTGTAGCCACTGTTGCTGCAATATCAAGGAAGGGAATTTTTTCATCAAGAAATGCGTCCACAGCTATCTCATTGGCAGCATTGAGTACTGCAGGCAGAACACCACCTGCACGGATCGCAGTAAAAGCAAGAGGGAGAGCAGGAAATCGTTTGTAATCGGGATCAACAAATTGCAGATTAGAGCACTGGGCCAGATTTAGACCTGGTAAGGTCATGGGCAGTCGCCTCGGGTACGAAAGAGCAAAGGCTATTGGAATCCGCATATCGGGGATTCCAAGCTGAGCAATAACCGACCCATCCTGAAATTCAACTAAAGAATGAACAATGGATTGTGGATGCACAACCACCTGAATCTCATCGACGGAGACATCAAACAGCCATTTGGCCTCTATCACCTCAAGGCCTTTATTCATAAGAGATGCTGAATCAATGGAAATTTTTCGTCCCATATCCCAATTTGGATGAGCAAGAGCCTGATCTGGAGTAACGCTGTGGAGATCATCAAGGCTTTTTGTGAGAAACGGGCCACCGGATGCAGTCAAAATAATTTTGGCCACATCATCCCTGTGCCCAGCATCGAGAGCCTGAAAGATAGCACTGTGTTCAGAATCAACGGGAAGGAGTTTGACACCCTTTTCCTGGCAGCGGTCCATTACAAGTTTTCCTGCCATCACAAGCGTTTCTTTGTTGGCAAGTCCAATATCCTTTCCGGCATCAATGGCTGCAAGTGTGGGAAGTAATCCAGCAGCACCAACTATTGCAGAGATGGTCATCTCAGCGGAGTCTATGGCTGCTACTTTCTGGCTGCCCTCGGTCCCATAGACGACAAGCTTTTTATACCTGGGAGGAAGCTCCAAAGTGAGCTGGTCGGCACTTTCCCTGTCAGCAACGGAGATCAATTCCGGTTCAAACTCAAGAACCTGCTGATGAAGTTTCTCAATATTTTTGCCGGCGGCCAGAGCTGTTACCTTATAAAGCTCCGGAAAGCTGCGGACCACATCGAGCACATTGCAGCCAATCGAGCCAGTTGACCCTAGAAGTGAAAGTGTTTTCATAGCTATCAGGAAAAAATAGAAAGGAGATAATAAAGGACAGGAGCTGCAAACAGGATCGAGTCAGCACGATCAAGAATACCGCCATGCCCGCCTAGAATGGTTCCAGAATCTTTGGTTCCGGTTGCGCGCTTTACTACGGACTCTATAAGATCACCGCAGATACCGACAATGCCAAGAAATACAGCGGAAAAAATCACAAACAACCAGGGAACGCTTTCCAGAAGCAATAGTGCCAAAATCACAGCAACCACAATCCCGGTAATAATTCCGCCAACGGCCCCTTCAATTGTTTTATTAGGGCTGACCAAAGGACTCAGCTTATGACGTCCAAAAGCACGACCTGCATAGTATGCTCCGGAATCGGATCCTGCAGTAATTCCAGTAAGGATCAGAAGCCAAAAATTTCCATCGGGCAGTTCTCGGATCAAAAACAGATGAGTTCCCAAAAAACCTACCCAGAGCAGGCCAAAAGAGCATCGGCAAAAGAATGCATAGCTGTCAAAACCCTCTCTATATACGGCAAGTGTCCAAAAAGACAGGAGCAGAAAAGCAATGGTAAGCCCGCCGCTAACACCGAGGCCGGGGACAAAAAAAGCTGCAAGCAGAGGAAGAATCGCTAGAGAAGCAAGAGATACGGGTTGCAGAAAGGATTCGGAAAAGAGCGCCATTTTCCCATACTCATATGCCCCTATTGCAAGTCCAACGACTAGGACAAAAACAAAAAGAGCCACGGACCCTTTTAACAGAAGAAGGAGCCAGCAAAGCGCAAGAGCAATACCTGGAATCACTCGATTCATCGCTCACCCACTTTGAACCTGAGCACTTGTCTGACCAAAGCGCCGTTCACGTTTCTGGTATTCACCAATAGCCTGAACGAATGCATCATCTCGAAAGTCAGGCCACATAATATCAGTAAAATATATTTCGGCATAGGATGCCTGCCATAACAGAAAGTTGGAAAGTCTTGCCTCACCTCCTGTACGAATCAGAAGATCGGGATCAGGAAGCCCGGCAGTGTACAGGTGAGAATCAATGAGTTTTTCATCAATATCTCCCAAGTCACATTTTCCGTCACTCACCGCTTGTGCAATAGCACGTATCCCACGGATAAGCTCTGATCTGCCACCATAACTAAGAGCAAGATTAAGAGTAAGTTTTGTATTTCCTGCTGTTTCCCTCATGGTCGACTCAAGTACGCCCCGAACATCTTTGGGGAGCTTTGCAATGTCGCCAATGCAGGTAAGACGAATATTGTTTTTAAGCATTCGGGATAACTCTTTCTGAAGATAGTTCTTCAGAAGTCCCATCAACCCGCCGACTTCATCTGCAGGACGCTTCCAGTTTTCTGTGGAAAAAGCGTATAGGGTGAGAACCTCCACACCGCATTGGGCAGCAGATTCAACAATAGCCTGCACCGAGTCAACACCTACCTTGTGCCCGTAAAGACGAGGTTTCAACTGACGTTTGGCCCATCGTCCGTTACCATCCATAATGATGGCTACATGACGAGGTATATGTGTGGAATCAAGGGATTGCGGAAAAGACATGGTATACATTTACTTATGCAAAGGGAATAAACGACAGAAGTACCTCGGAAAAGGAAAAGTTTAGCCAGTAAACTTTTCCTTTCAATGATCAAATTTCCATCATGTCCTTTTCTTTATGCTCGGTCACAGTATCAATTTGCTTCACATAAGTATCAGTTTCTTTTTGAGCATCATCCTGAAGTTTAAAGAGATCATCTTCAGAAATCTCCTTATCTTTCTTCTGTTTCTTCAGAATATCAATAGCTTCACGACGAACATTTCTTACAGCCACGCGAAATTCTTCAGCAACCTTACGAACCTGTTTCACAAGCTCTTTACGCCGTTCCTCTGTAAGCTGAGGAATTGTAAGACGAATAACTTTTCCATCATTTTGCGGGGCAAGACCAAGATTTGATTTAAGTATTGCCTTTTCTATCGCAGGAACCATCTGAGGATCCCATGGCTGGATCGCTATCATTCTGCTTTCAGGAATAGTCATGGTTGCGACCTGATTCATCAGCATGGGACTGCCATAAGCGTCGACGGAGAGGCCATCGAGAAGAGATATGGAAGCTCTGCCTGTTCGTAACTTAGAGAGTTCATTTTTAAAAGTTTCCACACTTTTTTCCATCTTCTCTGCCATTTCTAAAATAACATCACTCATGCATTATCTCCAGGTTTACAGCTCTATTTATAGGTAAAAATTCACTTCAACTACTAATAAGACTCCCGAGTTTCTCACCACATACAGCTCGGCAAATACTCCCGGACTCAGTCATATTCAGCACCAGGATAGGCTTATTGTCTTCCTTAGCCAAGGCTATGCCAGCAGCATCCATGACACGAAGGTTTTTTGTGAGTACATCGTCATAGCTGAGAGTATCATACTTCACTGCATCACTATGCAGAACTGGATCCTTATCATACACGCCATCAACTTTTGTGGCCTTAATAATAATATCAGCATCAATTTCAAGGGCACGCAGGACACCTGCAGAATCCGTGGTAAAATAAGGATTACCGGTTCCGGCTGCAAAAATAACTGCTCGACCTTTCTCAAGATGCCTGGTGGCTCGTCGCCGGATATATGGTTCACAGACAAGACGCATAGGAATAGCTGACATCACCCGAGTAACAACCCCTCCTCGTTCAAGAGCATCCTGAAGAGCAAGTGAATTAATAACTGTTGCAAGCATTCCCATATTGTCTGCTGCTGTTCTATCCATCCCCTGACTGGCACCTTTGACACCACGAAAAATATTTCCAGCACCAATCACTATGCCAACTTCAACACCAAGATCAATAATATCCTTAATTTCTTGAGAAATAACTTGCAAAACATCAGTATTGATACCAAAAGAGTCTTCGCCCATAAGAGCTTCACCACTTAGTTTTAACAGTATCCTTTTATACTTTAGTTCCATAATAACTCCTCAAGAGAACGACAAAAAGAAGTGTTCATACCAAGGCCTGAGCACGGAATGAACACAAGAGAATCAGACACCTACCTGAAAACGGGCAATACGCTTAATGGATATGGATTCACCCATCTTACCAATAAGATCAGTGATAAGTTCCTGAATAGTGAAATCAGGATTTTTTACAAACGGTTGATCAAGAAGACAGATTTCTTTTATGAATTTTTCCATCTTACCGACAACCATTTTCTCAACGATATTCTCGGGTTTACCTGAATCCAATGCCTGTTGAACATAAATATCTTTTTCTCTTGCCAGAACTTCCTCGGGAATTTCTTCACGAGTAATGGATACCGGATTAACCGCTGCAACATGAAGGGCAAGATCTCTGGCAAATTCTATAAAACCATCAGTCTTGGCAACGAAGTCACTCTCACAGGAAAGCTCAACCATGGCGGCAATTTTACCACCTGCATGGATATAGGTTTCAATAGTTCCTTCACTTGTAGCACGTCCAGCACGTTTAGCAGCAACAGCAAGGCCTTTCTGACGAAGAAGATCAACGGCCTTTTCCATATCACCGTCAGTCTCATTCAGAGCTTTCTTGCAATCCATCATTCCTGCGGCAGTTTTATCGCGCAGGTCTTTTACCATTTGAGCATTAATTTTCATAATATATTTCCTCTTTCAATACCAGACGGCAGCAATTTCACTCCTCCAGGCATTGGACAATAATTTTATTTTTAATAAATTTGGGGTACCCATCTACCAATAATAGATTTATCAAAATGGCAGACACAACAAAGGGGCTTACACAGCCCCCGAGTTGTCAATACTGATAACGCCGCTAAGGCATTAAATTATTTAGCAGCTTCTACGTCTTCAACAGGCGCTGCAACTTCAACAGCTTCTGCAGCGACTGTAGTTACTTCCTGCTCTGTACCTGCATCACTCATAGCTGCGAGCATGGCTTCATCAGATGCATCTTCGCCATCACGAGCAGCTTGACCGGTAAGAACACCTTCGGCAAGCTGACTGCATATCAAACGAATAGAACGTATAGCATCGTCATTACCTGGAATAATATAATCAATTCCATCGGGATCACAGTTGGTATCAGCAAGTGCGATCACTGGAATTTTAAGTTTGATTGCTTCGTTAATAGCAATGCCTTCATTTCTTGGATCAATAACAAGAACTGCTGAAGGAACATTGCGCATATTTTTAATACCACCAACATTACGCTCAAGTTTAACACGCTCTTTTCCCATAAGAAGAATCTCTTTTTTAGGGAAACGGCTGATTGATCCGTCTTCCTGCATGGATTCAATGGACTTGAGACGTTCTATGGAGTTTTTGATAGTCTGAAAGTTTGTCAACATTCCACCAAGCCAGCGGTGATCGACATAGGGCATTCCACAACGAACAGCTTCTTCCTTAATAATATTCCGTGCCTGTCGTTTAGTGCCGACAAAGAGAAGATTGCCGCCCTTGCTGACTTCATTGATAACGAACTCGCTGGCTTTATCAAAAAGTTTTTTACTTTTATCAAGGTTAATGATGTAAATACCATTACGGGGTCCATAGATGTATGGTTTCATCTTTGGATTCCATCGACGAGTCTGGTGACCAAAATGCAGGCCTGCTTGCAGCATTTCCTTAACAGTTACTTTTGCCATGTTGTTCTCCTATCCGGTTTAACGTCCATCCCTCCTCCATCTTTGATTATGAGATATAAACCAAAGACACCGGAATACGGGGGATGTGTGAATTATGTTTTTTCAGCCCAATGCGAAAAAACGACTACAAAGTTAAATACTAAACATTTTTTATTACCATAATAGGGTAAATCACGCAAGTTTTTGCGTACCTGGAAGGCAAAGAATTTTATAATTGAGAATTATCTTCTTCTTATCGATTCAATAAAGAAGATGGTGAACCTAGAAAATTCTTGAGCCATTCAAATCCAAACTTCAGGAGTTCCGTATCAGATTCCTTAATTCTTCTTTTCTGGTCCCGTGTGATTGAGAATCGTTCAAGCAGTTCGTGTTTTGCTACCATTACGCGAAAATTATCGATATCATAACAGGCAGTAAATGCTATTTGCTGTTTTGGTCCGCCACTCCCTTCACCAGCCCAGGGATTACCAGAAAAAACTGTGTCAACTTCAGCCCAAAGGTCATTCATCATATTGTAGTCATCGAGACGCTGGTCACGAATCCATTTTTTAACGGTAAAACTCTTTTCTTCGGTGTGTCCATGACAATACTCATGATTTGTCATCAGATAAAAGTCGCTTGCAATACCTTTATGAGGCGATCGATCCACTCCTCGTTCAAGAGGATAGGTCCTGCAGGCCGAAGGACGATCGGCATAAACACCACAGCCGTCATTCTGCAAAAATGGGCATGCTTTTATCTCATCATCACTTAACCTAAGCATCACCGAAGGAAAATATGGGTGGCTGACACCTTGCATAACGCGGGTATACTGTTCCATAAACTCCTGTGAAGATATTCCCAATGAATCTTTTAATCGCAAGACATCATAGGGATAAAGGAACATATCGACATTACGACAGCAGGTCATATAGCAATCGACACCCTCATGGCAGTGAAAATGAAACGTGTTCTTGCCAATGGGCTCCATACCTTCGGGTAAATCTTTTGCATTTTTCATACGATTACTTGTGGGCAGAAAAAATAGAAAAAAAAAGCTGATATGATTTAAATCATATCAGCCGTAGGTGGTACCAGAATAAAGAGTATTCTTAGCTTTCGCTTTCTTCTTCTGTATTTTCAGAATAATTAACAAGTTCAAGGATCGCCATTGGAGCGGCATCACCACGTCGTTGACCAGTCTGAATAATGCGGGTATAGCCACCATTTCTATCGGAATACTGGCCTGCAATTTCGTCAAATAATTTAGCTACGACATCGCGTGACTGAATGAAACTAAATGCCTGACGTTTGGCATGAAGATCACCACGTTTGGCTAAAGTAATCATCTTATCAACAACACGACGAACTTCTTTGGCTTTTGGAGTTGTAGTAACGATTCGTTCATGTTCGAAAACTGAAGTAACCATGTTACGTACCATAGCCAATCTGTGGGAAGTGGTACGACCAAGTCTTCTTCCTGCTTTTCTATGTCTCATAATTCTATCCTCAACTCAACCCCTATTCAGAGACTGATCAATAATAATAACGTATCTATAATTCCGTGTTATCATCGCTACTTTCAGCGACTTCTGGTGGAGTCCAGTTTTCAACTTTCATACCGAGTGACAAATCCATTTCGGTAAGAAGCGCTTTAATTTCATTCAAAGACTTACGGCCGAAGTTTTTGGTCTTCAACATCTCCTGATCCGATTTCTGAGCAAGCTCACCGATAAAATTAATGTCGGCATTCTTTAAACAGTTAGCAGAACGAACGGAAAGCTCAAGATCCTCAACGGGCTTATCAAGATTTGGATTAAGTGGTTCGAGATCACTCTTATCCTCTTCTGTAGCTTCAGGTTCTACTTCAGCTTCATCAAAATTGATAAAAGGAGTGAGTTGTTCTTTGAGTATTTTCGCAGCAAAAGCGAGAGCACTCTCAGGTTTTACACTCCCATCAGTTTCGACTTCGATGGTTAATTTATCAAAGTCAGTCTGTTGTCCGACACGAGCATTGGACACACCAAATTGAATCTGACGAACCGGGGTGAAAATCGCATCTATTGGAATCTGTCCGATGGCCAGATCATCTTTAGATTGCTTTTCTGCAGGCTGGTATCCTTTGCCCCATTCAACGGTCAGTTCAGCACGAAATTCGGTATCACCAGTGAGAGTACAAATTAACTGCTCACCATTCATAACCTCAATATTGCCACTGCCAACTATATCTGCAGCAGTAACTTCACCGGGACCATTCTTCTCGATGACAACAGTCTGCCCTTCATCTGAATTCAGCTGAAGACGAACCTGTTTGAGATTTATTATAATTTCACTGACATCTTCTTTTACATCCTCCATGGATGTAAATTCATGCAGAGCACCTTCAATCTTAACGCTAGTTATTGCTGCACCCCGAATAGAGGAGAGCAATATGCGACGTAAAGAGTTTCCGATGGTGGCTGCAAACCCTCTTTCAAGTGGCTGACAGACAAACTTTCCATATGTACTAGTATGTTTTGCCTTATCTACTTCAATTGGCTCAGAGTGTATAAGCTCATGCCAATTGCGATAAATAGGGAGTGTCTCTTCAACAGTTTCAGTCATGAGTTTCCTACCTTCAGATTTGCAATGCGATTACCGTGATCCTAGTTTCCAAATTTTCTATTTAGAATACAGTTCAACAATTAACTGTTCCTGGATTGGCATGGTAATTTCATCGCGATTAGGCAGAGCCTTAACCGTGGCTTTGAATGCAGCTTTATCAAGTTCAAGCCAAGTTGGGATTCCACGTCTGGCAACAGCTTCCATACTTTCAACAAGATAGGAATTGGTTCTGCTCTTTTCTTTGATGGTAATAACATCACCAGCAGAGATCAGAAAAGACGGAATATTTACCTTTCTGTCGTTAACAAGAATATGGTTATGACGAACCATTTGTCTGGCCTGTTTCCTGGAAGATGAAAAACCGAGTCTAAAAATAGTATTATCAAGACGGCGCTCAAGCATAATAAGCAGATTCTCGCCGGTAATACCTTTTTGAAGATCAGCTTTGTGGAAGTAATTTCGGAATTGTCCTTCAAGCATTCCGTAAATATTCTTCACCTTCTGCTTTTCTCTCAGCTGGACGCAGTAGTCAGACACTTTCCTAAAACGTGCCTGTCCATGCTGACCTGGAGGGACAGCTCTTCTCTCAAATGAACACTTGTCTGAGTAACAGCGATCACCCTTGAGATATAATTTCAGATTTTCTCGTCTACAACGACGACAGGCAGGCCCTGTATATCTAGCCACTTTATTCTCCGATTTATGTGATATAACTTAAAATAATGAACTTTATCCAAACAAGTTTGATTAGACCCGACGACGTTTTGGCGGTTTGCAACCATTGTGAGGAACTGGAGTTACATCAACAATTTTGCTTACTTCAAATCTTGTATTTATCAGTGCTCTAAGAGCTGCTTCACGGCCAGGTCCTGGCCCTTTAACACGTACTTCTATTTTTCTTAAACCATGCTCAGCTGCTTTTTCAGCGGCTTCAGCCATAGCTTTCTGGGCTGCAAAAGGAGTCGATTTTCGAGATCCCTTAAACCCTAAGACACCAGCTGAACACCAGGAGATAACGTTGCCCTGTTTATCAGAGATGGTGACAATAGTGTTATTAAATGTTGAATAAATAAAGACGACTCCTTCCGGAATATTCTTTTTTACCCTTTTCTTATTCGATCCGGCACGTTTTGTTGCTGCCATAATTTACACCTGTTTCAAATATTATTTACGGCCAGCACCACGACGTGGACCCTTTTTTGTTCTGGCATTCGTTTTGGTCTTCTGTCCTCGACATGGTAGTCCCATACGATGACGGCGACCACGATAACAGCCGAGATCAGTGAGTCGTTTGATATCCATGGATACTTCACGACGCCTATCACCCTCAACGGTATACTCAGATTCAATAATCTTACGAATACGAGTTATGTCCTCACCACCAAGATCATCACTACTCATAGTGTGTGGCAGATCGGCCTTATCAAGTATTTGCCTGGCTGAAGTCAGCCCAATTCCATGGATATATGTAAGTGCGCGATCCATGTGTTTATTTTTTGGGAGATCAACTCCCGCTATACGTGCCAAAATACGTACTCCTTAAAAATAAAGTGACAATAAATTTTATTGTCGGTCTCACTATTAGTTGCTTATCCCTGACGCTGCTTGTGCTTCTTAACTTTACAGCTAACTCGGACTACGCCTTTTCTTTTAAATACTTTACAATCACTACACATTTTTTTTACAGATGACCTGACTTTCATGTGACAACTCTCTTATTTTTTCTTCTTATTATTCTTTGCCCTGAATGTCACTCTTCCCCTGGTAAGATCATAGGGAGAAAGTTCTATGGTAACACGATCACCGGGTAAAATTTTAATAAAATGCATTCTCATTTTACCAGAGATATGAGCAAGAACTTTATGACCATTATCCAACTCTACCCTAAACATAGCATTGGGAAGCGGCTCTACAATGGTACCTTCTACTTCAATGGCTTCTTCTTTGGCCATAACAACACTCCTAATCGAACACATTCAGATCGAAAACGGACAATATTAAACTATCCAACCAAAAAAGAGAAGGATTATTTTTTTATCTATCCGAAAAATTTTCTCGTGAGCTGAGAACCCATGGTCCATCAGCAGTAACAGCTATAGAATGTTCAAAATGGGCAGATGGTTTTTTATCTGCTGTAATGACAGTCCAGCCATCTCGAAGGACTTTCACTTTATGAGTTCCCAAATTTACCATGGGTTCAATAGCTATAACCATTCCCTCAATCAACCTGGGAGACTGGCCACCTTGAACATAGTTAGCAACTTCGGGCCCCTCATGGAGCGAACTTCCAATCCCATGGCCAACAAACTGTCGAACAACGGAATAGCCTTTTGGTTCCACATATTCCTGAACAGCTTTACCAATATCAGAAACTCTATTTCCTATAATCACCTGTTCGATCGCCAGTTCAAGTGATTTTTGGGTGGTTACAAGTAACTTATGAATGGCGGGTTTGACTTTTCCCACAGGGATCGTCACTGCGGAATCACCATAAAATCCCTTGTAGCAAACACCAAAATCAACGGAAAGAATATCACCTTTACGCAATTTTCGTTTACGCGATGGAATGCCATGAACAATCTCTTCATTTATTGAAACACAGAGACTGGATGGAAAGCCATGATACCCTTTAAAAGCTGGAATAGAATTACGTCTACGACATAAGTCCTCAGCCATTTGATCGAGCTCAAGGGTACTAATGCCTGGGGTAACGTTTTTTTTTATAAGACAAAGTACTTCAGCTACTATCTGATTAGCATCCCGCATGATTTTAATTTCATCAGGGGTTTTAATCAATATTGGCTTGGAAGCCTGTTGACCGCCGGCGCTACTATTCACAGAATTTACCGTTTATTTCTTTTTACCTGATTTCATAAATCCGTCATAGTTGGTCATTACCATCTGGGATTGAACCTGTGATACGGTATCAATCGCAACACCAACTATAATCAAAAGCGCCGTACCACCGAAGTAAAACGGAAGATTGAATTTCGAAATCAAAATTGTAGGTAATACACAAACTACACTCAGATAGATTGCACCAACCACTGTCAAACGAGTAAGAACCTTATCTATAAAGTCAGCAGTTTTTCTACCAGGTCGGATACCTGGAACAAATCCACCATTCTTTTTCAAGTTTTCAGCAACATCATCCGGCTTAAAAGTCACGGCCGTATAGAAGAAGCAGAAGAAAACAATCATAATGATATACAGTATGTAATAATAGACACTGCCTGGAGCCATGGCTGCTGAAGCCTTCTGGACCCATTCAACCTGGATAAAACTACCAATTGTTGCAGGAAACATCATAATAGATGATGCAAAAATTGGTGGAATAACTCCAGCTATATTAATTTTAAGTGGAAGATGAGAACTCTGTCCCCCATATACTTTGCGGCCAACCACACGTTTAGCGTATTGTATTGGAATGCGACGCTGAGCAGTTTCAAAGAAAACAATTACGGCAACAACACCGACCATAAAGGTAATCAATAGTGGCACAAAGAACAGAGTTATTTCACCGGCTTTTATTAACTGAAAGGAGTTAACAAGAGCTGCCGGTCCACGAGCAACAATTCCAGCAAAGATAATAAGTGAGATACCATTTCCAATACCTCGCTCGGTCATCTGTTCACCGAGCCACATTATAAAAGATGTACCGGCAGTCAGAGTAAGCATCGTCATCAAAATAAATGGCGTACCAGGGTTTAAAACGATGGGTTCACCACCAGGCCCAACCATGCTTTGCAGGCCCGTAGCAATAAATGTTCCCTGTATTATACTCAATCCAACAGTTCCATAACGTGTGTATTGTGTAATCTTCCTCTGACCTGAAGCCCCATCTTTTTTCAGGGTTTCAAGTTGAGGAATTACAACAGTGAGTAACTGAATAATAATAGAGGCAGAGATATAAGGCATGATTCCAAGAGCAAAGATGGAAAAATTCTCCAAAGCACCACCAGAAAACATGTTAAACATACCAAAAAGCGTTCCGGCATTTTTTGCAAAAAATGCCGCAAGAGCCTCACCGTTGATACCAGGTGTGGGTACTTGTACACCCATCCTGTAAACTGCAAGCATTAACAGGGTGAATATAATACGCTTTCTTAAATCAGAAGATTTTGCAGCATTCTGCAGTCCACTCATAATCAATTTCCGTACAGAAGCTGCAACACGTTAAGCTTCAATGAATTGGTTTACGCTTCGCTTTTAGTTTCTGTATCTACAACCTTACCACCAGAAGCTTCAATCTTTGATTTAGCTCCAGCACTGACTTTTTCAACAGTCACGGTAATAGCTTTAGATACTTCGCCATTGGCCAATATTTTTACAGGACGCCCCTTATGAGCCAGACCCTGTGAAATAAGAGACTCTGTAGTAACCTCAGAACCAGCTTCAAGACTATCAAGCTGAGCTAGTGAGACAATAGAGTATTTTATCGTATTGATATTGGTAAATCCTCTTTTGGGGAGACGACGCTGTAATGGCATCTGTCCACCCTCAAATCCTGGCTTAATACCAGAACCTGAACGGGATTTAAAACCCTTATGACCACGACCGGCAGTTTTTCCATGCCCGGTACCTGGACCACGACCAAGACGTTTTCTCTGTTTGTTTGCCCCTTTAACCGGGGAGAGATTTCCTAAATTAATCATGTTACGCCTCCTCGACACGGACAAGATGTGCGACCTTGGCAATCATACCCCGAATTTCAGGGGTATCTTTACGGGTTACACGTTTCTGCATTTTTATCAGTCCAAGACCTGTAAGAGTTGCTTGAATCTTTTTAGTGCTGCCGATTCCGCTCTTGACTAAAGTAAATGTAATTGTATCGGACATTTGACTACCTTTTACTCGATATTAAATAGAAAAAAGCATGGTGCAATCCTAGAAAAATCCCTAGTACCTACCATGCTTAATGCTTCCTGTTTATGCTTGAATTTCTTCTACGCTTTTGCCGCGCATTTCTGCGATTTTCTGGGCAGTACGAAGACTTTTCAAACCATTAAGTGTGGCCTTAACCATATTGTGCGGATTATGAGATCCAAGACATTTGGTTAAGATATTATGAACACCAACAGCCTCAAGGACTGCACGAACTGGACCACCTGCAATAACTCCGGTACCTTCAGATGCTGGTTTAAGCAATACTTTGCCTGCACCATATCTTCCGATAACCATATGAGGGATGGAAACATCAGTGAGAGAAACGGAAGTCATATCTTTCCTGGCTTTCTCAACACCCTTGCGAATTGCCTCTGGAACAAGATTCGCCTTCCCAAGTCCGTATCCAATTTTTCCTTTACCATCACCAACTACAACGATGGCACTGAAGCTAAACCGACGTCCACCTTTGACTACTTTGGCAACGCGATTAATGAATACAATTTTTTCAATAAATTCATCGGAACTTTCGTTCCTTGAACGTTTAAAATCTGCCAAGGGAAATCCCCCCCTAATTTATATCTTTAGAATTGAAGCCCACCTTCGCGGGCTCCTTCAGAAAGTGCCTTTACACGACCATGGTAAATATAACCACCCCGGTCGAAAACGACTTTGCTTACACCAGCAGTTTTTGCAACCTCGGCGAGAAGTAATCCCACCTTTTTTGCACTTCCGGTCTTGTCATCATCGTCGGATTTCTGAAAGCCCTTATCAATAGTTGACATAGAAGCAAGAGTTTTGCCGGCAGAATCATCAATGATCTGAGCATATATATGCTTGTTGCTTTTAAAAACTCTAAGACGCGGCTGATCACTGTTGCCAGTAATCTTTTTACGTATGCGTTGCACACGCTTCGCTCTGGCTTTTCTTTTTAGGTCTGTCTTAGCCATTGTTCCTTACCATTATTTGAATAGATTTCACTATAGGTGATATCTTTTTACTTAAGCTGCTCCAGCTTTACCAACCTTACGGACAATATGTTCGTCTTCATAACGAATGCCTTTTCCTTTGTAAGGTTCAGGCTTTCGGATCGAACGAATTCTTGCTGAGGTAAGTCCAAGCAATTCTTTATCAATGGATTCAACAATAATTTTGTTAGAACCATCAACGTTAATCGTAATACCTTCGGGAACAGGAAATTCGACAGGATTTGAATACCCAACATTTAAAGTCAGTGTTTTACCGGATATATTAACCTTATATCCAACACCTTCAACGATGAGAGTTTTCTTAAATCCTTCATTAACACCAATAACCATATTATTAATAAGACTTCTGGTCATTCCACGAAAAGCATTAGTTCTTTTACTATTATCACGGTTCTCTACTAAAATTTCCTGATCCTTCAGGGAAACTTCGAGTTCCGGTAGTACTTCACGTTCCAGTGATCCGCTTTTAGCAGACACTGTAATCATCTGTCCTTTTATATCTACTTTGACATCAGCAGGGACAGGAATAGGCTGTTTTCCAATACGCGACATGATTACCTCCGTTATTTGCTGGTCTTACCAGACCTCGCAAAGAATCTCACCGCCTACATTACTGGCCCTTGCGGTTTTATCAGTAATAACGCCTTTCGAACTTGAAAGGATGGCAATTCCAAGACCATTGAGAACTGTTGGGATCTCTCCGGCTCTTGCATATTTACGTAATCCGGGTTTACTCACCCTTTTTATACCTGAAATAACAGGACTCTGGTCTGCACCATATTTCAAATTAATGGTTAGAGTTCCTTGAACTCCTGAATCATTAACCTGATAACCGGTGATAAACCCCTCGTCTTGCAGGACTTTAACGATATTAACTTTTGTTTTAGAAGTTGGCATTTCAACTGAGTCAAATTTTGCCATAACTCCATTTCTAATCCTGGTCAGCATATCTGCCAGGGGATCGCTCATGGACATCGCGAACTCTCCTTATCAAAATTATATTTTGATCTAATGTTTTTTAAGATTACCAAGATGACTTAGTTACACCAGTAACCTGTCCATTAGATGCTAATTTACGAAAACAGATACGACACATACCAAACTTGCGAATAAACGCTTTAGGACGTCCACAAAGTGGGCATCTGTTATATTTTCTTACCGCAAATTTTGGCGTTCTTTTTGCTTTCGCAATGAGAGATTTCTTAGCCAAACCGACCTCCGATTCTAATAATTCTATGGTGCTTTTAATTATAGTTAACCCTTCTTAAAAAATAGTGGCCGTTGTGGCACACCTTTAAATAAGAACAATTTATCCTTTAAAGGGCATTCCAAGGGTTTTTAGAAGGCTTAATCCTTCTTTATCCGTTGGAGCTGAAGTTACTATACTAATATTCAACCCTTTAATTTTATCAATTTTATCGTACTCAATCTCTGGAAATATAATTTGCTCTTTAACGCCCATTGAAAAGTTTCCACGACCGTCGAAAGATTTCGGGGAGATCCCACGAAAATCTCGTACTCGGGGCAGAGCAATATTAACAAGCTTGCTAAAGAAATCATACATTACATCACCACGGAGTGTAACCCGACAGCCAATAGGCATACCTTCACGGAGTTTAAACCCTGCGATTGATTTTTTGGCTCTTGTTACAACAGCCTTACGTCCAGCAATACGAGTGAGTTCATCAACAGCTCCCTCGATAATTTTAGGATTTTGTACTGCCTCACCGAGCCCCATATTTAATATGATTTTTTCGACCTTGGGAATCTGCATAATATTGGTATACCCAAATTCTTTCTGCAGAGCTGGTTTACATTCGTTTATATATTGGTCTTTCAGGGAACCCATTTGCTACTCCTGGCAATTGCCATTTTTCCTAACTATTTACTTTCAATGGATTCGCCACAGCTTTTACAAAAGCGTATTTTGGTTCCATCTTCTAATAATTTTTTACCAATTCGTCCAGTTTTGGTACACTCTGGACATATTAACTGTAGATTAGATACATGAATCGCTGCTTCACGATTGACTATCTGACCCTGTTGGTTCATTTCGGTACCCTTGGTATGACGCTTAACCATGTTAATACGTTCTACCAGAGCCCTATCTGTATCAGGATAGACATTCAGGATTTTACCAACCCGTCCTTTATCTTTTCCTGCGATCACTTCTACCTGGTCATTTTTTTTCAGGTATGTTTGTCCCTTTGCCATGTTCAGCACCTTTTGTTCAACTCCAACGTATAACGCTGGATTGCTTAACTCAAATTATAAAACTTCGGGTGCCAGAGAGATAATTTTCATAAATCCCTGGTTACGCAACTCTCTTGCAACCGGCCCAAAAATACGTGTTCCAACCGGATCACCTGTTCCTGCCAGTATTACTGCTGCGTTCTCATCAAATTTAACCCAGGTATCGTCCATCCGCTTCATCTCTTTAACGGTACGAACAATAACTGCTTTAACAACATCACCCTTTTTAACTTTTGCATTTGGAAGGGCTTCTTTAACAGTGGCCACGATAACGTCACCGATTCGTGCGTATCTTCTTCGGGTACCACCGAGAACTCTAATGCAGAGAACCTTTTTTGCGCCTGAATTGTCTGCAACATTCAGTACTGTTTCACTTTGTATCATAGTTTCACCTGATATATAATCAGTTGCAAGTCATAAAGAATTGTATCAATCATCGAAGCTTATACAACAGCTTCCCGGATGATATCTCTTAACCGCCACCGTTTTTTCTTACTCAGTGGTCGACATTCTTCAATCTTGACAATATCGCCAATATTACAGTTATTTTCTGGGTCATCAGCAAGGTATTTCACACTCTTTTTGATATATTTACCATAGAGTTTATGACGAACCTGTCTTTCTACCCGAACAACTATACTTTTTTCCATTCTGTTACTGACAACAGTACCAGTTCTGGTCTTCTTAATTTTTTTTGTCTCACTCATGATTGACACAATTCGAGTTATAATAATTTTTTACTTCGGCTAATTACCAAATGGTATACGCTATCTCTAATTCTCGTTAAAGAGAGTATTGATACGTGCAACATCCTTCCGAAGCTGTGGTAAAACCGAAGTATTTTCAAGAGGTCTGATCTTATGTTGAAAAGAAAGTTTAGAAATTTCTTCTTTCAGTTCGACCAGCTTCTTCTGAAGATCATCGGTAGACATTGAGCGCAGTTCTGACATTTTCATAGTGTGCTCCTCTTAGAGATAACCTTTGTCTTAAATGGCAGTTTTGCACCTGCAAGAGTCAAAGCTTTAATAGCTAATTCTTCTTCCACACCAGCCAGTTCATAAATAATTTTTCCGGGTTTAGTAACTGCTACCCAATATTCAGGGCTACCTTTACCTTTTCCCATACGTGTTTCAGCAGGTTTTTTGGTAACTGGTTTATCCGGGAAGACACGAATCCATACCTGTCCACCACGTTTAATTTTACGATTTATGGCAATACGAGCAGCTTCAATTTGCTGAGCAGTAAGTTTTCCACTCTCAACAGCTTTAAGCGCATATTCACCAAAGGAAATAGTCGAGCCGCGATAGGCCTTGCCCCGATTCTTTCCTGTAAAAACTTTTCTATGTTTGACCTTTTTAGGACTTAACATTCTTAAACTCCAAAATTAATAATGGATTGACACAGGATAGTCTAGCTATACTTCAGCAGGAGCATCCTTTGTGTTAAGGACTTCGCCCTTAAAAATCCATACTTTGATACCAATAATACCGTAGGTGGTTTTGGCTTCAGCCAATGCATAATCAACATCTGCACGAAGAGTATGAAGTGGAACGCGACCTTCACGAACCCATTCACAACGAGACATCTCTGCACCACCAAGACGGCCGGAGCATGAGATCTTAATCCCTTTAACACCAAATCTGAGCGCTGAGTTAACAGATTTTTTCATAGCACGTCTGAAGGCTACCCGTCTAACGAGCTGCTGTGCTATGTTCTCTGCAACAAGCTGTGCATCGGCTTCAGGTCGTCGAACTTCCTGAATATCAATTACAGCTTTACGATTAATAAGTTTTTCAAGTTCTTTTTTCAGAAGTTCGATCTCTGAACCTTTCTTCCCGATAATAATACCAGGACGAGCAGTAAAGAGTTTGACCCGAACCTTTTCACCAGTACGCTCAAGAATGATTTTTGAAAGAGCTGCGTGTTGAAGACGATTCTTAAGAAACTTTCTAATTTTCTGATCTTCAATGAGATTTGTCGAGTAGTCCTTATTGGCATACCAAATTGAATCCCATGTCCGAGTTATACCAAGTCTGAACCCTAGTGGGTTAACTTTCTGCCCCAAAATAATCCTCCAGCAATACGCTTAAGCTATATATAAATAAAAAAGTTGTGAGTCATACCCATTACAGCTGATAAAGTAAAGAACTAATTTTCATCAAGCACTACTGTAATATGACTTGTTCGTTTAATAATTGATGTTGCACGTCCCATTGCACGGGGACGAATTCTTTTAAAAGAAGGGCCTCCGTCAATAAAAACAGTTTTTACATACAGATTATCAACATCAATCTGGTCGTCCTGAGTAGCGTTTGCCACAGCGGATTCAATGACCTTTCTTAATATTGATGCACCTTTTTTTGGCATGAACCTGAGAGTGGTAATCGCCTTATCAACGCCCATTCCCCGAACCACGTCAGCAACGAGTCTAGCTTTCTGAGGGGAGATCCTGATACGTCTCCCTACGGCACGAGCTTCCATAGTACTTACTCCTAATGTTTCTTATCAAACATTTTAATGATATTTATTAACGAGCCTTTCTATCAGATGTATGACCATAGAAGGTCCTGGTGGGGGAAAACTCACCAAGTTTATGACCAACCATGTTTTCTGATACGAAGACCGGAATAAATTTCCTACCGTTATGTACTGCAAAGGTCAAACCAACCATCTCTGGAGAGATATCGGATCGTCTGGACCATGTTTTTATAACCTTCCGGGATCCGCTCTCAATTGCAGCATCAACCTTTCTTTGAAGGTGATCATCGATAAAGGGTCCTTTTTTGACTGAACGAGCCATAGTTTTTCCTCTTAATTAACGTCTTTTCTTAACAATATATTTATCGGACTCGGTATTCTTTCTGGTCTTGTACCCTTTGGTTGGGTAACCCCATGGAGTACATGGATGACGACCACCGGAACTTTTACCCTCACCACCACCCATTGGATGATCAACAGGATTCATGGCAACACCACGTACGTGAGGACGTTTACCCATCCAACGTGTACGGCCTGCCTTGCCAAGTTTCTGACTCTCATGCTCGTGATTTCCAACTTTGCCAATACATGCACGACACAGTCTATGGAACTTACGAACTTCGCCAGATGGTAATCTTACGAGTACATAAGTACCTTCTTTGGCCATCAGCTGTGCGGATACTCCGGCACTTCTGACAAGCTGTCCACCTTTACCTATCTTCATTTCAAGATTATGAATAATAGTACCAAGTGGAATATTCATCATTGGGAGGCAGTTACCGGGTTTAATATCAACTGTTTCTCCGGCAATAACCTGATCACCAACTGCGATTCCAGAAGGAGCAAGGATATAGGCTTTTTGACCGTCAATATAAGAGAGCAAAGCAATGTTTGCTGATCTATTTGGGTCGTATTCTATGGAAATAACCTTTGCTGCGATATCAGTTTTATTGCGTTTAAAGTCAATAATACGATACTTACGCTTATGACCGCCACCGATGTGACGAGAGGTTATTCTTCCGTAATTATTTCGACCACCGGATTTTGACAATGGTGCAAGCAGACTTTTTTCAGGGCCATTTTTTGACAGCTCTGGATTCTGTATTGCCACATGGTGTCTTTTACCAGGTGATGTGGGTTTGAATGTCTTAATTGTCATGATTATCTAATCGCTCCATCAACGCTATGTTGGATTGATAGCTATACTAAATTGCTTAGCTGAGATCCGTAGTTATTCAATAAAATCTTACAGTTGGTCTGCAAAATTAATCTCACCTTCAGACAAAGTCACGTATGCTTTTTTCCAGTCATTGGTAAAGCCAGTGAAGCGTCCTACACGTTTCTGTTTGCCATGCATATTGGTTGTATGAACATGTTTAACTTTAACGTCAAACATCTCCTCAACTGCCTTCTTGATTTCGATCTTATTCGCTTTAGGATCTACTTTGAAAACAACTTTTCCATCAACTTCAAGTTGAAGATTAGCCTTTTCGGTAAGCAGAGGTCCCTTTAGAGTTCTATGATCACTTTTCATGCGGTTAACCTCTTCTCAAGACTCTCGACTGCTGGTTTAACCAGCATAAGTTTCTTGTGCAGCAAGATGTCATAAACATTCAGACCATCAACGGGCATTACTTTAAATCCATTGGCATTACGGGCTGATTTATTTACCTTCTCATTGCTTCCTTCGGTGATTATGAGACAGTTCTCAAAATCAAAACCCTTCATAATTCCAACGAAGTCTTTTGTTTTGATAGCATCCATAACAAACTCATCTATAACCACAAGATTGCCTTCCTGTAATCTGGCACTCATGGCCATTGCAAGAGCCTGTTGTTTCACTTTGCGGTTAAGCTTGAAACTATAGTCACGTGGTTTGGGACCAAAGGTTACACCACCACCTCTCCAGATTGGAGAGTTTCTGGTACCAGCACGAGCACGTCCTGTTCCCTTCTGTTTCCATGGTTTAGCACCGCCACCTCGAACTTCCCTTCTGGTTTTGGTACTGGCATTACCACCACGTTTTGCGGCACGTTGCATACGAACAACGTCGTGGAGCAAATGCTGCTTGACGGTCAGGTCGAATACATTAGCATTCAACTCGATTTCGCCAACTTTTTCGTTGCTGGTATTTACTATATCTATGGTAGACATTAATTACTCCTTGAATCGATCAATCACTGTCGGCTGGTTACTTGCTGAAAAGCTTCAGAAGACCTTGTTTTGCCCCTGGTACCGGACCTTTAACGATGATAATATTTTCATCATCTCGAATATCAACAACCTGTACATTTTTTTTCAGTACGGTATCGGTACCCATTCGTCCGGGAAGCTTTTTACCTTTAACAACTCGTCCAGGCCAAGCGCTCATACCAATCGAACCAGGTCGACGATGAAACTTTGATCCATGTCCGCCAGGACCGCCTTTAAAACCATGGCGTTTCATAACACCCTGGAAGCCTTTACCCTGAGAAATACCCTGTATATCTATAATATCACCGGTTTTGAACAATTCACCGAGGGTGATGTTCTGACCAGCCTGATATTCTTCTGGATTCTGAACTCTAAATTCACGAACATTGTAAAAACCATCTGATTCAGATTTCTTAAAATGTCCTGCAAGAGCTTTATTAACTCTTTGCGCCTTCTTTTCACCAAATCCTACCTGAATAGCGCTATAGCCATCGGTGGTCTCTGATTTAACCTGGAGGACTTTGCAGGGTCCGGCTTCTATGACGGTAACTGGAATGACAGCACCAATTTCATCATACACACGGCTCATACCTATCTTCTTACCTAATAAACCCATTGTCTTCGGCATAATCTTACCTATACTTCTTCAAATTAAGCGATCCCATAAAGAAATCGCTATGGCAGTTTAATCTCCACATCAACACCTGCAGACAGTTCAAGCTTCATCAACAGATCAATAGTCTGTTGTGTCGGCTCGAGAATATCTATCAGGCGACGATGGGTTCTCATCTCAAACTGCTCCCGAGATTTTTTATCAACATGTGGTGACCGAAGGACACAAAATTTGTTGATTGAGGTTGGCAGTGGAATCGGACCAGCAACAGCTGCTCCGGTACGACGTGCGGTCTCAACAATCTCATGGGTAGACAGATCAAGTAATTTATGATCATACGCCTTGAGGCGGATACGAATTTTATCTGCAGGTATCATGATCTTCCTTATTCGATTATTTCACTTACAACGCCGGCACCAACTGTCCTACCACCCTCACGGATAGCAAAACGAAGACCAACATCCATGGCGATTGGGGTGATAAGCGCACCAACAACATGTACGTTATCGCCTGGCATTACCATCTCAACACCTTCTGGAAGTGTAATAACTCCAGTAACGTCGGTTGTTCTGAAGTAGAACTGTGGACGATAGCCATTAAAAAATGGAGTGTGACGACCACCCTCATCTTTTCCAAGAATATAGCATTCAGCCTTAAACTTGGTGTGAGGATTGATTGAACCAGGAGCAGCAAGAACCTGTCCACGTTCAATATCTTCTCGTTTAACACCACGAAGAAGAGCACCTATATTATCACCGGCCCGACCTTCATCGAGAAGCTTACGAAACATTTCAACACCGGTACAAGTTGTCTTAACGGTATCTTTAATTCCTACGATCTCAATCTCATCACCAACATGAACGATTCCTCGCTCTACACGTCCGGTTGCAACAGTTCCACGACCAGAAATTGAGAAGACATCCTCAATTGGCATAAGGAATGGTAGATCAACGTCACGCTCTGGCTCAGGGATATAAGAGTCAATAGCAGCCATCAGTTCGTTGATGCATTTTGCAGCATCAGCGTCTTCTGGGTTTTCAAGGGCCTTCAAAGCAGAACCTTGGATAATTGGAATATCATCACCAGGGTACTCATACTTATCGAGCAATTCACGAAGTTCCATCTCTACCAGTTCGATAAGCTCTTCGTCATCAACCATGTCGCATTTATTCAGAAACACAACGATTGCAGGAACGCCAACCTGACGTGCGAGCAGGATATGCTCACGGGTCTGAGGCATGGCACCATCATCGGCACCAACAACAAGGATTGCACCGTCCATCTGTGCAGCACCTGTAATCATGTTCTTGATATAATCAGCATGACCAGGACAATCAACATGGGCGTAGTGACGATTCTCAGTCTCATACTCAACATGAGCAGTAGCGATGGTAATTCCACGCTCTTTTTCTTCAGGAGCCTTGTCGATATTACTAAAATCAGTAAATTCAGCAAATCCTTTGGTTGCCTGTACAGCTGTAATTGCAGCGGTCAGAGTGGTTTTACCATGATCAATGTGACCAACGGTTCCCACATTGACATGCGGTTTATTTCTTTCAAATTTTTCTTTTGACATAGTCGTTCCTCAAAATGAATAAGCTATATTCCTCTGATTTTTCTTATAATCTCGTCGGCTCTATTTTTCTGCACAACGTCATATTTTTCAAACTGCATGGTAAAATTCGCTCTGCCCTGCGTTGCTGACCGGAGAGATGTTGAATATCCGAACATTTTCGCCAAAGGAGCATGAGCTCTTACCACCTGCAATCCATCGCTGGTTTCAACCCCAACAACTTTTGCCCTCTTGGAGTTGAGATCATTCATCATATCTCCAAGATATTCATCCGGACATGTTATCTCCAGATTCATAATCGGTTCAAGCAACAGTGGTTCAGCATCTGCTGTTACCCTACGTATCGCCATGGCCGATGAAATTCCAAACGCCATCTCGGTTGACTCATCATCGGAATAGGAACCTCCAATTAACGTTACCTTGATATCTGTAACTGGATAACCGATAAGTGGCCCAGCATCCAAGCTGTCCCGTATTCCTCGCTCGATGGCCTCTAGAAACTCCGAGGGAATCTGATTGTCATTCACCTGACTCTCAAAAACTACCCCTTCAGACCTTCCGAGTGGCTCAACCTTTATTACAACATGGCCATATTGGCCTTTAGCACCTGCAAGCTGGTCAAACTTTCCTTCGCCCTCAGCAGTTACTGAGATGGTTTCCTTATAGGATACCTGAGGTTTACCAACGTTTGCATTTGCTTTAAATTCGTTTAATAGCCGATCTACAATGATTTCGAGATGTAATTCTCCCATCCCTGAAATAATCGTCTGCCCTGTATCCTCGTTTTTGGTAATCTTAAACGATGGATCTTCGAGAGCTATTTTTGCAAGTGTATCAGCAAGCTTATTTTCATCAGCTTTACTTTTTGCCTCAATAGCTACTCCGATAACAGGTTCTGGAAATTCCATACTTTCCAGGACAATGTAATCGCCGCTTGCACAAAGGGTATCTCCGGTTGTGGAGAATTTAAGTCCAATAACAGCTCCGATATCACCGGCACTCAGACTATCGACCTCTTCCCTTTTATTCGCATGAAGACGAATCAGTTTGCTAATTTTTTCTTTCTTCTTTTTGACGGGATTAAATACCTTGTCACCTACCTTTAGTATTCCGGAATAGATACGGATAAAGGCCAAGTTCTCAACAAAAGTATCGCTCATCAGTTTAAAGATGAGCGCAGAGAATTTCTCTGTTGCGTCAGCTTTACGACTGATTTCTTCATCATCTTTACCAAACCCAATCATTGGAGGTACGTCCAATGGTGAAGGTAGATAAGATATGATGCCGTCCAACAGAGGTTGTATGCCTTTGTTTTTAAAAGCGCTTCCACATAAAACCGGAACTAAGTCCAGGTTCAATGTAGCAGTTCTCAGGGCACGATAAATCTCTGTCGGAGATACTAATGTATCTTCAAGGAAATTTTCCATGATCTCATCATCGAAGTCGGCCAACTTCTCGATGAGCATCATATGTGCGGCCGTGAATCTGTCCCGATATGTTTCCGGGATATCTTTTTCTATGACTTCCTGTCCAAGTGAATCTTCGTCAAAAACGTACATCTTCTCTTCGATAAGATCGATAACGCCTTCAAACTCAGCTTCTTTTCCAACAGGAATCTGAACAACAACCGGGTTTGTCCCTAGTCGTTCTTCCATCATTGCAACAACACGCTCAAAGTCGGCGCCTATTCGATCCATCTTATTGATGAATGCTATCCGCGGTATCTGATACTTCTCAGCCTGTCTCCAAACTGTTTCCGATTGCGGCTCGACACCGCCTACGGCACAAAAGACAGCAACTGCACCATCCAGTACGCGAAGGCTTCGTTCCACCTCTACGGTGAAATCGACATGGCCCGGTGTGTCAATGATATTAATACTTTGGGATCGCCAGGTACAACTCGTTGCAGCCGAGGTGATCGTAATCCCCCTCTCCTGCTCCTGTTCCATCCAATCCATGACAGCAGCACCATCATGAACTTCGCCAATCTTATAGGACCGGCCAGTGTAATACAATATCCGTTCAGTTGTAGTTGTCTTTCCTGCATCAATATGGGCCATAATGCCAATATTACGCACACTGGAGAGATCTTTTTTATCAGCCATAGCTACCCCTTACACAGACTAGCTCCTCAGCTAACACAACAAACGGCTTACAAATGTTCCAGCTAACCTACCAGCGATAGTGAGCAAAAGCCTTATTGGCTTCAGCCATGCGGTGGGTATCGTCACGCTTCTTTACAGCAGCACCACGATCGTTATACGCATCAAGTAATTCCGCAGCAAGTTTGTCTGACATGGATCTGCCGGATCTCGCCTTGGCGAAATCAATAATCCAGCGAATCGCTAAAGCATTACGACGAACCGTACGTACTTCCATGGGCACCTGATAGGTGGCTCCACCAACACGTCGAGATTTAACTTCAACTTTTGGTCGAACTTTTTCCATTGCCTCTTCAAACACTGTAAGAGGATCTTCGTCGGTAACTTTGGACTCTACTATATCCATTGCATCATAAAAGATTCTCATGGCAATAGACTTCTTACCCTGCTCCATAATTCCGTTGGTAAACTTAGCTACCAAAACGGAATTAAAACGTGGATCAGGATTTATTTTTCTTTTTTCAACTATTTTTCTGCGTGGCATTATATTCCTCTATCACTACTCGAATTCAGGTTATTTCGGACGCTTTGCGCCATACTTGGAACGCCCCTTACGTCTGTCAGAAACTCCAAGAGTATCAAGGGTACCACGAACAACATGATAACGAACACCAGGAAGATCTTTTACACGACCGCCACGAATCAGGACAACTGAATGTTCCTGCAGGTTATGACCTATACCAGGAATATAAGAAGTTACCTCGATTCCGTTGGTCAACCGAACCCTTGCCACCTTACGAAGCGCTGAGTTTGGTTTCTTTGGAGTTGTCGTATACACACGAACACAGACACCACGTTTCTGAGGTGCGCCTTTCAGTGCTGGAGTAAGACTCTTCTTAACCTGTTTTTTTCTGCCCTGCCGAATGAGCTGATTAATTGTTGGCATTATCTTTACTGCTCCTGTTCACGTATATTAAAATGTCGTTAATTATTCATCACACTAGGCATCTTACAAATGAGCCGAGCACGAAAGGGAGAATAAATACTCTATCTGAAGAACTGTGTCAAGCACAAAAAGTTTTTATTCTCTTAAATACATTCATTAAAGGGATCAAAGCCACTATGGTTTGATCCCGGATCAACCATTAGAACGTTCTATCAAGACCGGTACCTGCAGATATCAAGCGGCCCATGATCACATTTTCCTTCAGTCCAACAAGCTCATCAACCTTACCCTGCATTGCTGCATTTGTAAGAACCTTGGTAGTCTCCTGGAACGACGCCGCTGAAATAAAGCTTTCAGTGGAGAGTGATGCCTTGGTAACACCAAGTAGGAGGGGTTCAGCCATACCAGGCTGCTTTCCTTCTGCAAACAAACGATCACGTTCATCTTCAAAGTCCCACCATACAACCTGCTCACCGATCATAAACTTGGAATCACCGGCATTTGTAATCTGGACACGCCTCAGCATTTGACGAACAATTACTTCTATATGTTTGTCATTTATTTTAACACCCTGAAGTCGATAGACTTCCTGTACCTCATTCACCAGAAACTTGGCAAGTTCCTTGACACCAAGCACTCTAAGAATATCATTGGGGACAACAGTTCCTTCCATCAAGGGCTCTCCAGCCTGTACATAGTCACCCTCATGGACGATGATATGCTTAACCTTAGGCACAAGGTACTCCTGAGGTTCACCAAACTCAGGAGTAACCACAACACGTAACTTACCCTTAAGTTCTCTACCAAAGCTGACTCGTCCATCAATCTCTGTAATAATTGCAGGTTCCTTGGGCTTACGAACCTCAAAGAGCTCAGCAACTCGCGGCAAACCACCGGTAATATCCTTCGTTTTACTACTCTCGCGAGGAATACGACCAACTACCGTTCCAGCTTCTATATGTTCGCCCTCTTCCAGTGAGATAATAGACCCAACCGGGAGAGAATATCTGGCAAACGCTTCTGAATCAGGGAGCTTTAGGGTCTTATTCCCCTTCTCGCCTTTAATAGAAATACGTGGGGAAAGTGCCTGACCGGAAGGCGTAGGTACAATAACCTTACTGGATTTTCCGGTCACACCATCGACCTTCTCCTGCATGGTTGAACCTTCAACAATATCACCAAATTTGATGATACCTGCAACTTCTGAAACAATTGGAATGGTATAAGCATCCCACTCTGCAAGAATAGTAGCAGGTTCAACTTTCTGATCTACTTGAACCAGTATCTGAGCACCATAGTTAACTTTGTGACGCTCACGCTCCCGGCCCTGTTCATCAAGAACTGCAATCTCAGCATTACGATTCATTACAATTTTAATACCTTCGGAGTTCACAACTGAATGAAGGTTATTAAAGGCAATTTTACCAGCTCGTTGACTCTGAATTTCGGCCTGTTCAACTGCGCGACTCGCAGTACCACCGATATGAAATGTACGCATGGTAAGCTGTGTTCCTGGCTCACCAATAGACTGTGCTGCGATAATTCCAACAGCTTCTCCACGGTTGACCATATGACCACGGCCAAGATCACGACCATAACATTGAGCACATACACCGCGGCGGGCACGGCACGTGAGAACCGAACGAATCCTCACCTTATCAATACCGGCTTCATCTATTTCTTTTACCAGTGTTTCGGTGATTTCCTGACCAGCTTTGACGATGATTTTTTCTTCATCAAAGGGATCAACAACATCTTCCTGGGTTACTCGCCCAAGGATTCGATCGCCTAAGGGAACAATTATTTCACCACCATCGAGTAGCGGTTCTGCAACGATCCCATCTAGTGTCTCACAATCCGCCATAACAATGGTGGAATCCTGGGCGACATCAACCAGACGTCTGGTAAGGTATCCTGAGTTAGCTGTTTTAAGCGCTGTATCAGCAAGACCTTTACGGGCACCATGTGTAGAAATAAAGTACTCAAGTACACCAAGGCCCTCACGGAAACACGCCTTAATGGGAGTTTCAATAATGGCACCAGATGGCTTAGCCATTAGTCCACGCATACCTGCAAGCTGACGAATCTGATCTCGTGAGCCCCTGGCACCGGAATCTGCCATAAGATAAATAGAGTTGAAACTCGGAGCAACAACCTTATTATTATCCTTATCAATAAAGGTATCGACTTTAATCGCATCCATCATTTCATTCGCGACATCTTCCGTTACCTTAGACCAGATATCAACAACCTTATTATATTTCTCACCGGATGTGATCAAACCATCAGAGTACTGCTGGCTAACATCAAGAACTTCGTTCTCTGCCTTTCCAACCAGTATTTTTTTACTGTCAGGAATTTTCATATCATCAATGCAGATTGAAATTCCAGCACGTGTGGCAAATTCATATCCTATATCTTTGAGACGATCTGCCAAAATAACAGTCTCTTTGGTTCCGGCATGTCTATAGGTATAATCGATAAGCTGAGCCAGAGCCTTTTTGGTCATTACTTTGTTTACTTCACTATATGGAACCGTAGATGGCAAAAGATCACCCAGAAGCACGCGGCCCATGGTAGTCGCAACCATCTTACCATCAAGGCGAAGATTAATTTTTGCTTGAAGATGAACTGTGTCATAGTCAAAAGCAATCCGTGCCTCAGATGGATTGGAAAAATTCTTTCCTTCTCCTTTGGCATTGATACGTTCTCTTGTCATATAGTAGAGGCCGAGAACAATATCCTGTGATGGAATAATAATCGGTTCACCATTTGCGGGTGAAAGAATATTATTAGTAGACATCATCAGAACACGGGCTTCAACCTGAGCCTCGACGGACAACGGTACATGGACCGCCATCTGATCGCCATCAAAGTCAGCATTAAAAGCTGCACAAACGAGTGGGTGAAGCTGAATAGCCTTCCCTTCAATCAGAACGGCTTCAAAAGCCTGCATACCAAGTCTATGAAGAGTTGGAGCGCGGTTTAAGATTACAGAACGTTCAGTCACCACCTCATCTAGTACATCCCATACTTCTTTGGCACCCTTTTCAACCATTTTTCGGGCACTTTTGATGGTAGTAACAAGTCCCTGATTCTCAAGTTTGTTGTAGATAAATGGCTTAAAGAGCTCAAGTGCCATTTTCTTTGGAATACCACACTGATGCAATCGAAGATGAGGTCCCACGACGATAACAGATCGACCGGAATAATCGACACGCTTACCGAGTAGGTTTTGACGAAAACGACCCTGCTTTCCCTTCAGCATATCGGAAAGGGATTTCAATGGTCGTTTATTGGCACCTGTAATAACACGGCCACGTCGTCCATTGTCAAAAAGGACATCGACCGCTTCCTGAAGCATTCTTTTTTCGTTACGAATAATAATATCAGGAGCATCAAGCTCAAGAAGGCGCTTCAATCGATTATTACGATTAATTACTCGACGATACAGATCGTTCAGATCACTGGTTGCAAAACGGCCCCCTTCAAGAGGAACGAGAGGTCGCAGATCAGGAGGAAGTACAGGGATTACCTTAAGCACCATCCATTCTGGACGATTACCGGAATCACGAAATGCCTCAATCACATAGAGACGTTTTCCATATTTCAGACGTTTTGTCTTGGAATTGGTAGTGGCCATCTCCTCGCGCAATGTCTTGGAAAGTGCAATCAGATCCTGGGCTGCCAGTAATTCATGGATAGCCTCGGCACCAATACCCACTTCAAACTCACCTGGATGTTCTTCACGGGCCTGGCGGTACTGTTCTTCAGTGAGCAATGTCCCTGCCGGAATTGCCTCGGTATCGGAATGAATAACAGCATACTGTTCGAAGTAGAGTACTTTCTCTAACTGTTTCAGAGTGAGATCAAGCACTGCCCCTATTTTCGAGGGAAGACTTTTCAGAAACCAGATATGAGCAACGGGGGCCGCAAGACTGATATGACCAAGGCGCTCACGTCGAACTTTGGACTGAATAACTTCAACACCGCATTTTTCACAAACAACACCACGGTGTTTCATACGTTTATATTTACCGCAGTTACATTCAAAATCCTTTACAGGACCAAATATTTTAGCACAGAAAAGACCATCTCTTTCCGGCTTGAATGTTCGGTAATTAATAGTTTCAGGCTTCTTTACCTCACCATGAGACCAATCCATGATCTTTTCAGGTGAAGCGATAGAAATCTGAACTTTATTAAACTTAACTGGACCTTTCGGTTTTTGAAAAAAATTGAATAGCTCTTCCACGAAAGTACATCCCCTTCAGTATAGGGTTAAAAAAGAGAATAGAGTTTATTTGAAAATTAGTTTAGACAGAATATATCTAACTAAGAACTCTCCTCGTATTAATCTTATCAACAAAAAAGTTTAGCAGTGGTTCAGATGTGATCATTCAAACATGCTCATAATAGTATTTTCTATATGAGCATGTTTGAATGATCACAGGTGAGCTGCTGATGAACTTTTATTTACTCCAACAGCTCCATATCCAGGCATAGCCCCTGAAGCTCTTTCACAAGTACGTGAAAGGATTCCGGAAGCCCTGTTGTAAGAAAGTTGTTTCCTTTTACAATACGTTCGTACATGGTAGTCCGACCTTCAACATCATCGGATTTAGCTGTTAAGAACTCTTTAAGAGTATAGGCGGCACCATAGGCCTCCATTGCCCAAACTTCCATCTCACCAAGTCGCTGACCACCAAACTGGGCTTTTCCACCAAGAGGTTGCTGAGTAACAAGGGAGTAAGGACCTGTTGAACGGGCATGAATTTTATTATCAACAAGATGATGAAGCTTCAACATATACATGACACCAACTGTTACCTGATTGGCAAAGGGGTCACCAGTTAAGCCATCATAGAGTTGACTCTGTCCAACTTCATCAACGCCAGCTTCAACAAGCAAGCGGCGAATTTCCTCTTCAGGTGCACCATCAAATACTGGAGTTGCAACGTGTATACCGCGATAGTGTTTACGGCACCAGTCAAACAGTTCTGTATCACTCAAACCGCCAGTGATTTCCTCATATTCCTCTTTGGAATAGACTGCCTGCATCTTGGCCTTTATCGCACCGAGCTCTTTTGCCTGAGCAAGGTCTGAAAGCTGTTTACCGATTCTCTTAGCAGCAAAGCCAAGATGAACCTCAAGGACCTGTCCAACATTCATACGTGAAGGAACACCAAGTGGATTCAATACGATATCAACAGTGGTACCATCTGCAAAGAAAGGCATATCTTCTTCTGGAAGAAGTCTTGAAACAACACCTTTATTTCCGTGGCGGCCGGCCATCTTATCACCAACGGAGAGTTTTCGTTTTGTCGCGACATACACTTTAACCATCTTGACAACACCAGGAGGAAGATCATCTCCTTTTTTCATTCTCTCTATAATACCGTCATAACGTGAAGAAATAAGGTCTTTTTGTTTATTATAACGCTCATAGGCGGCATCAATTTCCACTTCAAATTTTGCTTTCTCGGAAAAATCAATCTTTCCAAGCTGAGCAAAGCCGATCTGAAGAGCAAGCTCGGCTTCCATTTTCTTGCCAAGTTTTATAATTACACTGCCATCTTTTGCGCAAACATCAGCTTTTACCGTGCGACCATTCATGATCTCACCAAGCTCACGGCAAACACCTTTTTTCAGACTGGCAAGTTCATCGAGTTTATCCTTGTAAAGACGCTCTATCTCCATATCTTCGATCATCAGAGAACGCTCGTCTTTATCAACTCCTTTTCTGGAGAATACTTTGGCATCAATCACAACGCCTTCAACTCCAGGTGGTACACGAAGCGAGGAATCCTTAACATCCTGAGCTTTTTCACCGAAGATTGCACGAAGTAGCTTTTCTTCAGGAGAAAGCATGGACTCGCCTTTTGGAGTAACTTTACCAACGAGTGTATCTCCCGCCCGAACATCGGCACCTATTCGAACAATTCCTGAATCATCAAGATTGCGAAGTGTATCCTCACTGACATTTGGAATATCACGAGTGATCTCTTCTTTACCAAGCTTTGTATCCCTGGCCATTGTCTCAAAGACTTCAATATGGACAGAAGTAAAAGTATCTTCTTTCAGGAGTCGTTCATTAACAAGAATGGAATCCTCAAAGTTGAATCCACGCCAGGGCATAAATGCTATTGTTATATTTTTACCAAGTGCCAACTCACCTTCTTCACAGGATGGACCATCTGCCAGAACCGTTCCTTTTTCGACCCGAACACCGGGAAGTATTAATGGGTTTTGGGTAAAACACGTGTTCTGGTTAGATTTTTTGTATTTGGAAAGACGATAGACACCGACTCCAGTATCAAAGCCATCAACACCGTGATTATCATAGCGTACCACGATACGGTTTGAATCGATTTCCTCGACAACCCCTTCTCCACCGGAAAGCAGACATGCGCCAGAATCCCTGGCCACATAACGCTCCATACCAGTCCCGACAAGAGGCGAGTGACAGATCATAAGCGGTACTGCTTGACGTTGCATATTGGAACCCATCAGTGCCCGGTTAGCATCATCGTTTTCAAGAAACGGAATAAGGGAAGCCGCAACACTGACCAGCTGATTTGGGGCAATATCCATATAACTGACCATATCAGCATTTACGGTAATAACCTCACCCTCTTCACGTACAATCAGTCTGTCATCAACAATTTTATTGTTCTTATCTTTGGCAACAGCAGCTGGAGCAATAAGTTGTTTCTGCTCCTGCAAAGCACTCAGGTATTTAATTTCATCAAGTACGATGCAATTATCTACTTTTCTATATGGTGTTTCAATAAAACCATAAGGATTTATTCGAGCATAGGTAGCAAGTGAAACGATCAGTCCAATATTTGGTCCCTCAGGAGTTTCTACGGGGCATATACGTCCATAATGGGTCGGATGAACATCACGTACTTCAAATCCTGCACGTTCTCTGGAAAGTCCGCCAGGTCCAAGAGCTGAAAGACGTCTTTTGTGAGTCACTTCAGAAAGAGGATTGGTTTGATCCATAAACTGAGACAATTGGGAAGTTCCAAAAAATTCCTTGATAGCTGCTGAAATAGGCTTAGGATTAACCAGATCATGGGGCATCATGGTTTCAACTTCCTGAAGAGTCATACGTTCTTTAATAGCACGCTCCATACGGATAAGTCCCATACGGTACTGGTTCTCTACCAGTTCTCCAACAGTACGAACCCTTCGATTACCAAGGTGATCGATATCATCGACATCTCCCTGGCTATCTTTCAAACGAACCAGAAAAAGGACTGATTCGATAATATCATCCTTGGTAAGAGCTCGGTGGTCAATATCAGTATCAAGGCCTAAACGGGCATTAATCTTATAACGACCGACTTCTGAAAGATCGTAGAGATCCTTATTAAAGAAGAGATTATTAAAAAATGTCTGGGCAACCTCTATGGTTGGAGGGCTAGAAGGACGTAGCCTGCGATAAATTTCAAGGATTGCTTCAGCACCGGTAGTTACCTTGTCAAGCGCCAGTGTTTTTCGAAAAGAATCAGAATAGGTAATACCATCGATATACAGAATTTCGAAGTCATTGATTTTGGCTTCGATAAAAGAATCGAGCATTATTTCTGTCAGTTCATTGTTACAGGCAGCTAGAAGCTCTCCGGTCTCTTCCTGGACAAAATCAGTAACGAGAAATTTTTCGAGAAGATTTTCTTTGGAAATACGAAGAAATTTAACATCTGCCTTCACAAGGCGTTTGCAAAGAGCTTTACCAAGTTTCTTCCCTTGTTTCCCGAGAATATCACCGGTTGCAGGATCGACAAGATCGTATTCTAAGCGCTGCCCCTGAACATTCTCGGGGTTAAACTCTATATAGTAACGTTCATTTTCATACTTTACATTAAGGACCGGGTAGAACTTACGAAGAAGTTTTTCTGCACTATACTCTGGCTCATCGCCTTCTCCCATAGTGTAATCCAGACCCTTTAAAAGGGTGGTTACAGGAAATTTACGACGCCTGTCGATTCTTACATGAAGAACATCTTTAATATCAAACTCTAGATCGATCCAGGATCCACGTACAGGTATTATACGTGCGGAATAAAGAAGCTTACCACTAGAGTGTTTCTTGCCATTATCATGGGTAAAAAACAGTCCTGGTGAACGCTGTAACTGTGAAACTATCGCACGTTCCGTACCATTAATTACAAAAACACCATCACCAGTCATGAGTGGAAGAGCGCCTAAAAATACCTGCTGCTCTTTGATATCACGAATAGTTTGAACTTCAGTTTCCTCATCAACGTCGAAAGTAATAAGACGAACTGTGATTTTCACAGGAATATCAAAGGTCATTCCACGTTGTTGACATTCAGCAATGGTATATTTTGGAACACCAAAGGAATAATTGACGAATTCAAGAGAGCAATGTCCATTGAAATCATTGATTGGAAAGACATTATTAAAAATTGCCTGTAAACCAGAATTCTCACGTTCGCCTGGTTCAACATCAATTTGCAGGAATTTTTCATATGAAATCCGCTGCATAGAAATTAGATGCGGTGGTTCCATGATTGATGGGGATTTGGCAAAGTTTTTTCTTACTCTTTCCATAATTTACCTCGAGATGCCTTTAACAGAAAATTGTATACCCGAATACAGACACATAAGCCTGAGTAAGGGATTAAACGACTTGGCAGGTTCACCTGCTGAGCCAGGAAATTTAAAAGGTATGATACTGCGTGTACGGAGGGGTTAAACAGATACTACATTGATGCCTAATACAGCGGCTTAAACAAGAAGGACAGTTATTTCTAGCAATCATTTTCATAGCAATACACGTGTATGTAAAATCTGGCTGAAGAAAATAAAGAACCGAAACAAAAACGTATCCGTTTGTTATTCCGATGTTTTCACCTAACTACCATACTGCCCCATAAAAACTACGATACGCTACGCGGCATTAAGCCCGTAGCGTAACGTATATAACCAGGTAAAGTAGCCTACTGGCGACCCTACCATGTGAAGAGACTATTACTTGATTTCTACAGTTGCGCCAACTGCTTCAAGTTGAGCCTTGACTTCTTCTGCTTCATCTTTTGAAACTGCTTCTTTAACAGGAGTAGGTGCACTTTCAACGAGTCCCTTTGCTTCTTTCAGCCCAAGAGAAGTGATAGCACGAACTTCTTTGATGACCTTAATTTTGGCATCGCCAACGGAAGCCAGAACAACATCAAATTCAGTCTGTTCAGCAGCAGCTTCGCCACCTTCAGCAGGAGCACCAGCAACTGCAACAGCAGCAGGAGCAGCAGCAGATACGCCAAATTTTTCTTCAAGTTCTTTAATAAGCTCAGAGAGCTCAAGAACGGACATATTAGCTAGGAAATCGATTACATCTTCTTTTGATACAGCCATGATAAAATACCTCTAAATTTAATCTTTTTAAAAAGTTATGGTTAACTTATCCGGTAACCATTCTTTAATGTCAACAGAACTACGCCTGTTCCTTTTGTTCCTTAATTGCCTGTAAACCATACAGAAATGTTCTTGGAACTCCTGAAAGTACCTGAACAAGTCCGGTGGGAACGCTATTAAGAACTGAAAGAAACTGTCCAAGTAGTACTTCCTTGGAAGGAAGTTTGGACAGAGCGATCATATCTTCTGTAGAAATTTTCTCTCCATCAAGGGCGGCGGCACGAATTTGCATTTTTTCATGATCTTCTACAAATTTCGCTAGAGCCTTTGCTGGTGCAACCGGATCATCATAGCCAATAACTATGGCTGTGGTGCCCGTAAAATCCTCAGTGAGAACATCACAGGCTGTATCCGCTACTGCCCTTTTCAGAAGAGTATTCTTTGCAATTCGAATTTCTGAATCGCAGCCACGCAATTGAATGCGAAGCTCCTGTAACTCAGAAACCGTTAGACCACAATAATCAGTTACCACAGTAAACTTGGCACGGCTGAATGAATCATTCAACTCGGAGACTATTGCTGTTTTATCGTCACGGTTCAAAGTACTCCTCCTTAATCGGTTTAAGATTACTCTTTTGCCCTATTCAATAAATGAATAAAACGCTTTAGAGTCTAATTCCGGAAAACGTACTGTTAACTGGAATAAGCGTACCAATAAAGTCATTTTTAAAAAAACTTTTTGAGACACTAAACAGCGGATACGGTATATAAATCAAAAAATGATTAATAAACCATTGCCTCGGCAGGACACAAAAAAAATGTGATTAAACCATGCGGAACCTGCTGTCTTCGACCTATTTTTTACTTACTGCAAATACAACTATATAAAATCGCGAACTACTTAACAGCTGCAGTTAATGCGACAGTATCGAGTTTAATACCTGGGCCCATTGTTGAGCTCAGTGTTACCGAACGAAGATAAATACCTTTTGCAGAGGAAGGTTTTAACTGTATAACTTTTTCAACAAAAGCTTTCAGGTTTTCACACATTTTCTCTTGACCAAAAGAGCACTTACCAATTCCGGCATGGATAATACCAGTTTTTTCGACACGAAAATCGACTTTACCACTCTTGATCTCCTGTATAACTTTAGCAAGATCAAAGGTTACAGTTCCAAGTTTGGCGTTAGGCATCAGATTTCTAGGTCCAAGAACCCTACCAATTTTACCTACGGTTCCCATCATATCAGGGGTAGCCACGGTCTTATCGAAATCAAGCCAGCCATCTTTGATTTTTTCAACGAGGTCATCCCCACCAACAAAATCCGCTCCAGCTTCTCTGGCTTCAGTTTCCTTATCACCTTTGGCAAATACAAGAACTCTAGTTTCTTTACCGGTACCATTTGGGAGTACTACAGAGGAACGAACCATCTGATCGGCGTGACGTGGATCAACACCAAGTTTCATTGCGATATCGATAGTTTCATCAAACTTTGTGAAAGAACTTGAAAGTACATGCTTAACCGCATCTTCCAGAGTATACTGAAGTGTGCAATCTACTTTCTCTATTTTGTTTCTGTAATTTTTTCCGTGTTTCGGCATCTTAGCCTCCTACTCTCCAAGATCGTTTTCTTCTACAGTTCGATCATAGCAGTATGTTGAATTTATGAAAAAAATGGGTTAATAGATTGAAGCTTCATAAAGAAAAGAGAAGGTTGAAAAAATCAGCCCCTCACTTTTCAGTATAGTATCTATTCACCTGCTATTATTAGTTAACTACAGTAATACCCATGCTTCTGGCAGTACCAGCAATAATTTTACTGGCAGCTTCGATATCATAGGCATTCAGATCTGGCATTTTTAGCTCAGCAATCTCTTTCACCTTATCCATGGAAATGTCTGCAACACGCTCACTCTTAGGATTAGAAGATGCCTTCTTAAGTCCTGCGGCCTTCATCAACAAAAATGAAGCTGGTGGAGTTTTGGTTACATAGGTAAAAGACCTATCAGCAAAAACTGTAATTACCACGGGAACAACGGTATCACCCATGGCCTGTGTTTTTGCGTTAAAAGCCTTACAAAATTCCATGATATTCACACCATGCTGACCAAGTGCTGGTCCGACAGGGGGTGATGGGTTGGCTTTTCCGGCCGGAATCTGTAATTTAATGTATGCCGAAATTTTCTTGGCCATTTCTAACTCCTACTCTACTAGAGAGTCTATTAATAATTAATGAACGTATAAACAATACACAAATATTTTAGTATTATATTCCTGGCTAGTTATTTGAAACCTGAATATATTCCAATTCAACGGGAGTATCCCTGCCAAAAATAGATACCATAACTTTTACGCGGCCTTTCTCGGGAAACACTTCATCGACCACACCCTGAAAATTTGCAAATGGACCATCCGTTACACGAACAGCCTCACCAATTTCAAAAATAACCTTAGGTCGTGGAGCTTCAGCACCATCCTGAATACGACCAATTATTTTTTGAGCATCAGCATCTGGAAGAGGTGTCGGATTTTCGTCATCCCCTACAAAGCCTACTACACGCGGCATATTATCATGAAGCACATGCCATGTAGTATCATTGAGATCCATTGCAACAAGCATATAACCAGGGAAAAATTTCCTTTCAGAAGTTTTTCTTTTCCCTTTGATCATTTCTACTACTTGTTCCGTTGGAACTAATATCTCTCCAAACAAATCCCCTAGACCCTGCTTCCCAATTCTATCCTCAAGGGTCAACTTGACCTTATCTTCAAAGCCTGAATGGACCTGCAATATGTACCAGTTTATTGCCATGAGTATATCATCAAAGTATAGAGTTAAGCACTAACGCAATACGTCAGGCGGGGATCAGACAGAACTGAAATCAAATGATTCTTGATTATCGCAGAACTGAATCAATAAGTTTTCCGAGCAGCATATCAACGGACCCAAGATACGCGGATGCGAGAATAGAAAACACAATAACAACCCCGGTCAATCCCATGGTTGTTTTTCTGTCGGGCCAGACGATTTTGGTAAATTCGACTTTTACTTCATCAATAAATAGTCGGATCTGAGAAGGTGAAAAAGGTGATTCCTTCTCTTTTTCCAGTTCTTGTTTTTTTATGGCTTTCGTCTTTTTACCCATTGTTTCCTAACCGATCCTATGGATACAGCATTATTCCTTTAACAAGGAGCCGTAAAATGGCAGGCCAGGAGGGACTCGAACCCCCAGCATCCGGATTTGGAGTCCGGCGCTCTACCAATTAGAGCTACTGGCCTGCATCAAAAAAAATTATTTTGTTTCTTTATGCGGAGTATGTGTCCTACAAAATGGACAATACTTCTTAAACTCCAGTTTGCCTGGGGTATTTCTTTTATTCTTTGTCGTCGTATAGTTACGACGCTTACATGTTCCACACGCAAGAGTTACGATATCTCTCATGACAATTCCTAATATCAAAACCACTCATGAGTAATACCCTCAAGTGGTTTAAGAAAAATTTAATTATTCGATAATTTCACTTACAACGCCGGCACCAACAGTTCTACCACCCTCACGGATAGCAAAACGAAGACCAGCATCCATGGCGATTGGAGTGATAAGGTTACCAACGACATGTACGTTGTCACCTGGCATTACCATCTCAACACCTTCTGGAAGTGTAATAACCCCAGTAACGTCGGTTGTTCTGAAATAGAACTGTGGACGATATCCATTAAAAAATGGAGTATGACGACCACCCTCATCTTTTCCAAGAATATAGCATTCAGCCTTAAACTTGGTATGAGGATTGATTGAACCAGGAGCAGCAAGAACCTGTCCACGTTCAATATCTTCTCGTTTAACACCACGAAGAAGAGCGCCGATATTATCTCCGGCCTGACCTTCATCGAGAAGTTTACGAAACATTTCAACACCGGTACAAGTTGTCTTAACGGTATCTTTAATTCCTACGATTTCAATCTCGTCACCAACATGAACGATTCCTCGTTCTACACGTCCAGTTGCAACAGTTCCACGACCAGAAATTGAGAAGACATCCTCAATTGGCATAAGGAATGGTTGATCAACATCACGCTCTGGCTCAGGGATATAAGAGTCAATAGCAGCCATTAGTTCGTTGATGCATTTTGCAGCATCTGGGTCACTAGGATTTTCGAGAGCCTTCAAAGCAGAACCTTGGATGATTGGAATATCATCACCTGGAAACTCATACTTATCGAGCAATTCACGAAGTTCCATCTCAACAAGTTCGATAAGCTCTTCGTCATCAACCATGTCGCATTTGTTCAGAAATACAACGATTGCAGGAACACCAACCTGGCGTGCGAGCAGGATATGCTCACGGGTCTGAGGCATGGCACCATCATCGGCACCAACAACAAGAATTGCACCGTCCATCTGTGCAGCACCTGTAATCATATTCTTGATATAATCAGCATGACCAGGACAATCAACATGAGCATAGTGACGATTCTCAGTCTCATACTCAACATGGGCAGTAGCGATGGTAATTCCACGCTCTTTTTCTTCAGGAGCTTTGTCGATATTACTAAAATCAGTAAATTCAGCAAATCCTTTGGTTGCCTGTACAGCCGTGATAGCAGCGGTCAGAGTGGTCTTACCATGGTCAATGTGACCCACAGTACCTACATTGACATGCGGTTTAGTCCTTTCAAATTTTTCCTTTGACATAGTCGTAGTCTCCTCTGGCCGTATATAATTACGGTAATTTTGGAGCTCATAAACGGATTTGAACCGTTGGCCTCATCCTTACCAAGGATGCGCTCTACCAACTGAGCTATATGAGCCTGAAACAAAACAATAAAAAAAAACAGATATTGTATGGAGCGGGAAACGAGACTCGAACTCGCAACCCTCAGCTTGGAAGGCTGATGCTCTACCAATTGAGCTATTCCCGCAATAATATCTGCTTTGTCTGTATAAGTACAAGGTGGTGGAGGGGGGAGGATTCGAACCTCCGAAGTCTCTGACGACAGATTTACAGTCTGTTCCCTTTGGCCACTCGGGAACCCCTCCACAATTTTTAGTGAACTGTGATTGTTTTTATGAAAAAAGACAATCTTTAGAACACCCAACCGACGAACTTCAAATGCCGGTAATTAACTCGACCTTACTACCTAAACAGTATAATTATAATTTGATATAAACCAAATACCTAGTGTAACTGGAGCTGGCGATGGGACTTGAACCCGCAACATCCTGATTACAAATCAGGTGCTCTGCCAATTGAGCTACGCCAGCGTACAAGGTGAAAGAATATACCCAAAAGGTTTTTTAATTACAATATTTATTTTGGTTGATACAGTAAAATATTTAACTTTCAGGTTGCTTAATACGCATTGGCCATCAGGCACCCAAAACAACGTACTGGAACTACGGTCTTTTAGACTGTTAACACTTAGCCAAATAGCATATTTAATAATCGAGTGTTTTATAAAATTCGTAAATTTATATTAAAATTAAGCAAAAAAAAAGGCTGTGCCAAAAGACACAGCCTTAATCAAACTTTGAAACCTAACGTTTATTCATCAAGAGGATTCTTTACAAAAGAACTATCCCTATATCGTTCAAAAGTCATAGCAGTTGTACGGTAAATTAAATGAGCAAACTTAGTATAAGGCATATACATAAACAGCATCATAACGGTTACAAGGTGTATAAAGTAGATTATGTAGCCAGGAGCTGCAAGTCCAGCCCAGCGAGCGACTTCAGCAAGAAGACCCGTAACACCTACAGCCATGATCTCCCAAATAAGAAACCAGTCGTAGAAAGTAGGAGTAATGTTATCTTCAGCTTCTGTTTTGGAGCGGTTCATCCAGAGAATTCCACAACCAACAATCATTGCAACAGCAGAGACGTTAGCGAGAATTTTCACAGGGTTCCACACAGACATCGGACCATGCAAACTTGGAATCCACAACCCAAGAACATCGTTGGCAATCGCTGACCATGCGGTAACGATAAAGAGTCCACCAAATGCATACATCAGAGGCTTGTGACCGGTTTCACGGTTACGATTGGTTCCACATTCTTTAAAACGTTTATGTTGTACAATTTCAATGATTGAAGGCCATACAAAATCTTTTGCCAACTGTACCATTGAAGGTTTAAAGTCCTGATTAACTCCTTCCCTTTCGCACATCTGGCTCCACAGATTGGTCACTCCCTTATAGGAAGCAACAACAGCAAGACCAAAAGCACCAAGCATAAAGAGATCAATAAAAGCAACATTCTTTCCAAGCCAGTGAAAATCCCAGTGACCAAAGAAACGTTGATATCCATGGGCTGAAAAATCTTCAGCGCCAGGAATAGTCATTCCACCTGAGATTGCCCAAAGGACAAATATGATTACCGCAGGGATGGCAATCAGCATAGGCAGACCTTTAGCACTGGACGCAAGTTTTGCGAGTCCGGTGGGCCAGCCAAGTGCAGTATATGCATGGGCACGAATAGCGCCAAGCACATCACCAGGTTTCGCACCACGAGGACAATACGCAGTACAATCACCACATTGGTGACAAAGAAAAACATTAGGATCAGCAATAAGCTTATCCTTTAATCCCCAACCTGCCCAGATCATTTCCTGGCGCGGAAAGGGGTTTTCCTCTGTAGAAAGTGGACAAACTACAGAACAGGTGGCACACTGGTAACACTTTTTCATTGTGTCACCGCCAGCTGTTTTCAAATATCTAATAAAATCTAAATCCGGTTGAACATCCATTGTTCTAATCCTCCAGTTCTCTTCCCAATTCGTATAACAATATTATTAAAAATATTAGTCTTCAATTAAATAGCCATGGTACTGGTGATCGTCCTTTTTTGCAAGCAGAGTCACACCAGTATCTGACTGAAAAACAGAATCAGAAGCCCTTGAATGGATTAGGACCCATTTCGACAATTTCCTCAACGAAATCATTAAAGATCTGAGGGATCTTATCGTAGTCAGTTATTGCAACAGATTCGGATTTTGCACGCTCAGGTTCAATTCCAAGGGTGGAAAGGGAATCACCAATATTTTCCATACGCTTTTGGGCAATTTCAGAACCCTTAACAAAGTGACACTGATAATCATCACCATATTTACAACCAAGAAGCATGGCACCGTCAAACCCAGCAGACATGGCATCACGAATCCAAGCCATATTCACGGAGCCAAGACAGCGAACTGGAATAATCCTGATCATGTGATTAATCTTACTCTTTCGCATACCGGCCATATCAATGGCAGGATACGCATCGTTTTCACAGGCGAAAACGATGATACGCAGTTTGTCATCGTCATCCTCAGGAACTTCAATGGACTTGATCATGGAACCAATGAGGTCGATATTGTAATCCTTAAATCCGATAATACGTTCAGGACACGCGCCCATACAGGTACCACAGCGACGACAACGTGATGGATTAGGAAGTGGTGTTCCCTTCTCATCATCATCAAGAGCGCCAAATGGGCATTCTTCTGTACAGCGTTTACACTGAGTACATCTCTGCATGAAGAATTCAGGATAGGTCTTGTCACCTGAACGAGGATGAACCGAAACACCACGATCTGCAGACTCAATGGCCTGAATGGCTTTAAGTGCTGCACCGGTTGCATCATCAATGGTCTCCTGCATATTCATGGCTTTTCTTACACCACCACAGGCATAAATACCGGTGCGGCGGGTCTCGTAAGGAAAACAGATAAAGTGGGAATCGGCATAGCCATCAAAGAGATCCAGATCAAGAAATGCTGGTCCCTGACGGTAGGCCAGGTTAATGGTGTCTGCATCCCTGGTCGTTGGAACCATACCAGCTGCCAGAACAACCAAATCGACTTCAAGATCAAGATCCTCACCAAGCAGAGTATCTTTTGCATGCACGGTTCCACCCTCAACGCCGGTTACAGTGGCCTTGGTCATGAAAATTCCGTCATCCTGTTGGACACCTTTGTAGAACAACTCCATATTACCGGGAGTACGCATGTGTTGGTAGAGGATGTAAGCCTGAGCATCAGCATTGTTCTCCCGAACATACTTAGCCTGTTTTAATGCAACCATGGAGGTTACAGAGTTGGCATAAGGAAAATCCTCATCGTTCTCTTCAGCACCTGGGCTCATAACAAAGGCAACCCGGTTCAGTCCATCAAGTTTCCCTTCTTTGGCCATAACCTCAAACTGGGCATTGGTCACAACCTTATCATTGGTTCCGTGTCCAAGATGTTCATATTCTGAAACATCTGCTGGAATCCAACCAGTGGCTAGAACTACGGCACCGAAGGCGTCTGCAGCTTCATTTGCCTCACCATAAGCCTTGAGTCCAGCATTGGGATCTTCCATCTCACCTTTTTCAATCAGATCCTGCTCATCAACACCAACCTTGGCAGGAGCATCCCATTCCGATGTGGTCTCGGCAGGTTTCAGAGTAACTTGGAAATCACCTGGAGAACCACCGATACGGGCAACTTCTGTGGCTGTTTTGATGGTGATATTAGCATCAGCTTCCGCTTCTGCTATCATGGAGGCAATTGAATTGTCTTCAAGCTCAGCATAGGGGTAAGAGGTGGGGAACTGTTTTGCCCAACCATTAGCCTTTCCACCAAGGACAGCAGCTTTTTCAATGATGGTGACTTTTGAACCAGCTTTTGATGCTTCAACAGCAGCTGTAATACCTGCAATACCGCCACCCATGACAAGGATATCCTTATTCATGGACTCCATCTCAAAGGCTTCGGGCAATTCAGTTTTAGCTGAACGAGCACAGGCCATACGAATATAATCAGACCCAGTTTCCTGCAGCCATTCCTTATGTGATTCTTCCTGACCTTCCTCAGCAGTACCGGCAATCCAAATAACCTGTTCACGCAGATTACAGCGAACGGTTATGGTATCATCACCCATGTCGAACTCATTCTGCATAACACGAGGTGAACAGGCGCAGATATTAAAGGTATTTACACCTTCAGTCTTCTTCTCATTTTCAAGAAATGCACGACCTTCCGTTCCACAGAGACAGGCATGGGTTTTACATTCTTGAGACATCTCACCAGTAACAACACCAGACAATTCCTCAATATCGAGAGCTTCTCCAATGCCACAACCTGTACATATATAGGTACAAATTTTCTTATCCATTGATTATGACCTCCTGGAAACCTGAATTGCTTTCAGGGCAGCAGCGGTGGCTGACTGATTGCTTGTAACAACATCTGCAGCTCTGCATGCGCAGCCTGCAGACAATATGCTGGTCTCGGGGTTTGAATTAACAAAACCACTGGGATCCGTATCAAGTGTAACAGGAGCACCATCAGCAGCAAGAGTGGGCTGCATACCGGTGGCAAGAACTGCTAAGTCGACATTCTGCTTAATTTTCTCACCAGTCACTGCATTTTCAGCAACAACGGTAACAGAACCATCGGACTCTGGAATGATCTCGGCAACCTTGCCTTTGATAAAGGTGGAATGTTCATCCTTCATCAGTTTCTCGCGGAATTTTTCATATTTTCCAGGAGTACGAAGATCAATATAGAAGACGTAAATTTTAGCCTCAGGATAGCGTTCCCTGATATAAGTCATCTGCTTGAATGTGGCCATACAGCAGATGTATGAACAGAATTCCAAGTGATTTTCATCACGGGATCCTGCACACTGAACAAATGCAAAAGATTCTGGCTCTTTATTGTCGCCGGGACGAAGGATGGCACCATCGGTGGGTCCACCAGGTGCGGCCATACGCTCTATCATCATGTTGGTGACAATAGCATCTGACTCATTATACTTCAGGTTATCCATCTTGGTAGGATCATAAGGAGTCCAACCAGTCGCCCATATAATAGATGCAACATTGATGGTTTTGGTTTCAGTTCCCATATCAAGATCAACAGCATTGTACTTACAGGAAGCCTTAACAGCAGCAGCACCGTCATCTGAAAGAGCATCTTTATTGATTACAAAACGACGGGGAAAAGCCATCTCATGAGGAAGATATGCTGCTTTGGATTTATTCATTCCAAAGTTGAACTCGTTGTCAATCTCATCAGGGCAGGCATCTGCACAATCCCCACAGGCGGTACAGTTACTATTTACATAACGCGGTGCTGTTTCAAGGGTTACCTCGTAATTACCGGCACTCCCTTCAACCTTTGCAACGGTCGTCATGGTGTAAGTACGGATACGACGATTGTCCTTCACACGTTTAAAGTTAATTTCCAGCCCACAGCTTGGGGGACAAAGCTTTGGAAAATACTGGTTCAGCTGTGCTACACGGCCGCCAAAATAAGCATTTTTTTCGACCAGAAACACATCGTTACCGACTTCAGCGGCTTCAAGGGCTGCAGTGAGCCCGCTGATACCACCGCCTACGACCAAAATTGCACCGGTAGTGCCTTGCTCGTCAGTCATACCAACCTCCATTAGTACTCTTAATATTTACCTTTGAAAACACACACTTCCTGCCAAGAGGAAAACACCAGGCATTCAGGGAGCTTCAATTTCAACACAACCAAATTCAAGAATCAAAGGCTCTTTTTTTATCACATTGTAACTCATCAGAATAGAGGAAGAATATCTCTTTCCTTTGCTCCAATCAACCACAAGCACTACATAGTAAAAATCTCCAGAGATCAAAAAGACCTCTGGAGATTTTTATTCATACGTATGTCCAACTACCGTGGATTAGATCCAGGGGTCGGTCTCTACGATGTTGATACACTCAACTTTCTCACAAAGCCACTCTTGTGTCTCTGGGTTGAAGGTAGAGTTAACGAAACACTTCCAGTTTTCGTCATCAACATTTGGGAAGTCAGATCTGTAATAGAATCCTGGGTAGCGGGATTCTTCACGGAACTGGATGTGACGAATATGCATCTCGACACACCAGATACGATGGTAGTTCTCCCAAGCGCGCATGAGCTCATGCAGATCGCCGGCAGCCATCTTCTCTGCATCTTCACGGAGGAGCTGGAGAAGATCCATGCATATTCCGAGGAGTTTACCAGAGGTCATGTAGTATGTCGCAACACCACCACCATACTCATCGGTGGCTTTCATGAGACGCATCATGATACCTGCAGGCTTGCAGAAGTTAGGGTTAACGTTAGAGCTTGTAGAAGCACCAACATGTTCGTTGTACAGTCTAACTGGAGCATAGATCTCGTCAGCAAGTTCCTGAGCGGTCTGCTTCAGTTCTGGAGCAAAATCAGCATTGTCACGACAGAATTTAACCATCTGCTTAGCAACGATACGTCCTTCAGCATGAGCACCAGAGGAGAACTTATGACCAGAAGCACCGACACCATCACCAGCGGTGAAGAGTCCGTCAACTGTGGTCATACGATTGTATCCCCATTTGTACTGATGAGCACGAGTACCATCAACACTAGGAACCCAATCTTCCTCAGGACCTGAACACCAGATACCACAACAACCGGAATGAGAACCAAGAAGGTAAGGTTCGGTTGGCATGATCTCAGAACCTACTTTCTCAGGCTCAATGTTAGCACCAGCCCAGAGGCCAGCTTGTCCAACAGACATATCAAGGAAATCTTCCCATGCTTCAGACTCAAGGTGTTTCCAGAATTTCTTAACAGCCTTAGGGTCCATTCCTGCATCTTCACGCTCTTTAATGAAAGCGTTCAGAGCAACATCGGTAGCCATGTAGATTGGTCCACGTCCAGCTTTCAGCTCATTAATCATGAGATGGTTACGAAGACAGGTAGGTGTAACAGCAGAAGCACCATAAGGCATGAATTTTCCGAGCTCATCCTTTACAGCGTCACTGTTTGCATAGAACTCACCAAGACCGTTAGATACCTTAGCTTTGAAAAGAAGGAACCACGCACCAACAGGTCCGTATCCATCTTTAAAACGAGCTGGGGTGAAACGATTTTCCATCATGGTCATGGTAGCACCAACTTGACCACACATGGTGTAGGTGGAACCAGCATTCCATACTGGGTACCATGCACGACCTTTACCTTCACCGGTAGACCGGGGACGGAAGATGTTTACAGCACCACCACAAGCTACGAGAGCAGTCTTGC
>Ga0307929_1000168_pt1 | contig 68344 bp, 36 predicted proteins | sample AceLakmetage1330_FD_203160 | JGI IMG/M metagenome (GOLD analysis project Ga0307929, IMG submission 203160) | Saline water microbial communities from Ace Lake, Antarctica - #1330 | ecosystem: Environmental > Aquatic > Non-marine Saline and Alkaline > Saline | place: Antarctica: Ace Lake... | reverse complement strand
TCCTCCGAGCGTTTCCTCGCGACAGGATCAGACCCCCGGCATTGCCGCCTATTTGGAACCGCTGCGCTCAGGAAACCACGCTGGTTTTCTGCCCCACTCCTGCTATTCTACCCCGTGAACGGTTACGCTTTAGATTCAACCACCACGGTGTGAAAAAGTTTACGGCATCAAACACACTATCGAGCGACTGGCTGAAGCGGTTATGGCTTACGCCCTCAGTGACTTCCAGAGAGTGTTCATTGTCGTGCGCCACAAATTTAATTCCGTCGGGGTTGTTGCGGTTGTAGATGGCATTCAGGTTGCGCGGCATGGTGGGGTCATTCATGGGCGGGCCAACTGGCGAGTCGCGATTAGCGGTGAAATAGATCAGCAGCATGTAGTCGATCACATTGTCGACATCCAGAAGTTTGGTGTAGTTGCTGTTTTCGCTTCCGTCGACATTCATCCCTTGAATAGCAAAGTAGGCGGAATTTGAGCTGACGCCGGAGTTGGCGGCAGTCCACAGGTCGTCGTACGCATCGCGGGTGCCGTCGACGGCATACATGTCGCCCGTGTCGGCATCGGCCTTAACCGCGTCGAAATCATCATCGTCGTCTCCGTAATACGATTCAGCATAATCAGCATTGCAACGTTCTTCGGTCTAATAGAGCCCCCAGTACATGCCGTTAATGTAAAGATGATAATATTCACCGGCGGTATAGGGTTGATTCATGTCGCGGTGGGAGTCGCGAGTAAAGATGTCGTAGAGCCAGGTGGCATATTCCGGCGTCTGGCTTGCCCAAGAGAAGTTTTGCCCGGTGCGCAGGTCCATGCGCTTGAAGCTGTCGACACCGTCCTCGCCGAATAACGCATAGTTGAGGCGCGATGTGCCGTATTCCGAGCGGAAGAAAAAGCGGAAGGAGTGCTTCGGATTGGTTGTCTTGGTACTGGATGCCCCGCGGATGCGAATACCGCCATTGATCTGGAATCCGTCTGTTCCATCAGGATTAATCAGCTCGATCGAGGTCTCGCGTTCCCACGCTTCGCCCTCCTCTTCCGGGTTTACATAAATTCCCGTTGAAGCACTGAATAGGTTGTCTGGATCGGTGACAATAGAGATGGAGGGAATCGCCTTCAGCGAGTCTTCAATCAGGTTGGAATAGGTCGCACTTTGCGTGATGTTGGTATCCATTCCGTAGTCGAATTTCTGCTCGTTCACGGAGCTGGACGGAAATTCGGGTTCCAACGAGGCAACGCTGGTTCCTTGTGCAATGATGTCTTCGAGAAAAATGTAAGTCTGCGTGTCAACATCACTGGGTTGATAGCCCGTTATAAAAGCGGCGGCGCGTAGCACCGTCGTTTTGTTAATCGTGATGGCACTAGCGTAGAGCGTCCCGTTATCCGTAGCAGGAGTAGTTCCATCAGTGGTGTAGTAAATTGCCGCCCCGTCGGTGTTGCAACTGATTTCTACGTTGAACGTATTGGTGAAGAACCCGCGATCGACGGTGAACGAAGTGTCGCCTACAAAACCTAACACGCCGAATACATTATCGGCGTCAGGAGTTGGGTTTTCGAAGTACATCGCCGTATTGGTTTGAATGTCCCCAATCGTAATGCCTGTCAACTCAGGCATGACGAAAAAATCAAACACAACGCCGGGTGCTGGCGTGACAGAATAATCCAGCCCATGGATAGCCAAGACATTGGTACCATTTTGCAGGTAGGAACCGGCATTCAGAATCGTGAAATCCTCATATACCGTGCCCGCGTGTTCGACAGTGGCCGAAGAGTCATACGTGGGGGAATCTGGAGCGTTGGCTGAAGCGACCTCGGTACCGTTGATGTAGGCAACAAAACCATCATCATACTTCATTCGCAATGCCAGTTGTGAGATGCCGGCTGCGTCAGTCAAAGTGAAAGCCACCCGAATATAAGCAGAATCGTAGGTGCTGGGCGGACGACTTGACTCGTCGAACATGTCGTCTCCTACATCCAGGTTAATCATCGACGTGTATACAGAACTGCCCGACTCGCTCTCTTCGTACCCGACACCGGTCTGTCCAGACAACCAGGCCGAATCGGCGAAGTTAGTCATATTCCAAGTAGATGCGGGTTCGGAAATTCCGACGAATGCGGTCGCATCCTGCTCTTCCACGACAAGATAGGAATAGCTGGACTCCTGCTCCAGTCCATAGGAGACATCGTCGTCCTGCTCTGGGTAATCGACAAACGAATCCTCGATGGTTGTTCCGTCTGATTGCGTCAGCACCACACTCTCTCCACTCCCGCTCAGCTTGAACGTGGTGTGGAGGTATCCAAGACTGTCGGTATAATTGGCGGTTTCCTGCCCCGAGGCAAAGACAACCAAAAACTCGCCAGCAGCAATGCTTTTTGAGGGAAAGACCCATTTTGTTAGCGTGTTCGTGTCATCACTAAGGTACCAGCCTGTCAAATCGACGGTGTTGGAGCCCGTATTATAGAGCTCGATCCAGTCCGAGTAGTTTCCATCGCCATCGGCTAGTGTCTCATCGTTTTTGGCCATGAACTCGCTGATGACCACCTGCGCGGATACACTATGGGCAATCACGGCAGAGACGATTGCAGCAATTACCGCTACGGTCTTCATTCTGTGTGCGTAAGGCGGGGCGAATGGATTCACTAGTGTCATTGACTTTCTCCCAGCTGATTTTTGCGGATGTTGCTTCTTTGACCATACGAGTTGAACAGATGAACATGACGGCATGCCGAGGGTAATCATGAATTATTTGTCATAATTCACCAGTCGGCCCCGCATGGAGGGGGGAGGCTATTTCTGGATCGCATGTTTCTCCAGTGCCATCGCGCCGCCTGAAAGTTAGCCCTCTCACTCCCTCGGCGCGATGCGTTCAGTAATAATATACCACCCTGATCCATGCGCCCTTAAATGCATGAACAATTGGCCAATATTGCGATATGCAGCCTTATCGCCCGACAGGTTGAACACCTGCCCAGCCCCAATTGATGTCCCAGCCAATTATCTCGCCAGCCAGCGAACGAATAAACCACCGTCCAGAAGCATCGTCAAAAACCGACAAATCGCTAACACCGTCGCCATCGAAGTCACCACTGACAGGACTGACACTTGACCAGCCCCAGTTAACATCCCAAGCAAGAATGTCCCCTGAAATATTTCGAATAAACCAACGTCCTGTGAGCACATCAAACACAGCTAGATCAGACTGCGCATCCCCATCGAAATCCCCCGACACCCCCATTACGCCATCCCATCCCCAAATGATCTGCCACGCCAGAATATCCCCGGCGAGAGTACGCACAAACCAACGCCCCGTATTTTGGTCTAGAATAGCCAGATCATCGACTCCGTCACCGTCATAGTCTCCGGAAATCGGTTGAACACCAGGCCAGCCCCAGTAGACATTCCAAGCGAGAATGTCACCTGAAATGGAGCGAATAAACCAACGCCCCGTATTCTGATCGAAGATAGCAAGGTCATCCATGCCATCTCCGTCAAAGTCTCCAGATACAGGCTCAACGCCAGGCCAGCCCCAATTTACATCCCAAGCCAAAATCTCACCTGAAATGGCGCGAATAAACCAACGGCCCGTATTCTGATCGAACACAGCAAGGTCACCTATACCATCACCATCATAATCCCCTGCGACCGCCTCAACCCCGGACCACCCCCAATTCACTGAATAAGCCAATTGCTCACCGTCTACCGACCGAGCAAACCACCTCCCCGTCTGCTGATCCAGTACCATAAGGTCGCTGGCACCATCACCATTGAAATCATTCGCAACAGAAGGAAAACTGTCAGCATCCAATGGGTCTGTGCCGTATGTGTTAACCTCGTCGCCATCCGTGATCCCATCTCCATCGCTGTCAGACTTCAGAGGATCCGTGCCGTATGTATTAACCTCTGCGCCATCATTCAGTCCGTCATCGTCTGTGTCCGCCTTCACGGGATTCGTTCCCCACAGATATTCATCTATGTTCAGCAAGTCGTCTCCGTCGGCATCACCGCTGGGGGTGAAGCCGGTTGGCGTGCCTCCGTAGAACCATTCCCATGCGTCCGTCATGCCGTCGCCGTCGCTATCTGCATCTGCATCAATGCCCTCCAAACCATAGATCCTCGTCCGATCATTGTAGGTAAAGACGTAAACGCCTTCCAGTGTACCGTTCACAACGATGTTGGACCCAAAACTGTCGCTTATTCCGCTGAGGGGAAGATCTTGTCCGGCAGGATTGTTATCCCCCCAGTTGCTGTCCCACGCCCCATCAGCGGCAAATTTGAATGCCACGCTGGTTTCATTGGTGAGGATGGCAGTCCACTCCCATGTGAAATTATCTGTCAGCGTCATGTTGGCCCCCAACGCGTCCCAGCCATTGAATGTCCCTGCGACGGTCATCTCCATATAGCTTCCAACCGGATTTGTGTCACCCATTCCAGGTGTCGGGTCGCTTGAGCTCCGGCTCCAGTTGATGCTGTCGTTGCCATACTCGGACATCTCCAGGCGACGCAGGGAGTAGCCACCGCCTGCGGCATTGGTGGGCCAGGGCGATTCGTTATCGTAGACAACCCGCTCGACCAGAATCTCGGGGATCTCGCCGGTCAATGCTTCAGGATCACCGGGACGTTCCAACCGAAGTGACTCCCCGTCGTTGCTCAGTTTCCCGTCATAGGGGCCCAGCACGGTTGTTCCGGTCGGGACCGTATAGAAGCTGGCGAATGCGGAAGCGTTGGTCTCGCAAATAATCAGATAACTATCCGGTGCCATCGTCTGACTGACCGGGAAGGAAAACGCAACGGCTCCATCCAGACGCCATGTATTCGTCGGGATCGAAACATCATAGAGGGGCACGTTGGAGGATGCCGTGTTGTAAAGCTCTACGAATTCGTAGCCGTTGCTGTCAGCGGGATGGTAGTGGATCTCACTGATGACAATGGGTCCGACGCGCGGGGTGGCATTCTCGCTACCAGAGGTTGTGCTGGACTGGGCAGGAAAGTCCGAGCTTCCGTCACTCTTTACATACCTACCAAAGGTGACATCGCGGTCAGCGCCATCGAAGTCTTCATCGAGGCGGTAGCCGGTCAACACGCCACCCTCAGCCGACGATACGTATATTGAATCGCCGAGTTCGCTGAGCGCAAATCCGTTGGCTCCAGCGGCGAGAGTGCCGAAATGATCGTACTCCGTCAGGATCAGGTAGCCGCCGGGTGCGATGGTCGACAGTCCGCTTAGCGCAACCTTCATCAGGTTGGTATCGTCGTCGCTCAAGTACCATCCGTTGATGTCGATCGTGTTGGTCGAGCCATTGTAGAGCTCAACCCAGTCACCAGGATCGTCATGGTCCTGATGGGTCAGGGCTTCGTTGATGACCAGATCATCGGGGGAGGGGAAGTTGGCCGGGCCACTGCCTGGAGTGCCGCCAGTATACTTGCTCGGCCGCCAAGAAGCGCTATCGCTCCAGGTGTTCGTGTCGGCACTCGAATCAATCAGCGTCAGTGAATAGCCATCACCGTCGGTGATGTCGTACGCGTCGTTGTACTCGAAACTAAGAATGGGTTTTCCTAGGCCGTCCTGCAGTAGAATGGGTTCCCCCGCATTGTCAAGTGCGGCTTCTTGAATGAAGAACTTGCCATGAAATTCCCCGGCAATGTTGATGTTAGCCCAATTGGTGTAGCGCTCCGCGAAAGCGTCCCGATCATTCACGAGTACGATATAGTCGCCGGGCGCGACCGTTGCCTCGTCGCCGTCTGTGAAATCGAAGACTATGCCCTCACTGAATTGGGTTCCAGCCAGCCCAATGGTTTCATCACTCGTGTTGAAGAGTTCGATAAACTCAAAGTTGGACGCACTATAGTTCGTTTCCGAACCAGAGGTTCCTGCTGCCGGATGATACATGATCTCGGTAACACGCAGCGGAGACGCTTCGTCCAGAACAAAGGTTGCTTTGGTCAGCGCACTCCAGGTTCCGCCGCTCAAGATGCGTGCTTTGACCTGGGTCGATTTCGTCAGCGGAATGGCGGAACCGTATGTGGTGCCAACAGCGCTCCCACCCACTTCGCGCGGATCGGAACCATCGGTGGTGTAATAGATGGTGTTGGTGCCGGAGATGGAAAGCGAGAAACCGGAAGCAATGCTGCCTCCATGCTGATTAAACTCCGGTGCGGCCACCGTAGGATACCAGCCTTTGCTTTCAATTTGTCCAAGCACAATGCCAGAGCGGTAAGGCATATAGCTATAGAGCAGCCAGTTGGCCTGCGTTAGCCAATCGTCATCTCGGGTCCGAAGTGTCCCAGCGCTGTCGCCCCAACGAGCCGATTCGGCAACCACGGCAGCATAGATTTCATTCTTGCGCGTTACCAGCCGGTTGGCGGTTTCTGTAGCGGAGAGTGCGCCGTTATTAAAGAAATGCTCATGAACATGATCGGCAAAGCGCAGCGCATATTCAGCGTTATTCATAAGCTTCAAATGCATCCACCACGGCGTCATTTTGTCGATTCCATCAAACGTGCTGCTGAGCGATTGGGTGAAACGGTTGTGGTTGACGCCTTCTTGAATTTCCAAAGAATGTTCGTTGTCGTGCGATACATATTTAAAGCCATCCGGATTGGCTCGGTTATAAACTGTCGTCACGTTGCGTGGCATGGTGTTCTGGTTCGGCGGCCCGATCGGGGAGTCGCGGTTAGCTGTGAAATAGATCAGCAGCATGTAGTCGATCACATTGTCGATATCCAGTAACTTTGTGTAGCTGCTGTTCTCGGTGCCATCGGAATTCATGCCCTGAAGCTCGAAGTAGTCCGCGTTGCCGCTGACTCCCGCGCTCATCCCCGTCCAAAGATCCTCATACGCATCACGCGTGCCGTCCACGGCATACATATCCCCCGTATCGCCATCGGCTTTGACGGCATCGAAGTCATCATTGTCGTCCCCGTAATACGATTCTGCAAATCGAGAGTCACAACGTTCTTCGGTTTGATAGAGACCCCAATACATGCCATTGATATAAAGGTGATAATACTCGCCACGGGTATACGGCTGATTCATGTCGCGATGGGTGTCGCGGGTGAAAATATCGTAGAGCCAAGTTGCATATGCCGGGTACTGGTTCGCCCATGAGAAGTTCTGGCCTGTGCGCAGGTCCATACGCTTATAGCTGTTGGCACCTTCATCGCCGAACAGGGAATAGTTCAGGCGCGAGATTCCATATTCTGACTTGAACAAAAACCGAAAAGAGTGCTTTGGATTGGATGCCAGCGTGCTGGATTCCCCGCGAATTCGCATGCCACCATTGATCTGAAAACCATCCGTTCCATCGGGGTTGATCAGTTCTACCGACATTTCACGTTCCCACGCTTCACCCTCCTGATCTGCATTCACATAGATCCCGCTTGAGGTATCAAACAGATTGTCAGGATCGGTCACAATTGAGATCGAAGGAATTGCCGTCATCGCCGCTTTGATCTGACTTGAATAGGTTGAGCTTTCGGTCACGGCCGTATCCATTCCATAGTCAAAGCCCTGCCCGTTGACCGCGCTGGGAGGGAAGTAGGGATCCAGCGAGGTGACACTGGTGCCCTGCGTGATGACATCAGCAAGAAAGATGTAAGTTTGCGTGTCAACATCGCTCGGCTGATAGCCTGTTATAAAAGCGGCAGCACGCAACACCGTTGTTTTGTTGATTGTGATGGCACTGGCGTAGCGCGTCCCATTATCCGTAGTAGGGGCGGTTCCATCAACCGTATAATAGATTTCTGAGCCTGCGGTGTTGCAGCTGATTTCCACGTCGAACGCATTGGTAAAGAAGCCGCGATCTACGGTGAAAGCGGTGTCGCCTACGTAGCCCAGCACGCCGAATACATTGTCGGCCTCGGGAGTGGGTGTGCTGAAATACATCGCGGAGTTGGTTTGGATATCCCCGATTGTAATGCCAGACAGCACCGGCATAATGAAGAAATCCGGATCACCGGTGGATCCCGAACGCGGATCAAATTCGTTGTTAATCCCATGGATAGCCAGAACATTGTCGCCAGTCTGCAAATAGTCCCCTGCGTTCAAGAGCGTGTAATCCTCATAGGCCGTACCCGTATGCTCGGCAGGGGCTGTGGAGGAGTAGGTTGGAGAATCTGGCACGTTGGCTGATGCCACTTCTGTGCCGTTGATGTAGGCAACAAAACCATCGTCATACTTCATGCGCAGTGCCAGTTGTGAGATGATGGCTGCGTCATCCAACGAGAAAGCCACTCGAATATAGGCAGAATCGTAGATAGTAGGTGGCATTCCGTCGATGAACATGGAGCTTTCCAGATCCAGATTAATCATCGAACTGTAAGTTGATCCTTTGTCGTACCCGACTCCGGTCTGTCCAGACGTCCAGCCCGAATCATTGAATCCAGTCGTATTCCACGTGTCATCCGGCTCCGAGGTCCCGACGAATGCCGTGGCATCCTGGTCTTCGACCACGAGGGTGGAATAGCTGGCATCTTGCGCCAATCCATAAGAGATGTCGTCATCTTGTTCGGGATAGGCGAGAAAGGAATGTGCGATGGTCACACCGTCGGGCTGCGTAAGGAGCACACTCTCGCCGCTCGCGCTGAGCTTGAAGGTCGTATGAAGATACCCAAGACTGTCGGTGTATTCCGTCTCATCTTGTCCCGAAGCAAAAACAATCAGATGGTCGCCAGCAGCAATGCTTTTTGAGGGAAAGGCCCATTTCGCCAGATTGTTTGTATCGTCGCTGAGGTACCAGCTCGTAAGGTCCACTGAACTCTCGCCCATGTTGTAGAGCTCGATCCAGTCTGAATAGTTTCCATCGCCATCGACCAGCGTCTTATCGTTCTTGGCCATGAACTCACTGATGACCATTTGAGCGGATACGCTATGGGCAATCGCTGCGGAGACGATTGCAGCAATCACCGCTACGGTCTTCATTCTGTGTGCGCAAGACGGGGCGAATGGATTCATTTGTGTCATTAACTCTCTCCCGGTTGATTTTTATGGCTATTGGCCCTTTGACGATGCCAGTTGAATAGATGAACATGACGGCATGCCGAGGATAATCATTAATGATTTGTCATAATTCACCAGTTGGCCTCGCATGCCAGTGTTCGATTGCCATGATTTGCTCCTGTTGTGCGTTATCACTTAGAATTCTGTCGAGAGGAGTGGGGTAGGGGCATGTCGTCGTGCGGTTCGTGTTTCCTGCCACTTGGAGCGTGGTGTGTATTGGAGTAACCACCACTTATCCGAGTGGGTGGTTGTGGATGGCTTGGCGCATTTCAGTTGTTCTCATACGGGACGTTTTCAACAGTGACTTGATAGAAACGGGATGCTTTATCATCTACCAGGAAAACAGGTCTGGTTGCCAGGACATCATGAGTCGAACAGTATGTTCATTATAGCTATCTTCGGAGCGATTAGAATTCTGATCACTATAGTCGTAATTGAGGCCAGCATTACAGCTGTCACTGATACGGAATTCAAGGGATCCTCCGGTAGATATCCGTTCTACATCAGTTTCCGCGCCTAGGTCTATCTCATCGCGAGTTTCATTACTGTGACCAGCATATAGAGAAGTCTGCCAAGCCCCGTTTACCGTGAAAGCATACTCAGCTCTTGACCTCCAATAATCTGTTAGACCTCGCTCGTCTGTGCCTGAAAAATTGTCAAATCGTGTGCCTATGTCTGACGTCAGACTTACCGCCCCCCGTCCGATTGTGTAGCGAACATTCAAGTTGCCGTTGGCAGCCCACGAGTCCTCTGAGTTGCTAATTTCCGTATACGTTGGGCCGGCTCCCAGACGTACTTCAAGCGTTTCGGAGGAAATGACCTGACATCCTAGTTTCAGCCTGTGCATGGTACTGCTATCAATTGTATCACCATAGTTTGCTTCGGAGACATCATAGCCCAGCGTTATAGGATGTGATGGGATGACGCGCGTTTCGATCGTGCTTCCGAGATGATATTCCGTGAGATCATCATTCGAAGCATCATCTGTCTCATAGAGCCCTCGAAGGTATTGACCATACCCCCCTATGGTCCACAGATCATTGATACAGTGTGATGCAGCCAACGTTACATTGAACTTGTCATAGTCCTGATAGGTATCACTAGCCGTTTCCGCCTCATCATATCCGAGATGCTCCCAACCAAAGCAAAGGGCAAGACGACTGTTATCCCTGTAGTCATAACCCGTCGAGATGTTCAGCTCGTTTTGAGAGTACCGTCTCCTTCCTAATTCGTCTCGCAACGTTTCGTTCATGGAGGAAATGGACGATGTCGATTCTTCTAGAAATGCATCGTCTGGTGATTCTTCCCCGTTTCCGTGGTTTTCGTATTCATCTGTGTTTCTGAAAAGATTATGTATTTTGAAACTCCAGTTCTCTGTCAGAGCTTTGCTGAAACCTGCCGATGTTTCATGGTTTACATCGGCCGATTCACTCTCGATCAGGTCATAGCTGATGTCGGGCCTGTAGCTTAGCATTGCTGAATAGCTGGAAGACTTCGTCATGATGTTCACGGTCGGTGAAATGACGATTCTGAATCTCTCATCGTCCCTGTCCGGGATCATCATATTCTGCGAATCTCCGGAATCAGAAGGTGGAGCTGAATCGCTGTTCTCAGGAGGTGGAGTTGGATCACTGCTCTCGGGCGGTGGAACGCCTTCTTGGCCGAGGGGAGTTGATTCCCCTTCTGCTCCGGTGTCATCATCGAACGCTCTATCAGAATAGTCCATGCCGCCCCTGATTTCGGTAGAGATAGTGGTTTCCCCTGCATTTGAAGAATGTGCCAACAATGACAAGGTTAATATCAGGACTATATCAGCATGTATTTTCATTCATTATGTCTCCGTTGTAACGTTTGCAGATGCTCTACCCATGCCCGTCAGTTTTACCTTTGGCAGCTATGTACCTCTTGTCACACTTGTTTGATCGGGTGTTTCACGAGTTCCATACCCCCATTGGAACCTTGCTTGATTTTAATCCAGCAGAGCCATTCGGCGTCGTTGCGATCGGGATAGTCCTCGCGGTAGTGGCTACCGCGCGTTTCCTTGCGCATGAGCGACGCACGCAGTTTCATCTCGGCATTGAGCACCATGTTGGCAGTCTCGTGACACTGACGTAGTTCGTGCAGGTCATCGGCCATCAACAGTGGCACCTGATGATCGCGCAAATACTCGATGTAGGTTAGCGCAGCCAGTAGGCGATCTTCACTTTTCACGTAGAGGATAAAGTTAGGAATCATAATACCCTGTAGGGCCTGCGTGACCCACTGCGGGGAGAATCCGCGATCGCGCAAAAACGGCGCATAAATGTCGGTGTTGATTTGTTTGAGCGCACGGTCTGTAGTTTTCACCAGCGAAACGCTCTTGCTGTAGTCTGCAGCCGACGTCCCTGCCACGGCACCCTGCGCGGCAGATCCGACAAGTGACGAGCCGGTTTGCGTATAAATTCCACCGCTTTGCATCGAACAGAGCGAGTCGCCTGCGGCATAGAGACCGGGGATACTCGAGGCACATTTATCGTCGGCTGGAAAGAGTCCTTCCGCTTTGTGCTGCGACATACCGGCGGAAGCGCCGCCCATCAGGGTTGGCCCCGCTCCGTTGCCACCTCCACCCGGAGGCGGACCACGTCGATCATCACCATCGCTCCCCGGAGGCGGCCCCATGGGATGGCCCTTTTTGTCACCCGCCCCTGGAGGCGGTCCCATCATCATCGAGCCGCCCGGCCCATTTTTCTCGACTTCGACATTTTCCTCGACGCCCAGCATGGGCGAAATGTGCGAGGAGGATTCGATTCTATTGGTTCCCTCCAATCCGCCGTTGGATCTTGAGTGACCGTCGACCCATTCCTTGCCGGAGATTTCGGCGCCGATCCGATAGGCCATCGCATCGCCATCGCTGGTGAGTGATCCGATTTGCCACCCGCTGGGTTTGAACCCACTGGCCCCCGTGCAGAGGATGACGCTCTTGGCATGGATCACAAGCGATTCGTTCTGGTCAATATACATTCCCATGGCCCCGACAACCCGCCCATTTAATTTCAGCAGATTCGTTAACGTCACCCGCTCATAGACTGTGATATTGCGTTCATTGAGAGGATGGTTCATGGCCTTGGCGTAGCCGAGTTCATCGAAAAACCCCCAGGATTTGAGCTCATCAATCCGAGCGGGACCGTCGTTGAGCATAAGCTTTGTGTATGGCGGATTGTTCATCTGCTCCGCAGCGTCAGCCGTTTGAGCGAGATACTCGCTTTTGCTCATCCCCGTCTCTTTTTCGTCATACCGGAAAATGCCGCGTGCAAACGGGGTCTGTCCCGATTTCCCGACCGCCCCTTTATCAACCAGAATGACGTTTGCGCCGGCATCATGCGCTTTGACCGCCGCGAAGACGCCAGCCATGCCGCCGCCGACAACCAACACATCCGTGGTAACCTCCGTCAGTGAGCCTTCGCTGGCATTCTTTTTGACTTTAGTGTTTCGCCCGTGGCGTAAGGGTGGGGGGCCTCTGCGTTGAGCGGCGGCACTGCGCGGCACGATGCTGGCGGCTCCGATGATAGCGCACGATCCTCCTATTAATCCCATAAAATTTCTGCGATTGAGTTTTTTATCGAACGGGTTCATGTGTGTGTCCCTTCGTTTTCGTTATGCCTTTTTTGAAATATGAAACCAGCAGAGCCACAACGGCTGCACCCAAAAGCGTTGGACAATCATCAGTATTGAATGGACAAAGAAAAGGAACAGCGGAATGAAAATCCATTGTTTCATTAGATTACCCCCACGCTGTTATGGCCGGAATGGTTTTTCCGTCAGTGATGGTAATTGCATTCACTGGGCAGTACACCTGGCACAAACGGCACACTTGGCAATCCTGCGGATAGCGAATTTCGGCTTTCTTCGTTTTTGCGTTCATTCGAAACACATCGGTTGGGCAGGTTTGGACACACGTCCCGCAGCCGATGCAGCCATCTATGCTTTCGATTGCCATGATTTGCTCCTGTTGCGCGTGATCATTTAGAATGAAATCAGCGAGTAGTGTTCCTTGATTGTCGGCACACGGCACACGGCAGCCTTGCTGCCGTGCGCCGTTCCCAAAGACTGCGATCAGCGCTGTCCTTGTCCTCCGCGGCCACCGCCTTGACGTCCGGGAGGTGGACCGGTTGGGGCCTCGGCTTCACTAATATAACCATCCCCGTTTGCATCGGACTTCGTGAAGTGCTCAGCCGGACCATCGAATTCGGCCTTGGAAACTTTGCCGTCCCCATCTGCGTCGAGGCGTTTGATGAACGCAGCTCCGTCGGTGTCCGGCGGGCCTGTCCGTTCGCTGCGTTCGGCGGCGATGACGCCCCCCGCGATCATGAGTGCCGTCATGGTGGTCGCGATGATTTTGCCAGTAGTTCTGTGGTTTCTCATGGTGTCCCCCTCTTTCTGTTGGGTTTGACTCATCGGGCAGACCATCCGTCCGATCACTGCATAGTTAACGATACGAAGATGACAAAGGCCGTGTTTCCTTTATGACAGTAAAGTCATGAGAGGAGGGCCGTGGACAAGTAGGCACACATCTCCGAGGTGTAGCCCGTGGCCCTTGGCCGTGCCGCGCTTTTCGCGGCGTGTATCCCCGACAATCCCCGTCGGGGTTACCAACTCGGAGAGTTGCACATCCTGTACGTCGGTTCTATCAGTATTAAAACGCAAAGAAAACGGCCGATTGTCCAGGTCCGTTGAACCCGCCGGCGTCGTGCCTCCAGCAGATCATTCAGGGTGAAAATGAGAGAAGTGCTTCAGGGATTAGCGGGGGAGGGTATTCCTCTTAGTCGATCCTCCTAGTCGATCAGATGGGGGCGACTATGAGTGGACTTGGATAAGTGGAAATCATCCGAAAAAACCTGAAGCCCCCTTTTCGGATAGGGTAGAAGCAACAAACCCCAAAATGTTCTTTGACTTACCCACTTTCTTCGCCTGCACCTATGCAAAGTTTTCCGCGTGCTATCCCCTTGCATCTATTAGCATATAGAGTCACATTTATTGAATTGTGCGGCTATCGCCAAGGCCCTGCCCGCGCGCCATATTTAGGGCGATATCCAAGACTCACGCTGATTGGGGAACCGATCGTGCCCCAATTGAGCAAGAAAACTCTCAACTCTGAGAATGTGACGCAGTCTGCGGCACTTTTGCAATTCGTTCCGGGAGAGACGGATACATTTTTGCAGAAACCTGCTGCAAAATTGGAGAGTGAAGGGAAAGCGTATGCCCAGGCAATTTTGCCGCAGCCTGCGACAAAATTGCAAGGCCCTGATTGTCAGGGTGTTATAAATATGCAGCAGCCTGCTGCACAATTATCAATGCCTCTGAATCTCCTTCTCGGCCTACCATGATTCTATCATGTCGTTCTATGCCCTCTCATTAAATAGCCCGCGTGATCTCGGACGCCACATATCTACAGCGAAAGCCTTATCCGAGACTATTTCCAATTACGCAACCGCCCGTTGCGCAATCACCCGATTCTCGCACTCCTGAGAAAGGGGCACGGCCCGTGGCCCAATTACCCAGAGCTCTCAGTCCTGAGAAATGGCAACAGCCTGTTGCCCAATTGAGCTCAGCTCACAATGTCGTTCTCATCTAAATCCACGCCCGCGTGATGCGGGCGACAGTGATCTGCCGAAGGGGTGGCTGGCGGTTATCAAGTTTCAATCCACGCCCGCGTGATGCGGGCGACGTCCCACGTCCCCGCCACTAGGCAGGATAAGCAGGTTTCAATCCACGCCCGCGTGATGCGGGCGACAGTTGTGTCAGAACAAGGTCAACCAGTTTATTCCTGTTTCAATCCACGCCCGCGTGATGCGGGCGACATTAGGGTTATGAGTAGTAAGAGGTAGCGCATTAGTTTCAATCCACGCCCGCGTGATGCGGGCGACCTGTAGTTGTTGGGGAAGTGTGGAACACGGATTCAGTTTCAATCCACGCCCGCGTGATGCGGGCGACACAGCGCCAATGCAAGGTTCGCAACCTTCCGCTAGTTTCAATCCACGCCCGCGTGATGCGGGCGACTCATTCTGAATGTTGTTGTGCCGGTCATGTAAGGTTTCAATCCACGCCCGCGTGATGCGGGCGACGCGCGGTCAAGGGTTGACCATTGACATACCAGAGTTTCAATCCACGCCCGCGTGATGCGGGCGACGCCCTTGCCATTTACTCCCCTTATGATGCTGCGTTTCAATCCACGCCCGCGTGATGCGGGCGACAGAGCCGTGGTGGATGATTGTTGACCCACAGCAGTTTCAATCCACGCCCGCGTGATGCGGGCGACCCCACCAGCGGGAACACTGACAGTGTCCCATGTGTTTCAATCCACGCCCGCGTGATGCGGGCGACACCAACGTGCTCAAGAGCTTCAGCCCCAATAGAGTTTCAATCCACGCCCGCGTGATGCGGGCGACGGGACCGCATCCCCACCATGGGGATCTACAACAGTTTCAATCCACGCCCGCGTGATGCGGGCGACGGGGGATCTATGCGGCTTTGGGGAGGTTCTTTTCTGGTTTCAATCCACGCCCGCGTGATGCGGGCGACACAGACCACGAAGTCAAAGGCATCGCTCATCGAGTTTCAATCCACGCCCGCGTGATGCGGGCGACTTACGGCAACAAATGGTACAGTACTTCTACCGTGTTTCAATCCACGCCCGCGTGATGCGGGCGACCATTCCCTCCGACACAACAATGGACACGGCGGGTTTCAATCCACGCCCGCGTGATGCGGGCGACTCCCAAGATCGCTGCGAAAGCGCCCCATAGCAGTTTCAATCCACGCCCGCGTGATGCGGGCGACAAACAAATGAAGAAACAAACCCAAACGGAGGATGTTTCAATCCACGCCCGCGTGATGCGGGCGACCCAGCAGCTGGTGACGATGATCTCGACGGGAGAGTTTCAATCCACGCCCGCGTGATGCGGGCGACCTGTTCCATGAGCTCCTCGATCTCATGCTCATCGTTTCAATCCACGCCCGCGTGATGCGGGCGACTCCACCACCGCATAGATCGGGGATCCACCGGGAGTTTCAATCCACGCCCGCGTGATGCGGGCGACTATAGAGCAGGATCGGGATGACATCCTCCTGGGCGTTTCAATCCACGCCCGCGTGATGCGGGCGACCCCACCAAACTTGGCCATGATCGGAATGGAAGGTTTCAATCCACGCCCGCGTGATGCGGGCGACATTGCCCCGCAGGGCATGTTTGAGAAGGGCGAGGTTTCAATCCACGCCCGCGTGATGCGGGCGACTGTTGCAGCCTAAGTCGTTCTGGCTGAGGCCGCAAGGGCTTCTATTCCGCGAGGTCGCGTTCTCACGCCTTACGGTTATACTATTTGTGATATATCGAGGAGGGGTCAGGTTTGTATTCGGTTTTCAAGGAACGAGTTACAGCGTTTCCGCGAACCTACTCGAAGTCTACTGTGTGCTTCGGGTTCGCGGAGGAAATAAGATGAACGCTTTGTCTGTGCACGGGCTTCCTTAGCCCTCACGAAAATAGGGTGTCGTCGAAGATGTCAATGGCAGCTTTAGCTCCGTGATGCTCTACCTTACGCCGCCAGTTGCTGCCCATGAAGTAGAATCGAAGGCTGTCTTGTTCTTCATCCACAATCTCAAGAAGGTGATGTTTGAGCTGCGCCCAGAGGGTGGGGTCAATATCGCATTCGAATACGGAGTTCTGAACCCGCACACCGAAGTCCTGGCATTGCTTTGCCACACGCCGGAGGCGGCGTTTTCCGGCGGTGTTTATTGTGCTGACATCATAAGTCACCAGGACCATCATAAGTCACCTCTCTATTTCCAGAAACAAGGGGGATACCCATCAAGATCACCACGCAGGAAACGCGCTAGTAGCTTGGCCTGCAAGAGAAAGAGAATACCAACCTTAACCTTCTCACCAACGAATGGGTGCGTGATCTCATCTTGTTTGCGCTCCTGATAGGCCACAAGAAGGGCCTTGCGGGCATCATCCTTCAACGTCACGCCACCTGCTGCAGACTTTACAAAATCGCTGCCCTTAAGTTGCTGTCTATTGATGAGTGATAGAACGAGTCGATCTGAAAATGGGGCGCGGAACTCCTCCATCATGTCAAGCGCCAGGCTGGGGCGGCCGGGCCGATCGCGGTGGAGAAAGCCCACCTGAGGATCAAGTCCCACAGTCTCAGCCGCGCTCCTAAGGTCATGCACGAGTAAGGTGTAGACGAATGAAAGCAGGCAGTTGACGTTGTCTGTAGGGGGGCGACGGTTACGTCCCCGAAAGAAGAAATCGTTCTTCTGGGCCGTGATCATGTCATCAAAGACCCCAAAGTAAGTTTTGGAGGCCTCCCCCTCGATACCACGAACAACCTCCAGATCGGCATCCTGTTTGAGTCGGCGCAGATAGTGGCCCAACCGGGTCACGGCAGCTGCCATTGTGTCGTCATCTTGCTTCTCGCCATGATCTCGCATGACACGTTGGAGGACCGTTCTGGCATTGGCAATCTTGCCCATGAGCATGGCGCGGGCAATTTCTGCGGAGGCTGCGTGATCGTCGCTCCGCCGGTATTGTTCACGACGCAGCAGCACATTGCCAGTGGTTGGGCCTTCGACACGCGCGAGGAATCGCCCGTATTCACTCAGGAATGAGATGGCGACGCACTGTTTTCCGCAAAATGCCATGAGGTAGGGACTCACAGAGACCTGACCGAAGCAGACGATTGAGCCCAGGGCATGGATTGGCACCCTCAAACGCGTCTCACGTTCGACTTTGACAACGACTGACTCACCTTCTTTGGCAAGATAAGCGCCCTGCGTGGTGACGTAGAGTGTGTTCAGAAGTTTCTTCACGAGTCGTCCTCCAATTCACCAGTATTTGCTTCAATATACTCAGCCACAGAGCGGCGTGGGCGCTTGGGCATGCAAAGATCCTGTAGAGAGCAGTGGCTGCACTTGGGGGCATCTTGCAGGGGGGGAGGCGTGATCCCCACTTGAATCAGGGCGTGCAATCGCAGGGCGGTTTCTGCCGTGAGCTCGCGAAGAGCCGAGTCCAACTCAACCTGCTTTCGGCGGCGACTCTTACCGTAGAAAAGGGCGCCACTGGGAATCTTGCAGTTGAGCATTTCTTCAAGGCAGATAGCCTGAGCACAGAGCTGGACTTCGTCGCTAGAGTCTTGCTTTGGTTTTCCGCGCTTGTACTCCACGGGAAAGGGCAGCCACTCGCCATCCGCCTGCCGATGAAACTCCACGACATCGGCAATGCCAGTGAGGCCAAGTTCAAGGGAGCGAAGGGCGAGACCCGTCTCGGAACGGATGTCTCCGCGCGACTCGCCGCCGCGCTCGTGAACGTGCTCGTGCAGGTGTTGCCCCTCAACCGTGAAACGGTTCTCGGACCAGACCTGCTCGATGTGAATCAGCGCGCACTGCCGTTCGCAAAACCGCAGATGTTGTAGCGCAGAGATGGGCAGGAGTTGTTCTTCAGTGTAGGGCATATTTTCAAAACTATAGGACTTATAGGTCCTATAAGTCCTATGTTCTGCGGTGTTCCTGTTTTTGTTTTCGTGCGCTCCTGACGCGGTAGAGGCGTTCGGAGAAGCCCCCCTCGTCAACAAAGGCTGCTTCGAGAGCGGCAAGCTGCTTATCGAGCAGATAGTTCGCTTGGTGCGTCAAACAGAGGAGCGTGTTGGCAGCCACCTCGGGAGCGCCTTTCTCAACATAAAACCGATAGGTCTCATAGGACTTATCTTCCTCATAGGCGAGTTGACGGATGGCTTTTGTCTGCGGGTTGTTCTTGTCCCAAATTGGCAAATCCTTGTGGCGTAGGAAGTCATTGAAGTCTTCGAGGAGTTCTTGAAGGCTGGCCCGGGCAACCCCGACAAGCTTGAGTTCCATCTTTTTGGAGGTGCCCGAGGCAGCACAGCCTTCGACGATATTCTGTTTTCCACTTCGGCACGCCTGAACCATTTGATCGTGTGTACGTGATCGCAAACTGATGAAGCGGTTACAGAAGGCGACGGTACCGTGATAGAGAATCAGGGCTGTCTTGTAAGATTCGAGAGCCTGGTAGTTGCCATGGGTTACAATCAGCTTCTCATCTTCGGACAGCGCGGTGTGGGCCTGCGCTTCCCGCTCTATGGCGGGAAGCGCGTTGGCTGCGGATGCCCGAACACGCTCGTTCTCGTCCTCGAGAAGAGCACGCACGGCCGCCGAGACGGCGGGGCGCAGGGGCACTTTTCCGGCTAGTTTTCCGACGAGCAGTGCCGTGAGGCCGCGCACCTCCGGCTCGGGGTACGCGAGCAGCTTAAGCAGCTCGCGTTCCGGTCCGGGTGGCGGTATGCCTGGGTTTTTGGAATAGGACTTATGGGTCATATGGGAGCGATGCCTTTCTCGTGCCCAACTATATTCTTTCCTCGATGGTCACGCCTTTCGGACAGTTGTCCTTGTCGACCGTCACCGTGTAGTCCGAGAAGGTCCGAGGGGGTGCTTCGCCGCAGTTCTTTTCAACCGTCACGAGGTCAAAAAGCTTATTCGCAGGTGCATTGCCCAGTTCGCTGTCATGCTTGAACACGATCAGTTTTTGGGGTGCCATTTCGCCACGTGCTGCGGATCGGTCGTGGTCGAACATATTCGCAAGAGCATCCCAGAAGAGTTCGAGATCCTCCTCAGAGAATCCTGTCTGTTTGGCCAGTGGTGCTGAGATGAATCCGTGGACTTCGTAGAGACCGTAGGGGATTGTGAATTTGCGTCCCATGGTGCGGTTATCGCCCTTTTGCTTTTCGGCTTCTTTTGCCGTTGTCACCGCCATGCGGGTAATGGTGTGTTCGGCAGGTAAGACAGGATGCTTGCTGCGGGCAAACCCCAACTGAATGGGACCACGTACTTGGCCGCATTTCCAGTCCCCTGTTGACATCACAGCACCAAACGTTCTTACGTCAAAGAAATTCTTACACATCCACTTCTGTGCCTCCAGATCAACGGCCACATCCAAAAGGTTCTTCACAAACGCAACAGCCTCTTCATTAAGCTTGTTTTTCTTATCGGCTTTACACTTCTTTTTCATCTCGGCTATTGTCGCACGCGGATTAAGAACTAAACACTTATCTGAATCTCTCAGCTTCAAGTATTGAGCACCGACAACCTCAATGACTGCATTTAAGTCATCTTTAGCACAACTATCAGGAACCTTTTTGAGAATAGCATCACTTTCATCAAGAGAGTCATACGCCCGTTCGTGCTGCGAATTCAGGACGGCTTTTTCCTTAACATAAATCTCAAAGTTTGGCTTGTCGCCCTGTCGCACCTGCACATAGTTACGCACTTTGCGTTTGAGGCAGACATCGGTAACAAGGCCGTTGCCTGTTTCGGGGTCTATACGCGGGAGGTTTCCGGCATCAGGGTCTCCGTTGGGGTTTCCGTCTTTTACGTCGAACAGCAATACGAATTCATAACGATTGTTGATGGGATTGCTCATACTTCTTCTCCTTTTTCTTCGGTTTCTATCTTATAAAATTTCTGATGATAATATCCGACAGCAAATCGCCCTTGGTCATCCAAATCCAATATTTTTGGAAACCCAGTCGAAAAGAAATCAGCAGTCATTATTTCATGGATTTCCTTTTCTCTATTCCGAGCAGAACCAGGGTTTTCCGAACGAACTTTCTTCAAATGCTTATTGCTCAGATCCAACAGATGCGGAAACACCCGGTTGGGAGTGCAAGACGCAGACGAGTAAAACTTGTCCCGTAGGTTTGCATTAAGATCTTTCAATGCCAGCCATTGAATTTTTTCCAATACCGCAAACAACCGTCCTAATCGGTAACCTTTCGTCATATTGTCGAGATCTAGGTTCACGCTCAATTCCTCCTCTTTATATTTTCTATTCAACACGGCCTTGATTATTGCCGCGCGCACATATGTGACATTTCTGACAGGTTTCCCATCCTGCCCTTTATTAGCCTGTTCGGCCTTAATTCTCCTGATTACAGAATGAAGCAAGATTTGAGGATAATTTGAGCCCGACAAGATTGCTCGTACTACCTCTGCTGCCAAATTAGGAACAATTTCATCATCATTCCCAAAAGGATGAGATCGAGAAGACCTCGTCGTCGCCAGCAATACGCGCCGAAGTGAAATATAGGCGCTCTGTTTCTCGGAATGACCAATTTCTAGTCCCTGAAAATGCTCGGCGACGCGCTCCTTGATTTCCTTAACGCTGCCCTCATGCCAAAAGCGGATGGCAATGCGCGATGCATTTGGGGCGAGACCTAGGACGTAGAACGGCATGTCCGCCTCTTCCGGCGGAACACCGGTTTTAACAGCCGACAATAGTCCCCGGATCTTCTCGTAGGAAACCGCTTCTTCACCTTTCTTGGGAGAGAGGAACGAATGGAAATCGGATTCGAAGTCGCACGGATGTTTTGCCCAAAACACCGTGCTGGCATCCCCCACCTGCATGCGCTGGGTCTCGGTGGCGAGAAGATGATTAAGTGCTGTGGTGTAGGCAAAAACTGTCTTCTTGCCAACGGGAGCATTGTACCCCTGTGACTTGCCGTATGAACTAAACGCGGGGGGTTTGAATGCAACGATGTTTCCCCGACCCTTATCTGTGCCCCAAACTCCACGAATAATGGGATGCAAACGAGTCGCAACATCTTGATCTCCTGAGATCAGACATGCCTGTAGTGACGCTGCATCTTGAGCCTGTTGATAAGCAACGAAACTTTGGACTGCAATAGACTGGCAAATAAGTTCGGGCTTCCCTTTGAGTTGAAAAGTGAGATTGCCTCCCATTTCTTCAAAACTCGGGAAATTCGCATGGTTCAATACATATTGAGATCTATTGCCCAGAAGGAATTTCTCAACGGCACGGGTCCCAGAGTCAGAATACTCGCCGACAAAAGACTCCCGAACCCTTTCCGCAAACACATCCATCTGCTTCTTGCCGCGATCAGGATTCTCGGGGTTGTGGCCTAAAACAAATCCTGCATGATCCCACAACAAATTTGCAGACTTCCACGCATTCGGGCCGGATCGCTTTACCTCATGAGGAACCAAATACGCATGCGGATTCTTCTTTTCTCCCAACACTAGATTTTCGAATACCCCATCTTCGTTAATAACCAATACGGCATTGATCTGCTTATGCTGAAATCCGGGCGGAGCAATGTCGGTATTCGGATCATCCGCCAGTCGTTGATAGTAGTCGGCAAGCGCCTTGATAATCATGAGCGCACCTCCACATTTCGGAGGTCAATTGTTCCGTCGGTCATTTCCGCATGAAAAAACTGTGGCATGGGCTCCGCGCCTGAATAGTCTAGATCGTAGAGCATCCAACCCAGATCGCGAGTCTCGTCAATTGAAGCGGGCGACTCCGCATCTTTCGAAATGAACTCAAAATCAACAGGGAACTCACGACATCCGAAATAGGGCCTATGAAAACACTGCCCGCCGGTGGCGCGTCGAATGAACATTTCGGTGAATTTTGTGACGTTGTCTTCGTTGGTGGCTTTTTCAGTCATTCCAAATTCTGCGTGGATTACATAAGCCACATCACGTAAAAAGAGCCCTGCTCGTTGCTGGCGTTCGTCTTCCACGTATAAACCCAAGTTGCCTGAGCCCTTTTTCATGATCGTCTTTACCGATCCAGCTGGAACCACTTTGCCCACTTCATTGCGGCGCACGGATTCCCATTTGATAGGGTTGAGCACATCAATTTGCAGAATCCTCCAGCATATGGCTGGTTTCCAGAGAATAGCCTCTAGAATTCCGCGGGCTGCGGATGGGGTCATGACGTCATACGATACGCGTTCTACTTTCATTTCCGGTCTGGTGAAGCAGGCATTCTCACCGCAAACCTTCAACCGGAATGGATTGCTTCTTTTCATTTTATATCCTCCTTAAGTAATCGTGCTCATTGGATCATAGCTGTCGACTTCATCAGGCGGGATGAGGCCGAAGCGTTCTGTGTAGGGGGTTGATGCGTGTAGGTAATACGTGCCGGGGTAGTCCTTTAGCTCATGCACGTAGTCGTTATCGAGCAGTGTCCACATTATCTGTTTTGGGATGCTGATTGTATATTGCTGCAAATTCCTGAAAAGGCTTCTGGCATCCCAGTCCAACAACGTGTCAACTAATTCGGGTGCTTTGCCAAAGGGCACAATCAGTGGAAGTTGCCATGCGTCGTCGATGAGCTTGAACTTCTCTGCGGCAGTTCTGAAGTAGTAATCAAGATTGCCGCTTAACAAGGAGAGTACCCCCTGTTTGTCTAACGCCTTTTCGCCAAGCTGGAAGAAGCGTTGTCTGAAATACTGATCGAAGGTCTCGGGTTGAAAGATCTTGTTCAACCGTTGAGGGCTCAAGAACTCGCGCGAGAGTGAGGCGGGGGCCGTGACGTAGTCTGGTTGATCCTCTGGTAGAAACACCACGGTACGTCCGCGATCGGAACGCTTCCCCTCCCTATTACAGCGTCCGGCGGCTTGGGCAATTGAATCCAACCCGGCAAGCGCTCGATAAACCACGGGGAAATCGAGATCAACCCCGGCTTCGACCAATGACGTGCTGATAACATAGAGTATTTCGGTGTCATCACTAAGCCTCTTCCGAATCATATCCAACATCTGTAGGCGATGTTTGGGGCACATATTAGTGGACAGGTGTAGTGTCTGCGCCTCGGGAAGTAGCAGAGCCAGTTCACGGCAATCCTTCTTCCTATTAACAATGCAGAGCACGGACTTACCTTCAGCCTGAATTGCCTTCGCCAAGTCCACGTAGGCAGTTGGGTTCAAGTCTGCATACTGTTCCACCACGACCCGATCCAAATCCGCTACAAGTTGGGTCGGATCCTCAATTATCTCGAAGATCTCTTCAAAGCCCTCGGGAAACTTGAAGTCAAACGATTCTGTGCGAGTCAAGACCGGCTGTGTGGCCGTACAGAGAACAGGAGTCACGCCGTAGTGCCGATGAAGCTCACGTATGGCAAATACGACCGGACGAAGGTACTCCGGCGGCAAGCATTGCGCTTCATCGAAGATAACGACGCTATTGCAGATGTTATGAAGCTTGCGACATCGGCTCGTTTTGCACGAATACAGCGACTCAAAGAACTGTACGGCCGTGGTCACGACAATTGGTGCATCCCAATTCTCAGAGGCCAAGCGACGACGAACACTCTCCTTGCTTTCATCCTCATCCGCAATATTTGAGTGGTGTTCCAAAACCGCGTTCTCGAATCCGGGGATGTTGCGGAAAACTTGGGCGGTTTGCTCAATAATGCTGGTGTAAGGTATCACATAGATAATACGGTGCAGCCCATGTTTCATCGCATGTCGGAGCGCAAAAGCGAGCGAAGATAGGGTCTTTCCGCCTCCAGTCGGAACCGTGAGAGAGAACACCGCTGGAGTTGATTCTGCGGCCTGTCTACACTGATTCAGCACTGCTGCACGAACTCTATTTACCGTGCTTCGTTTCGCGGTCGAACAGACCGCTGCCATATGGGTGTCGAATGCAGTCAGCAGGTTTTCAAGCGAAGGATAATCCTCGTTCCGCCGTTTAGCCCTTCCGGCATTCATGAAGACTTCAGTGTCCAAGAAGTCGGCATCGACAATGCAGGAGAAGAGCATCCGAATGAACAGAGCCAAGTCGGCAGGAACTTTCTCGACTAGCAGCGCAGGCGGGGACGGCTCGAACTGGGTTTTGATTGTGTCGGGGACGTTCTGGAGAATCGTACATGATTCGCCTGGTTTTCGCAACTTGGGTTCGAGTGCTTTAGCACCAATCTTGTCTGATGCAAAATCGGTTAGCCCCGCATGATGCCCCATGATAAGCCAGCAGAAGATACGCTCCATCCCTCCAGTCATGACCTGTTGGGCGAGATGGCCGCCAGCCTGTGAGTGAATCACTTTCCCAGGCTTCGTCTCAAGGTGGGATTCAATACCGTTGGCATCGAACAGCTTCTTTTGAAACGCAGGTGAGTATTTCCCCAAATCATGCCAGAGCCCAGCAATGCGTGCCCATTCCTCGCCGCCGAAGGGTTTCGCAAACTCAGAGGCCAGTTTGGCAACATTCTCCAAGTGCTCTTCCAGCGGTTGCCACTCCTCTACTGGGCGACCTTCAAGACTGTGTGCATAATAGTTCATCATGGTTGGCTACACATCTGCTTCAGTTTGCTGTGAAGCACTGTGCTCATATTCCTCTAATGAGATCCTGAAGATCGACACTACAAGTGTGAACGTCTTCTAGCAAGGCGCGTTTTGCGATGTGGATCCGCAACCCCGAATTTACAGCAGGCGTTCAAAAGGAAAGGAATTGATCTGCCTCTCAAGTTGCCGCTTGTTGCAGCAACTGCGGACGGTTTCCTTCTCATAGAACAGCCGTTCCTGCTCACTCTCGACGCGCATCAGAGCGCGATAATGAGACCAGCTCACATCTGGGTCAAAACCCTTGGCCAATTCGTAACAGTTTAGTCCCATCCGCACAGAGTTTGGTTAAGTCGTCTGACGTAATTCAAGATGAGTCATTAAAGAGGGCGGACTGCGCGATTGCGGTATCTGAAGTCAGGAGAGTTTGAAGAGGAAACAGAGGAAACAGGGTCATCCATTAGAGGCGAGGTCAAGAGACAAAAAGGCCCCCTGCAGATTACTCGGTCTCTTAAACTCATTCTTCCACGCCATGCACTACCAACCCCGTCGAGGTCGCACCGGTCTTTTCGTCATGAGATTGCCGAATAAGTCATGCCACGCAATGCGTGGTCATTTCGGTCAGTCATCCATCTGGATCTAAAGCCTTTTAGGGTCGGGTCTTAACATCTAACATTTGAGACCCTCCAAGGCGTAGCACACGGGCAGTCAACCCATATGTTATATGTTAAGACCCGACCCCAAGAGCTCCCCAAGAGCTCCCTCTTTGCGGAAAGAAAATAAGTTTCTTAGCAAGGAAGGGTCAGCGTGAAAGACACCCTGCCATTGCGGTAAGGGTCGAGCACGAGATCGCCGGCGTGGGCGCGAGCGATCTCGCGGGCAAGGCTGAGGCCTAGACCGGTGCCGCCGATGGCACGGCTTCGTGATTTGTCGATGCGGTAGAAGCGCGTGAATATCTTCTCTTGATCTTCCATAGGAATGGGCGGCGCTGTGTTGGTAAGCGTCATGCGAGCCACCGCACCGTGGATGGCAAGACTGAATCGAACGACTCCGTCTGCCGAGCTGTACTTCATAGCATTGGTCGTCATGTTGCGCACCACCTGACCAATTAGGGCGGTGTCGCCCTTTGCGTGTATGCCGTTAGGAATGTCCGACTCTACGGCCAGGTGTGAGGCCATGGTCTCCACGTCTTCCACGGCCGACACCGCAATATCAGTCAGATCGACGTCTTCCGAGCTCACGACCAACTGGCCGACATCGGCCCGCGCCAGCAGGAGGAGTTTCTGTACCATGGCTTTCAAACTGCCTACTTCTTCGAGGAGTAAGCTGTAACGCTGCTGTTCCTCGGAGCCCGCAACGGCTTCCTGCACGGCGTTGTCCAGTTCCCCCTGCAATACTGTCAGGGGCGTCTGCAGTTCATGGGCCGCATCGGCGCTGAAGCGGGCAGCTTGGTGGAAGCTGCGTTCAAGCCGATCCAGCATGCTGTTGATAACGTGTTCGAGACGCTGTAGCTCTGCATCCGCGGCAGTCCGGGGCACGCGTTGGTCCAGCCCGCGGGCCGTAATGGCTTCAGCCGTGCGTGTAATGATGGTGACGGGGCGTAGCGCGCGGGAGGCCAGGAACCACCCGGCAGCGGCAAGCCCGATCAAGGCTAGAGGTGTGATAGCAAAGAAGACCCTTCTGAAGGCGGCCGCTTCCCCTCGGAGTTCGGAGAGGTCCGCAGCGACCGTTAGCGTCACGAATTCATTGCCCATGAATGCAACGCGCCAGTCATGTCCTGATGCAGACAAGGTGCGGAGAACGGGGACTCTCAGTCTTGGAGGGAGCGATCTATTCATGGGCCGTCTAAGGGCATGTGTGGGTGCACCCGCAAGTGCACCGTGGCGGGCCATTTCGCCGCCGCCGGGCATCTCGCGAAACGGCGGTCCTTTGGATACCTCCGCCTTGGAGATAGTGCCATCTCCATTCCGATCGAGATCCTCAAAGTGATCCTCGGGACCATTGAATTCATGACGTGACACCTTTCCATCCCCATCGCTATCGAGTCGCACGATGAAGCGATTGACAGCACCTGAAAGTCTTTCTTCAGGAGGCAGAGCCCTAGGCGGGATGGGGGGGGGCATGGCGTCTCTGGCGGGGCGTGGCGCAAAAACCAGAGCCGGCTGAACGGTCTCATCAAACTGCACGGGCCAGTGGTCGGACACAAACAAGACCGTGTTATCGGCATTGCACACGCGGACGGCAATGCGGTCGGCTCGATCGTCACTGTAAATGAACTCCAGTGACCGGTCGAAACCGGCCCAATGTTCGCGAGGGTGTTGCCTGCGGAGTTGGGTTTCGCCCAGAGCCTTGATCTCCTGATCGACCCGGGCCAAGCCCACCCGTCCAATCTCGACTAGGAAAAATACGCCGAACCCGAGTACGAGCGCTCCCGAAATCAGGAGCGAAAGAGAGGCGATTTTGAAACGAAACAGGAATGGTTTCATGCGCTGCCATCCTCGCGACGAAAGCGGTAACCCACGCCCCGCACGGTTTCGATCCGTGACGGTCCCTCGTCTGGGTCGATCTTGCTGCGGACGCGGCGGATGTAGACATCCACGACATTTGTTTCGGGATCGAAGTCATAGCCCCACACATGTTCGAGCAGTTGCGTGCGGGTGAAGACGCGGCCCGGCGAACGGATTAGCAGCTCGAGGAGGCCAAATTCACGTGCCGTCAGTTCGAGCGATGTCTCGGCCTGTTTCACCTCACGGGTGATGAGATTCACCGTAAGGTTGCCGGATTGGAGCATGCTGAGCGGTTGGCCGGATCTGCGTCGCACCACCGCATGGAGTCGCGCGATCAGCTCTTCCATGTAGAAGGGCTTTGTCAGGTAGTCGTCAGCCCCCAGGTCCAGTCCCTCGATGCGTTCGTTTAGCGAGGATCTTGCGGTGAGCAGAATTACCGGCACGGTATCTCTGTGGTTGCGAATGCCTCTGAGTATGCTCAATCCATCCCGACCGGGCAACATGATGTCGAGCACTATGGCATCGTATGGCTGCGTACTCGCAAGGCTGTAGCCCTCGTCACCATCAGACGCCGTGTCGACAGTAAAGCCCTGCTCCTTCAACCCCTTGCGGATGAAAGAGAGAATCTTGCGATCATCTTCTACGATTAGTACTTTCATTTCAGACTCCAGCAGCTTACCTGCGTACTCCCTGAATCACCAATTCAAATTTTCACACCGACAGTAAACGCTGTGCAGATGACAGTCTCCCGTTCCGTTACATTACAGAACTGTCATGAGGGAATGTCGACCCGGTAGCTAGGATGGGGGAAGATTTGGGTCGATCCATCTGCCTTCCGTGAGCGTCGTCGCAACTCGGTTCTGCGCAGCGTCGCGGCACGGATACTCTGCAAGTATGCGGGGCTAACGCAGCGTGAAGCGGCCGGTGTGCTACAGATTGGCAGTGGCGCCGCGGTGGGCCGACAGCAGAAGAAGCTGGTAGACGAGCTGACGCGTGACCGAGGCTTGAGCCGCCACGTCAGCGAGATTGAAGCGCGTCTCACCACGTTACGTCAGCCATGAGGAAGCCGTTAAGGCTTATGTTTAGGACCGACCCTAACTTCTCCCCTAACTTCTCCACGGAGCTTTCGATGGGGAGGCCTTTGTTGTGAAGACCAAGTCCCATTGGTTCCCTATTCCTGACGGAGTGCGGAGATGAGTGGGGCACGCATGGTGAAGTTGAGTGAGACTGTGATCCAAAGTATTCCATTTAGCAGAAGCCCCACAACGAGGATTCCGAGGGTGATCAGTGAAGCGGGGGTTCCTTGTGAATGCAGAGCAGGCAGTACCGCAATGAGTCCGGAAACCACACCTGTGAGAATGCCGACACCGAACAGTGTGGTGTGTTCGATATAGAGTAGTCGCCAGATTGAGATGCGCTTGAATCCCAAAGCGCTGAGCATGGCAATCTCGCCGCGGCGGGTCATAACATTGCGTGCCACGATGATGCCCATTCCGATGCTGCCCAGCAGTAGACCGAGGGCACCTAGCATCATAAAGATCGACAGGTATGTGTCTTGAATAGAGGCAAAGGTTGCCAATCGTGATGCACTGGAAGTCACTTCAAACCCGTAATCGCGTAGTGCATATGAGAGTTCTTTTGCCACCATGGAGGGATCGCCGGATTGCACATCAATCAGGAATGTGCGATATCCGCTGTTGCCAGGAAAATGGGAGATAAAGTTTTCTTCTGAGATCAGAACATTGCCCTGCAAGATGGAGTTAGCGGTTCCTGCAACAAGACGCAGTTGGAGTGGCTTTCCCCAATCATCTTGAATGGTCAAGATGTCCCCAACGCTTAGACCTAGTCCCCAGAGGATGACGGTTTGGTCCGCTATAGCAGGGACGGTTTCTGTTTCCAGAACGGACAAGGCTTTCCATCCTGTTTCTGATGTACTTTCCTTGGCAGTGGCAGCAACTGTAAACCGACTGGAGAGATTCAGTGGGTTGACACCTAAGATGGGCGGAGTTGTTACATGATTCAGGTTGAGGCAACTGGCATCATCTCCTTCAAAAACACGTATAGGCACTACATGAATGTCCAAGTCTTCACGGATGCCAAGTGTCTTGCGGCCCTGGTTTGATTGCAGGTTTTCATGTATCGGGATTGCGGATTCTGCGAACAGTTCAAAGCCGCCACTGCCCGAATGTGAATCATGTAAACTGGTTGGACCACCCGGTCGGTTGGCGCCGGTTGCAATGATGATGAACGTACAGGCTGCCAGAATCGCGATGATGGTAAGGCTGTATCTTGGGTGGCGTGCGCAGGCTCGCAGTCCGGTCTCGGCGATGCTGCTGGTGCCTGCTGCGGTGTGTCGGTTGCCCAGCCACGCTAAAACGGTGTGACTGAAACTGATACAGACCGCGAGGGTTAGTCCTCCAGCAACGAAGAAAATGCCGGCGACGCTGCCGCCACCGCTTGTGTCGATGGCGGTCACTATTGCAATGACGGCTGCCAGACAAATCAAGCCTGCCAGTAATGTGCTCCACATGGGTAGGCGCAGAGGTTCAATGTTTTCGCTAGGGGAGCGTTGAAGTTCTGCGGGGGGTCGGCTGAGTTGCTTGCGTCCGGCTAGCCACATTGCGAACCAGGCTGTAAGTGCACCGCAAGCGAAGCCGGTTATGCAGGTGGCGGGCAGAATATGCATTTGAAGCGATACGGTGCCGACAATGGTCTGCCATGATCCGGATAGCAGATGCAGCACGAGTGCATTGCAGATGATTCCGACGCCGATGCCCAATGCCGCGCCGGGGAGTGCCAGGCAGCCTCCCTCAATCATTCGAAACTGACGCACCCGTTTTGGTGTGAATCCAATAGCCAGCAGGATTCCGGTTTCTTCTGTGCGTTGTTCAACACCAAACACGAAGAGTAGGCCGGTCAGAAGCAGTGCAGCAACGATAAGGAAAAAACTGAGACCGAGGAAGAGTTGTCCGAAACTTACGCCTTCACGACTGGCGCGGAGTCCGTTATCGCGAATGGGCAGGATTCGCATGCCCACATCGCCGGGCTTTAGATGTGACATGATGTTCTCGATGAGTGTGTCTGGCGAGTTCTCCTGAGATGAAAAGCGTACGGCTGTGGCGAGGCCGTAGCGATTGCTCCACATAGATTGGGCAGCGGTGATGGTGACGAAGGCTTTTGGCGTGCCGCGGTAAGCATCCCAGTAGGCTTCGTCTTTCTTACGTATCAGCTTGAGGTCGATCGGCAAGCCGGAATCCCAATTCTGACAGTTGTCGGCATCTGACAGTCCCGGAAATTCAGGCATCAGGGTCTGGTCATGGGCATCGTCCTTAAGGGGCACGATGTGGTGGACTTTGAATATGCGATTGGTTTCGGCGAGTTGATTGTCAGTGGTAATGATTGTGTAGCGAAGCTCGACCGTGTCGTTGGGTTTTAGCATGAGATCATCGGCTAGCCATTGGTTTACAACGATGGCGTCATCGGTGATGCCGTCAGTGAGTGGTGATTGTGCAATGCCAGCCACGAACGAATAGGGGGTGGCGTGTTTGTTGGCATTGATGGCATTTACGAAATAGGTCAGGACCGCGTTGGCATCGGGCGCAGCCGTTTTCGCGGCTTTCAAAAGTTGCGGTTCGATAAACAGGCGACGGGATAGAAGCTCGAGGTTGCCCTGTGGAAGGGTCTTTATCGAGAGTCCGGCGTCATCGCCGGTCCACACGGTTTTGATGGTAGCCGTCAGGGTTTCGGTTGAGAGGAGGTTTCCACTATTCTCGACAAGAATCAGGTTGGCGCGTCTTGCAGCGTTAATGGCTTTAGCCAGGATGTTGCGATCTACGAAAGCGTTCATGGGAATTGTCTGTTCAGCGCGTAAACTGAAACGGCCAAAGTCATCTGGCGACAACACTTGGCTGACCTTCAGACGCAAAGCGGCTGCGCTTGCATTGGGTGAGCCTACGGGAAGATCGCGGTTAATGGCGCCGGGGGTGTCAACGCGTAGAATGACGCGATCGCCGACCGTGACGCCAAGCTGGTCTGCCAGTCGCTGATTCAGGGCGACGTTGCTTGGGCCAGGCGCAGTTTGCTGAGAGGGTGCGGGGGCGAGTGCAAAGAAATCATTGTCGATACCATGGATCATGATTTGGTTTGCGCGGGCTGTATTGTCAGGGGTTGTGACATTGCCCGGTAGGCTGATCAACGCGGATGCCGTGACGTTGGTGTACTGCGTCATTCGCTGGGCTAAGCTTGCGCTGGTGAACGATTCGCCGGTCATAATTGCGAAGGTGGCTTTGCCGAGGCGCTCGGTAACACGTTGTTCCAGACTTGCCTGAACAGCATCGCCAACCATGAGAGCACCGGTGAGAACACCGGTTCCGATGGCCGTGCCTAGCAGTACGCCAATGTGAGTACGGCGATAGTGCCAGAGGCTGTGTTTAATGAGCGAATAGAGATTCATGGTGTTGGTGTCAGCGTTCCATTGCGGAGACTGAAGTGTTGTTGCATACGAGCGGCGATGGAATCGGCGTGTGTTACGAGAACGAGGGCAACCTGTTCTTCTGTGTTGAGCTCAACCAGCAAGTCTATCAGTGTTTCGGAAGATTCGCCGTCGAGAGATCCGGTAGGTTCGTCCGCCAGCAGAACTTTGGGACGATTGATGAGTGCCCGCACGACGGCGACGCGTTGGCGTTCGCCACCCGACAATGTTGCCGGACGTTGATGGCGACGGTCTTGAAGGCCGACCCGTTCAATGAGCTGAGTGGCGCGTTTGCGAAGATCGTTGTTACAACCGTTGGGTAGGGTGGGGAGTAGAATGTTTTCCATCACAGAGCACTGGGGTAAGAGATGATGCAGTTGAAATACGAATCCAATATCGCGGTTGCGGATGGTTGCCAAGGCGTTGGGTTTTGCGTGGGCGTAGTCGCAATCATCCAGTAAAACGCGACCGGAAGTCGGTGTGTCGAGGGTGCCGGCAATATTGAGAAGTGTACTCTTGCCGCAGCCTGAAGGGCCGGTAATGGCTACTGAGTGGCCGGCCTCTATCGAAAGAGAGACATCTCGCAGAACTGCAATACATCCGCCGTTTTGTGTGTCTGTGAAGGTTTTGCTGACATGATCCAGTTGCAGTATGTTGCTCATGATGCGGTTCCAATCGTTTCATAGACCTTTGCAGTTTGCATGGCCATGGTCTGCATGGTGAACTTCTTTTGAATATTATCAAATCCCTTGCGGGCGAGAGCTTGCAGGCGGTCATGATCCAATAGCAGAGATTTAAGGGCTTGGGCGAGAGCGTCTGCATTGTTTGGTGTATACGTTATGCCTCCACCGGTCAGTTCTATCACCTCAGGAAAAGCGCCTAGGGCGGGTTGCACAATAGGGACTTTACAGGCAAGTGCCTCAAGTTGATACATGCCGAAGGCTTCTCCCTGTCGGGCCGGTACGGACATCAGAGTAAGGTCGGCAAGGAAGCGTGCGCGTGCCGGGCGGTCGAAGTGCTGCAGAAATTGTGCATCATCCAAGATTCCCGCCTGTTCGAGTTTTTGATGCAGTCGGTTTAGCAGAGGTGCATCATCGTGCGTTGACCCTCCTATGGCCCGCAGTTTAAGGAATTTGAATTGCGATTCCTGTTTTAGCGTGATGAAGGCATCGACCAGAATTTCTAGCCCTAGGGAGTCGCACAGTCGCGATAGATAGCCGATGACGGGTGGTGTGGTTGTTTTAGCTGCAGGAGTGAAGGCATATGCATCTATGCCGTTGTGAACAACATTCAGTTTTACGGCGGGAATCTTCATACGGTTTTGCATCAGGTTGGCGTAGGTGTGGCTGACCGGGAAGAAGGCATCCACATCTTGAGCGCGGTTGGCCATCAGATCCCATACCTGACGGGGGTAGTTTCCGTCCATGGCGTCGACCCACGTGTCTTCATCCTGAAGTGCGCATCCGACGAGGGCTCCCAGGTCGTGCTTAAGCCTGTGCGCCAATCCGATGAGAAGTGCGTTGGAGAGGTGCACGGCATCCGGTTTGATGTTGGTGGATAGCCACGTGATCATGCGGTTGAGTTCGTCACGCTGTCCACCCGTCTCGCCGTTGAGCATTGAGAGCGTGAGGTCTTCAAGTCCGGTGGCGCGCGTGCTTCCCGCGCGTTTTGTCGCAAATTTCAGCATAGGTGCTGAATCGAACAACTTGCGAAAGCCGCGTGGCAGTTTTCGAAACAGAGGGCTGACATGTCCGAGGTAAAGGCTGACCGCGCCATAGAAAACGGGACACACGTTTTCGGGGGGTGGTTCGCCGGGCATCAGTGGCAAATACAACGGTAGCACCCAGACCTCGTGACCGTGTTCGATCAGACCGGCCGCGAGGTTCAGATCCCGAATGCAATTTTCGCAATAGAAAGCGCCTCCGGTTCCGGGAACGATCAGCACAATCTTCATGGTTGCATCCTCCATGCAAGCACAAGTCCGCTTTCGGTTGTGATGATAACGCACCCCTTGATTATCGCTGGGCTGGCGGTTATGGGGCTGCCGGCATCATAGCGCCACAGTTCTTTGCCGTCGGTGAGGTTCGCCACATAGAGGCGTCCATCACGTGAGCCGAATATGACCTTGTCGCCACATACGACAGGTGAGCTGTCGACATCGCCGCCGGTTTGAAACGTCCACACGGCACTGCCGTCAGCGGCGCTAACGCAGTGTAGTTTGCGGTCGCGGCAACCAATCAGAACGCGATCCTTTGTAACGGCCGGCGAGGAGAAAAATGCATCTCCGTTGTCCTTGTCGCCGTATGACCATTTGATTTTGTTTTGTGCAAGATCAACGCAGATGAGCTGGCCGCCGTAGTGTCCGACATAGGCATAATCACCTTTGATTGCGGGTGATCCTGCTATGTAAGATCCAAGACTAAAAGCTGCACGTTCTGAGCCATTGCTGATAGCGAGGGCATGCAGCTTTGCATCGCAGCCCCCGAAGAGGGTCAGATTGTCATCTGTTGCTGGAGCTCCGTTGATGAAGCTTTCGGTTTCAAATGTCCAACGTGGCTCTCCCTTCAGATCCAGCGCGTGGAGTTTATTGTCGTAGGAGCCAAAGATGATTTGTGCTGGGGAATCAGAGGTAGCGCGAGTGGTGTTGGCCGATCCGATAATTCGATCACCAACATCGTAGATCCAGCTCTGGCTGCCATCTGCAACGTTGAGCGCATAGAGTTTTCCGTTGAGGGCGCCCACGATGGCAAATTGGTCTACAAGTAGAGGAGATGCCTCAACAACATCACCCGTTTCAAATGTCCAGAGTGACTTGCCGTTGGCCAGATTGATTGCATAAATACTTCCTTTACTGTCACCCACAACGACCCGATTGTCTCCAATAACGGCGGATCCCCGAATTGTGTCGCCCGCCTGAAACTCCCATGCGAGTTTCAATGGCAGTGTCAACTTGGTGTTGCTAACGCCCGTGAGGGCAGCGTTGCCGCGAAAGATAGGCCATTGGGAATCGGCTGCGAGAGTCGTATGGCTTATGGCGTAAAAACTAAGAAGGTATAACAATGTCACAATCATTTTCCGCATATCAAAGCTCCTGTCGGGCATGCTTCGGCGCAGCGTTTGGCTACTTTCTGTAGTCCTTCTTCAAGACTGCGTTCAAAAGGGACGCCAATTCTGATATCAAATCCGCGTCCGATATAGGTTAGACCCAGGGGTTCTCCGTCACGTTTGGTGATGCGCACACAGATGCCGCATTTGATACATTTTCCCGGTTCGTAAATTAGGCCGCCCTTTTGGGTGATGCGTTCAACAGGCACTCGCTGACCACTGGCATAGTGTTGCTGGTGAGGTTGATAGGTGGTGGCATGCAGACGGAGCAGGCAGTTGTCAGCTTTGCCGCATTCGCAATGCATGCAGCGCTTGGCTTCGGCTTGTGCCTCTTTGATGCTGTAACCCCCATGCTGTCCCGCAGTGGGAGAAACTCTAGAAGCCGGTGATGCTTTTGCTAACAGGGCACTCGTTTCGGACGGCTGAATGTCACGAATTTTGGAATCAAACTCGGTTGGTTTTGCTTTTGTCTGCATCAGGTGGCGATCTATAGCTTGTGCCGTGTTGCGGCCATCGGCCAAGGCCTGGACGGCCATGCGAAGCGGATGCACCGCCGAACCGCAGGCAAAAATACCCGTAAGTGAAGTCATCCGGTTTTTATCCACTTGTATGCCACGTGAGGTCATGGATAGGCCAAAGGGTTTTGTGGCTTCCGGTGAAAGGGGTCCTGTGGCAATACAGATTGCATCAAAGGCAGTATGCAAATCCGTTAGGCTCCGGTCTTTGCCGATGCAGATTCCGGTCTCAAACGTGGCGCCTAGCTTTTGTATGAGCGCGATTTCCTGACGCAAAATATCCAGCGGCAAGGTTTTGTCTTTAACGCAGTTATGGAGCGCTCCACCGAGTGCTTGTTGAGCTTCAATCACCGTGACGGCATGGCCCAGTTGCAAGAGTTCGCTGGTGGCGGCGAGACCGGCAGGCCCTGATCCAACGACGGCAATGTGCTTGCCGGTTGAAGCGTTGCATGAGGGTTGCCATGGTTGGTTGGACATGAGATCCAGATCGGCTACAAAACGCTTCAGGAGACAAATCGAGACCGCACTATCGTGAGCATTGCGGCGGCAGCCCTTTTCGCAGGGGGCGGGGCAGATGCGGCCAAGAATTGCGGGTAGTGCAATATGGCGTTTTACGGTCTGGAGTGCGGTTTGAAATTCTCCGTCTGCAATCTCGTGGAGCATTTTTGGAATATTCATGCCAGCGGGGCAGAATCGTTGACAGGGGCCATTGCAATCCCCGACGTGTTCGCTCAGAAGTAATGCGAGGGCTGTTGTGCGTGCTTCGTTAACGGCGTCAGTATTGGTCTGGATTGACATTCCAGCAGTAGCCCGTGTTGAGCAAGCGGGTTTCAGTTTACCGTCGGCATCATCGGCAACGAGACATAGCATGCAGGATGTGTACGGTTCAAGATCGCTTCGATAGCACATTGTGGGAATCGAGACGTCCGCCTGTGCGGCTGCCTCAAGCAGAGTTGCCGCTTTGTCGAGAATGACGGGGTGTCCATTCACTGAAATGGTTTGTGAATCACTCATATAGCAAAGTCTAACGCTGTGCGCTGAGTGGAGCAAGCGTCTTGAGTTGCTTGTGTAGGACGGGCTTCCCCGGTATTCCGGGGAGCCCGTGGTTTCACGAACTTGTTCTGCACGCGCTCCCCGAATACGGGGAAGCACGTCCTACAAGGTTTATGGATGGTTCAAGCACGTCCTACACGGTTTGTGGTTGTGCAAGTTGTCTGTGTAGGACGGGCTTCTCTGCTATTCCGGGGAGCCCGTGGCCATGTGGTTGAACCTTAATACGGGATCGAAACCACCTGCCCTGAATATTCCCACTCGTTCGCAGTCTCAACCAGTCCTGCTCGCACGGGGTTCTGGTACACGTAGTCCCATTTCTCAGAGTAGCTGCTCGCACTACGAAGAAGGTTATCAAAGAAACCTGGCTGCCAGTGCGGAGGTTTGACTCCTTCTTTTGTCAGAGCTTGTGACAGTGCCTTCTTCAAAAAGCCGATCGTGGCCCCCAGTTTGTGTTCTGCTGTAATTCTGACAAAACAGTGAATGTGGTCGGGCATAATGATGTAGCGTCCAATGGCGATTCCGCGCTGTGCCTGTCTTTCGCCAAAGCGGATGAACTGTTGATGGACGATCGGTGTATTTAGTACTGGGCGGCAATTGAAGGTGCCGAAGGTTATAAACCAGAGGGGTGGATCATATCTGTGAAATGGCACCATTCTAGGAGGTCGCTTTGGGGTGGCAGTCATGCGATGACAATATCACGCGCTCCCGAATACGGGAAGCACGTCCTACACGGTTTGTAGTTGTGACAATATCACGCGCTCCCGAATACGGGAAGCACGTCCTACACGGTTTGTAGTTGTGGCAATATCACGCGCTCCCGAATACGGGAAGCACGTCCTACACGGTTTGTAGTTGTGGCAATATCACGCGCTCCCCGAATACAGGGAAGCACGTCCTACACGGTTTGCGAGTGTCTTGAGTTGCTTGTGTAGGACGGGCTTCCCCGGTATTCCGGGGAGCCCGTGTGGATGTCGTCAGGAAGATTAACGTAAATGCTCGATGGTGATGGCATCTACGGGGCAGGTTTGACGGCAGGTGTCACAGCGGATGCAGATATCGTTATCTATGTGGTGTTGTTCATGGGGCGTAAATGGAATTGCGTTTACGGGGCAGCGTTGTGCGCAGCGGGTACACCCGATACAGCTATCGGTGATTTCGTATTGGATGAGCTTTTTGCACCGTTTGGCAGGGCATTTGCCTGCAATGTGAGCCTCGTATTCGCTACGGAAGTGTTGGAGTGTGGAAAGGACAGGATTGGGTGCGGTGCGGCCAAGTCCGCAGAGACTGCCTTCTTTGACTTGTTTGCAGAGTGTTTCGAGGGTGCTGAGATCTTCCGCTGTAGCCTGGCCATCGCAGAGTTTCTCGAGTATTTCGAGCATGCGTTTCGTACCCACACGGCAGAAGGTGCATTTTCCGCAGGATTCCTGTTGTGTAAATGAGAGAAAGTAGCGTGCAATATCAACCATGCAGTCGGTTTCATCGAGCACGACGAGCCCGCCGGAGCCCATGATGGCGCCTGCGCTTTGCAGGGCATCGAAGTCAATGGGGGTGTCTGCCATGCTGGCCGGTATGCAGCCGCCGGAGGGTCCTCCGATTTGCACGGCTTTGAATGCTTTGCCATTTTGAATTCCGCCGCCAATGTTCATCACAATATCGTGTATCGTGGCCCCCATGGGAACCTCAATGAGCCCCCCGTTAACGATGCGTCCGGCAAGCGCAAAGGCCTTTGTGCCGGGGCTTCCGTGGGTGCCCAGTGTTCGGAACGCTTCTGCGCCGTGAGTCATGATCCAGGGAACAACGGCAAAGGTTTCAACGTTGTTGATGAGAGTCGGTTGGCCGTGCAGACCGTGTTCGGATGGATATGGCGGACGGATGCGCGGCATGCCGCGCCGCCCTTCGATGGCTGCAATCAGAGCGGTTTCTTCACCGCAGACGAAGGCGCCCGCTCCGACTTCAACATGGAGTTCGAATGGGGAGTCTGTTTTGAGTACGTTGTTTGTGTTGCAGATTTCGATTGCCTGTCGCATGCGGGAAACGGCAAGCGGATATTCGCCGCGAATATAGAGATAGCCTTCTGTAGCGCCGATGGCGTGTGCCGCGATAGCCATGCCTTCGATGATGCGGAACGGGAATGATTCCAGCAGCATGCGATCCATGAAGGATCCGGGGTCACCCTCGTCGGCGTTGCATATGATATAGCGTGGTTCGCCTTTGGCATTGTGCACGGCGTTCCATTTTTTGCCTGTCAGGTATCCACCACCACCACGGCCTCGCAGTCCGCTGTTCAGGATCGTGGCAATAACCTCGGTCGGCATCTGTGTCTGGCATTGCCGCAAGGCTGCAAAGCCCCCGTGCGTGATATAGGCATTCAGGTCGAGGGGGGAGAGTTCTCCGCAATGTTCCAGCGCAACGTGTTTCTGCTTTTGCCAGTATGGCGTTTGGAAACTGTCGCGAACACTGGCAGCGTAGCGTGTAATGTCCGGTGAGGGTCCGACTAGACGATTGAGCGTGTTGATTGCGGATTGTGTGATGCGTTGGCTGACGCGCGCCGGGCGCAGGTGTTGAAGCAGGACAGGCTCTACATCGAATGGTGTAAGGCATCCATAGTGAAAGTTCTGTCCATCCGGCATGACAAGTTCTACAAGCGGGGCCTCGAATGATATGCCTGTACATCCAACCGATTTCCGGACAACGCTGAGGTTATACTGCTCGATTGTTTTTCCGGCGGCCTCCCACAGGTCATCGGCTCCAGCGGCGGCGCAACTGGTGCAGCGGCACAGTCGAAATTCGGCGTTTGATGCTTTGGAACTGAAAGGTGTGTCTGCTGTATTTGGTTGATGGGTTGAAGCCAGAAAGTCGAGAATTACCGATGGCACGCGTTCGGGGGTAAGATGGCCGTAGGTGGTTCCGTCAATTTGTATGGCGGGTGCCAGCATGCAGCACCCCAGGCAGGCTACTTTCTCGACAGTAAAGAGGCGGTCTGGGTCGGTGTCTTCGCCGTCGGCGATGTTGAGATGATTGCAGAATGCTAAAAAAACAACTTCGGCACCTTTAACATGACAGGCGGTTCCCGTGCAGATTTTAACGCGATGCTCTCCGGCAGGTTTTAGTCGGAACTGAGAATAGAAGGTGGCGACACCGTAGAGGCGTGCTGGTGTGATGTTGGTGGTTTCGCAGATGCGTTCCAGGTCGGCTTCCGGCAGATAGTTGAATGCATTCTGAAGATCCGTAAGGATGGCGATGAGGTGCTGCGGTTCGCTGCCGTGGTGCGCAATGATGGCATCTACCTTTTTCATGTCGAGTTCGAGGGGGTGTTGCATCATTGAGCTCCGATGCAAAAGAGGTGTTTGGTTCCGCGCATATAGATCCGTTTACCGACGAAAGCCGGGATCGCGGTGGAAGGTTCTCCGAGTGCAGGGCTTCCCCATTCCGTGAAGGGTTCTGTCGCAGCGATAATGTGGGTTACGCCATGTTTGTCGGTTAGATAGATGCGGCCTGCGGCGATAATTGGTGAACTGTAAAACCCGGAATTATATTCATGTTGCCAAAGTTGTGTTCCGTCGCTGATTTTCAGGCATGTTATGCTGCCGTAGCTGTTGGCCATATAGAGTCGGTTCGACCAGGCTACTGGACTGGAGACGTCGGGGAGGTCGTCGAATTGCTCCCAGAGCTGTTGTGGGGGGGTATCAAGCCGGATGGCCGACAGTTTGGCATATTCGTTGGCAACGAGTAGGGTGCCATCCCACCAGGCGGGCGAGACGGCTACTTCGCCGCCCATGCAGTCGAACTGCCAGAGTTCGGTTCCGGTTGCAGGGTCATAGCCCGCCACGATTGTGTTACCATTGAGAATGAGTTCGCGCTGACCGTTGTGCTTAACCAGAATTGGGCTGGCCCAGCATGGGAGCACATCGCGTTTGATGTTCCAGGCGATATCGCCGCCGTCGGTATGCAGAGCCAGTAGCCGCCCGCCGGTGTCATCATCGAACTGAATAAATAGCAGCCCGTTATGGTCGAGCAGCGATGAAGCATGCCCGTATGGATTGTCGGGTACGCCATAGTTGCGGGCCCATGTGCGTTTTCCGTCGGGTGATAGTGCCAGGATGTCGCCGTTGGCAAAGATGGCGTAGACCTGGTTTCCGTCGGTCGTCATGGTGGCAGCAGCATAACCTGTGTCGACCGTGACTTCGGGGGGGCTTTCGGGAGAGCCGATGATGCCGGTTGCGGGATGGCGCCATAGAAGTTGTCCATCGCTGGCTGCAAAGGCATATACCTCGCAGACGTTGGAATCCCCGCCGGTAAGATAAATCTGATCATTGGCTACGATTGGCGAGCTGAAGCCGGGGCGGGGTACCTCTTGTTTCCAGATAATGTTGCTGCCGCTTTCGCCATCCCAGTTGATGGGTGGGGTGACATCGTATGCAATGCCCAGACCATTCGGTCCGCGGAAGCCTGGCCAGGGCGGAGGGAGTTGAGTCGTGGATGGGCCTTTGGATGGGGAAAGCGCATCGGTGACAGCAGGGAGTTGGGTGGCGTGGGGGCGCGAAAGATGGATGGCGATGCCGGCGGCAAGTGCGATCAGTAGCACAGTGGTGAGCGTGATTGCGAGGCGTGAGTTGGCCAGTACGTCGGTTGTGATGCCGTTGGAATTCGGTGTGGGGTGTGAGATTACCGAGCGGAGGGTATGCATGATATGCAGTGCCGCGATAAGGACGGTCAATCCGATTAAAAGCAGGAAGGCGCCTACACGTAGTGCTGTTAGGCTGCCGAAGTATGCACGCCGAACGAGTAGATCGAGGGCTCGAATTTGTTCGGTAAGATCACTGTCGGCGGGCTGTTGCTGAATCTGATTCTTCAGTATCTGAAGCGCTGGGGTATCCAGGGGGGTTGCACTTTGTGTTTGAAGAAAGGTTGTTGCCATGAGAATTGAGAGGCCAGCGCAGAAAATGGTGGCTACCAGAGCTGCGGTAGCGGCACAGGCATAAAGGGTTGGATGGGTTTTATTCATCGTTTTCCTGTGGCGTCTTCGGGAGGAGAATTTTTGCGTTGTAGGACGTGCTTCCCGGTATTCCGGGAGCGCGTGGCGAATCGGTGGCTATACACGCGCTCCCCGAATACGGGGAAGCACGTCCTACACCATGTGTGATATGACTGAACCCACTATAGGACACTACCTGCTTCCTTGATGAACCCACTTTTCGCTGTTCGTGTTCTTTTGGGCAGTAGGCGAAACATCTTCCGCAGGCTAGGCAATTTGTGCGACTGGGTTCATAGTCGGTTCTTGTGCGTACCCTGGCGAGTGCGGCCAGTTTGCAGGCAATGACGAGACCGAAGAATGCTCCGAGGATGTGTCCTCCGGTTTTAAAGCGTTGCTGTAATTCAGTGACCTCTTGCTGGAGCGAAGCCAGCGAGGTGCCTGAGGCTCGAAAGGCCGCGCTCTGATCGTTCATCTCAATTGCGGGTATGCTGTTTTCAAGTTCCAGTTGTGCCATAAGTTGAATGCGGTGATCCATTTTGGAAAGCAGGTTGGAGAGGTGCGGTCCGGTCCAGAATCCGAACCCCAGCAGGATTGGAAGTAGCAGTAGAATGCCAGCCAGGCGTTTAAGTCCGTGATGGTGAGCTTCGGTTGCTTGGGTCGGAAATTCAATGGCATCGAATGGGCATGCATCTTCGCAGAGTTGGCATTGGATGCACTCGGTGGGGGTTGTAGTGACTTTACGCCATGAGAGTGCTGAGGCCCAGGAGAGCAATACGCCATAAGGGCAGAGGAAGCGGCAGTAGGGTCTTGCAACAAAAATGCCGATCAGGAGAAGTGCTGCGCCGAAGATAATGATCCAGAAGGGCCCATTCATACGGTAGATGCCTACAAATGGGTCGTAGCGGCAGACGAGAAAAGCGGTTCCGGTGTAGACCAGTAGTGCGGCAATTCCGAGATAGACGTAGGGGAGGAGGCTGAGGGCGTGTTTTAGCCATTGTGGTAGTCTTATGGGCTTAAGGATGACGATATCCTGAATGGCGCCGAGGGGGCAGACGGCTCCGCAGAAAATGCGTCCGAAAAAAAGTGCAAATATGAGTGGTAGAGCAAAGACGAACAGCACTGATGTTGGAACCGTCGTGGTTGGGTCGGTCATGGCCTGGAAAACGTTTTGCCATGAACCCACGGGGCAGATGCAGCCCTTCTTCCAGAATCCGAAGTAGGCGATAGTAAAAAGGGATAAGATTGTGATGGCGCGGCGGGAGCGGAGTTTGAGTGCAAAGATGGCACCCAGTACGAGAGCCGCAAGTAGCGTGACGGTGTCGATGACTTCCCACATGGCAGCGCGTGGCGCGGGTTGAGGCGTGGAGGGTAGCGTGTAGCCGGTTTCAAAATCGGGGGTTGGAAAGCGTTCGGCGGCGGAGACGAATGTTGGAGCAACGAGCACTAGCCCGAGTGTCATGATTGAGAGTGAGATCAGTCGGATTCGCATCAGGCTTCGCTGCTCCCATTTGCACGTTTGGTATAGGCCTCTGCATAGGGAACGCGGCTAAAGGCGTCGGCCGGGCACGCTGTTGCAATGGCGCACTCGTTGCAGTTCAGGCATATACTGTGGTCGATCTGTAGGTAGAGTGATCCGTTGCCAAACATCTTGCAACCGTGGACGCATTTTCCGCAACCGATACAGAGCGCTTTGTCGATTGCGATCTCGAAGTAAGGATCTTCGATGTATGTGCGTCGGATAGCACCAGTGGGACAGAGTTGATTTTCAGCGGCAGATGAGAGTGCTTTGGCACCGGGTTCGAAGTATCCGAAGCATAGTTTGCAGTAGCCGCATTGGGCGTGCGTGTGGAAGCAGCGTACGGCAGAGTGTTCCAGCACGCAGCTGGTGGCACAGAGTCCGCATTGGATGCATTTTGTGGGATCGAGTTGCCATAGAGTTCTAGGGGGGGCAAAGCCACATGCTTCGCGTTTGGCGCACCCCCTGCAGGTAGAGCTTACTTTTGTGCATAAGCGTTTGGTGCGACTGACCATGCCGACCATAACCCCGCCGAGCCCCACAAGTGCAATTGTGCGCAGAGCGGTTCGCAGCCAGCCCCGCCTGGTAATGTTTGTCTGTTGGGCTTGGTTCATAGAGCCTCCTCGGCATAGAATCGGATAGCCCGGCTTCCGGGATCAAGGACCAGAATGATTCCATCGTTATCAGCTGCCAGGTCAAGACCGACCGTTCCTTTTGGAAAAGTGTCCGACGGTGCGACCATTCCAAGAAAAGCTCCATCTGAAGCGTAGCGTTTGACGCGGGGCATTCCTTTTTCGCTGGTTACGAAACCTCCGTCGGCTGTTATGGCGATATAAGATGGATTGCAGCATCCGCAAAATCCGTCGATTTCTGTGGACGCCTTTCCCCAGTATGAAAGGCGTTTTCCTGCAAAACTGTATGCTTCCAGACGTTGGCGACCGGGGTTTGTGATCCAGACGCTTTCGTTGTGGATGGCGAGATCGAAATAGGGACTTGGTATGACGAATCCCGGTTCGGATCCTTGTGGGCCGCGTCCATTAAATTTGCCCAGTAGTTGTCCATCAAAGCCAAACTGCCACACGATACGCTGGCCGTAATCGGCAGCAAATAGTGTGTTGGTGTTGGCGGCCAATCCAGTCAACCATGCATTTTCGCCGAGGGTTTGCCATGTCTGCAGACGGTTCCCTGCCGCGTTATAGACTTCAATATGCGTGTTAAAGCCCACGAAGATGTTTGTTGAAGTCCATGCGATACAAGTGGGTGGGGAGTCTAGGTTAATGCGTTGCTTTTCGCGCCCTTCGGAATCCATCAGCAGTAGCGCTTTGTCACCGACAACGGCGATGGTTCCGTTTTGGCCAATTGTTAGAGCATGCGGTTCAAGCAGAGAGAGTGGGATGCGTGAAATTTCGCGGTATAGCAGTGGTGCGCTGCGTTCTGCATCGGTATATACCTTAGTGCTATAGAGGTATGACTCGGGAACCGATGTGGTAGAGCAGCCTCTTTTGTTAACGACAAGGAGGGTGCTTACACTTATCGCTATCGCAATGATTAACGCTGCTGTGAGTTTGCGGTTCAAGGTGTTTCTCCTTTGCGCAGGTCGAGGCACACCATGCGTGTTGTGTCCCTGCATAGCAGAAGGCCATCGACTAAAGCCAGAGGGCCCCATGCTTCACGTCCGTCGAGAATATCAGCGGTTGCCATGGGATCAAATTTGTCGGCGTTGGCGTTAGCCATGGTGAGGGCCCCGTCGTCACTGAGAATCAGTATTCGATTGTCTACGATCATAAAGGGCCCCAGCCCGAATCGCCAGTTCTTACCGCTACTCCAGAGGGGCTTGCCGTCGGGTGTCATGCAGACCAGTTGTCGGTTGAGTGGGCCGGCATCGTTGGGCATGACGGTGAAAAGTCGTCCATCGAAGCATATAGGCGTTTGTTGTTCGCAGGCGAATTGTGTACGGGGCCAAGTGTGCAGCAGTTCGACTTTCCACGGTGTTGTTGTGGTGGAATTGTGGATTTGGAACATGCGGCTGCCGACGCCGTAGCCAGCCGTGACAAGCATATGGCCATCGGGCAGAAAGACAGGTGAGGGGGCAATCACGCTATGGCTCCATTCGGTGGTTTTCCACAGTAACGCTCCGCGATGTTCCGGTTCTGCCGAAACGGCGATAATGCCGCCGAGGGCGCAATAGACAAACATGCGCGTGCCGAAGAGCGTGACGGGAATAATAGAGGCGTGCGACATATTCCATTGATCCGGGTTTGGTGTTTTCCAGACGATCTCGCCAGTTGTGCAACTTACGCCCATTAATAGGGCGTTGTCGCCACCGGGTGCCAGAATGGCTTCGCCGTTATCGATGATCGGGCACTGTCCGGTGTACCAGAGCGGGACTTCTGTGCCGTAGTCGCGGGCCAGATCAAGGCCCCATCGAAAAGAACCGCTATCGGCATCAACGCATAATACATGGCATTTGGGACCCATTGACACGACGAACGCTTGGGTTACGGCGGGAATGGTTCGTGAGATGCCGTGGTTACGTTTGATGTTTATCGCATAACTGCGTCTCCATATTTCGCGTCCGTCGGCGAGAGAGAAGCAGCGCAGGGCGTCACATTTCTGCTGCACATCATAATCCAGCAGATAGACTCGACCGTTTTCCACGGCAGGTGCTGCATAGCCATTGCCAAGTTCTACGGACCAGAGTAGGGGTGGCCCATGGGTTGGCCATGTGTCGGCAAGTGGGACAGGAGAGGTTGCGATGTTATCACCGTTTGGGCCGCGGAAGCCTGGCCATGAGCTAGAGCTGTTGGCTGGGGTGCCATCGAAGGTTTCAAATGTGCCAGATAGATCGACAATGGGTGGAGTATTGTCTGCTATTTGATCTGAAGTTTGAGATGGAATTCTAGCGTGAATATGCTGAGGCGGTATTGCGCTGAACCAGATCCAGAGGCCGAAGGTGGCGGCCGCGCTGGATACCAGCGCTGTCAGAACGATTGCCGATATGTTAGGGCGTGTTGTCATGATGATGTTGCCATATAGCCGTTGTTCAGGTTATACAATCAACCCCTGTGATGGAAAAAGCGAAATTACGATCAAGGTAATGATACATTAGGAGAGGTTTGATGAACAGGATTCTGGCATGTCTGGTGATAATGGCGTTGTGTGCGTCGGGTGGTCGCGGTTTTTGTGCGGCGGCTATAACGAATGCGTTTGATGATATTGTGGTGACGGCTGCGCGGCTTGATGATGATACGCTTTCTCGGATTCCGGCCAATGTGACGGTTTTTTCAGAGGGGGATATTCAGAATTCATCGGCCCGTCATATAGATGATATTTTACGGCAGGCACCTGGAGTTTATGTGTTGCGTAGCGTGGGAATGGGCTATGGGTTGCCCGTGCAGATTGTCACGCGAGGTATTCCGGGGCAATCAACGACGTTGTTGCTGTCGGATGGTTTGCCGTTGAATGAGGCTGTTTCCGGGTTTGCCATGGTTAATGCGATTCCCTTGGATGCTGTTGGGCGTATTGAACTGGTGCGGGGCCCGCAGTCATCGCTTTACGGAGCGAATGCATTTGCTGGTGTGGCCAATGTGTTGACGTTGCCGCCTGATCAACGCCCGTCCGTGTCGGTGTTTCACCGCTCAGGTAACGAGGGGTTCAGGGAGTGGGGGGCATCGGCCAGTCAGGGTGATAGAACCTTGGGGATCAGTGTTGATGTTGGGCGATTGCAGATCGACAACTATTTGGCACGGGATACTCTTCAGCGCGAGCAGTGGGTTTCGGCACTGCAGGACTATCTTGTAATTGAGCAGACTGCACAGAATTTTGATTATGATGACACACGTGTTCTGGGCAAGGTTACGGCAGATTTGTCAGAGGATACGCATCTCGATATTCATGCGCGCTATAATGAAGGTACCCTTGGATACGGTGTGACCGATTTTCGTTCGTTGTATCCCACAGTTGTGGACAGTACGATGGAGACCGAGAGTGCCATGTTGGGTGCTGTGTTGACATCCAAGTTGAGTGATGAGGTGACTTTCAAGGGCCGCACCTACTATCGCTGGCATGAACGGCGCTTGGGTGGTTTGGATGTGGCGTCGTTACAGGCGGGGGTGCCTGTGTTTGTTCCAAGTCGTTCTGAAACTACGACTCGAGACTGGATGCTGGATGGCGCTGTTGATGTTGCCATGTTTGAGCGTCAGATGATTACGCTGGGTGTTGATGTGCAGCGTAGTGATGCTGACTTTTCTGCGTTGCGTAATGCGGATACGAGTTTACAGCTGCCATTATCCAGCGGCCGCCGGGTGCACACCGTAAATGCGGGAGTGTATGCTCAGGATCGTATTACGCTGAGCGAGCGAGTAACGGCGTTGTGTGGTGTTCGTGTGGATGAGCATGATGCATATGGTATTGCGGTTTCTCCAAAAGCGGGGATTGTTGCCAGGACGGGAGATCGAACCACGCTGCGCATGTCAGTTGGACAAGCTTATCGCGCACCCAGTCTGATTGAACTGTATCAACCAACACTTCTTTTTGGAAATATCACATTTGCATCGAATGAAGCGTTAGATCCTGAATATATTACGACGATTGATAGTGGTATTGATCATCAGGTATTGGATTCGGTGATGGTGCATGCCGATGTCTTCTACAACGACATGACGGATCTGATTACCAAACAGATTACAGGTAGTACATTGAGTTATGATAACACCGACGATGCGTGGTCGGCTGGTATTGAGGCTGGGGTATCATGGGAGTTCTTGCCGGAATGCATGACGACATTCAGCTTTACAGAGCAGCGTAGTGAAAATCGTGAGACGGGGAGTGATCTTGAGCATGTCCCCGAGCGTATTGCGGCGTTGAGCGTACGTCGTGGCAAGCGACTGGGTGAGGGCCTTAAGGCGGAAATGTCGCTTTCTGAGAACTATGTTGGCACGCGCGGTTATGTGGATCTGGCCAGTGGCCGTTGGCGCGAGTTGGACGATTACTGGCGTACAGATGCTGCGTTGAAAGTGACGTATCGCGAGTTGGTGTGGGTTGGATTTACGGTTGAGAATGCCAGCGACGAACAGTATCAGGAGTGGCCGCAGATCAGTTCTGCACCGGGGTGCCTTTATGCCATTGAGATTGGTGGCGCCTGGTAGGGGTTAAAAGGGTGTTGGCTCGATTAACCGATTGCGAGTGCGATTCGCTAGATCTTTTTCGGGTTTTCAACCCAGGGCGTTGCTCTGGGCTGGTATATCCCCGCCCCTACGGGGCTTTTCGGATGACCTCTAACTAATTAAAGGGACTATTATCATTCCGAACTTGTCGAGGAATCTCAAGCATTACTGTAGGCCGGAGATCCCTCGGCAAGCTCGGGATGACAGATCACGCAGTCTTTGCGTGTCAGAAATGCAATATAGCGCACTACGCTGATGCAGCCCGCGCCATTTGAGGCGATACTTGTTTAGCGCACATCGATGCACATCAAGTGCCCTTTTTCATTACGCACGTATAGCTTTCCGCGACACAGGACAGGGACGGTCCAGCAGGTTCTAGAGATCAATTTTTTAGCGGAGGCTATTTCAGTGTAGGCGGTCGGTGTTGCCTTGATGATCTTGAGGTCACCCGATTCATGGAGACATACCAGCAAATCGCCGGTGGCGATCAAAGCGCCCCCCTTGATGTTTTCCTGCCATGCAATGCTTCCATTTTTGATATCGATGCATGATAGTTGGGCTCTGCCGGTGTTGCCATCGATACCATAGAGGTGGCCCTTAATAAGAACGCTGGTGCCGAACTGGTTTTTCAGGTTCTTGTTTTCCCACAGTACAGATGGTTTCGCGCTGGACACGTCGATAAGCGCGCAGCCACGGCCATATCCAGACGATACAAAAATGCGGTTGCCTATAATGACTGGGTCGGCCGCATTGACGTCGTATTTGGTCTCCCATGGATATGAAAAGAGTTCCTGCCCCGTTTTCAAATCAACGCCATAGATGGCTTTTGCTCCGAACATGACGACGGTTTTATTGCCGTTGATTGTGGTTACGACAGGGGAGGAGTAGCCGCTTGGCCCGGCTGGACTTTTCCAGTGGGCACTGCCGGTTCGCGCATCCAGAGCAACGCCGTGTGTAGCGATATTAAGGAATATCATTCCGTCGGATTCTATCGGTGATCCTGAGAGACCCCAGCTTGGGACTCTTGCACCAAATTCCTTTGCAACATGCTTCTGCCAGACCACGTCTCCCGTTTTCGCATTAAGGCAAAGCGCGAGACCTTCGCGGCTGAGCGTGTAGACATGGTTGTTAGCAACACATGGAGTGGCGCGGGGGCCGGGGTAGGACGAGGCTTTACATGGGTATGAATATCGCCACACCTCTTTGCCGGTGTCTGCCCGCAGGCAGTAGACGATATCCTGATTGCTGATGTTGCCCATTGTATAGAGGTACGGGCCTGCAATAGATACGGAGGCGTATCCTACGCCCAGTTCGGTTTCCCAAAGGACTTTTGGTGAAGGGGAGAGTGATGTCGGGTTCAGAGATCCTTCTGCAAACCGACCGGTGTTGTTTTTGCCGCGCCACTGAGGCCACTCGTCTTGAGTGGCTGCCTTGGCGGCGATTGCAGTGAACCCTAGCAAGACAGCCGTGCCTATCAGCAATGTTGATTTTATGAATGTGGCGAACTTTAGTTTTGTAGTCATTATTGTATATATTCCTTCTTTATGTGCTATTACGGTACAGTATGACTGTTTGTGGAACTGTTTTCAATACGACAAATTTGGATGAGCATCCAGGTCGAGTAGGCTGGTGCGAAGGGACCTCGCTCCCGGTTCTTTGATAAGATGTGTTTGCAAATCTCTTGTGGAAACCCCGGGGGCTATACTCGAGCCTTGCAAGTTTAGGCTGAAACCCCGAAGGTTATTTTATGAAAAAACATCGTCTATTAACGTGGATGACGGGCTTGTTCCTTATGGCGGCTGCCTGTAGGGCAGGACTGGTTTGTGAGGAGTCTGTATTCGATTACGGGATGGTATCCGCAAGCGATCACGCGGTGCATTCGTTTGAACTAAAGAACACCGGAACCAATACAGTCAAGATCCTGAAGGTCCGGAAGACCTGCGGGTGCGTGGCGACAGTGACATCGAAGAAGGATGTGGCACCGGGGGGCGCAGCAGAGATTCGGGTGAGTGTTTCGCTGAAGGGGCGCTCGGGGGAGCAACGTAAAGTGGTGTATGTTCATACGGATAGTAAGGAAACCCCGCTGTTGAAGCTGGTGACAAAGGGACGGGTTCGGCGTGGTGTTGCGCCCGCTGTTTCAGCTGTAGTCTTGAAACCAGCGGCTGTTCTGCGCCCGCCTGCGGCTCAGGCAGTCACTGCTTCTGTGAAGAGCTCGACACCCCGTGAGAGTCAGACGCTTCGGGCAGTTCCGAATGAGATTCGGGTGCCCCGCACGGTTGGCCCGGACGGGCTGACGGTCCGGATTGAGGTTAAACTCCCCGAGATCGCCGGGATCCGCGTGAAGGGCGTTTTCCTGCCTGCGGATGTTTCATTTGCTGTGCAGCGCAGCGAAAACGAGTGTTGGGTTGAGCTGGGTCCGATACATGATGTCCAGGCGCTGAAAGGATCTACATTGGTGATTCTTACAACCGGCGGGGCGTTGAGAATTCCCTGCATTGTTGAGGAGTAGGCCGGATGGGTCTCAGGGTTTTAGGTCTGATCTGTGCTTTTGGATGGGCTGTCTCTTGTTTTGCAGAGACCCTTCCGGCGGTTCGTGTTGAATTATTTTTTGAAACAGGCTGCTTGGAATGCGAGACCGTCAAGCGTGAGGTATTCCCCCATTTAGCTGAAAGCACGTCGGTTCCTTATGTAATTGAGCTGTGCAATATCGGCATCACTTCGAACTATTTGCGGCTGGTTACGTATCAGGAGGCATTGGGGGTGACCGAGGATGAAGCGGTCTCGGCAGTGGTGGGAGAAAATTGTTTTCTCAATGGGCTTGCTGAAATACGAACGGGGCTGGTCGCCGCCGTGGAGGCGGCGGAAGTGGTTGCGCCGTCCGGCGAAAGAAAGCAGGACAACCGCCAGGTCCTGCGCGACCGCATTCGCAGGTTTTCTGTTCCGGCGGTGCTGGTGGCCGGTTTGGCCGACGGGTTGAACCCGTGCGCGATTTCCACGCTGATCTTCTTTATGGGGCTGCTGGCCGCGTCGGGGGTTCGCGGACGGCGGATGCTTGTGATGGCATCGGCATTTTGCCTTTCGTCATTTATCACCTATACTCTGATCGGTCTCGGCCTGCTCCATTCGCTGCACTGGCTGGAGGGATGGGACGGGGTGGCCCGGTCTATCAACCTGATTCTGCTGACGGCTCTATTTGTTCTGGCGGGGCTTTCGTTCCGGGATGCTTGGCGGTTCCATCGGACCGGCAAGGCGTCCGCGGTGTCTTTGAAACTGCCCGCTCCAGTCATGCGGCTGATTCATCGCTCCTTGCGGCGGGGCATTCATAGCCGGGCTCTTTTTGCCGGTGGTGCGCTGGCCGGGCTTTGTGTCACCGTGCTGGAGTCGGTTTGCACGGGGCAGATGTATCTGCCGGCACTGGCTACGGTGATTCGATCCGGTGATGGATATGCGAGGGAGTGGGCGTTGCTGCTGGGCTACAACGCCGCGTTTATCTTACCGCTGGTTGCCGTGTTTGTTTTGACTTGGGCCGGGCTGGGCAGCCGTTCTTTAATGGACTGGGGCCGGCGCGAAGTGGTGGTCGGCAAGGTGCTGCTGGGAGTACTGTTTCTCACACTAGCCGCCCTGATGGTCTTGTTCCTCTGATCCGAATAGTGGCCGATAGGCCCGCGGCAGCCGCGGTGGATACGTTGCAATGTTGGCTTTTTGGGCTCATCACGGAAGTGTGTAGTACGAGGTGTTTTTGCTGAAGATCACACATCGTTTGTGACGATTGTTCGGACGAAGCATTTCGTTTAAGGGTGTCCGGCGAAGAGTGTCGGTTAAGTTTTCGACAAAGAGTGCGTTTAAGTGTGCGCTTCCTACTCCGCCCTCGCTTTGCTCGTGGCTACGAAGGACAAGTCGCGCTCTTTCTACACTTTTTCGGACACTTAACCGCCCCCCTTACTCGGATACACTTAACCGACCGGCTTTAGCGGTCTCTCTAAGCACCGCAATAAGGCCTCAACTATACAATTCCGTGATGAACCTGATATTTTGGCTTTTTGAGTCGTATGGGGACGGATTGTCCGGCAAGGGGATGGGTGATGCTCTCTTTCCATGCGAAACGTGCGGTCGGCTGGATGATGATCGGCATCTGTTATACTTACCTGAAACCGTCTGATAGAGGCCTGAAATTGATTTGATTCTAGCGCAATAACTATCTATCATTCAAGACTCTTAAGAATAAAACATCAATTTGCAAATTAAGGACTTTGCATCATATTTTTGATAAATAATAGACGCATGTGTACGATTCGCAATGCAGAAGACCAGACTCGGATGACATAATCGGTTTTTTTGTTTGAAAGTAGGCAGATATGAAGAAGAAAACATCGACTCTGAATCTTTGGCTTCACTCCCTTCGCCTCGGACTTATGTCGGCAGCTATTGGCGCAGTGTTTCTGGCTTCGGCTCCGCAGGCGCAGGCGCAGGTGGGGGTGACGCTGTCCGGTCCGCTGGAAGCGGCGAACTGCGGTACCATCATGGTTACCAACCGGATTGTGAACAACGGGGTCACCCAGTCCGAACTGATGGTCACGAATGAACTGCCTTCCTCCAGCTATGCCTATGTGTCGGGGCTGTCCACGGTGACCCTGCCGGGTGGGGTGGTGCTGACCAATGCCGCCGCCGATCCGGTCGTGACGAATGGGGCGACTAGCCTGATTTGGGATTTTTCGTGGGTTGTGACCCCGTCCACGCTGACTAACCTGGTGATTTCAGAAGTCTATTACAACACTACGCAGACCCCGGAGGACGAGAACGAGTGGTTCGAAATCTACAATCCCATGACAAATGCCGTTATCATGACCGACTGGTCGGTGCAGGATGGCTCCCCGGGCGCAGTTGATTCTCTGCCGGATATGACGATTGCGGCGGGCGAATTTGTCATCATTGCTGGCAGTACCAATGCCTTTATGGTCGCAAATACGGGGTATGTGGGGCAGGTGTTTGAAGTTGCGGACGGCAAGATCGGATCCGGATTAAATAATTTTGGGGATGGCGTTCTGCTGCGGAATGCGGCCAGTAACGTCGTGGATGCGGTGTCCTATGGCGGCTCAACGGCGGCGTTCAGCCCTTCGGTACCGACAGTGGCAGCCGGACGCTCCATTGCGCGTGATCCGGTAGATAATGATACGAACACAGGCAATGACTGGATAGATCAGATGCCTCCGGACCCGGGAGCGGGTTTGCTGTCGGTGGGCATCCAGAATGGAGCCTCCATCACGATTGTCTATGTGGTGGAGATTGATTGCAGTGCGGTCAGCGGTCAGCTGTTTAGCCGAACCGGATATGAACAACCTCCGGGCACCCCAGGCGACTCGCTCGGCTCGATGTTCCTGACGATTAACCAGCCGGATCTCGTGGTGGTGAAGACGCCGACTATGCAAGACGCTGGTGTGGGCGACACGGTGTCCTGGACGATTCAAGTGGTTAATACGGGCTTTGGCGACGCACCGAATGTAGTGGCGATGGATACGCTGGGTCCAGGCCTGATCTTCACGGGTTTCAGTGTGGCCCCGAGCACGCAGACCGCATACAATGCATATTGGGATGCTTCCGTGATTCCTGCGTTTTCGAATCTGATTGCGCAATCGTCTGTGGATATTGTTGTGACTGCTAAGGTGGTGTCCTGCTCTGGGTTGTACAATCGGGGCGATGCGGAATGGGGCTGTAGTGGGTTGGCGGTGTTGACCAATCAAACCTGCGAAGCCACGGGTCTGATCAACGAGACGGCAACGGCCGGCATCCGTTTTATCGACCGCTATCCAAGCTTGAGTGTTGCGATAGCCCCCAATCCGCTATCGATTGATTATTGCGGTGGGAGCAGCATGACACTGACTATTACCAACGCATCTGGGCCGGATGTCGGTATGGCGACCAACATCACCTTCACTCCTGATATTCCGAGTGGCTGGAGCATCACCGGAGCCTCGGTAGATACCAATGGTCTTATACAGGTGGAGGCTTTGCCGGCTGGTACCAGCACTAGTGTGACCGTTCTCGTGAAAGCGGGCGGCTCTTGCCCAATCGATCTGACGGAACAGGGGATGATTCTGGAACCGACTTATACTGATCTATGTGGTAATCCGTTCAGTGGTCCCGTGGTTTCAGAGGTGGCTCAGGTGGGCAACCTGCCGTGGGCCTCGATCACCAAGATTGTCCCGTCGTCTGTGTCGGGCAATGCTACCTCTTTCCCGGTTCGAATCGAATTGTCCTATTCTAATTTCAATGGAATAGCGGAAGCCATCATGGTGACCGACTCGTTCCCCGTGCACACGAATCTCACCGTTGCGAATATTTCGACAAATGGAACGCCAGTGACCAACAGTGTGGTGTGGATGCTAACTCCGCCAGCCGGCAGCGGTGTTATCACCTCCTCTTTTGACATGGTCATCGGCACGCCCTGCGGTGGCCCAGACCGCATTCTATATAATGTGCTGAACGCGGCACCCTATCTTGACTGTCTCGGCTGCTTGCAGGATGTCGTGGGCGATGGTTATTCCTACCCGATTGATTTCAGCCTTGGTGCTGGCTGTGGCACCGGAACGGGCGGCTGCAGCTTTGCAAGTTCCGTGGGTGTGTTCCCGGCGCTGACCGAAGTGTGCGATCCTGTTATGGTGACGCACACCTTCACCTCCTTCAGTGGATTGCTCGCAGACTGGACGAACGTGACCTTCCAGTCGGATCTAGCTGGCGGTGCCGGGGTCGTGGATACGACGAACGACGTAACCGTTCTGATCGATGGTTCGAATGTGACGTCGTATGTCTCCATCACCACCAATGTCACTCCTAGCCTGATTCTGGATCTGTCGGGATTGAACGGTTCGAGTTTTCCCTCTACTAGCAATGTTACTACCAGTCTGGTTATTGCCTGGCCCGTTAGCGTGAGCGCGGCAGGGCAATACATCGATGAATCCTCTTTAACGGTAGGCGCTTGCGGAACCGAAAGTGATCAGGCTATCTGGAATGTTGGGGAAAGCCGCATGGAGATCGAACTGAACAAAATATTCCTGGTGGAAGCCTGCACCCGGACCCCCGGCAGCATTGAACTGACAATGATTCCCAGCCCGGAAGACGTCCTCGGAGATTCCGCACTGTTCCCCGCGTATGATACCGTAGTGACTCTTGATCTGGACTTCGATGGGGATGGCCTGGCTGGATTAAGTTATCTTCCCGGCACGACTGTTTTCAGCAATATCGTGGATTTGACGAATGCGCCGATTCTCGTAGTTGAGCCCACGATTTCCAGTAATCAGTTGACTTGGATTCTGGGGGATCTTGGAACCAACACGGATATGTCGATTCACTATCAGCTTCGACCGAGCTGTGATCCTGATACTAACGGGACGGAACGCGCAGAACTGAGATACAACGTGTTGTGCGATGATGATAATCCGGCCCCCCTGCAAGATGTGTCGCGAACGAACAGTGAGCCTTTCTTTATCAGTGCCAGTCTGATCAACAGCCTGCAACCGGAACTGCAATTCTTGACCAACACGCAGATTGTAAATCAGGTTCGCATTATGAATACCGGAGGGCCGGATGCCTTCAATTTGTATATCGAAATGGATCTGCCTACGGGGGTGTCGTTCGGCAGTGCGGAAATCGAACCGTATGCGGTGACGAACAACCAGGTGATTTGGGATTTCCACCAGACCCAGACGAACAACAATCCCGCTTTTCCGCTGTATGATGACGACAACGACGGGAGCTTTGATGATCTGCGTGCCCGCCATGTGCTGGAATTCTGGGTGACCAACAATCTGGATTCCTGCACAGGAACTAATGAGTTGGTGCTTCGTTCTTCACATGGCTGCAAGGGGGACATGTGTAACTGGGCCCCGGATTCCGAGGCTTCGTTCGCAACGATTTCCGGTTCGCTGGTGACGCGTTCGACCTTCCCGGTCGAGAACTCTATCTGCGGGACCAATCCGGTGGTATACACCGTGCGCAATAGCGGATTGACAGTGGATTATGACGTGCAGGCCTACCAGACCCTGCCAACGGGCATGGAATATGTCTCCAACAGCTGCGGAATCAGCATCAATGGCGGCACCACCAACTGGATTGTCGACCCTCCGGGAACGGGTGTGGCCACAAATCCACTGACTTGGACCTCCACGGAGATCCCCCAGTTTGCAGGATTGCAACCGAATGATGAAGTGACCATCTATTATGAGGTGAAGCTGGGATGTGATTCGGTGAACGGGGACAGCCAGTTTCTGGCAGAAGGCCGGTTCACAGACCTGTGTGGAAATATCGTTAGCAACAGGGAAATTGTCTCTGTTCTCTCGCCAAAGGAGCCGCTGCTGGCTGCAAACAATACGTCCTCACTAGATGTGGCAGATCTGGGTGAGGAAGTGGTTTACACCCTGACGATCAGCCACGATGCCCTGTCCGCGGCAGATGTGCCGTATTTGGAACTGACAGATGTGCTTCCGACCGCGGTCACCTACATAGGAGCATCTGTTACCCCCGATGCGGTCATTGGACAGACACTGATCTGGAGCAATGCTACCTTGAACGCACAGACCGGTGACTCCCTTCCTCCGTTTGCTTATACGAATGAGGGATCTATCTCCATACTGGTGACGGGTGAAGTCAATAGCTGCGCGGCTTCCGTGATCAACCAAGCCAACGTGGACTATGGTTGTTCGGACACCGATGCCTGCCTGAGTGCTTCCGACAGCGCCTCGATCATCACGGCGCCGATATTGTCGCCGCCCGGATTGAGCAGCACGATGGATTTGACCACTTGCGGCGGCACGAAGATGGTGACGGTGACCAACAGCGGTGCTTCGACGACCAACGGCATCGTTCTTGTGGAATATGCGCCGCCCGGCTATATCTTCACTGGTGCCACCGCCAGTGGCGAATTCACCTCAGCAGGGCTGATTGTGACGTACAGTGGCAGCCCGTCCGGGGCCGTTGCGACTGTGGATTTCAGCACGACAAATAGCAGCGGGGCGGTAGACTTCAAGGACGATATCGGCGATGGTTTTGATAATCTGGAACTGGGCAAAAACAGCGCTTTTGAAGTGATGTGGACGCTGGCCAGTGCTGGGGATAATCTAGACTGCCTGGCAGATCCGACGGATCTCGACTACGAGGATCCGGATCAGGGAGATCCAACTTCGCTGACGTCCAGCAACCGGCTGGACTACGTGACGCTGTGCGGCGAAACCAACGTTGCCGTGGGGTCGGTTTCCGCCTATCCGGGCATTCCGAATCTGGATATTGACCTACAGCCGAATAGCCTGATTGTGACCAACGGTGAGGTGGTGACCTTTAGCCTGAGTGTGATCAACAGCTCGGAAACCGCAGATGCGGACAGCATCTATGTGCGCGTCAAGATGGGGGAGGGCTGGAATGCTCTGACCTATGTCTCGAGCAACATTGTCTCCTCCGGAACCAATGCCATGCTGCTGGAACAGCAGGGAAACACTAACTTGCTGTTCGACTTCCCAGGCGTGATTCTGGATCCGGTGAACGACGAAATTCAAGTGTGGTTCACCGCGACTGCCACACAGGGAGGCGGATCACTGGACGCTGTGGCTGAAGTGGTCGGCGGCTGCGACAACCCGCCGGTGATTCCGCAATGCACCCCCACGAATGTATGGGGAGAGGCGCCGCTGGCCAACATGATGACAGCCACTGGCCCGGGCCTGACGGGGCCAGTCAACGGGCAGTATTCTTCCTTTGATCAGGACCGCTTTGTGGCGGCCGGTCATTTGCTCACAAAGACCGTACGCTATGACGAAGAGGCGGCTGGGGTGGCCGGAAGCAATCGTACCGCACGCGTAGGCGAGGATCTGATCTATCGCCTGGAGGCCAGTTACTTCGGCGGAACCTTTTCCGACGTAACCATTACCGACAGTCTGCCCTTGGAACTGGACTTTGGTACGCCGACCAACTACGTCTTCAACGGCGGGGTAACCGGTGCGGTCTGGAATGCGGGATCGGGACTCTTTACGCTTCAGCCGACGGCTTTCTCGACCAATCCCTCCACCTTTACGGTCGACATACCGGTAGTCGTCTCCAACAGCATAGATGTGCAGGATGGCATCGTGATCACCAATGCCGCGAGCACGGACTTCACTATAGCTGGTGTGACCAATATTCCGGTTGTGAAAACAACAGAGGTGGAGGTCTTTGAGCCGGACCTGCAGATCACCAAGACAGTGAGCTCCACTCTGGTTCAGGCGGGTGATATTATCATATTCACAAACAGCCTAGTGCATACAGTCACCAGCACGACGAGTGCCTACAGTATCGTTTTCACGGACACATTACCGGATGGTCTCGTGTTTGATTCATTCATTTGGCCGGCGACTGGCAATGTGGCCGGCGCAACGATCAGCTTTGATGCAAGCCATGATGTTTCTCTTGCCGAGTTCGCCCTCGGCACCCCAGCCATTGAGTTTGTCTTCTCCGTGTTGGTGAAAGATCAACTGATCGGTGCCAGCATTACCAACCGTTCGAGGGCAACCTATGTCTCCCTGGATAACGCCTCGGAGAATGGCAATGAGCGTGATGGTTCCGACGGCCCCGGCGGCCTGAACGACTACGTCACGGAGTCTCCGGTCACGTTGGCTTCGTTGCCCATCGGCGGCATGACCAAGACCTTTATTTCCTCCACTCAGACGAATACGCTGACAAATGGCGGCACCAATGATTGGACCATCGGTGAGCGGTTTGTCTATCAGCTGCGCGTGGATATTCCGCAGGGCGTTGTCAGTAATCTGGTCGTGACGGATATCGTTCCGGACGGCATTGACTGGGTTGGAACGAATTCGGATGCCAGTATGGGCTTCCCAGGTCGTGGATATGAATTTGAGATTCCTGCGGGCGGCCCGCAGTTCCCGACCAACATCGCGGATGGCCTAGTAATCAACGATCCCGACCTCACTTCGCATTCCTCCACCAACTTTGATGGCTCCGGGGAGGACATTTCCTTCACATTTGCTGCCATCACCAACACGGCAGATCTCAATCCAACGAATGACTACTTCCTGCTTCGCATGGAATTCGTGGCTCTGGATGAGGGCGTCAATGTCGGGCTCACGACGGGCCCGACGATCAGCAACAATTATGCCAGTGCTCAGGACGGATTTACCACACTGGGAGCCACAGGTCCGGTGTACCGGATTGTGGAACACAATATTCAAGCGGTGAAGACCCGTAACCCGGCTGTTGCCGATGCAGGCGACACCATTACCTTCACGCTGGAGGCTTCCAACAGCACGGATGCCCTGGCCAATGCCTATGATATTGAGGCGTCAGACTTTCTTTCGAGTAATATCTACGACTTCGCTAGCTACGCGCTGGGCCCGGTGACCCTGGGCTGGGCCGCGACTCTGACCGGCACCTCCGGCGGCCAAATCTTTAAACTGACTTCAGTGGGGGAGACGGCCTTGGAGCCGGGAACCAACGCAACAGCCGCCTTTACCATCAAGTTGGCCCAGACGGTCCATCCAAATCAGACCTATTCGAATAGCGTAAACATCACCGATAGCACGACGCTGTATGGTCTTCCTCCGGTCGGGATTCTCGAGCGGGATGACACCGCAGGGGACACGGTACCCTTCACGGTGCCGGGGCTGGATCTGGCAAAGACGCTGGAAAGCACCAGCGAAACCAACAATCCGCCGGATTCCCTCGGCTCTGAGGTTCAGATCGGTGAGGTGCTGACCTATCGTCTGGCGATTTCCCTGCCCGAATCGACCATCACCAACCTGACGGTGGTGGACACGGTCTCGAGCAACGGTCTGTCCTATATTCATGAATCCGCCCGCCTGGATACGAACACATTTTCCGGAAATACTGGCAGTTTTGTGGAGAATCCGACCGCCGCGGCCCCGGCGTTATCGGGGATGGGCCCGCAGATGACCTTCACGTTCACCAATGTGGTGGTGACTGGAGACAACGATACGAACAACAACACCTTCTACATGCTACTCGACTATCTGGTGCTGGATGATGCGGCTAATGATGGCCTGCTGTCCGGGCAGACGGTTCATACGAATCAGGCTACTCTGACCTACGTGGGGAATCCATCTAACGCGGTGTTCTCCGGCACGGTCACGAATACGGTAATCGAACCGGACGTGACGATCACGAAGGGTGTGTCGCCTTCGTTTGGAGACGCGGGCGACACGGTGTCGGTGACGCTGTCGCTGACGAACTCTGGCACGGCGACGGCCTATGACCTGCTGGTCGAAGACGTGCTGGCGCTGCCGTACTTCGATATCAGTACGCTTACGAACGTGAATCTGGCTACCGGCTATGTGTCCAAGGTGACGCTCGATTCCTTCAGCATCCTGTCGGACACAAATGCGCTGACGGGTACGAACACGCTAGAGATTGGTGAAGCGCTGACCTTCACGTTCGACGTGGATCTGGCACAAGAACTGCCGCCGAATACGACGTTCACGAACGTGGCAACGGTGGACTACGACAGTCTGGCGGCAACCAATATCTACGATGTGCAGCGGACTTATACCAACGCGGATAGCGCGGTCTTAGGCTCGGGGGACTTCACAATTTCCAAGGCACTGTATTCCACCAGCGAAACCAATAATCCACCGGATTCCCTCGGCTCTGAGGTCCAGATTGGAGAGGTCCTGACCTATCGTCTGTCGATCACGCCGCCGGAAGGCACGATCACGAATTTGACAGTGTCAGACACGGTCTCCGACAACGGGCTGGCTTATATTTATGGATCTGCCAGCGTAGAGATGGGTACATTTATCGGCAATACCGGCAGCTTTGTGGAGAGTCCAACCGGTTCGGGGCCATCGTTGATGGGCACGGATATGACCTTCACGTTTACCAATGTGGTGGTCACAGCGGATAACGACACGAACAACAACACGTTTTATATGCTGCTGGACTATCTGGTGCTGGAAAACCCGGCCAATGACGGTCTCTTGCCCGGGCAGACGGTGCACACCAACGTAGCTAGCGTGACCTATGATGGGAACCCCTCCAACGCGGTGTTCTCCGGCACGGTCACAAATATGGTGATCGAGCCGAACGTGACGATCACGAAGGATGTGACGCCTTCGTTTGGAGACGCAGGCGACACGGTGTCGGTGACGCTGTCGCTGACGAACTCTGGCACGGCGACGGCCTATGACCTGCTGGTCGAAGACGTGCTGGCGCTCCCGTACTTCGATATCAGTACGCTTACGAACGTGAATCTGGCTACCGGCTATGTGTCCAAGGTGACGCTCGATTCCTTCAGCATCCTGTCGGACACAAATGCGCTGACGGGTACGAACACGCTAGAGATTGGTGAAGCGCTGACCTTCACGTTCGACGTGGATCTGGCACAAGAACTGCCGCCGAATACGACGTTCACGAACGTGGCAACGGTGGACTACGACAGTCTGGCGGCAACCAATATCTACGATGTGCAGCGGACTTATACCAACGCGGATAGCGCGGTCTTAGGCTCGGGGGACTTCACAATTTCCAAGGCACTGTATTCCACCAGCGAAACCAATAATCCACCGGATTCCCTCGGCTCTGAGGTCCAGATTGGAGAGGTCCTGACCTATCGTCTGTCGATCACGCCGCCGGAAGGCACGATCACGAATTTGACAGTGTCAGACACGGTCTCCGACAACGGGCTGGCTTATATTTATGGATCTGCCAGCGTAGAGATGGGTACATTTATCGGCAATACCGGCAGCTTTGTGGAGAGTCCAACCGGTTCGGGGCCATCGTTGATGGGCACGGATATGACCTTCACGTTTACCAATGTGGTGGTCACAGCGGACAACGACACGAACAACAACACGTTTTATATGCTGCTGGACTATCTGGTGCTGGATGACTTGGCTAACGACGGTTTCTTGCCTGGGCAGACGGTGCACACCAACGTGGCCAGCGTGACTTATGGTGGGAACCCCTCCAACGCGGTGGTCTCCGGCACGGTTACAAATACGGTGATCGAGCCGAAGCTGCTCATCTTCAAGTCGCTGACGCCGACGAATGACATTTCCTCGGATGATACGCTGTCGATGACCTTCGTGGTGACCAACTCCGGTACGGCTGCGGCCTACGATATCGTGATTGAGGATGTTCTCGATCCGCTAATCTATGATATCAGCTCACTAACCAATGTCGTCACTACAAACGGATTTGTCTCCGAAATCGACGGAAATACCTTCAGAATTCTGTCGGATACCAATGCTCCGACCGGGACCAACACCATTGAAGCGGGCGAATCGTTGACCTTCAGCTTCGATGTGGGCGTGGCCGTCACACTGGCGCCGAATGTCACCGTCACGAACTTCGTGACGGTTTCCGGCGACTCGCTAGCGAATACAAACATCTTTGATGTGCAGCGACCGACGGGCGATACGAACTCCGCTATCTTTGTGGCGGAGGACTTCGTGCCAACCAAACTCCTGATCGCCACGAGCGAGACCGGGCTATCGGATTCGACAAACACTTTCTTGCAGATCGGTGAAATCGCCACCTATGAGATTTCAGTGGAACTGCCGGATCTGACCATCACCGATCTGAAAATCACGGACTTCATGCCGGACGGCATGGCCTATGTGATTGGATCGCTGAAGGTGATCACCAACAACGCCCCTGGCGTCTTTGCAGCGGTGACGAATATCACGCCGAATATGGGTTCGCTTGGCACCAACGGTGAAGATGTCGTCATTACCTGGGTGGGGGACAGTGTGTTCGAGCATCAGGGCGGCGGCGCAGATGCGCTACTGGTCTTGCGGCTAGATGCCGTGATGCTGGATGAGGTTGGGAATGTGGGGTTGGCTCCTCAGACGGTGCTGACCAATACGGCCAGCGTCACCTATTTAGGAAACCCGAATCCGCCCGCTGCGGTGGTCGGTCCTCCGGTGACGGTCGTCGAGCCGGATCTGGCAATCGTGAAGACCATTGTTCCGTCTAGCGGAGATGCCGGGAATACGCTGACTGTGAGTCTGGTACTGACCAATAGTGGTCTGGCCACGGCCTATGATCTGGATGTCACCGATCTGCTGGATGGCGGCATCTATAGCACGGCCACCGTGGTTGAAGTCACAACCCCTCCTGGATTCACCTTTGCGGAAACACCCTCGGGATCGGATGTGATCATTTCCTGGCTCAGCGATACGAATTTCTCCCAGCCGACCAACAGCCTGGAGATTGGCGAATCGCTCACCTTTGAATTCAGCGTGAATTTGGCCCAGACGGTTGAACCGGGCGCCATCTATACGAATGGCGCGACCTGGGTGGCGGACACCATCTATGAGACAAATTCCGTTGGCGTGCAGCGCAACTACACCAATTCCGCTCAGGATTCCGTCACTATTTCCAATATGGTGATTGCCAAGGTCTTGAACGTCACCTCGGAGACCAATTCGGCCGATACGGCCAACACTAATGTGACCATCGGCGAGGTGGCCACGTACACGCTGACCGTGACTTTGCCCGAAGCGACCATCACCAATCTGGTTGTAGTCGATCTGGTTCCTCCCGGCATGAGCTACGTTTCCAACACTGTCAGTGTGAATACGACCAGCTTCGGCGGCAGCCTGCCGGCAGCTCTCCCCACGGTGGCCGCCGGCACCAATTCGGGCGATGATGTGACGTTCACCTTTGAAGGGCTGACGATCGTGACCAGCAACAACGTGGCCGTGGACAACTTCTTCACGATTGACCTGGACCTGCTTGTGCTGGACGTGGGGTCCAATACGGGGTTGGTCTCGGGAAGTCAGACTATCCTGCCGAACTCCGCGACCATCGCGTATGACAGTAATCCTCCTGTCTCCACGAGTATCGTAGTGAATGTGGATGTGGTCGAGCCGCAGCTGGCCATCACCAAGACGATGTCCGATGCATCGAACAACGTGGTGGTGGTGGACCTTGTGGTCACCAACAGCGGCCTGTCTACCGCGTTTGATGTGAAAATAGAAGACGTGCTGACCACTAATTGGTGGGATACGGATACGATCTCGCAGGTGACCATTCCGGACGGATTCACCTTTGCCTTTACTGGCAATCCCGGCAACGCTACCATCACGATTTCCACCGACACGAACAGCGTCCAGCCGACGAACTCCATCGAGGTGGGCGAGTCGCTGCTGTTCCAGTTCCAGGCCACGCTGATCGACGGCGCTCCCAGCCCTGTGACGAATACGGCAGAGGTGACCGAGCACAGCACCATTGATGGCACCAATACGAATGAGCGTATTGAGCCGCCGGTGGAGGACGAGGATGTGCTGGAATTCCCGAGCTATGAGATCACCAAGATCCTGACCAGTCCGATCGGCCGTTCGGCCGAGGTTGGTGAGATCGTGACTTTTGATCTGATTGTGACCAACACCGGCCCCATCGGGCTGGATCCGGTACTGTTGGAAGACACCTATGACCCGACCTATCTTTCCTATGTGTCGGGACTGCCTTCGGAGGATATGATGGTTGCCGGAACCATCAACTGGACCAACATCGGACCGATTGCGGTCGGTCAGGCGGTGACCGTTGCTGTGCGGTTTGTTGCCATTGAGAGCACATTCCCAGGTGATACGACCAACATTGTCTTTGCGACCCCGTTCACGACCAATGGCCTGCCGCTGCTTCCGAAGACCAACGCGGTGCCAGTGGAAATCGTTTATGTCGGCTACACCCTCGACAAGACCAACACGAATCCAGGTCCAACGAATGCCGCGCAGGTAGGCGATTCCATCACCTTCACCATCACCGTGGTGAACACGGGCGAAGTGGCACTGGCGACTCTTCCAGTAGAAGATACCTATGACACCACTTACCTGGCCTATGTTTCCTCGCTTCCTGCTTCGGAAAACACTACCGATGACGGTACGATCAATTGGGCGGATATTGGCCCGCTGTCCGTCGGTGCGACCACGTCGATTGTTGCGACCTTCACTGCCGTGGCTTCGACCGTGAGCCTACCGGAGACGAACACCGTGGTTACGACCCCGACGACGACAAACGCCCCGTCGGTCTATCCCAAGACAAACGATGCGCCGTACGAAATTAGCAGCGCGGGCTATACATTGCAGAAGGATCGACTTGCCCCAGTGGGCCGTCCAGCCATCATCGGTGAAGCTGTGACTTTCCAGATCACCGTGGCGAACACGGGCGATGTGGCACTGGTGACTGTGCCGGTGGAAGACACCTATGAAACTAACTATTTAGCCTATGTGTCCTCGATACCCCCCTCGGATGACAATACCAACAATGGAACAATCAACTGGGGGAATATCGGCCCGCTAGTGGCTGGGGGGACGACGTCAATCGTGGCAACCTTCACGGCTACCGTCGATACGCTTGGAGCCGACCATACCAATACGGTAGTGACAACACCAACCACGCCTACGGATGAGCCAAACGTGCCGCCGCAGACCAACGATGCCCCATATGCCGTGGATACTCCCGTGACGGTGGGTGATTTGGTTTGGATCGACGAGAACGGAGATGGCGTACAAGACGTGACCGAAACCAACGGCGTTGCCGGTGTGGCTGTGGTGCTGTACGGCACCAATGGTATTGCCATTGCAACCAACATCACCGATGCGGCAGGCAATTACCTCTTCGACGGGCTGCTTCCTAGCGATTACTACGTGACGTTTGATCCTGCGACGTTGCCTGTTGGAACAGTCTTTACCTTCCCGAACTTGGGTGGTGATGACACCGCAGATAGTGATGCCGATCAGACAACCGGTCAAACAGTTGCAACCGGCTTCCTGCCCTCTGGCTCCACCAATCTGACATTTGATGCCGGAATTTATACTCCCGTGACGGTGGGCGATTTGGTTTGGATCGACGAGAACGGTGATGGCGTACAAGGCATGACCGAGACCAACGGCGTTGCCGGTGTGGCTGTGGTGCTCTACGGCACCAATGGCATTGCCATTGCAACCAACACCACCGATGCGGCAGGCAATTACCTCTTCGGCGGGTTGCTTCCTGGCGATTACTACGTGGTATTTGATCCATCGACATTGCCTGTTGGAACCGTCTTTACCTTCCTGGACCTGGGGGGCAATGATGCCACAGACAGTGACGCGAACCCGACAAACGGTCAAACAGTGGCAACAGGCTTCCTTTCTTCAGGCGATTCGGATCTGACCTTTGACGCCGGCATCTACACTCCCGTGACGGTGGGCGATTTGGTTTGGATCGACGAGAATGGTGATGGCGTACAAGGTGTGACCGAAACTAACGGCGTAGCTGATGTGGATGTGGTGCTTTACGGCACCAATGGCATTGCCATTGCAACCAACACCACCGATGCAGCAGGCAATTACCTGTTTAGTGGTCTTCCTCCTGGCGATTACTACGTGGCGTTTGATCCTGCGACGTTGCCTGGCGGATCGGTCTTCACCTTTCAGGATCAGGGTGGTGATGATGCCGCAGACAGTGATGCAGACCGCACGACGGGCCAAACGGCGGCAACCGGATTCCTGCCCTCAGGTTCCACCAATTTAACGCTGGACGCTGGCCTCTTTACACCGGTCCGTGTGGGCGATCTGGTTTGGATCGACGAGAACGGTGATGGCGTACAAGGCGTGACCGAAACTAACGGTGTGGCTGGTGTGGATGTGGTGCTCTACGGAACCAATGGCATTGCCATTGCAACCAACACGACCGATGCGGCCGGAAACTACCTGTTTGATGGTCTGCCTCCGGGTGACTATTACGTGGTCTTCGACCCGACAACGCTGCCGAGTGGTACAGAATTTACCTTCCAGAATCAGGGAGGGGATGATGCTGCAGACAGTGATGCGGATCGCACGACCGGTCAAGTGGCTGCGACCGGATTCCTGTCCTCAGGCGATTCGGATCTGACTTTGGATGCAGGTATCTATAGTCCAGTCCGTGTCGGCGATCTGGTTTGGATTGACGAGAACGGTGATGGCGTACAAGGCGTGACGGAAACCAACGGCGTTGCCGGTGTGGATGTGGTTCTCTATGGAACCAATGGCATTGCCATTGCAACCAACACCACGGGTACCTCTGGCACTTACCTCTTCAGTGACCTGCCTCCAGGCGACTATTATGTGGTGTTTGATCCTGCGACGTTACCTGTCGGAACCGTTTTCACCTTCCAGGACCTGGGGGGTAATGATGCCGCAGACAGTGATGCGAACCCGACAAACGGTCAAACAGTGGCAACCGGCTTTCTTTCCTCAGGTGATTCGGATCTGAGCTTGGATGCCGGAATCTACACGCCCGTGACGGTGGGCGATCTGGTTTGGATCGACGAGGACGGAGATGGCGTACAAGGCATGACCGAGACCAACGGCGTTGTCGGTGTGGCTGTGGTGCTCTACGGCACCAATGGCATTGCCATTGCAACCAACACCACCGATGCGACAGGCAATTACCTGTTCAGTGGCCTGCCTGCTGGCGATTACTACGTGACGTTTGATCCAGCGACGTTGCCTGTCGGAACCGTTTTCACCTTCCAGGACCTGGGGGGTAATGATGCCACAGACAGTGACGCGAACCCGACAAACGGTCAAACAGTGGCAACCGGCTTCCTTTCCTCAGGTGATTCAGATCTGAGCTTGGATGCCGGAATCTACACGCCCGTGACGGTGGGCGATCTGGTTTGGATCGACGAGAACGGAGATGGCGTACAAGGCATGACCGAGACCAACGGCGTTGTCGGTGTGGCTGTGGTGCTCTACGGCACCAATGGCATTGCCATTGCAACCAATACCACCGATGCGACAGGCAATTACCTGTTTAGTGACCTGCCTCCAGGCGATTACTACGTGACGTTTGATCCAGCGACGTTGCCTGTCGGAACCGTTTTCACCTTCCAGGACCTGGGGGGTAATGATGCCACAGACAGTGACGCGAACCCGACAAACGGTCAAACAGTGGCAA